>ENA-UOUL01001814-UOUL01001814.1-bioreactor-metagenome-genome-assembly--contig:-NODE-1814-length-27713-cov-4.190042_pt1 | contig 27713 bp, 21 predicted proteins | sample MGYA00249838_ERZ747220 | MGnify/ENA primary metagenome ERZ747220 (study PRJEB28778, sample SAMN05720191) | bioreactor metagenome | isolation source: Anaerobic biogas reactor | place: USA:Washington...
CTCGCAGGATGCTGGCCGCCTTTTCCATGTCGCCGCCGGTTTCATCCAGCGCGCGCTTACAGTCGAGGACACCGGCTCCGGTGACCTCGCGTAGCTCCTTGATCATATCCGTTGTGATCGCCATGAATCTAGACCTCTTGTGATCTTGGCATGTGGCGAGCCGGGATCAAGGCCCGGCTCGCGCATCGTACCCGTCGGTCGACGACTAGAGGTCGCCGTCCTCGTCATCGATGATGATGACGTCCTCTTCCTCTTCTGATGAGGCTCCGTCGGGTGAGGCGTACTCGTCCTCATCCGGCGAAAAGGCCCGCTCGCCGACGTATGCCAGCTCCTCGGCCTCCGCAGCCTCTTCCTCTTCCATCATCACGCCCCGCATCTGCTGCCCCTCGACGACGGCATCGGCCATCTTGGTCGTCATCAGGAGGATGGCGCGAATGGCGTCATCGTTGGCGGGGATGACGTGATCGATGCGATCGGGGTTGCAGTTCGTGTCGACCATCGCGATCACAGGAACCTCGAGTCGGTTCGCCTCATTCACCGCGATCTCTTCATTGTTGATGTCGGCGATGAACAGCGCCTCGGGGAGGCGATGCATATTGCGGAGCCCGCCAACCCGCCGCTGCAGCTTGGCCAACTCGCGGAGCTTTAGGCCGGCCTCTTTCTTGGGGAGCCGATCGAATTCGCCCCGCGCGCGCTGATCCTCCAGGTCGATCATATAGTCGATGCGTGAGCGGATGGTGCGAAAGTTGGTCAGCGTCCCGCCGAGCCAGCGCTCGTTCACGTACGGCATCCCACAGCGCTCGGCCTGGTTCTGGATGCTCTCCTGCGCCTGGCGCTTGGTGCCCACGAACAGCAGCGTCCCGCCCTCGGCCACCGCGTCGCGCACAAAGTTGTACGCCCGGTCGAGCGCGCGGATCGTCTGCTGCAGGTCAATGATGTGGATCCCGTTGCGCTCGGTAAAGATGTAGGAGCGCATCTTGGGGTTCCACCGGCGGCTGCGGTGCCCAAAGTGGACGCCCGCCTCGAGAAGCTGCTTCATGCTTACTACGGCCACGAGTCCTCTCTCCTTCGTTTTGTTCACCCGCCCCCTTCTGCCACGGACGAACCGCGCGGTCGGCGACGGCACGACATCCGCGATCCAGGAGCGTGTTTGATAGTTGGGCGCTCTGCCCAACGCGAGAGTATATCATGACTCATGCCCTGCCGCAAACGGCCGGGCGTGGGTTGCGGGTTGTGGGGTGTGCTCTGTTTGAGCGGCTCCCCGCGCTATGCTATACTCACAGCATTGGTTGTTCTGCTCGATACCACACCCCACCGGCCCTCGGCGGGCCCATAGCGTGGAGGACGCGGATGCTCAACGAAGAACTGCTCGCCATCCTTGCCTGCCCTGCGTGCAAGACCAAGGTCGAACTCGTGGCGGACAAGTGGCTCGTCTGCCAGAACGATGACTGTCGTCGCAAGTACCCGATCAGGGACGAGATTCCCATCATGCTGATCGAGGAAGGGACCAAGTATATCGATGTCTCGAAAGACGACATCGCCGGGATGGAGCCCTAGCCGCCCCATGGCGCGCTCGGCCAAGCGCGGCGCCGCCCTGGCGCTGATCCTCCTGGTGTTGCTGGCCATCGTCTGGACCGCCGGCGCGGCGCCCCCCGTCAGGGCCCAGGGCCCCGTCGCGGTCCTCGCCGATGAGCACGGTTTTGTGTTCTCCGAGTCGCTCGACTTTGGCCTGTCGGCCCGCGGCGAGGCGGCCATCACCGAGGTGATCCTCTTTTACGGGCGCGAGGGTCAACCCCTGGTGCGGCGCATCTACCCGGACCTGGTCCCCGGCCCCGAGGTTCGGGTGTCGCATACGGAGCGGCTGGAGGCGGGCCAGTTCGCGCCCGGCACGGTGCTGCGCTACTGGTGGCGCCTGCTGCTGGCCGACGGCCGCCAGGTCGACACCGAGCCTCAGACGTTCGAGTACACCGACACGAACCAGGATTGGACGACCATCGAGGGGGTCTATGTCGACCTGTACTGGTACGGTCGCGATGCCGACCACGCCCAAGAGATCCTGGCTGCCGCTGATGAGGCCGTGGAGCGCCTGGGCGCCGAGATCGGCGTGACCATCGAGCGACGCGTGCGCATCTATGTCTACAACAGCCAGCGCGACATGCGCCCCGCCCTCTCGGCGCGCAGCGAGAACTATGACGATCGCGTCCTGACGCTGGGCGTCGCCATGGACGAGTACACCCTCCTCCTCCTCGGCACGCACCGCGACGTGTTCAAGACCGCCGCTCACGAGCTGTCACACATCGTCGTGGGTGTCGCCACCGACAACCCCTACATCGACCTCCCGCGTTGGCTCGATGAGGGGCTGGCGATGTACGCCGAGGGTGAGCTGCCCTCCGATAACCGCTACGCCCTCGAGGACGCCATCGAGGCGGACCGCCTGCTGAGCATCCGCTCCATGACGAGCTACAGCGGCCAGGCGAGCCAGGTGGACCTCTTTTACGGGCAGGCGCACAGCATCGTCAGCTTTATGCTGGACGAGTTCGGCCGCGACAAGCTGCACGATCTGCTGGCAGCCTTCACCGAGGGGATGCGCCAGGAAGAAGCCCTCACGCGCGTCTATGGCTTTGGGCTCGACGAACTCGATGACCGCTGGCGGGCGAGCCTCGGCTTGGAGCCGCGTCGCCGCTCGAGTGCGCTCCTGGGACCGGAACCGGGAGATGTTCTCCTCTTCATGGGGACCCTCGACGGCTTGGCCCTGGGCGCGGGTGCTTAGGGGACGCCCGGCGCATGCCCGAGTTGCCCGAGGTCGAGACCGTCGCGCGCGGCCTCCAGGAGCGCCTCATCGGTGAGGCGATCGCGGCGGTCGAGGTGTCCTGGCCGCGCTCCGTCGCCGGTCACACCGTGGAAGCGTTCACGGCCGGCCTCGTCGGTCAGGCCGTCGTCGACGTCGGGCGCCGCGGCAAGTACGTCGTCCTGCGGCTCTCGGGGCATGGTTGTCTCCTGGTGCACCTCCGCATGACGGGCCGCCTGCTCGTCGAGGAGCCCGAGGACCCTGAGGACTCGGAGCTGCAGCGACATACGCGCGTCTTGTGGCGCCTGGCCTCGGGCCGGCGCCTGCGTTTCTGGGATATTCGCAAGTTCGGGCGCGTCCACTGGGTGGCCGCCCCGGAGGAGGCCCTGGCGGCCCTGGGACCCGAGCCCCTGGACGCCGCCTTTACCGTCGATGCCCTGCGCGCCATGCTCGCCGATCGGCGCCGGCAGATCAAGCCCCTCCTCCTCGACCAGCACTTTCTCGCCGGCTTGGGCAACATCTATGTCGACGAGGCGCTATGGGAGGCGAGGATCCATCCGGCCCGCCGCGCCCATACCCTCACCGGCGAGGAGGTCGAGCGCCTGCACGCCGCCATCGTCGGAGTGTTGCGCGATGCGGTGCGCGGTCGAGGCACGACGCTGCGCGACTATCGCGGCGCCGACAACCAGCCCGGCGATTATCAGCGGGCGTTGGCCGTGTACGGGCGCGAGGGGCAGCCCTGTCGTCGCTGCGGGAGCGCCATCGAGCGCACCATCATCGGGAGCCGCGGCACGCGCCTGTGCCCAACGTGCCAGCGCCTCGACGCCGGCGAGACCTGACGCGGGGGACGATGCACCGCATCCTCGTCATCAATCCGGGCTCCACCTCCAGCAAGGTGGCCGTCTACCACGGTGACATGGAGTGGTGCGGTGCGGGCATCGACCATCCCCACCACGAGCTTGGGCGCTATGCCCATGTCGCCGAGCAATACGCGCTGCGGCGCGACGCCGTCCTGTGCTTTCTCGAGGGGGCCGGCGTGCGGCCGCCGGACCTGGACGCCGTGGTAGGGCGTGGCGGTATGCTGCGCCCGATCCCCAGCGGCACGTACCGCGTGAATGCGCGCATGCTGGAAGAGCTGCGCGCGCCGGGCGAGCGCGAGCACATCTCGAACCTCGGGGCGCTCATCGCCCGCGTCGCCGGGCTGCCCGGCATCGAGCGACGCAGTCTGTCCCATGCGCTCAACCTCAAGGCGGCGGCTCGCCACGCCGCCCGCGAGTTGGGCGCTCGCTATGAGGACGTCAACCTCGTGGTGGCGCACTTGGGGGGCGGCATCTCGGTGAGCGCCCACCGCCGGGGACGCATGGTGGACGTGAACCAGGGCCTCGACGGCACCGGCCCCTTTGCTCCGGAGCGCGCCGGCGGGCTCCCCATCGGCGACGTGATGCGCATGGCGTACTCGGGCCGGTACACCTACGACGCACTGTTTCGCCTCGTGACACGACAGGGTGGGCTCCTGGCGCACGTCGGCACCAACGACGCCCGCGAGGTGGAGCGCTGCATCGCCGAGGGGGACGACCACGCGCGCCTCATCTATGAGGCGATGGCCTACCAGATCGCCAAGGAGATCGGCCTCATGGCTACCGTCCTCTGCGGCGAGGTGCAGGCCGTCGTCTTGACGGGGGGGCTGGCGTATTCCGAGATGCTCGCCGGCTGGATCTCGGAGCGAGTGCGCTGGATCGCGCCGGTGCTCCTCTGCCCGGGGGAGCACGAGATGGCGGCTATGGCGCAGGGCGCCCTGCGCGTCTTGCGGGGCGAAGAAGAGGCCAAGGAGTACTGATACCATGACTGATGCATCCTCCTCCCTGCCCGAGGCGTTGGTGCGCGCGCTGCGGGACCACGCGGCCAAGACCAGCGGTTCGCCCCCCGCCATCGGCGTGATGCAGGCGCGCCGTATTGCCGAGGAGTGCCGCTGCACGGTGGGCGACGTGGAGCGCGCCGCCCTGGCGGCGCGCATTCTTCCAGAGCGTTACCGCCGCAACCTCGGCACCATCGGCTGGGAGGGGCAGGAGCGCCTGCTGCGCAGCGCCGTCGCGGTGGTGGGCGCCGGCGGCATCGGCGGCTGGATCATCGAGGGGTTGGCGCGCATGGGGGTGGGATATCTCACCATCATCGATTGCGACCGCTTTGAGGAGAACAACCTCAATCGCCAGCTGGGCTGCACCGAACGTACCCTCGGCCTCCCAAAGGCGGAGGTCCTGGCGGAGCGTGTGGCCCAGGTGAACGCCGCCGTCGCGCCGACGCCCCGCGTCGTCCGGCTCGACGCCGGCAACGCCGCGGAGCTGCTCGCGGGCGCCGAGGTGGTGGTGGACGCCCTCGACACGTTGCCGGCGCGCATGGACCTGCAGCGCGCGGCCAAGGCGTTGGGCATCCCCATGGTGCATGGCGCCATCGCGGGCTACACCGGCCAGGTCACCACCGTGCTGCCCGGGGACGCCGGCCTCACGGCGCTGTACGGCGAGGCCGTGCCCGAGCGCGGCATCGAGACGACCCTCGGCAATCCCGCCGCTACCCCCATGATGGTCGCCGCCTGGCAGATACACGAGGTGATCAAGCTGCTGGTGGGCGCAAAGCACATCCTGCGCGCCCGCCTCCTGGTGATGGACGCCGAGTACGGCGAGTTCGGTGAGATCGAACTCGGCTGACGGCGCCCGCGCGCTGCTCGGGCGCCGGTCCAGCATCGGTGCCCGAGGCCCTAGAGGGACCTCGACCGCTCCCCAACAAGCACCCCACGGCACCCCAACATTAACCGAGTCCTAATCCAACGGTTACCTGACGTATACCTGTACATGCTAGCATGATGGTACTGTATCCTGTGGGTGTTGCGACGTCAACGTTGCTGCATTCCGATGCACCCGGCTAGCACACATCCCTCGGGGGGCTTATGAGGGCGCGGATCGCGGTCGTATCAGAGGGTAGGGAGCAGGAGAGCCCTCTTGCTGCCTTGCTGCGTAAGGCGCGTTACGAGGTCGGCGAGTTTCGGGCCGGCTCACGGATCGGGTCGGACGTGCGTTCCTTTTCACCCAAGATGGTTGTCTATGACTGTAAGGACCCGGGAGGGCCATCCGAGACGGTGCTGGCGAGCACCCGCAACTCCTTGGAGGCCCCCATCCTCGTGGTGGGCCCATCGCATGACGAGACATTCGTTATCCGCGCCCTGCGCTTGGGCGCCGATGGCTGCCTCTGCCGTCCGTGCGGAGCGCCCGAGTTCCTGGCACGCGTGGAGGCCCATCTGCGCCGCCACTGGGAGTACGGCATGCAGGCGGAGCAGGCCACCGACGAGGACCTGCTCGTCAACGCCCTCTCGAGTTCCGCTGTCGTGGGCGGGCGCGAGGTAAAACTCACGCCCACCGAGTACCGGCTGTTGCACCGCCTCGCCGAGGCGGAGGGACGCGTCGTTAGTCGACAGGAGTTGTTCAACCACCTCTGGGGCGTCAGCGGCCAATCGGTGGATCCCAACGCCCTGAACCTCTATGTCTTTAACCTCCGGAAAAAGATCGAGCGCGACCCGCACCGCCCGCAGCACATCCTCACCAAGTGGGGCATCGGCTATTACCTCTCGCGCAAGCTGAGCCGCGCCTGACACTCCCCGCCTACCCGCACGATCCAGCCCCCGGCCCACGGCCGGGGGCTTTTGCGACGCCCGACGTTTGACGCCCCTCTACCCCTATGTTACAGTCCGCCGCACCACTTTGGGGACGGAGGAACCCTCTAGACGATGAAGATTACCGAGATCCATACGGGCGAAGTGCACGGGCACGGTTATTCCTGTTTTGTGCGTATCCACACCGACCAAGGCATCGTCGGCACCGGCGAGTGCATCCACGGCGGGGCGGGCATCCAGGGCATCATCGCATCCCTCGGGTCGCTCATCCTCGGCGAGGACCCCATGAACGTCGATCGTCTCTTTGAGAAAATGCGCCGCGCGCGCGTGTTCGATGGCGCGGCGAGCGGCAATTTCGTCACCGCCATCACCGGTCTCGAGATCGCCCTGTGGGACCTGGTGGGTCGCGCCACCGGCCTGCCCGTCTATGCCCTGTTGGGCGGCAAGTTCCGCGACCGCATCCGCATCTACACCGATTGTCACGCCGGCGGCGATGACTCGCCCCAGGCCAACGCCGACAAGGCCAAGCAGGTCGTCGACATGGGCTTTACCGCCATCAAGTTCGACCTGGACGACCTCCGTAGCCCCGCCAAGTTCGACGCCTTTAACCACACCATCAACAACGCCGAACTCGATGCCATGGTCGCCAAGGTGGCCGCCGTGCGTGAGGCCGTCGGCCCCCACATCGACGTCGCCATGGATCTCCACGGCCGCTACGACACCCACTCGGGCATCCGCGTCGCCCAGGCTCTCGAGCCATACAACCTCCTCTGGCTGGAGGAGCCCGTGCCGCCGGAGAACATCGACGCCATGCGCGAGGTCAAGCGCTCTACCTCGACGCCCATCTGCGCCGGCGAGAACCTCTTCTTGCGGTGGGGGTTCAAGGACCTCCTGGAGGAGCAGGCCGTCGACATCATCATGCCCGACCTGCCCAAGTGCTGCGGCCTGTCGGAAGGCAAAAAGATCGCCAACATGGCCGAGGTGTACTATATCCCCATGGCGCCCCACAACGTGTGCGGCCCCCTGGGCACCGTGGCGTCCTGCCACTGCTGCGCAGCCATCCCAAACTTTCTCGTCCTCGAATGGCACTGGCTGGAGCGCCCCCACTGGCACGAGCTGGTGCTCGCCGATCCGCCCCTCATCCAGGATGGCTACATAACATTGACGGATCGTCCCGGTCTGGGGTACGATTTGAACGAAGAGGCTGCCGAGAAATACCTCCGCCCGGGGACGCGGCTGTTCGCCTGATCGGGCGGCGAGATAGGAGATGCGATGGAGCGGCGCGCTGCGGAGTACCGGCGCGATGCCGAGCGCCTGCTCGCCATGCAACGTCTGAGCTGGGAGATCAACTTTGCGGGCCGCGGCTTTCGCGAGTCATCGTTTCGCATGTCGCTGCGCGCGGGGATCGATCACGGGGACGTCTTTATCTACGAGGATGCGGGTGAGGCGGTTGGCTGGCTGTGGCTCGACCGCTACGAGGCCGGCATCATTCACATCCGCCACATCCAGGTGGCAAGCGAGCATTGGGGCGAGGGGATCGGCCGGCGGATCATGGAGGACGCCATCGCCACCGCCGTCAATGAGGGGCGTCACGCGGTGACGCTCAACGTCACCAAGTCGAACCGGCGCGCCGTGAGCCTCTACGAGCACCTCGGGTTTCGCGTGGTGTCGGATGACGGCGAGCGCCAGCGCATGAAGCTCGACCTCGCCGCGCCTCCGATGCGCGTGGGGCGCCACCGCGATCGCGATGTGAACGGCTCGGACGACGACGGCTGAGCGCGCCACGGTGCGTGGGCGTCGGCATTGGGGATTTCAGACGACGAGGGGGAGCGCCATGCGGCGCTCCCCCTCGCGGCGCATCTCACTCTTCCTCGTCCAGCGTCACCACTTCGGTGTGCCCGGCGAACGTCACGCGATCGCCGGTGTGCAGCTTGCGGCTGCGGCGCGTCTCTACCTCGTCGTTGACCAGCACCTCGCCCCCCTGGATGAGGTGCTTGGCCTCGCCCCCCGTCGCCACCATCCCCACGTACTTCATGAACTGATCCAGCCGGATCGTCTGCTGTTCCTGCTCGCTCACGGTCACCCCCTGGCGGGCCTCTCGCGCCACCTGTCGTCTCCCCTCGATCCTACACCGCCCCTAGACAGCGTCAAGCCCAGCAGCATCGGTCCAGCATATCGCGTCAACCCTGATTGACAACCCCCTCTCGGCTTCCTAGAATCATGGAAGGAGCCTTGATGCCGAGGCCCATCATGCCGGAGGAGCCAAGAACAGATGACCCCACCACGCCCCGAATACCCGCGTCCGCAGTTCGTTCGACCGTCGTGGCTGAACCTGAACGGTCCCTGGGCCTTTGCCTTCGACCCGGGACTCAGCGGGGTGGAGCGCGGCCTGCCCGCCGGCGAGGGGTTCACGCGCGACATCGTCGTCCCCTTCTGCCCAGAGAGCGCCCTGTCGGGCATCGCCGACGTCGACTTTCACCCCGGCGTCTGGTATCGGCGCACGGTGTGCGTGCCGGACGAGTGGTCGGGTCGGGTGCTGCTCCACGTGGGCGCCTGTGACCACGACGCCCGCGTGTGGGTGAACGGCCGTCAGGCGGGGTGGCACAGTGGCGGGTTCACCCCCTTTTCCTTTGACATCACCTCTCTCCTGACGCGGGGCGACAACACCGTCGTCATCGAGGCGCGCGACGACACGCGCTCGCCGCTGCAGGCCGGCGGCAAGCAGTGCCCCGATTACTATTCGCGGCGCTGCCACTACACCCGCACTACCGGCATCTGGCAGACCGTCTGGCTCGAGCCGGTGCCCGACACCTACCTGGGACGCGTTCGCCTGACCCCCGACCTGCCCGGCAGCGCGCTGCGCATCGACGCCGCCATTGATGGGACGCCCGCCCGCGGCACGCTGCGCGCCACCGCCAGCCTGGAGGGGAGGCCCATGGGCGCCGTCGAGGCGCGTTTCGACGGCGACCGCGTCGCGGCGATCCTGCCGCTGCGCGAGGCCGTCCCCTGGGCGCCCGGCAGCCCCACCCTCTATGACCTGGAACTCGAGGTCGTGACCGAGGGGGGCGGGCGCGACGTCGTGTCGAGCTACTTTGGCCTGCGCTCCCTCGCCCTCAGCGATCGCGCCATCCTGCTCAACGACAAGCCCGTCTATCAGCGCCTGGTGCTCGATCAGGGGTTTTACCCCGACGGGGTCTTTACCGCGCCCGACGACGAGGCGCTGTGCAACGACATCGCCATCTCGCAGGGGCTCGGGTTCAACGGCGCGCGCCTCCACCAGAAGGTGTTCGAGCCGCGCTTTCTCTACTGGGCCGACCGCATGGGCTACCTCGTGTGGGGCGAGTTCCCCAACTGGGGCCTGGACGTCAGCGATCCGCGCGCCCTCGGGGTGTTCGTGCCTCAGTGGCTCGAGGCCGTGGAGCGCGACTACAGCCACCCCTCGCTCGTCGGGTGGTGCCCCTTCAACGAGACGCAGCGCGACCAGGACCCGGCCATCCTGCGCGCCGTGTACCGCCTGACCAAGGCGGCCGACATCACCCGGCCCGTCATCGACACCTCGGGCTACCAGCACGTCGAGACGGACATCTATGACGTGCACGACTATACCCAGGACCCGGTGGCCTTTGCTGCCCGGTATGCCCCCTTTGCCGAGGGAGGCGAGCCCTATCGCAACCGCCCCGACCTGGACGCGGCCTATGGCGGGCAGCCCTACTTTGTCAGCGAGTACGGCGGCATCTGGTGGAACCCGGGGCAGAGCGACGAGCTGGGCTGGGGGTACGGCGGCGTCGAGGGGCGCCCGCGCTCCGAGACCGAGTTCCTGGTGCGCTACCGTGCCCTCACCGAGACGCTCCTCGAGCATCCGCGCATGTGCGCGTTCTGCTACACCCAGTTGTACGACATCGAGCAAGAGGTGAATGGTCTGTATACCTACGACCGCCGGCCCAAGTTTGAGCCGCAACTCATCGCCGAGATCAACACCCGGCCGGCGGCCATCGAGCGTTGACGTGGCCCGCGGCGCCCGGCGCCGCCGGTCGGCAGTACCGAAGGGAGGAGCAGCATGGCACTGCTCAGCGATAAGGATCGGCAGTTCCTGCAGAACCACTTTCAGCAGACGCTGGTGAATCCCGTCAAGTTGGTGTTCTTTACTCAAGAGATCGCCTGCCAGTTCTGCCGCGAGACGGGGCAGATCCTGGAAGAGGTCGCCGAGCTGTCGGACAAGATCACCGTCGAGACCTACAATTTCGTCACCGACAAGGAGGTGGCCGACCGCTATGGGGTCGACAAGATCCCGGCCACCATCGTGATGGGCGACGTGGACTATGGCATCCGCTTCTACGGCATCCCCTCGGGGTACGAGTTCACGTCCCTCATCGAGGATGTCATCGACGTCTCGCGTGGCAAGACGGAGCTGCTGCCCGAGACCGCCGATGCGCTGGCCCAGATCGAGGAGCCGGTGCACATCCAGGTGTTCGTGACTCCCACCTGCCCCTATTGCCCCAGCGCGGTGCGCATGGCCCACAGCCTGGCCATCGCCAGCGAGAACGTGCGGGCCGATATGGTGGAGGCTATCGAGTTCCCCCACCTGGCGAACAAGTACAGCGTCTACGGCGTCCCCCGCACGGTGATCAACGAGGAGACGCACCTGGAGGGCGCCGCCCCCGAGCCCCTGTTTGTCGCCAAGGTCAAGGAGGCGGTGGGCCTCATGACGGCCGACGAGGTCGAGCAACTCCTGGAGGGCCTTATCGCCGAGGGCCAAGAACTCCCCGAGGAACCGCTCGAGGGACAGGAGTAGGACGCAGATCTACGCAGACTCACGCTGATCTACCCGGAGCCTTGGGACGATGCCTGCCAACGCGGGTTCGCCGTATCCATTTTGGGAGCCATGATCTCGATAGGTCAGCGTGAATCAGCGTTCCATCAGCGTAATCTGCGTACCATCGATCTCCCATATCCGGAGCACCTATGCTGGCCATCGTCAACGGCACCGTCTATACCCCCACGCGCCTGATCCCCGACGGCGTCGTGCTCATTGACGGCGAGCGCATCGCCGCCGTGGGGGCGCGCGACCAGGTGACCCTGGCCGACGGCGTGCCGCGCCTGGACGCCGCGGGCTGCACCGTCTGCCCCGGGCTGGTGGACATCCACGCCCACGGCGGCTGGGGCGTCGACTTTACCGATGGCGATCCCGAGACGCTCCCGCTGGCCGCGCGCCGCCACCTGGCCGACGGCACCACGAGCCTCCTCGCCACCACCGGCACCGCCCCCATGCCCGAGGTCTGGCGCGCCTTTGACGCCATCCGCGAGCGCATGCGCCGGCCCGATCCTCGCGGAGCGCGCCTCCTGGGCATCCACATGGAGGGCCCCTTCCTCAACTCCGCCCAGGCGGGCGCCCACGATCCCGCCCTGCTGCGCATGCCCACCGGCGAGGAGCGCGAGCGCCTCCTCGCCTACGCTGGCGACCTGGCCCGCGTCACCCTGGCGCCGGAACGTGACGGCGCGCTGGAGCTGACGGCCGACCTGGCGGCACAGGGCGTGCTCGTCTCCGGCGGCCACTCGGACGCACTCTATGCCCAGGTGTGCCGCGCCATGGAGGCCGGCATGCGCCACATCACTCACCTGTGGAGCGCCATGTCCACGGTGCGTCGCATCGGCGCCAAGCGTCACTCCGGCATGCTCGAGGCGGCCCTCCTGGAGGATGGGCTGACCGGTGAGATCATCGCCGACGGCTACCACCTCCCCACGAGCCTAATGCGCATGGCGCTGCGCCTCAAGGGCGCCGACCGCCTCTGCCTGGTCAGCGATGCCATGCGCGCCTCGGGGGAGGGGCCGGGCGAATACGACGTCTGCGGGCTAAAGGCGGTGGTCGAGCCCGGTGACGGCGTCGCCATGACGGCCGACCGCACCGCCTTTGCCGGCTCCATCGCCACCATGCGCCAGTGCCTGCGCCAGATGGTTGACGTGGTGGGGGTGTCGCTGGGCGATGCCCTACGCATGGCCACCCTCACCCCGGCGGCCATCTTGGGCGTTGAGGACCGGGTTGGGCGGCTGGCGCCCGGATGCTATGCCGACGTGCTCGTCCTCGAGTGCGGCACGCTGGACGTCCGCCATCTGCTCCTCGGCGGGGTCGCCGTCCCCACCGGGCCGGACGCAGGGCGGTAGCGCCCATGCCCCTCAGCTATCGCCTCGAGGACTATGCCCGATACCGCCAACGCGTGGGGGATGCCACCTATCTCGATCTGACGCGCCGCACCGATCCGGCGCGCATCCCCCAGGTGTGGGATCACCTGCGCGAGGTGGTCGACGCCCACGGCCCGCCCTGGGTGCTGCAACTCTGGACCAAGGACGCGGCGGGCGTCCTGCGCCGCGGCGAGGCGGACCTGCGCCACCTGCGCGACGCCGGCGCCACCATCACCCTGCAGCTCACCGTCACCGGCCTGGCGGGCACGGCCTGGGAGCCCCTCGTCCCGCCGGACGGCCTGCGTCACGCCGGGCCGCTCACCGACCTCATCGGCGGGCCCGACCACGTCACCTGGCGGTACGACCCCATCATCCCCACGGTGCACGACGCCGACCGCTACCGCCGGTTGGCCGCCGAGGCGGCGGGGCTAGGTATTCGGCGCGGCGTCATCAACTTTGTCGCGCCGCCCGGGCGCTATCGGCGGGTCGACCGTCGTATCGCTCCCCTCCTCCCCGGCTGGGCCGAGGGGACGTTGGACGGGGTACAACGCTATGACGCCGCCTGGCAGCAGGGCGTGGCGCGGGAACTCGTCGCCCTGGCCGGTGAGGTCGGCATCTCGCTGGCGTGCTGCGCCGAGTCGGCCCCGCTGGCGGGACTGGTGCCGGGCCTGCGCCGCGCCGCATGCGGCGATTACGCCTGGTTCGCGGCGCTGTCGGGGCGCAATCCGCCCTCGGCAAAGGGCCGCGGCAGCCGCAGCGGCTGTGGCTGCGCCCCCTACTTTGACCTCGGTAACTATGGCTCCTGGTCCCGCTGCCACCGTTGCGCCTACTGCTACGCCGGGTGACGGCGCTGGATGTGAGACCGATGGCACGCAGATTTCGCTGATGGGGCGCTGATCTTCGCTGTAATGGTTTGATGGCCGAACGCAGCGCGGACTGCTCGATCCTGGAGCGCCGCCGTCCCGGCGGCCCGTTTTCGCCACCCGCGGCCAACCTCAAACGAGGGAGCCGCACCGACGGCGCCCGCCACAGGCCGAGGCCTGGCGCTAAGAAAGCCAAGTCGGCCTGCGCCGACTGCCGCGCCCACCGGCTCCATCCGCCGTCAGAGTGTCGAGCGCGATAGCGCAGGACGTCGATTCTCGGCGTGCGAATATCCTGCCGCCGGGACGGCGGCGCTCCGCAACGACACTTCGCCAGGCCACTCGTCGTCCCGAGCGGTAGCGAGGGACCTCGATTTCCGAAGCCGGGAGCCCCTCTCTTGGGGCGACCCCTGTCGTTGATGCGCGCGATGCGCGGGCGTCGGCGGAGACAGCCGGCGTAGCTTCGTGCCTCGTCTAGTCCGCCGTTCGTAGGGGCGACCGGCCGGTCGCCCATGAGATGCACGCGCCACGCGAATCAAGGTCCCTCGCTACGCTCGGGACGACGGGTGGGGCCAGCGGGCGTGGGGCTTTCTTCGCGCCAGGCCTTGGCTTGCGGTGTTCGCTATGGGGCCACCTCTCGGCGCCTCGCTGTGGTCCGCGGGAACGGGTCGCCGGGACGGCGGCGCTCCGACCCCAGATGGCCATAGTCCCTTTCCCTCTTTATCCGCGTGCATCTGCGTCCCCCCTCGACAGTTGGCGGCGCCGCCCACTCACGCTATAATGAACCGGATTCACCTGCGGGCGCGGGCATTCCGTGCCATATCGTCCCCGCCCCTGGAAGAGGAGTAGTAGATGTTGCGACCCACGCGCACCTTTACGGTGGTGCCCTCGCTCCCACCGCGACTGGCGCCCCTGCGTGAGCTGGCATACAATCTCTGGTGGTCCTGGAACCTCGACGTCGTTGATCTCTTTCGCCGCCTCGACCGCGATCTCTGGGAAACCACCGGCCACAACCCCGTCGCCATGCTGGGGCTTTTGAAGCAGTACCGCCTCGAGGAGGCCGCCCGCGACGAGGGGTTCATGTCGCACCTCATGCGCGTCTACCAGGCGCTGAACCACTACCTGAGCAGCCGTGACACCTGGTACGAGCGCCACTATGGCGATCGCCCCGCCGCCCCTCGCATCGCCTATTTCTCCGCCGAGTACGGCCTCACCGAGGCGCTGCCCGTCTACTCTGGCGGCCTCGGCGTGCTGGCGGGCGAGCACCTAAAGTCCGCCAGCGACCTCGGCCTGCCCCTGGTCGGCGTCGGCCTCCTCTACCAGGAAGGCTACTTCCGGCAGTACCTCAACGCCGACGGCTGGCAGCAAGAGTCCTACCCGGTGAACGACTTTTACACCATGCCGGTGCAGGTGGAGCGCGGCCGCGACGGCCAGCCGGTCACCGTCGAGGTGCAGTATCCCGGCCGGCCGGTGATCGCTCATGTCTGGCGCGTGCAGGTAGGGCGCGTGCCCCTGTACCTGCTCGACACGAACCTGCCCGTCAACCGCCCCGAGGACCGCGTTATCAGCGGCCGCCTGTACGGCGGTGACCTGGACATGCGCATCCGCCAGGAGATCATGCTCGGCATCGGCGGCATGCGCGCGCTGGCCGCCCTCGAGATCGAGCCCACCGTCTGCCACATGAACGAGGGGCACTCGGCCTTCCTGGGGCTGGAGCGCATCCGCGTTGCCATGCAGCGCGAGGGGGCGTCGTTCGCCGTCGCCCGGCGCGCCACCGCCGCGGGCAACGTCTTTACCACCCATACGCCCGTGCCGGCGGGGATCGACCTCTTCCCGCCCAACCTGATGGATTACTACTTTACCAGCTACTATCAGGAGTTGGGCATCAGCCGCGATCAGTTCTTGCAACTCGGCCGGCGCGCGGGGGCGCCCGCCGAGGAGAGCTTTTCCATGGCCGTGCTCGCCCTGAACCTGGCGGGCAAGGCCAATGGCGTGAGCGCCTTGCACGGCCGCGTGGCGCGCAACATGTGGCAGGACCTGTGGCCGCAGACGCCCGTCGACGAGGTGCCCATCTCCTCCATCACCAACGGCATGCACCCGCGCTCCTGGATATCGACGGACCTCGCCGGTCTGCTGCTGCGCTACCTGGGGCCGCACTGGATCGAGCGTCCCTACGACCACGACGTCTGGAAGGGCGTCACGCGTATTCCTGATGAGGAGCTGTGGCGCACCCACGAGCGGCGGCGCGAGCGCCTGGTGGCCGTGGCGCGCGATCGCCTGCGTCGCCAGCTGGAGCGGCGCGGCGCCCCTAACCAAGAGATCGCCGAGGCGTCCGAGGTGCTCGACCCCGAGGCGCTGACCATCGTCTTTGCGCGGCGATTCGCCACCTACAAGCGCGCCCTGCTCCTGTTCACCGATCCGGAGCGCCTGTCGTCGATCCTGAACCAACGGGGACGGCCGGTACAGATCATCTTTGCCGGCAAGGCGCACCCCCACGACAACCCGGGCAAGGAGTTCATCCGCAAGCTGGTGCACCTGGCGCGGCGCGAAGACATGCGCCAGCACGTGATCTTTCTCGAGGACTATGACATGTCGCTGGCGCGCTACCTGGTGCAGGGCGCCGACGTCTGGCTCAACACGCCCCGGCGCGGCCTGGAGGCCAGCGGCACCAGCGGCATGAAGGCGGCCGCCAACGGTGGTATCAACCTCAGCACCCTCGACGGGTGGTGGGTGGAGGGCTATAGCCCCGACCTGGGCTGGGCCGTCGGCCACGGTGAGGTGTACGACGACGTGTACTATGGCGACGAGGTCGAGGCGCGCGCCCTCTACGACCTCCTCGAGCGGGACGTGGTGCCCCTCTTTTACACGCGCGGCGCGGACGGCCTCCCACGCGAGTGGATCGCCCGCATGAAGCGCTCCATGAGCCGCATCACGCCCTACTTTAACACCCTGCGCATGCTCGAGGAGTATGCCGATCAGCTCTACATGCCTTCTGCCGAGCACTATGAGCGGCTCGTCGCCGACGAGTTCCGCACCGCGGCGGAGCTGACCGAGTGGCTCGAGCGCGTCCACCAGCAGTGGCGCGACCTGCGCATCGTCTCGGTGCAGAGCGACGCCCGCGACGGCGTGCCGGTACACACCGAGGTGGACGTCCGCGCCGAGGTGCAGCTTGGCGGGCTAGACCCCAACGAACTGCTGGTGCAGGTCTACTATGGGCCCGTCGGTCCACAGGGGCAGATCACGGACTATGAGGTCGAGACGATGGTGCCGGGGCCAAACAACGATGGCAACTGCACCTATGTGCGCACCATCGTGTGCGAGCGCAGCGGCATGCATGGGTTCGCCGTGCGCGTGCTGCCCAACCACCCCGAGTTGGCGTCGCGTCATATCCCGGGGCTCGTGCTCTGGTCCAGCTAGCCCGACAACGCGCCGCAGCGGCTCCGATACCGCCGCGGTAGGGGGCGAATGCCGCGCGGTGCGGCGGCGCGCACCGGCGTGCGCGCCCTACAAGGTGCCGGAGGCCCCGTCACGGTCGGGCCGAACGCCGCGCGGCACGGCGGCGCGCATCGGCGTGCGCGCCCTACAGGGTGCCGGAGGACCCATCGCTGTAGGGGTCGAACGCTGTTCGACCCGCGCCCCGACGATTCTCACGACATTGCGGTAGGGGCCGAACGTCGATCGGCCCGTAGCGCAACATATCGCATCTCCGAGTCATGGCGCCTGCACGCGCAAGCGATGGCCCATGACCGATAGGGTACGGCGGGAAACGGCCGTGCCTCCCGCGCTTGGAAAGGAGATGACGCCCCCAGCTCCTCGCGAGCCGGCGCCTTTCCATGCCAGGCGCCGGCTCGTTCGCGTTCTGTCTCCGCGACGATCATCGCGGCAGAGGACCTGATGGTACGCAGATCTCCGCTGATGGCGCGCTGATCTACGCGGATCAGAGACGGGGTTCTCCACCGTCGATGCGTGGTGCGGCCGTGAAACGCGTCGCGGGCAGCAAACCTGGACTGCGAAGATCAGCGGTCTGTCAGCGTAGATCAGCGTACCGTTGACCCACTGTACCAAGGGTCCATCATGGTGACTCGGGAGAGGTAGACGTGGCCGTACCCAACACCGCACGCAAGAGCTACTACTTTACCACGCGCGACCTGCTCGTCATGGCGGTCCTGGCGGGCTTGGGGGGCGTGGCGAGCACCGCCGTCAACGCCCTCGGCGACCTGATGCAGGCGGTGCTGGGGTTCGCCGGCACGACCCAGTGGGCCGCCGGCCTCCACGTCACCTTTTTGCTGCTCGCCGTGGGCCTCACAGGCAAGGTGGGCGCCGGCACCGTCACCGGTTGCCTCAAGGGCGGCGTCGAGCTGCTCAGCGGCAACACGCACGGCGTCATCGTGCTGTTGGTGGACGTGGCCGCGGGGTTGCTGGTCGACTGGGTCTTTTTCCTCGTCCGCGGCGGCCGGAGCCGGGAGTCGCGCTGGGGCTACCTGCTGGCGGGGGGCGTGGCGGCGGCCAGCAACGTCTTTGTCTTTCAGCTCTTTGCCGCCGCTCCCGAAGACGTGCTCGCCTTTGTGTGGGGCATCGCGGCCGTCGCCTTTGCCTCGGGCGTCGTGCTGGGGGGGCTCCTCTCTCACGCGCTGCTGGTCGTCCTGCGCCGTAACGGGCTGGTGCGCGCGCCGGCGCCGGTGCGCGTCAGCCGCATCGGCACGGCGCTGGCGCTGGGCGTCCTCGCGGCGCTCGCCGTGGGGGGAGGCGTCCTGCTGCGCACCTCGCTGGCCGGCCCGCCCATGGTGGCCGTCACCGGCGCCTGCGCCGCTCCATACGACTATGACGCCGCCGCCACCGAGACCGAGGTCATCACCCTCGACCTCGAGTTGCAGGGGATGAAGCGGCGCGTCACCGGCGCGCGCTTGCGCGACATCCTGTCCGCCGCCCGCCCCGACGCCGCCGCCCAGAGCGTGTCGGTCACGGCCAGCGATGGCTACTCGTTCTTTATCACCCTCCGCGAGGTCGCCGAGAACGACGACCTCGTCCTGGCGCATCGCGGCGAGGGCAAGGACACGAGCTATGACGTGGCCGGCGCCGAGAACCCGAAGGCGTGGGTGCGCAACGTGGTGGAGCTGCGCCTCGTGCCCCAGGCGCTGGTGGAGGTGAGCGGCAAGGTCGACCGCCCCTTCCCGTACAATCCGGAGGATTGGCAGACGGCCATGGATAACGCTCGCCTGGATCTGGGGGACGGCGCGAAAAAGCTGCAGGGCGCGGCGCTGAGGGACGTGGTCGCCAAATGGGAGCCGGCGGCCGACGCCACGATGCTGCGGTTCGTGTCGCGCTCCGGCGATGCGACCACCATCCCCCTGGCCGACGTCCTGGCCGACGGCGACCTGCGCATCTGGAACGTCGACGCGCCCGAGGGGATCACCTTCGCGGTGGCCACCGCCGACGGCACGGTCCACGCCCTGGACGTCGTGGCCATCGTCGTCGAGTAGGAGGGGCGGCCGCGGTGGGTGGCGATCACCCCCTCCCCAACCCTCCCCCGGAGTACCGGGAGAGGGAGCAGGCGAGCCGTCGCGCGTAGGGTGATTTGCTCTGTCTCTGTGTTCTCTGCGCTCTCTGTGGTCTCTGTGGTTTCATTCCTGTACTCAAGCACGCAATCCATATGATCGACATACGCAACCTGACCTACCACTACCCCGAGGCCGAACGCCCCGCTCTCGACGACGTCACGCTCCACGTCGGTGAGGGCGAGTTCGTCGTCATCGCCGGGCCCAGCGGCTGCGGCAAATCCACCCTGGCCCTGGCCATCGGCGGTTACCTCCACCACCAGTTCGAGGGGGAGCTGCTGGGCGCCGTGCGTGTGGCGGGCCTCGATGTCCGCGAGCACTCGCTCTTTGAGGTGGCGGACGTCGTCGGGCTGGTGCAGCAGAACCCCGAGAACCAGTTCTGCACCCTCACCGTGCGTGACGAGGTGGCTTTTGGGCTGGAGAACCGCTGTCTGCCGCCCGATCTCATCGCTTCCCTGTGCGACGAGGCGCTGGACATCGTGGGAGCGGCGCACCTGGCCGACCGCGACCTGGCCACCCTGTCCGGCGGCGAGAAGCAAAAGGTCGCCGTGGCCTCCATGGTAGCGGCGCGCCCGCGGGTGCTCGTCTTTGACGAGCCTACCTCCAACCTCGACCCCACCGCCACGCGGCGCATCTTTGAGGTCCTCGACGCCGTGCGCCGCCGCTCGGGCGTGACCATCGCGGTCATCGAGCACAAGGTGGACGGCCTGCGCCCCTTTGCGCCGCGCTTCATCCGCATGGAGGGGGGCCGCATCGTGGCCGACGAGGCCGCCCTACCCCCCGCCGCGCCCCTCCCGGCTCGCGAACCCGCGCTAGCGGGGGAGCCGTTGGCGCGCGTGGAGGGGTTGTGCGTAGAGTACGGCGGCGCGCCGGCGCTGGACGGCGTTAGCGCCACCTTTGCGGCGGGGCAGCTGGTGGCCCTCATGGGCGACAACGGCAGCGGCAAGTCGACCCTCCTGCGCGCTCTCATGGGCCTCGTGCCGCCGTCCGATGGCGTCGTCACCGTATTCGGGCGCGCAACTGCCGCCGGCGGCGCACGCTCTCGCCGCCCCAAGGCGCCGTCGTCCCGAACGCACGTGAGGGACCTTGATGAACTCGACAAGGCTCCGCGCTCTGCCATGGCGCACTATGCTCAGAACGACGTGCCGCGCCATCCCGTGTCCGATCCGCCGCTATCCGCCTCATCCGCGGAATCCGCGTCCCCGCCTTTCTCCGTCTCGGAGCTGGCCCGCGACGCCGGGTTCCTCTTTCAGAACCCCGACCACCAACTCTTGGGCGATACCGTGTGGGACGACGCCACCCTCCTGGCGCGCAACTTGGGTCGTCTCGACGCCGTCGCGCCCCACGCGGAGGTCCTCCTCGACGACGCCGGCCTCGCCAGCCGCCGCGACGACAACCCCTTCCGCCTGAGCTACGGGCAAAAGCGCCGCTTGAACGTCATTGCCGCCACCGCTCACGGGCCGCGCCTCGTCCTGGCTGACGAGGTGCTCATCGGGCAGGACCCGGCTAACGCCGCGCGGCTGATGGAGCGCTTGCGCGCCATGGCGGACGCCGGCGCCTGCGTCGTGCTGGCCCTCCACGACCCACAGGTGGCGCTGGCCTACGCCGACCGCCTCCTATTCCTGCGTGACGGGCGCGTGCTGGTCGACGATGCGCCGGACGCCGCCCTCGAGCGCCTCGTCGCCATGGGATACTCGGCCTACGTCGAGTCGGAGGGGAGCGCGGCAACGCCCCTCGAACCGCATGAGACCCCTGCGCCGCCCCCGCCGCAGGAGTCGGAGGCGATACCGGCTTCGGAGTGGAGGGATGCCGGCGCCGAGCCACCCGCCGCCCCGGGCCTGGCCGGGCTCCATCCGCTGCTCAAACTCGGCTGGTTGGTGGCGATCTCGGCGGCCGCCTTTGCCCTGCGCGCGCCCGCGCACGTGGCGGCCCTGTTGGGCCTGGTGGTGTTGACGGCGCTCCTCGGCGGGGTGGATTTCCGCCGCGGGCGCATGCTCGCACTCATGGTGTGGTCCGCGGTCTTCCTCCTGCTGCTGCAGGCGCTCTTCTATCGGCAGGGTGAGCCGCTGCTGTTCTTGTGGCCGTCCGACGGCGGACGATGGCCGGTGACCGACGCCGGCCTGGCCCGCGGTGTGCGCATCGCGGCGCGCTTTCTCGTCATCGTGCTCAGCAGCCAGGCGTTCGTCATCTCTACCGATCCCGGCGCCCTCGCCTACGCCCTGATGCGCGCCGGCCTGCCCTACCGCTTTGGGTTCGCGCTCGTCACGGCACTACGCCTGGTGCCCATCTTTCGCACCGAGGCCGCCACCGTCTATCAGGCGCAGCTGGTGCGTGGCGTGCGCTACGACGCCCGGCGGGGCCGCATCGGGCACGCGGCGCACCGCGCTTTTGCCCTGCTCCGGCAGTTCATGTTGCCGCTCATCGTCTCGGCGCTGCGCAAGGTCGATGCCCTGGCGGTATCTATGGAGGGGCGGCAATTCGGCCGCTACCCCCGACGCACGTATCTCCGTCGTGCCGTCTGGCGTCTGGCCGACTCGGCCGGCGCCTTTGTCCTGGCAACCTTTGTGCTCGTTGTCATCTTGCTCGCCATCACATCTGTAGGGTAACGCCCATGGGAACCGAACTCCGCTACAGTCTCGACACCTACCCCCTCACTTACGCCTTATGGGCCGCCGTCGCCGCTTCCTGGCTGCTGGCCGCCGTCGGCCTGGCAACGCGCCTGGCGCGGGCGCGGCCCGTCGCCCGCTTTGACCGGCCGATAACGCGCATCGTCGCCGCGCTGCGCGACGCCACCGCCCAGCGCCCCGTCTGGCGCCGTCCCCTGGCGGGCGCCATGCACCTGGCCATCATGCTCGGCGCCCTGCTGGTCCTGGCGACCTTTGTCGTCACCCACTTTACGGCGCCCCGCGGGCCCGAATGGAGCCGCAGCCACCTGTCTCACGCCCTCATCGACGTCGCCCTTCTGCTGATCCTCGTGGGTTTGGGTGTGGCCGCCTGGCGCCGTCATTCCGGCGCCGCCCGCCGCCGTAGGGGCGACCGGCGTAGGGGCGACCGGCCGGTCGCCCCTACAACCTGTACGGCGCAGGCAACCCGTATGGCGCCGACATCACGCGGGGCGCCGACAATCCGTGCGACCCCCGCCGCGCCCCCCGCCCGCGCCGAGGACGTGGGCCTCTGGGCGTTGCTGCTGGTGGGCGCCGTGGCCGCTCTGCTGTGCGAGGCGCTGCTCATCACCCTGGGCCTGCCCGCCTGGCGGCGGAGCGCCTTCCTGAGCGCCCCCCTCGCCGGCCTGCTGGAGGGCCTGTCCCTACCCTTCCGGCGCGGCCTCTATGGTTGGTCCTGGTCGCTGCTCCACGCCGCGCTGCTGGGGATGGCGTTCGTCCTCCCCTGGACGAAATGGCGCCACATCGCGATGGCGCCCATCGCCCTACTGACGCGCAAGGCGGAGCCCCTGGCACGCCTCGATCCGGTGGACCTAGAGACCGACGGCCCCTTTGGCGCCCTCCGGCCCCGCGACCTGACCTGGAAGGAGCGCCTCGACCTCGCCTCCTGCGTCCACTGCGGGCGCTGCAGCCAGGCCTGCCCAGCCGCCATTGCCACCGGAGGGGACGGCCTCGACCCGCGCCGCCTCATCGAGGCGCTGGACGCCGCGCCCGGCGCCGGCCTCCTGGCGGAGGCCTACAACGAGGCCGCCCTCTGGCAGTGCACCACCTGTATGGCCTGCGACGACGTCTGCCCCATCGGCATCTCGCCCCTCAGCCTGCTAGTCGACCTGCGCCGCGAGCGTGTTCTCGACGCCGCCCGCTTCCCCCAGCCCCTCCGAGACGTGATGGACGGGCTGGCGCGCCGAGGCAACCCCTGGGGCCTCCCCCGGGCCGAGCGCGACGACTGGCTGGCGCGCCGCGACGGCGACCGTCTCGCCGAGCAACCGGCGGACGAACTACCCATCCTGCCGCCCGGCGGCGAGACGGACGTCCTCCTCTGGCTGGGATGCATGGGCGGGTACGACGCGCGCGCCCGCGAGGCGACGGTCGCCCTGGCGCGGGTGCTACGCGGCGCCGGCGTGGCCTACGCCGTCCTCGGACCCGATGAAGGGTGCTGCGGCGACCCCGCCCGCCGCGCCGGCAATGAGGCGCTGTGGCGCGACCTGGCCGAGCGCAACATCGCCGCCCTGGCCACGCGCCGCTTCCGCGAGATCGTCACCCTCTGCCCCCACTGCGCCAACACCCTGGCCAACGAGTACGCCGCTCTGGGCGCCGCCCTGGCGGTAACCCATGCCGCGCCGTTCCTCGCCCGCCTGCTGCGCGAGGGGCGCCTGACCACCGTTGCTGCGGAGGGTGACGCAATGCCCGCGCGACGCCTGCGGGTGGCCTTTCACGACCCCTGCTACCTGGCGCGCGGCCTGGGCGACACCGCCTCGGCGCGGGCGCTCCTGGCGGCCATGCCCGGCGTCGACCTCATCGAGCTGCCGCGCCATGGTCGCGACACCCTCTGCTGTGGGGCGGGCGGTGGGCGCATGTGGCTGGAGGCGCCCGACGAGCCGCGCCTCGACAAGGCGCGCCTCGACGAGCTGGCCGCCGCCGATGTCGACCTCTGCGTCACCGCCTGCCCCTACTGCCGCACCATGATCGCCGACGGTGCGAGCGAGGCGGACGGAGCTGACCGCGCCGGCCACCCTCTCCCCGCCGTCCGTGACCTGGTGGAACTGCTTGCCCAAGCCCGGCCGGACACCGTCGCCAGCGACGCGGTAGCCGCCGAACACACCCCCGCCCGCATCGCGGCGCGGGACCAGGAGTAGCGCCATGAAGCGAACCGTTCTCATCCTGCTGGCCGCCGTATTCGGCCTCCTCGCCGGCGTCTCGGCCACGAGCTGGCGCGCCTTCCCCACCGAGGACATGATCGCCCGTGCCACCTGCGCCGAGTGTCACGACGTCCACGGCGCCATCGAGTGGGAGGACGCCCCCTTCCAGTCGCAGGTGTGGATCATGGGCGACGTGCCCGAGGCGACCTACTTTTTCGTCGATGATCTCTTTCCCTACCGTCAGGAGGAGTTGGGCACCGCCATCTCACTGCCCGATCTGCTGGCGCACTATGGCGTGGACGATTTCGAGCGCATAGCCATCGAGTCGCTGGACGGCGGCATCGTGGCGCTCGACCGCGAGTACGTCACCGAGCACGCGCGCCTCGTGCCCTACCTGGAGGGGCTTCGCTTCCAGGACGAGAATCAGCACGTCTCCACCTGGCTCAAGGGGGTGCGCTGGATCACCGTGGTGGGCGCCGAGACGCCGCTGGAAATCGACGGTGTGGCCACCTCCATGGGACGCCTGCTGTTGGGCGAACGCGTCACCGTCTCGGCGGAAGGGGGCGACGCCCTCTACGTCAGCCAACTGGACGGCAAGACGTACCGCGGCGACTATGCCCACCTCTACACCGGCGCGCGCCTGGCCGGGCTCCTGGGCGAGGACGCCTACACCACCCTGGTCGTCACCGACGCCGCCGGCGACCTCCGCGAGTACCCCGCGGAGCAGGTGGCGGACGCCGTCATCGCCACCGTCGACGGCCGGCCGGCACTACTTCTGCCCGGCGCCTCGCGCCGCGACTGGGTCATGGACGTGGCGCGCATCGAGACGCGCTGACCGGGCAGGGCGCCATCTAGCAGCTATGTATTAACGACTTCAGTCGTTTATTTCTCGCTATAGCGTCATGAACGACTGAATTCGTTACTACATAGTAACCTGCAGCGCGATGTGCTTGCTTATCGCGGAAGATGCCCAACTGCGTAGTAACGACTTCGTTCGTTTGTGTCCCGCTATAGCATCATGAACGAATGAATTCGTTACTACATAGTGAGATAGAGCGAGTAACATTGGTTTGCATGGAGATATTCCCAACTACGTAGTGACGACTTTAGTCGTTTGTTTAACGCTATAGTGAGCAAAACGAGTGAAGTCGTCACTACAATGTGGGGTGCATCATATCGTCGGGCTTGATGAGCTACTGGACTAGAGACGAGGGGACATGCCATCATGCGTGTATCGAGGATGCTGATGTGGCGCCGCCGCTTCGTGGCGCTGGCGTTGCTGCTGATATTGCTGACGGGCTGCGCGCGGCCCTGGGCCATCGAGGTCTCGTGGAAGGACGGCTCCCTTGGCGCCATCACCGATGATCGCTGGCGTGCCTGGGCCGAGGCTTACCCGGGGGAGGTGGTGGACGACCACGCCCTGCCGCTGGAGCGCGCCCTCTGGGAGATGGGCGCCACCTCCATCGAGGCGCTGGTCGTGGGCAAGACGTCGTTCAGTCACACCTGGGCCGAGGTGGCCGACGACGCCTGGCTGCGCGACGACGGCCGTATCGTGCTCAACGGGGACGTCCAGGAGGCCGAGGCGCTGATCGTCGCCTCGCCGCCCGAGGCCACCCTGGCCACCGCCCACGTCACCGACGTGGCGCCCACCATCTGTCGCGCGCTGGGGATCGGCGCCCCCGCCGCAGCCACCGGCGTCGCGTTAAATGCGCCGGACGCAGAGCGCGCGGTGTTCATCTTTTTGGACGGCCTGGGCTATCGCCGCTACGACGCTGGGCGCGAGCGCTCCCTCACGCCCTACCTGGATACCCTCGGCCAGCCGCATCTCGCGCTGAGCGTCTACCCCAGCGTCACGCGCGTTGCCAGCGCCGCATTTCTCACCGGCGCGCCCCCCGCAGTGAACGGCGTGCGCGGCCGCGACCTGCGCGACACCGCGAGCGAGACGCTGTTCGACGTGCTGGCCGCCAACGGCCTCACCGGCGTGGCAGTGGAGGGGGATGCACTCGCCTTTAACATGCGTAACGCCGAGATCATCCTCTCCGGCGACCGCGACGGCAACGGCCACAGCGACGATAACACCTTTGCCAACGCTATGGACGTCATCGCGGGGGGCATGCCCGATTTCCTCTGGGTGCACTTTCACGGCATCGATGACACCGGCCACACCTACGGCCCCGACGCCGTCGAGGTCGACATGAAAATGTCCGAGGTGGACGGCTACGTCCGTGATCTGATGGAGGCCCTCCCCGAGGGCACCTTCGTCGTCATCGCCGCCGACCACGGCATGCACGCGGTGAACGAGGACGGCCGCCAGGGCAACCACGGCACCCTCCAGCCCGTCGATATCCTCGTGCCGCTCTGGGTCACGGTACGCTGATGCAAGGGGGAACGGTACGCTGATTCCGCGGATGAAACGCAGATTTGCGCGGATCAGATATACTAACCACAGAGAACACAGAGACCGCAGAGAACACAGAGGAGGATTGCGGTTGCCACCTCTGCGACCTCGGCGGTCTCTGCAGTATGAAACAGGCTCTGCGCCAATCCGCGTCTGATCCGCGGAATCAGCGTACCATTCCCCTCTCTGTGTTGTCCGTGCCCTCTGCGCGCTCTGTGTTCCTATTCCACCACGCTGATCTCGACGAGCTGCGAGATCCAAAAGTTGGCCGGCTTGTCGGGCAGCACGATGCGCAGCGGGTTGCTGGCGTCCTCTGCGGCGACCCACTCGCCGTCCATCTTGAGCGCGATGATGCCATTGTCTAGGTCCGCCATCGTCATCTCGCGCGCGTAGCCATCAGCCGCCGTGCACACGATCCCCGTGGCATTGGCCGACATCCCCGCCTCGTTCAGGACCGCCATGAGATCGGGCCCTTCCCAGTCGTTCGTCGTATCCTCTCCTTGTGACTTGCGCATCAGCACGTCGACAAGGGTCACCATGTCACGCTTGGCGATGTCGGCATAGCTGAGCGTCATCGGGTTGGATACGGCGCCCGAGATCTTGACCTTTGAAAACTTCTTGAGCTCTGCGTTGCCGTCGTAGTCCCGGGAATCGAGCGGCTCCTCGAGCCAATCGATCCGGTTGTCCCAGCAGGCTGCAGCGAAGTCCCTGGCGCGGGCCAGGTCCCAGGCGGGAATCTTGTCCACGATGGTGACGAGCCATCCCTGGTTCGCGTCCACTCCCAGGGCCATGGCGTCACCGATGCCCTTGCGCACCACCTCGATGTGCCGGATGTCTTCGGAGAGGGTGGTGTTCTTCACGCGCAGCTTGGCGGTCTTGTACCCCCGCTCCTTCATGGCCAGGAGCTCGTCCACACGGCGGTGGGGGTCGTGCATCTCGCCTGTGGAGAGATAGACGTCTATGGGCCGAGCGCTTCCCCCCAGGAGCTCGTAGACGGGCTTGCCCTCTTTCTTGCCGATGATGTCCCAGCAGGCCGGCTCGATCCAGAAGTTCCTCCATCCGAGATAGCCTGCCTGCTTGAGCAGGCCCTGCACCTGATCGATGTCGGTCGGGTCGGCGCCGATGAGGTATCCGCCGATGAGATCTCCGAGCCCCTGTCGCTCGACGCCCATGGCCGCGCCCGCCGAGTAGCCCGTGATCCCTTCGTCGGTGACGATCTTGATGAGTGTGAAGCGGTTGTGCGTCTGGGGGTAGCCCGGAATCCAAGTGGGCCAGAAAGTCACGCGCAACGGTACGGACACATGGTAGAGCTCGATTGCCTTGATCTTCATACATCCTCCTCTTGTTATATGATATCTCCCGGCATCCTTCTTCCGGGCCTCCCCTCCCTCCTCCCTCCAGGGCCCCCGCAAAGCGGGCCGGACAGAAAGGCCTCAGAAGAGGGCGTAATCAAAAAACTGCTCCATCCCTGCA
>ENA-UOUL01001816-UOUL01001816.1-bioreactor-metagenome-genome-assembly--contig:-NODE-1816-length-27681-cov-4.800391_pt1 | contig 27681 bp, 25 predicted proteins | sample MGYA00249838_ERZ747220 | MGnify/ENA primary metagenome ERZ747220 (study PRJEB28778, sample SAMN05720191) | bioreactor metagenome | isolation source: Anaerobic biogas reactor | place: USA:Washington...
CCAGGCGGCCGCGCTGGGCGCGGGGGCCGTGGTGCGCCAGGTGACGGCGGGCATGCTGCGCGAGAGCGACCTTGAGGCCCTGCGTGAACTGCATCCTAACCTCATCCTGCTGGCCGGCGGCACCGACTATGGCGAGCGGGACACCGCGCTATATAACGCCCGGGCCATTGCCGCGCTGGGCATGCAGGACATCCCCACGCTGTACGCCGGCAACGTGCAAAACCAAGGCGAGGTGCGCGCGCTGTTTGAACAAGCGGGGCTTGAGATTGCCATCTGCGACAATGTCTACCCCCGGCTGGATGACCTGAACATCGAGCCCGCCCGCCGCCACATCCAGATGCTGTTTGAGCGCCACATCGTCAAGGCGCCGGGCATGCGCCATGTGTACGATATGGTGACCCAGCCGCTGATGCCCACCCCGGGCGCGGTGATGGAGATGGCGCGCCTGATGCACGGCAGCCTGGGCAACCTGGCCGTCATCGACATCGGCGGCGCCACCACCGACGTGCACAGCGCCTGCGAGGAATCCGAGGAGATCGCCCGCATACAGACCAGGCCCGAGCCCCTGTACCTGCGCACCGTGGAGGGCGACCTGGGCCTGTATATCAACGCCGCTCACCTGCTGGATGCCCTGGGCACGGACCGGCTGGACCGGGAGCTGGGCACGGACACCCGGGCACTGATGGCCGATTGGCAGCCCATCCCCCGCACCCCCGAGCAGGAGGCGCTGGCCGAGCGCCTGGCGCTGGAGGCCGGGCTGACGGCGCTGCGGCGGCACGCGGGCAGCATCCGCAGCGTATTTTTGCCGGGCGGCCGCCAGCAGATCGCCGAGGGCAAGGACCTGACGCAGCTTCAATACCTCATCGCCACCGGCGGCGCGCTGACCCGCCTGCCCGGCAGGGAGCGCGTCATGGCGCAGCTGCGCGATATGAACGCCCAGCGCAAGTGGCTCTACCCCAAGCCGGGGGAGGCAGAACTGCTTACCGACCATCACTACATCATGGCCTCGCTGGGCGTACTCAGCCGCAAGCACCCGCAGGCGGCCATGGCCCTGATGCAGCATAGTTTTCTTGCACAACCGTGAAGGAGGGCGCCATGTATCCCATGATTCAGGCTGATTTGGGCAAGCTGCGCGAGAACGCGGCCCATCTGGCCGGCCTGTGCCGCAAGGCGGGCATCCAGTACTACGCCGTCACCAAGTGCGTGGGCGCGCAGCCCGATATCGTGGCCGCGCTGGCGGACATCGCCGACGGCTTTGCCGACAGCCGCCTGCAAAACCTGGCACGCATCAACACAGCCAAGCCCAAGCTGCTGCTGCGCATCGGCGATCCCGCCCAGGCACGGGATATCGTGCAGCATGCTGACATCAGCCTGCAAAGCGAAATCCTCACCATCCATGCCCTGGGCGAGGCGGCGCAGGCGCTGCAAAGGCAGCACAAAGTTATCCTGATGGTGGACCTGGGCGACCTGCGCGAGGGGCTGATGTACACCGACCGCGAGGGGATCCTGCGCGCGGCCAGTGCCGTCAAGGATACCCCCGGCCTCACGCTGCACGGCGTGGGCGTCAACCTCACCTGCTTTGGCGGCATCATCCCGCAGGAAGACAACCTGGGCCGCCTGGTGGAGATCGCCGCCTGGCTGCGCCGGGAGCTGGACCTGCCCATCCCCTTGGTATCGGGCGGCAACTCAAGCACCGTGGGCCTGCTGCTGCAAGGGAAAGTGCCCGCCGGCATCAACCACCTGCGCATCGGCGAAAGCATGCTGCTGGGCAGCGACACCGCCACCGGCGAAGCCTTTGACTTTTTGCACCGGGACGCATTCACCCTCCATGCCGTGCTGGGCGAGGTGCAGACCAAGCCGTCCCGGCCCATCGGCTCCCCCGGCCCCAATGCCTTTGGCGAGCGGGTGTCCTTCCCGGACCTGGGGCCTATGCGCCGGGGCATTGTGCTGATCGGCCGGCAGGATATTGACGTGGACGGCCTCACCCCGCGGGATGTGCGCATCCAGGTGCTGGGCGCCTCCAGCGACCACCTGATTGTGGACCTGACTGCCGCCTCAGGCTATGAGGTGGGCGATGTGGTGACGTTCGGCTTCAGCTACGGCGCGCTGCTCAAAGCGTATACCAGCCCGTATGTGCACAAGGCCGTGGTGGGCTGACCCCGGTTCTGTAAGCTGAGCGCAGTTCGCACCAGCCCAAACGGACGCGCGATAAGGCTTCTTCACTCCAGGTGACAAATCTTCCGAAAATAAAAGTTTGTAACATGAATACTACAAACTTTTATTTTTTCAATTTTTGTGTTATTCTCTATATCGAAAGAAGGTGATGTTGTGGCCTCCGGCAAGTCAGCGCTCAAGCGGCGCGATCTGTACCTCAACAGATTGGTTGCATTTCAGGATACCGAGCCAGTCAAAATCGTGACAGGCATTCGCCGCTGCGGCAAATCAAGCCTGATGAAATTGATGGCGCAGCATTTGCGCGAACAAAACATAGCAGATGATCAGATCATTGAGCTCAATTTTGAATCCATGCAATACCGCAGCATGGATGCCGCCGCGCTGTATCAGCATGTGCAAGGCCTATTGCCGCAGGGCAAGCGTGCCTACCTGTTCTTTGATGAAATCCAGCTGATCCCGGCCTGGCAGGACGCGGTCAACTCCCTGCGCGTAGATACAGACTGCGACATCTACATCACCGGTTCCAACGCGCATCTGTTGTCCGGCGAGTTCTCCACCTACCTGGCCGGGCGGCATGTCGAAATCAACATGCTGCCGCTGTCTTTTCAGGAGTTTCTGTATTTCCACGGCTACACGGTTGCCCGGCGAGAAAGCCCCTCCGGGGGTACGCGCAAGCACATCACGAACAGCGCAGGCGAACAGTACACGCCTGAGGAGCTGTTACAATCCTACCTCACCTTCGGCGGGATGCCGGGGTTGGCTGATGTGGGCCTTGATCAGGAAAAAGCCATGACGCTGCTGGACGGCATCTACGCCACCGTGGTCATGCGCGATATCCTGGAGCGGGAGGCCCGCCGGGGCCAGCGGCGAATAACCGACCCGCTGCTGCTGCGAAAGATCATCCTGTTTCTGGCTGACAGCATCGGCAGCAATACCTCCATGCGCTCCATCGGCAACACGCTGGTCAGCGAGGGCATGTTGGATGACCGCTCCCGCAAGGGTTCCCCTGCGGTGCAGACCATTCAGGCCTATGTCGCCGCGCTGACGGAGGCGTACGTGTTTTATGATGTCAAGCGCTATGACATCAAGGGAAAAGAGTATTTGCGAACACTTGGCAAATACTATATTGTGGACCTCGGGCTGCGCAACTACCTCCTGGGCTTTCGTGACATGGACAGGGGCCACGCGCTGGAAAACCTTGTATACTTTGAATTGCTCCGTCAAGGGTGGGATGTGGCCATCGGCAAAATCGGCGACAAAGAGGTGGATTTTGTCGCGACCAAGCCAAATCAGAAGCGCTACCTGCAGGTCACCGAACACATGCAATCGGAGCAAACCAGGCAGCGCGAGTTCTCCGCCCTGCGCCGCACCCAGGACAGCCATCAAAAGCTCGTCATCGCCCTGCACAGCGACGTTTCCCATACGGAGGATGGCATCCGCATCATGAAGCTGACCGATTTTCTGTTGGCGGATGCCATTTAGCATCACCCTGACCGGCGAATTACCATCACCCCGCCTCTGCGCGAAGAGCAAAGTGAGGAAGCTTATGACCTACCAGATCCGACCCGGCACCGAAACTGACCGCCGGGGCATCGCGGACACGATGGCCGAGGCGTATTTTGACCAGTTCAAATCCCTCACCCAGGACCGGGAGGGCGTGGCCCGGGGCCTGGCCCCCATGCTGCACCCGGAGCGCTTCACCGTGGCGGTAGAGGAGCAGGGCGGGGTGGTGGGCACGGCGGCGCTGTCGGATGCGGCGGGCTACGCCATCACCGTGCTGCCCCAAGTGCTTCGGGAGGCCATGGGCTTTATCAAGGGCAACCTGGCCGCCGCGGCGCTGCGCGAGATGGTGACCCGCCCCAAGGCCTTCCGCCCCGGGCAGGCGCACCTGGACTTTGTGGCCGTGCGCGAAACGGCGCGCGGCCGGGGCCTGGCCCGGCAAATGCTGCGCCACATTCTGGACAAACGGGCCTACGAACTTTATACTCTGGACGTCACGGAGGGCAATGAGGCGGTGCTGCCGCTGTTTGAGGGCCTGGGCTTTGTGCGCACGGGCACCGAGCCCGAGAAGGCCGCCGCGCTCAAGGGGTTCAGCTTCCGGTATCTGCTGGCCTACAGGCCGGAGGGAGCGGCCCATGGCTGAGCGGCTGTATGAGGGGCAGACCTTTACCGGCCTGCGCCTGGAGGATGAGCACTTCGACAACATGCGCTTTGTGGATTGCGTGTTTCAGGATTGCACCTTTGACAGCTGCGTGCTGACCGACTGCGCCTTCGCCGCGTGCACCTGGACGGGGTGCCGGCTGGTCAACCTGACCTCCCGGCGCACGCAGATCCGCAGCCTGCGCTTTGACGTCTGCGACCTGGTGGGGATAAGTGCGGCCGACTGGCTACCTGCCTCGCGGTATATGCCGCCCCTGGACAGCTTGCACGGTTGCCGGCTGAAGTACACGACCTTCCACCGGATGGCCTTGCCCAGCTTCAGCTTTTGCGGCAGCGATCTGGCCGATTGCCTGTTCAGCGGGTGCGACCTGTCGGGCAGCAGCTTCAAGGATTGTGCGCTGCACAGGACCGAGTTTGCCGAGTGCGACCTGCGGCGCGCCGACTTTCGCGGCGCGGCGGGCTATGTGGTGGACATGCCCACGTGCAAGGTGGCTGAATCCCGCTTTTCCTTCCCCGAGGCGGTGCGCCTGCTGGCCTCCGCCGGCGTAAAGGTAGAGTTTGACGCCTCTGGCGAGTAACAGGCAGTTGCCTGTAAAAGGAGTAATGGGAATGCAAACCATCGTCATCGCCCTGGGCGGAAATGCCCTGCAGGAGGCCAAGGGGCCGGCCACGGCTGAGGCCCAGCTGGCCGTCGTCAAAAAGACCTGCGCGCTCATCGCGCCCCTGGCACGGGACAACCGCGTGCTGGTGGTGCACGGCAACGGCCCGCAGGTGGGGCGCATCGTGCTGCAAAATGAGCACGCCACCCCCATCACCCCGGCCATGCCCTTTGACGTATGCGGCGCCATGAGCCAGGGGCTGATCGGCTACCATTTGCAGCAGGGCCTGAGCGAGGCGCTGCAGGATGCCGGCATCGGCAAAACTGCCGTCACGGTGCTCACCCAGGTGGTGGTGGATGCAAATGACCCCGGCTTTCAAAACCCCACCAAGCCCATCGGCCCCTTCTACACCCAGGAGGAGGCCGAGCAGATAGCCGGCGAAAAGGGCTACACCGTGCGCGAGGACGCGGGCCGCGGCTGGCGGCGGGTGGTGGCCTCGCCCGATCCGGTGCGCATTGTGGAGCTCAGTGCCATCCGCGCGCTTTCGGATGCCGGCTTTGTGCCGGTGTGCGTGGGCGGCGGCGGCATCCCGGTGGTAGAAGCGCCCGATGGCACGCTGGCAGGCACCGCCGCCGTGATCGACAAGGACCTGGCCGCCGAAAGGCTGGCCGAGGATGTGAACGCCGACACCCTGCTGATCCTCACCGCGGTGGAGCGCATCAGCACCTGCTACGGCCGGCCCGATCAGCAGGACCTGGCCCGCATGAGCGTGCAGCAGGCCGAGCAGTACATCCGCGAGGGGCACTTCGCCCCCGGCTCCATGCTGCCCAAGGTGCAGGCCGCGCTGCGGTTTGTCAAAAGCGGCCCGGGCCGCCGGGCCATCGTCACCTCGCTTGAAAAGGCGGCGGAGGCCCTGCAGGGCCGCGCGGGCACGGAGTTGACCGCGTGAGGCCCGAGCGCCGGCTGCTGGACCCAAAGCACACGCTATACGCCTGCGGCCTGGCCATCGGCAGCCAGGCGGTGGTCAACAACTTTGTGCCCCTGCTGCTGCTCACCTTTGAAGGCGAGTTCGGCCTCACCCTGACCGACATCGCGGTGCTGGTGGGCTTCAACTTCTTTGTGCAGCTGGTGACGGACTTTATCGCCGCCTTTGTGGTGGACCGGGTGGGCTACCGCCCGGCTATCGTGTTTGGCCAGGTGTGCGCGGCGCTGGGGCTGATTGGCCTGGCGGTGCTGCCCGGCCTGATGGCCCCCTTTGCCGGGCTGATGATCGCGGTGGCCGTGTACGCCGTGGGCGGCGGCCTGTGCGAGGTGCTGGTCAGCCCCATTGTGGAGCACAGCCCCACCGAAAAGAAGGCTGCCGCCATGAGCCTGATGCACTCCTTCTACTGCTGGGGGCATGTGTTTGTGGTGCTGGTATCGGCCGCGTTTTTCCTGGCATTCGGCATCCGCCACTGGCGCGTGCTGGCCGTCATCTGGGCGCTGCTGCCGCTGGCGGACGCGTGGTACTTCACCCGCGTGCCCATCACCCAGCCGCCCGGTCACCAGGGCATGAAGGGCGCGTTGCACACCCTGCGGCGGCCGGCCTTCTGGTTTTTGTTTGTGCTGATGGTGTGCTCGGGTGCTGCGGAGCAAAGCGTATCGCAGTGGGCCTCTGCCTTTGCCGAGAGCGGCCTTGGGGTATCAAAGGCCGTGGGCGATCTGGCCGGCCCCGCCTTTTTCGCCACCACGATGGGCCTGTCCCGGGTGCTGCACGCGCGGTTTTCCGAGCGGTTTTCCCTGCCGCGCTTCATCGCGGTCAGCGGCGTGCTGTGCGTGGCCGGGTACCTGATGCTCATCCTCTCCCCCGTGCCGGCGGTGGCCTTCCTGGGGGTGGGGCTGGTGGGCTTCTCGGTGGGCGTGTTCTGGCCGGGCACGCTTAGCCTGGCCGCCGTGCGCCTGCCGCTGGGCGGCACGGTGATGTACGGCATGCTGGCGCTGGCGGGCGACGTGGGCTGCTCTGTGGGCCCGTCTTTGGTGGGCTTTGTGAGCGACATGGCGGACGGCCGCCTGATCTGGGGCTTTGCCGCGGCCACGGTTTTCCCGCTGGCGCTAGTGGGGCTGATGGTGTATACCGTTGTGCGCGCGCGCCGCGCACAGCCGCTGCAAGGAGGAACCGCATGAAAAGATGGATGTCTCTGGCGCTGCTTGTCTGCCTGCTGGCCCTGAGCCTGCCCGCCCTGGGCAGCGCCCCCACCCAGGTTGATCCGGCCGTCAGCTGGGGGGATGCCGCCCCCAGGCACCTGCCCATGCGCCGGCATGACAACTTGGTGTACCGCTACGGCTTCAGCCTGCCGGGCGAAATGGTGCTCGAGGATGCCTATTGGGACACCAAGGACGGGCCCGACCGCGTGTGGGATGCCCGCCTTTGGGAGAGCATGGACGGCCGCTGGCAGTTCTTCTTCCAGCTCAAGCGCCCCACCTACAAAAACCTGGCGGAGGAAGCCGCCCGCCTGCCGGAATACCTGGCCCTGGTGGCGGACGACATGGCCGCCCAGGGCGCGCGCAACCTGCGCTTTGCCCACGATGCGGCCATCATCCACGACTTGCCCGCGGGCCCCATGCTGGAGAATGCCACCCTCTACGAAGTGGACGGCGAGCAGGGGCAGGAGGAAACCTGGTGCGTCGTGTACCTGGACTATTATGATGAGCACAACGAGTACATCTTTGGCCTGCAAAGCCCGCACATGGGCTATGAGGAGGCCATCGCCCTGCTGCTGCGCATCGCCAAGACCATTGACATCACCCCCATCCGGCTGATGAATTAGGGGATCAACCCATGATGCAGGTGAGCGCCCAGTCCATCCGCCGGTACCGCCTGTGGGCCCACGGCCTGGCCGAGCGCAGGGGCAAAGAGCATGCCGTGCAATCCGCAGGCGCCTGCGGAATGCAGAATACGCCGCCCGGCGCGTGGGAGGCATCGCTCTTTGCGCGCGTGCAGGGCCTTGGCCCGGCGGATATGAACGCGCTGCTGGCGCCCGACAAGTCCCTCCTGCAGGCGTGGAGCCTGCGGGGCGCGCCCATCGTCTTCCCCGTCGGGGAGGCCGATGTTTTTTTGTCCGCGCTGATTCCTCAGGCGGGTGAGGAGTGGATCTACACCCGGGGCATCGGCCTGGCGCTGGACGCGCTGGGCATGCCCTTTGACGAGCTGCTGCAATCGCTAATGGGCGTGATACCCGCGCTGGACAATGAGACCGTGCATAGCAAGGCAGCGCTGGACCAGCTGCTGGCCGAGCATATGTTGCCGCTGATCCCGCCGGACAAGCGGGATATCTGGACGTCCCCCTCCATGTACGGGCAGCCCGACCGCCAGACGGTGGGCGGGGCGGTGGTCTCCTTTTTGCTGCGGCCCTGCGCGCTTTTAGGGCTGGTGGTGTTTGGCGAGCGCCGGGGCAGCAGCCCTGCCTTTACATCCTTCAAGGGATGGCTGGGCCGTCCGCTGACGCCCCGGCCGGAGGCGGTGCAGCTGTTAGTGCGCAGGTTTGTGCACTGCTATGGCCCCGCCACGCCCCGGGCGCTGGCGCAGTGGCTGGGCTGCACACCCGCGCAGGCGCGGCGCATGTGGGCAGCCTGCGCGCAGGAGATGGAGGCCGTGCAGGCAGAGGGCAAGCAGGCCTTCATCCTGTCGGCAGACAGGGAGGCACTGGCCGATCCACCCGCCCCGCAGCGCCCCTGGCTGCTGCTGGGCCCCCACGACCCCTACCTGGACCAGCGCGACCGGGATATCCTGCTGCCCGACAAGGCCAGGCAGCGCCGCGTGTGGCAGACGGTATCCAACCCCGGCGCCATATTGCACGAGGGCGCCATTGCCGGCACCTGGACAGCCACCAAAAAGGCCGGCGGACTGACTGTCCGCGCGGCCCTGTGGCAGGATGGCCCCGATGCCCGGCAGGCGCTAAGCGCTCAGGCGGAAGAATACGCCGCCTTCCGGGGGCTCAACCTGCTTGACATCGATATGGATTTGACTTAATTGCCATTCTCCAGCAGCACCCGGCACTCCTCCAGCACATCGCGCTCGGCCTGGGCCAGCTCGGGGTACTGGGGGTTGATCTGCTCTAACTGCTGCTTGACGATCTCGGAGATCACATAGCGGGCATACCACTTGTTGTCCGCCGGCACAGCATACCAGGGGGCGTGCCGGGTGGAGGTCTGCTCCATCATCTCCTCGTACGCCTTCATGTATTCATCCCAATATTTGCGCTCGCGCACATCGCCGGAGGAGAACTTCCAGTTCTTGTCCGGCTCGTTGATGCGGTCCAGCAGGCGGTCGCGCTGCTCGTCCTTTGATAGGTTGAGGTAGATCTTGACCGTGCGGATGCCGTTCTCATACAGATACTGCTCAAAATCATTGATCTGGCGGTAGCGCTGCTGCCAGATGCCATCGTCCACCAGCTCCTTTGGCAGTTGCTGGTTGGCCACCAGGTTGTGCACCTTGGCCACGATGACTTCCTCATAGTGGCTGCGGTTGAAGATGCCCACCTCGCCCCGGCGGGGCAGCGCGCGCCCGATGCGCCAGAGGTAGTCGTGATCCAGCTCCTCGCTGGAGGGCTGCTTGAAGGCCACCACCTGCGTACCCTGGGGGTTGAGGCCGGTCATCACATGCTTGATGGCGCCATCCTTGCCGGCGGCATCCATGGCCTGCAGGCAGATGAGCAGGGCGTAGCGGTTTTCAGCGTACAGCCTTTCCTGCAGGTCGGCCATTTTGTCAATATTCTCGGGCATCAGCCGCTGGGTGATCTCCTGCTTGTCGGCCTTGTCGGGCCGGCGGGTGGGGCACTTGGACAGGTCCACCTGCTCCTTTGGCCGGATGCGGTATTGATCGATCTTCATCGCGTTTCCTCCCTGATGATGTTGGTTTGTGTGATTTGCCCGTATCATAGCACACATGGCCGCATCGGGAAAGGAAAACCTGGCCGGAAATGGCCGCGGGCGGGCGGCGATTTTACATGGATTTTACACAAACGGCCCCCCTCCTTTTACACGCAGGCTTTACCTTGAAACTGCATCGAAACGATGTAAATGACGAGGAGGAAAAATCATGAAATTACGTTCTTTCACCGCCCTGCTGCTGATCCTCACCCTGGCCCTGGGCCTCACCGCGCTGGCCGCCCAGTTTGACGCCGCGCAGACCATCACCGTCGTCTCCCGTGAAGAGGGCAGCGGCACCCGCGGCGCCTTCGTTGAGCTGACCGGCGTTCTGGCAAAAGACGCTGCCGGCAAAGAGAAGGATAACACCTACAGCGAAGCCATCATCTCCAACGGCACCAACCTCGTGCTGACCACCGTTGCCGACAACCAGGCCGGCATCGGCTACGCCTCCCTCTCCTCGGTGATGCACAACGACACCGTCAAGGCCCTGAAGGTCGAAGGCGTCGAAGCTTCCACCGAAAACATCCTCAACGGCACCTACAAGATCGCCCGTCCCTTCAACGTGGTCACCAAGGGCGAGCTGACTGACGAGCTGGCCATCGACTTCATGGCCTTTGTGATGAGCAAGGAAGGCCAGGCCATCGTGTCTGAAGACGGCCTCGTGTCCGGCGCCACCGATGAGACCCCCAGCTACGAAGCCGCCAACAAGTCCGGCAGCCTGACCGTGGGCGGCTCCACCTCCGTGGCCCCCGTCATGGAACTGCTGGCCGAAGCCTACATGGAGCTGAACCCCGAAGCCAAGATTGAAGTGCAGTCCACCGGTTCTTCCGCCGGCGTCACCGGCGCCCTGGATGGCACCTACGGCATCGGCATGGCTTCCCGCCTGCTCAAGGACAGTGAAGTAGAGAAGGGCGCGCAGCCCATCGTCATCGGCACCGACGGCATCGCCGTGGTTGTCAATCTGGCTAACCCCGTGGAAGACATCACGGTTGAGCAGGTTCGCCAGGTGTTCACCGGCGAAGTCACCACCTGGGACGCGCTGAGCAAGTAACATCATGCAACATCGGAAAAACGTTTCCGAAGGACTCATGCGGGGGCTGTTCTTAGCCTCCGCATGTGTCTGTATTTTCGCGGTCGGCGTCATCTGCTACTTCCTGTTTGCCAACGGCCTGCCCTTCTTTGCCGAGTATTCCGTATGGGATTTCATCACCGGCACCGAATGGGCCCCCACCCGCGGCATCTTTGGCATCCTGCCGATGATCGTCGGATCCTTTCTGGTCACCTTTGGCGCGCTTCTGCTCGGCGCACCCATCGGTGTGCTGACCGCCATCCTGATGGCCCGCTTTGCGGCCAAGCCCGTGGTCAAGATCATGAAACCCGCCATCGCCCTGCTGGCCGGCATCCCTTCGGTAGTCTACGGCTTCTTCGGCCTCAAGCTGCTGGTGCCCTTCACCCGCAATACCCTGGGCGGCAATGGGCTGAGCATGTTTGTGGCCTCCATCCTGCTGGCGATCATGATATTGCCCACCATCATCCAGACCTCGGAGGCCGCCATCAACGCGGTCCCCAACTCCTACTACGAAGGCAGCCTGGCCATGGGCGCCACCCATGAGTCCAGCGTGTTTCGGGCCATCGTGCCCGCCGCTAAGTCGGGCATCGTGTCGGGCATCGTGCTGGGCATAGGCCGCGCCATCGGTGAGACCACGGCCATCCTCATGGTGGCAGGCAACCAGGCGCGCATGCCTACGGGCATCCTGTCCGGCGTGCGAACGCTGACCGTCAACGTGCTGCTGGAGATGGGCTACGCGGCCGATCTACACCGCGAAAGCCTGATTGCCACCGGCGTTGTGCTGTTTGTGATCGTCATGGCCATCAACTTCCTCTTTTCCTTTATCAACCGCAGGAGGGTCATGCAATGAGTGAAGCCACCGCAATCCTGCCGGAGGTGGATATCTCGGTACCCACCAAAAAGAGCCTGCATCTGGGGTCCCGGTTCCTCAAGGCCCTGTGCTGGGTGGCCGGCTTTGTTGCCATCGGCATCTTGCTGCTGATTGTCGCCTACATTTTGATCAACGGCGTGCCCGAGTTCTTCTACCGGGATGAACAGGGCGCCTTGCAGTTCAAGTCCAGCCTGTTTGCCGTCAAGTACAGCAGCCGGAACCTGTCCATGCTGCCCGCCATCATCAACACGCTCACCATGACGCTGCTTTCCCTGCTGGTATCCGTGCCCCTGGGCGTGGGCGGCGGCATCTACCTGGCGGAGTACGCCAAGCCGGGCAGCAAATTGGTCAAGGCCATCCGCGTCACGGCCGTGACCCTGGCCGGCATCCCCTCCATCATCTACGCCCTGTTTGGCATGCTGGTGTTTGTGGTCACCCTCAAGATGGGCATCTCCATGCTGTCGGGCGCCCTCACCCTGGGCACCATGACGCTGCCCCTCATCCTGCGCCAGACGGAGGAAAGCCTGCTCAGCGTGCCCATGAGCTACCGGGAGGGCAGCTTCGGCCTGGGGGCCGGCAAGCTGCGCACCACCGTGCGCATCGTGCTGCCCGTGGCCATGCCGGGCATACTGGCGGCCGTGCTGCTGTCCATCGGCCGCATATCGGGCGAGACGGCGGCGCTGATCTTCACCTCGGGCACGGGCACCAGCATCGCGGGCATTGCCGACTCCGGCCGCACGCTGGCCGTCCATCTGTTCAAACTGCAGGAGGAAGGCCGCGCGGTTGGCGCATCCTTTGCCGTGGCCGTTGTGCTGCTGATTATCGTCGTGCTGATGAACGCACTGAGTTCCTACATCGCCCGCAAACTGACCAAAAAAGGCTGATCCGGCCATACGCAGAAAGGCTGACCGATGACGAACTTTGCCCAGAACTCCCGCGTAGTCCAAACGGTGGACGCAGGCGTTTGCTTTGACATACAGGATGTCAACCTGTACTACGGCTCCTTCCACGCGCTCAAGGACATTCAGATGTCCATCCCCGCCCGCCAGGTGACGGCCCTCATCGGCCCGTCGGGCTGCGGCAAGTCCACCTTGCTCAAGTCGCTTAACCGCATGAACGACCTGATCCCCGACTGCCACATCACCGGCAAGATGGAACTGTTTGGCGAGGATATCTACGCCCCGCAGATGGAAGTCAACCTGCTGCGCAAGCGGGTGGGCATGGTGTTTCAAAAGCCCAACCCCTTCCCCATGAGCATCTATGACAACATCGCCTACGGCCCGCGCACCCACGGCGTGCGCAGCAAGGTAAAGCTGGACGCCATTGTGGAGCATTCCCTGCGCAAGGCAGCCCTGTGGAACGAGGTGAAGGACACCCTTAAAAAGAGCGCCATGGCCATCTCCGGCGGCCAGCAGCAGCGGCTGTGCATCGCCCGCTGCTTTGCCGTGCAGCCCGAGGTGATCCTGATGGACGAGCCCACCAGCGCGCTCGACCCCATCTCCACCAGCAAGATCGAAGACCTTGTACTCGAAATGAAAAACGAGTATACTATCGTCATCGTAACACATAATATGCAGCAGGCCGCCCGTATTTCCGACTTGACCAGCTTTTTCCTGTTGGGGGAGATGATCGAGATGGGCAACACCGACAGGCTGTTCTCCAACCCCACGGACAAGCGGACAGAGAACTACATCACGGGGAGGTTTGGCTGATGAGAAGCCACTTTGACGAACAACTGCACAGGCTCAATGAGGAAATGATCCACATGGGCAGCCTGATTGAGCATGCCATCGAGCAGGCCTGTGTGCTGATGGTCAGCCGTGACGCCGAGGAGGCCCGCGCGGTCATTGCCCGCGATGCCGAGGTAGACCGCAAGGAGCGGGAGATAGAGACCCTGTGCCTGCGGCTGATATTGATGCAGCAGCCCGTGGCGCGCGATCTGCGCCTGATCAGCAGCGCGCTGAAGATGATCACCGACATGGAGCGTATAGGCGACCAGGCCGCGGACATCGCGGAGATCATCTCCATGCCCGTCAAGGGCCAGCGCTACATATACCCGGAGCTGCTGCAAAAGATGGGCCAGGCCGCAGGCCAGATGGTCAACCGCGCGGTGGACGCCTTTGTGCGCCGCGATGTGGAGCTGGCACACGATGTCATCGAATCCGATGACGTGGTGGACGCCTTCTTTACCGATGTCAAGAAGGAGCTGCTGCAAACCATGAAAAAGCATACGGACTTCGGCATGCAGCTGCTGGACGCGCTGATGATCGCCAAATACCTGGAGCGTATCGGCGACCATGCCTGCAACATCGCCGAGTGGGTGGAGTATGCCGTCACCGGGATCTATAAAGGGGACAAGCTCTGATGATTTATTCCGTTGAGGACGATCAGTCCATCCGCGACCTGGTGCTGTACGCGCTCAAACAGTCAGGCTTTGAGGCCGAGGGTTTTGCCGAAGGGCAGTCCTTCCGCGAGGCCGTGCAGCGCGAGATTCCCGAGCTGGTGCTGATGGACCAGATGCTGCCCGGCGTGGACGGCGAGACGCTGTTGCTGGAGCTGCGCCACAACCCGCGCACGGCGCATGTGCCCGTCATCATGCTGACCGCCAAGGGCAGCGAGATGGACAAGGTGCGCAGCCTGGACAACGGGGCGGACGACTACCTGGTCAAGCCCTTTGGGGTGATGGAGCTGTTAAGCCGCGTAAAGGCCGTGCTGCGGCGCGCCGCCCCGCAGGAGGAATTGCGCCGGCTGGAGATCGGCACCCTGTCCATGGACCTGGATCGTCACCTCGTGCAGTCGGACGGCGAATCCGTCGCCCTGACCAACAAGGAGTACGAGCTGCTCAAGTGCCTGATGCAAAACCCGCAGATCGTGTTCACCCGCGAGAAGCTGCTGGACTTGGTGTGGGACATCACCTACTACGGCGACACCCGCACGGTGGACGCTCATATCCGCTCGCTGCGGCAAAAGCTCAAGCAAAACGCCGCCCTCATCGGCACGGTGCGCGGCGTGGGCTACCGGCTGGAGGTAGAGGCCTGATGAACGCAAGAGGTAACCTGACTGAATGAAGAAACGCATTTTTATCGGCCTGATCATGATATCGCTGCTGACCGGCCTGCTGTTTACGCTGGTGGTGGGCGCCGTGCTACCCATCTCCGCCCAGCGGCGGGTCATCGATAGCCTGCAGCAGGAAGCGGCGCTGGTCCGCACCCGCATGCCGGCCGAGGGCGCGTCGGCGGATTTTCTGAATCGCCTGATTACCGACAGCCGCATCACCTGGATCGCCGCCGACGGCCATGTGCACTACGACCACCCCGCCGATGCGCAGACCATGGAAAACCATGCCAACCGGCCCGAAGTGATCCAGGCGCTGGCAAGCGGCCGGGGCAGCGCGGTGCGCCACTCACAGACCCTGGGGCAGGATATGATGTACTACGCCCTGCGCCTGGGGGATGGCAGCGTGCTGCGCCTGGCGGCGCCCGTGCAGGTGACCCGCCTGCTGTTCAGCGACCTGCTGCCGTGGCTGGGCATCTGCCTGGCCTTGTGCCTGGTCGCGGCGCTGCTGATCGCCCGCCTGCTGACCACAGATTTAACCCGCGCCATCGCCGGCATCAACCTGGACGCGCCCGAGGAGGTGGACACCTTTGAGGAGCTGTCCCCCCTGCTGACGCGCATCAGCCAGCAAAATCAGCGCGGCCACGAGCAATTGAACGCCCTGGCGCAAAAGCAGCAGGAGATGGATACCCTGATTGACGGCATGTCTGAGGGATTCATGGTGCTGGATGCGCGCCGCCGGGTAATCACCATCAATCGCAGCGCTGCCGCCATGCTGGCCGTGGACCCCGGCGAGGCCTTGGGCAAGACGCTGCCCGAGATCAGCCGCAGGCCGGAGATATTGCAGCTGTTGCAGGAGATGGACCGCGCCGGCGAGGCCGCCGTCACCATGCCGTGGGACCTCAAAAGCTACGCCATCAACGCCAGCGCTATCCAGGATGCGCAGGGCGCGGTGCTGCTGCTAAGGGATGTCACTGAGCGCGTGGAGGGCGAAAACATGCGCAAGCGCTTCACCGCCAACGTATCCCACGAGCTGCGCACGCCGCTGACCACCATCTGCGGCTACTCCGAGATGCTGCAAAGCGGCATGGTCAAGCCAGGCGACGAGCAGGAGTTCTTCGCCCGCATCGCCAGCGAGAGCAAGCGCATGCTGGCGCTGGTGGAGGACATCCTGCGCCTGTCCCGGCTGGACGAGGGGCACCCCGGCGGGCAGTACAAGCGCGTCAGCCTGTGGGAGATCGCCCAGGACGCGCTGGCCTCGCTGACGCCTGCCGCCGACAAGAAGGAAGTATCCCTGCACCTGCGGGGCGACAAGCTGAGCATCATAGGCGACCCGACGCTGCTGAGCGAATTGGTCTCCAACTTAGTGGACAACGCCATCAAGTACAACCGCATCGGCGGCCGGGTGGATGTGAGCATCCTGCCCGCCAAGGATGGGGTGAACCTGGTGGTGCAGGACAACGGCATCGGCATCGAGCGCAGCCAGCAGGACAAGATATTTGAACGCTTCTACCGCACGGACAAGAGCCGCAACAAGGATACCGGGGGCACCGGCCTGGGGCTGTCCATCGTCAAGCACAGCGCCGAATACCACCGCGCCACCCTGCGGGTGGACAGCGAGGTGGGCCTGGGCACCACGATCACCGTCACCTTCCCCACCACCCAGCCGCCAGCGCCTGTGGATGATAAGCGCGCGAAGAAAAAGAGCCGCATCGACAAAAAGCCCGCAGACACGGATAAGAAGGGCAAGAAGGACAGGGCAGACCAGTAGCTCGCCAACAGGTAAAGAACCGGGCCGGACAATGCGTCCGGCCCGGTTTTTGTGGTGTGTTATTTCTTGGGAAGCAGCTTTTCCTTGAGCTTGCGGACCTCCTGATAGAGGTTGTCCGGCAGCAGGCCGATGACCACCAGCGCCACCGCCACGATGAGCAGCAGCGTCATCATAAAGCCCGACCGCGGGAAGATCTTCATCAGCAGCCACAATACAAACAGGATAGCACCCAGCCCAAGCTCCTTGCGGGTTTTGTTCATTGCGATATACCTCCTTCTCGTCAACGTATGCTCATAGTAGCGCAATCACTAATTCAGGACAAGTATCATCTCGCCTTTTTTACAGAAATCACTTGCGTATCAGCCGGTACAGAGTCATGCTCCCCGCCTCATGCTCTGTCGCTGTTTCTATGTGTTTTTGCCTTAGTGTTTCCCACACATCAAACAGCAACGCAGCAGCCGGCTCGTCAGACGTCAATAGATAATCCGCCTTATCTAAACTGTCAATTGTTGTGGAGTGAAGGGAATAGCATACCCTGCCTGTATTCAGGCTGAGTGCGCGGCCTTTGCTGAACGCAACCGGCTGATGAACAGGCACCATCTCCCTGATATAGCGATACATCGTTTTAGCATCCTCAGAATAGGCGCCATCGGGCACTTGCCTTTCAGCCTTCATATTTCCATATGCCTGCCGCACCGATGCGATTATGACCGTCAGACAAACCAATCCAAGCAGGGCTGCTTTGACGTAGAACCATGCCTTCCCTGTCCAAGCGATCGCGTACCTGCGGGTAAACCAACGATACACCCACTGAACTCCCTTGATAGAAAACAGTAGCATAAAAGGCACCACATTGAGAATATATCGCAACCCCTGCTCATACGGCAACAAGACAACAAACGCCATAGTCCCTATCATATATATTGCCGCAGGGAACTCTCTTTGCCAACATGATGTTATTCCAATGAGAACTGCTGCCAATACAGCATATACCACAAAGGCGCCTCCGTGGGCGAAGGGCAGCATGGTCATAACAAAGCCGCGAATTAGATAGATATAATATAAGACATTGCGTGCAATTCCCCCTGGGGTGATCGTCAACGCATCGGAAGCCTGCGTTTTTGCATAAGGCAAAAAAGAACCTACGGCTACATACAACAGGAGAAAAGCCAGATATGGCAGGCACTGATAGAGCGCATGCAACATGTTCTGTTTCTTGGTGCCAACAGCCGTATCAAAAGTTTTTTGACGCCTGTACCAGCCATAAAAAATATGGCTCACCAGCAAAACTGCAAGCAACACCATGCCTGCATATCGGATAATATAGGCAGCATACATGGCAATCCCCAAGGCGATGGCTGCACTCCATTGCCTTGGTCGCCCCGTACTGTTTTGCGCAAGAAAAAAGTCCATCAGCAGCAACGACATGCTTGATAACAGCGCAAAGGGGATGTCCGTCAAGATTTCGTTGCACATAACAAGAAGGGCAGGATTTGCGCAAAAAACCAACGAGGCGACAAACGCGATGCCCCTGCTGAACCGTCTGCGGAAAAACAGATATAACACCACGCCCCACAGGATAAGGCTGACTGCTGCGAGCACCTTATAGTAGATCAAACTGCTGAACTGGTCAAAATCAAAGCCCACAATCCGATGGACCGCCGATAAAAGCAAAGAATAGCCCCAAACATAGGTAACAGGCCCGTCTGCCGAAACAATCTGTCCATTCTGGACGATCTGGTTATTGAAAGTACCCTGATCCAGCGCTATGCCTTGCGATAGATAAACGGAGAAATCATCCCCCCAATTATGACCATGAGCCAGTGTGAAGAAAAGCAGGGATGCTGAAATCACTATCAGCGCCAACACACATAAGCCATCCGGCCAAGCAAGAGGTTTACGTTGGTTTGTCATTGCTCCCTCCCCTGATCAGCGTCTGATCGCTAACCACGGGGATTGTATCATGTATGGTGAACAGCCAACAAGGCATTCCACGCTCCGCCGGTCACGAGCCGCAAAGACGGTCGGCTTATGCAATTACCGCAGCACCTTGCTGAGGAACTCCTGCGTGCGGTGGCTGCTGGGGTGGCCGAAGATCTGCTCGGGCGTGCCGGCCTCCTCAATCAGCCCTTCATCCATAAAGAGCACGCGGCTGGATACCTCCCGGGCAAAGCCCATCTCGTGGGTGACGATGATGGAGGTCATGCCGTTCTCCACCAGGCCCTGGATGACGGCCAGCACCTCGCCCACCATCTCCGGGTCCAACGCGCTGGTGGGCTCGTCAAACAGCATCACCTCCGGGTCCATGGCCAAAGCGCGCACGATGGCCAGGCGCTGCTTCTGCCCACCGGACAGCCGCCGGGGGTGCTCGTCCCGCTTGTCATACAGGCCCACGCGGTTCAACAGCTCCAGCGCGTACTGGTCCATCTCCTGCTTGCCGCGCTTGCGCAGCATCACGGGCGCCAGCGCGACATTTTCCTTCACCGTCAGGTGGGGGAAAATATTAAAGTGCTGAAACACCATGCCCATCCGCTGGCGGTGGCGGTCGATATCAACGCCCTTGCCGGTCAGGTCCACCCCATGGAAGATCACCTGCCCGGAGGTGGGCATCTCCAACAGGTTGAGGCAGCGCAAAAAGGTGGACTTGCCCGAGCCCGACGGCCCGATCACCGAGATGACCTCCCCCTTCTCCACCTTTTCGTTGATGCCGCGCAGCACCTGAAGGTCTCCAAATTGTTTGGTCAGATTGACAACTTCAATCACCGGCTTTCAGCCTCCTCTCCAGCATGGCAATCAGTTTGGACAGCGAGAAGGTCAGCGCAAAGTAAATGACGCCCACCACCAATAGCGGCTCGATGACCAGAAACAGGTTGCCCCGGATGACATTATACTGCGTCATGAGGTCTCCGACAAAGAAGGTGGAGGCCAATGACGTTTCCTTGATCACGGCGACAAACTCGTTGCACAGCGCGGGCAGAATATTGCGCACGGCCTGGGGCAGCACGATGCGCGTCATGGCCTGCCCGGCGCTCAGCCCCAGCGTGCGCGCTGCCTCGGTCTGCCCAAAGTCCACCGCCTCGATGCCCGCGCGCACGATCTCGCACACATAGGCCGACGAGTTGAAGATCAGCGCGATGGTGATGCTGACAAACTTGCTCAGGTTGAGCATGGGCAAAAGCTCGGGCAGCATGAAATAGAAGAAATACAGCTGCAGCAGCAGCGGCGTGCCGCGCACCACCTCCACATAGGCGGTGGCCAGCGCGCGCACCAGCGCGTGGCGCGAGCGGCGCATCAGCGCCAGCAGCGAGCCGAACACCGTGCCGCCCAGCACCGTCAGCAGGCTGAGCAGCAGCGTATAGCCCAGCCCCTGCACAAACAGGAAGCCATAGCGGCTCATGACCTTGCCCAGGTTGGGCACCATGTTGGTAAACATCAGTTGACCGCCTCCTCTGCCAGCGCCCGGGCACCTGCCACGGCCCGCAGCACGTCATCCGCCGTGACGGCATAGGGCAGGCACGCCATGTCCGGCTGGCCGACCGCGGCGCGCAGGCCGGCGATGACGGCGGCGTCCTCCTGCTCGATGCCCATCTCCCCCAGGCTGCACGGCGTACCCAGCGCCCGCAGCAGGCTCAGCAGCGCCTTCGCCTTGTCCATTTGCTCATCCAGCACCAGTTGCACCAGCGCGCCCCAGCCCACGGCATCGCCGTGCAGCACCTGCTGCATGGCCGGCAGATGCTCCATCGCGTAGTACAGCGAGTGGGCCAGCGCGCCGTTAAACTGCTCGCGCACCAGCAGCGACACATACCCCACCGTCACGATGCTGGTGAGCGCCGCCAGCTCCAGCGCCGGGCTGACGATGCCCGCCCTGTTGTCCGCCAGCGCCTGCGCGCCGGATGCAGCCAACGGGGCCCACAGCCCCTGGGCCAGGGCAACCCCCATGCTGTCCGCCTGGGTAAGGGCCTGGCTCCTGGCGCTGAAGGGCGTCTCCACATGCTTGGCCAGGCTGTCGCCCAGGCCCGCGCGCAGGTACTGCCACGGCGCCGCCGCCATGACATCCATATCAATATAGGCATGCACGGGCGGATGGCTGAGGAACAGGAAGCGGTCAAACGCCCCATCCGGGTGATACATCACGCTCAGCGCGGTTACTGCGGCGCAGGTGGCGGCGATGGTGGGCATGGCGAACACCGGCAGCCCCGCCAGCTCCCCCGCGGCCTTGGCGATGTCGATGGCCTTGCCGCCGCCCATGCCGCAGATCATCTGCGCCCCGGCATCCCGGGCGGCCTGGGCGGTCTGCTGCGCCTGCGCCATGCTGCACGGCGGGCCAACCACCAGCCGGCCCACGATATGAAGGCCTGTGCCCCGGATGGCCGCGATCAGGCGCGCCTCCCCGGCCAGCAGGGCATTGTGCCCGCCAATCAGCATCACGCGCTGACCATGGGGCAGCGCAGCCCGGGCAAAGGCCGTGTACGCGCCCACACCCGCGGTATAGGGCGTCAGCACCACCTGCTGCACGGCCGCCATCACGCGGTCACCAGCGTTTGCAGCCGCTCCAGCGCCTGGGCCAGGGTGCGCTGCTCGCGGGCAAAGTGCAGCCGGATGTACTCGCCGCCCCCCTCACGGAAGAAGCTGGAGCCCGGCACCGCGGCCACGCCGATGTGCTTGATCATCCACTCGCAAAAGGCCGTATCATCCATGCCGGCAAACTTGGGCCGCGCCAGAAACTCTCCGATATCCACCATCACAAAGTAGGCGCCCTGCGGGTCGTTGTGCGAAAGGCCGATGCGGTCCAGCCCCTGCAAGAAGAAGTCCTTCTTCTGCGTGTAGAGGGCCTGCAGGCCCAGATAATAATCGCGCCCAAACTTCAGCCCGGGCAGCGCCGCTGCCTGCAGGGGGGCCGCCGCGCCGATGGTGAGGAAGTCGTGCACCTTGCGCGCCGCGTCCACCACCTCGGGGTTGCCCATCAGGTAGCCGATGCGCCAGCCGGTGATGGAGTACGTCTTGCTCAGTGAGCTGCACGTGATGGCCCGCTCCCGCATGCCGGGCAGCACCGCGAAGTGCGTGTGCACATGCGGGGCGTAGATGATGTGCTCGTACACCTCGTCGGTGATGACAAAGCAGTCGTATTGCTCGGCTAGGCTGCCGATGTACAGCAGCTCCTCCCGGGTGAACACCTTGCCGCAGGGGTTGGCCGGGTTGCACAGGATGATGGCCTTGGGCCGCTGGCGGAAGGCGGCCTCCAGCTTCTCGCGGTCGATGGGGTAATCCGGCGGCGTCAGCGGCACATAGATGGGCTCAGCGCCCGACAGGATGGCATCCGCGGCGTAGTTTTCATAGAAGGGGCTGAAGACCACCACCTTGTCCCCCGGGTTGCACACGGCCATCATCGCGCAGATCATTGCCTCGGTGCCGCCGCAGGTGACCAGCAGCTCGGTCTCTGGGTCCACCTGCTGGCCGGAAAACATGGCGTGCTTGTCCGCCAGCGCCTGGCGAAAGTCCTCCGCGCCGTAGGTGACCGCATACTGGTGCGGCCCCGCCCAGGCGATTTCGGCTAGGGCCTGCATCAGCTCCTGGGGCGGATCAAAGTCCGGAAAGCCCTGGGAAAGGTTGATCGCGCCGTGGGCATCGCTGATGCGGGTCATGCGGCGGATGACGGATTCGGTGAAGCGGCCGACACGCTGGCTGAGGCTAGGCATAGGGTCCTCCTGTGTGCATAATCATTCAACCGGGCTGTCGCAGTATAACACGGGATTTGTTCTTTGTACAGTGCTTTTATTCTCTTTATTAGCACGAATCTCCATTTTTGTTTCTTCAATAGGATTTGAATATTTTATCATAAATAGGTATTGACATGCGCCGCCGATGGTGTTATCGTGTCGCCATTCCAAAGAATAAAGGAGGTCTTTCCCAATGAAACACTCGGCACAAAAGAGGCTCTGCGTACTGACCGCGCTGTTGATGGCGCTGATGATGGCGGCGCTGCCTATCCAGGCCGCCGAGGTGAACCGATTGGGCAAGATCAAGTCCGAAGGCAAGATCATCATGGTCACCTCGCCCGACTACGCGCCCTACGAGTTCCTCGACCAGCAGGGCAACCCGGTGGGCGCCGACATCAGCCTGGGGCATTACATCGCGGAGCAACTGGGGGTGGAGCTGGTCATCGACCCCATGGACTTTGATACCGTGCTGGCCGCCGTGGTCACCGGCAAGGCCGATATGGCCCTGGCCGGGATGGTGCCCAAGGACGAGCGCAAGGAGACCATGGACTTCACTGATGTCTACTACAACGACGGCGACCAGTGCATCGTGATCCTCAAGGACAACGCGGGCACCCTCAAGGCGCTGACGGATTTTGCCGGCAAAACCGTGGCCGCCCAGAACGGCACTTTGCAGCAGCAGTTAGTCACGGAGCAGCTGCCCGGCGCGGCGATGGAGCCTATCGTCAAGATTCCCGACGCCATCATGATGGTGATGAGCGGCAAGGTGGCCGGCGTGGCGCTGGCCAGCGTGGTGGCCGACCAATATGTGGCCAACTATCCGGATCTGGTCATCTGCGAGAGCCGGTTTGACTACACCTCCCTGGGCGTGGCCATCGGCGTGCCCAAGGACAACCCCGAGCTGCTGGCCGCCCTCAACGACATCGTCAAGGATGTGGTGGACAACGGGCTGTACTTCCAGTGGATGGAAGAGGCCGTGGAGCTGAGCAACAGCCTGAGCCAATAATACAATCCTTCAGTTATACTTGCTTTCGTATCACCAAGACTAGAATCCTTTGAACAGCAAAAACCGGAGAGCCGCGCGCGGCCTCCGGCTTTTGCTTATATACTGAGTATCATCCTAAACGAGAACGTTAACGCAAGGATGGACGCAGGATTTTTCGGCTGCGTGAAGCCGAGTGAGGGAAGCGTAGCAGCGCTACGCTGACCGAGAAAGGCAATGCGCAGGCGGAAAAAGACAAGTCCCATCAAAGCGTTAAGGTTTGAGTTTAGTATTATGCCTGTAGCGCGCTCATCTTTTTCTTGGCCGTGTGGGAGCGCCAGGTGTGCATCACCAGCGCCACGGCGATGACGCCATAGCACAGGAACACGCGGAAGTATTCGCCCACCACGGGGTTGCCGAACATCACCGTGCCCGCGTCCTGCGCCACCACAAACAGCGTGTGGAATAGCAGGCAGCCGATGATCGCCTGGCCATTGGTGGCCCGGTTGATGCTGGCGCCGCCCACCAGTATGGCAGCGCCCGCGTACAGGCCCACCATCTCGTGGGCAGAGTAGGTCTGCAAAGTGCCCAGGTTCTGGATGAAGATGATCTGCCCCCAGCCGGCCAGCACCGTGGACAGCATGATGGCGATCAGGCGCACGCGGTTGACGTTGATGCCCGCCGAGTTGGCCACCGTGCGGTTCTGCCCCACGGCGCGGAACTGCTGGCCCAGCCGGGTCTTCATGATGCCCGCGTTAAACAGGCACAGCAGGCCCACCAGCACGAAGGTCACCACCGGTACATGCACGTTGGCAAAGCTGGGCTGCACAAACGGCAGGTGATACACCACCAGGAACAGCGCCGTCAGCCCGCCCAGCGTGTAGAAGCGGCGGCTGCTCATGCGCTTGGTGGCAAACAGCAGCACAGCGCCCACCAGGATGATGCCGCTGACGATGTACAGCGCCGTGCTGAAGTGGATGCGCATCACGCCGTCAATGGCGCCCTGCAGCTTGTTGATGGTCAGGTCCAGCGTGTTGCGCACGCCGGTGGCGCCCACGATGGTCACCTTTTCGCTCAGCGGGATAATCATGCCGAACACGAACAGGAACAACAATTGGTACGCGCCGTTGGCGAAGTAGCCCAGAATCAGGGAGCCGATGGTCTCCTGCCCCTTCATTTTGTTAAGCAGCGAGCCGATCAGGAAGCCGAAGGCGCTGGCCAGCGGCACCGTGATCAGCGCCGATACCAAAATGCCCACGATACCCGTCAGGCTCCAGTTGATGGCCAGCAGCATGCCCACCTGCGCCGCCATGGCGCCGATGGTGATGGCAAAGTTGATGCCCATGCCTGTGATGATGGGGATGATCAGGGAAAGGACGATGAACAGGTTGCGCACCAGGCGGCTCATGATCTGGAAGAGGATGTCGTTCATGGGCCGGCCGGATACGATGATGAAGATCACCGAAAGGATGAGGAACACATAGGTCACCACATACTCTTTCAGGTGCTTGCCGATGTTGATGCCGGGGCGGTTCAACTCAGTCACGTCCCTTACCTCCCGCCTGTGTCAGGGCATACAGGATGATGCCGTTGGAAATCAGAATGCGCATAACCTCGCTCAGGCCGCTGACGTCAATCATGGCGTTGGCGACCTGGATGCCCATGGCCAGCACACCCTGGAAGAGGAAGGTGCCCAATATCACGTGGAACACCTTGGCTTTGGACACCGAGGCGCCGCCGATGAGGATGGCGCTGGCCGCGATGAAGCCCATTTGCTGCGGGCCCATGTACAGCGACATGAAGCCAAAGCTCTGCGAATATACGATGATGCCCACGGCGGCGATCACGGTGGACAGCGTGGTGCCGATGATGCGCATGTGGTCCACATTGATGCCGCTGGCCTTGGCAAAGGCCGGGTTGCTGCCCGCGGCGATCATGGCCACGCCCTTGCGCGAGCGCTCGAACAGGTACATCACCAGGCAGCTTAACCCCAGGAACAGCAGCAGCCCGGTGGGCACCGACACGCCCAGCACGTTGAAGCGCAGGAAGTTATCAAGCAATCCGCCGATATTGCCCGTCATGTTATGCATCAGGCGCAGGCCGCTGCCCAGCGCCCAGGTCAGCTTGGGGTTGCGGAAGGGCAGCAGCATCCACGCAATACAAAACAGCGATACATAGCTGAAGCCCACATAGGTGGACACCGTCATCTCACTGCCCTTGATGCGGTTGAGCAGCAGGCCATAGGCATACCCCACCGGGATGGCCATCAGAATGCCCACCACCATGGCGAACACCAAGGCGCCCCAGCCGGTCATGTTCATCTCCAGCGCAATCACGGTAGACAGCAGCCCCGAGATGATGCCGATGGGCATGCCCATGTTGAGGCTGATGCCCGACTGGATGCCCGGCAGCATGGCCAGCGCCAGCACGCCGTACATGCCCAGGCGCTGCAGGATGTTGGTGATCATGCCCGGGATGGCGATGTTGTACAGCCCCGCCAATACGATCAGCAGGATGAAGAACAGCAGGATAATGAAGCGCGGCGTGCCCATGCGCTTGACCATCTGCTTGTAAAACAGGATGGACAGGCCCAGCGCCAGCGCGCCAAAGGCCAGGTATAGCAGGTTTTCCGCCTCGCGCACCATGCGCATGAACAGCGGATCGCGCCCGGTCAGCAGGCTGTCAGCACCCGCCGCCACCGCGCGGTCGTAGATGGTTTTAAAATTGTCGCCCTTGGCGCGCACCGCGTCCACCACCTGCTGGCGGGCGCCCGCCAGCATCTCGGGCGTCAGGCTGGGGTGAATGAGCGATATCTCGGCCAGCAGCGCATCCGCATAGGGGGTGATGGCTTCCTTCTGGGCCGTCAGGGCGGCGGACGGCTCAAACCCGGTCAGGTCGTCGATGACCGGGCGCATGGCATCGTCCTCCGAGATGGGGGCCTCCATCACAGCGCCTTCGGCGCCCTCCGCGGGCGCGGCCTGCTCGGGGGCCGGCTCTGCCACGGGCGGCGCTTCCTTGCCCTTGTCGGCCAGGAAGGCCTGCTCCTCCGCGTGCAGGGCCAGGTAGTATTCCTCTAACTTGGTATCCAGCGCCAGGATGGCCTGCTCATAGCCCGGCGAATCCTTGGCAAAGCCGGGGCGCAGCTGCTCCAGCGCGTCCTTGCGGGCCAGGGCCTCCTGCTCCAGCACGTAGTCGCGCCGCTGGTTGCGGCTGAACCCGCTGGCCTGGGCATGCTCATAGGCCTTGGCGTTGGCCTCCTTGCCGTACTGGTCCACCAGCGGCTGGTGCGCGGCCGACATCACCGAGTAGCTGCGCATCTCGTCCAGCGTGTTGAAGGTGCTGGCCTGCTGCCGGGACATGAGGCCAACAGCCCCCGCCGCCAGCAGCGCCAGCATGATCACAAAGACCAGGCTGGCTATGATTTTCTGACTTTTTGCGATTTTCATCCGTTTCCTCCCTCAACGGCGATGCCGCTCATGGCCAGGCCGAAGCTCTCGTTGCTGTCGGACGGCTTGAGGATGGCGGACACCCGGCCCTCCGTCACGATGGCGATGCGGTCGCAGATGCTCTTGAGCTCCAGCAGCTCGGAGGACACCATGACGATGGTGAGCTTGAGCTCGCGGTTGAGCCGCAGCAGCGTATCGATCACCAGCTTTTTGGCGCCGATGTCGATGCCGCGCGTCGGCTCCGACACGAACAGGAAGCGCGGGTTGAGCGCCAGCGCGCGGGCGATGCATACCTTCTGCTGGTTGCCCCCCGACAGGGTGCCCACCGGCTGCAGGGACGAGGTGGCCCGCACGTCCAGCTCCTTCATCATGTTGTTGGCCGTCTGGCGGATCTGGCGCACATTCTTCAGCCGGAAGGGCGCGGCGCCCAGGTAATCCCCATTGACCTGCATGGCGGAGAAGACGATGTTGTCCTCGATGCTCTGGTCCAGCAGCAGGCCCACGCCGCGCCGGTCCTCCGACACCATGGCCAGTCCCCGCTTGAGGCTGCCCTTGGGGTCGTTGAGCGGCAGCGGCTCGCCAAACAGCTCCACCTGGCCCTCGGCCGGATAGATGCCCATAATGCCGTTGGGCAAGCCAATCTTGCCCTGCCCTGCCAGCCCGCCCACGCCCAGGATCTCCCCGTCGTAGACCGACAGATTGAGGCCGCGCACGGCCTCGCCGGGCATGTCCACATGCAGGTTGCGGATCACCATGGCCAGGGGCGCATCCTCAGAGAATACCCGCGAGTTGTCGTCGATCTCGTCAGCGCCGCCCCGGCCCACCATCAGCGCGGCCAATTCGGACAGCGTGGTCTGGCTGGTCTGCCGATAGGCGGCCAGCTTGCCGTCGCGCAGCACGGTGACGCCCTGGGTGGCCTTCATCACCTC
>ENA-UOUL01001817-UOUL01001817.1-bioreactor-metagenome-genome-assembly--contig:-NODE-1817-length-27671-cov-3.562767_pt1 | contig 27671 bp, 23 predicted proteins | sample MGYA00249838_ERZ747220 | MGnify/ENA primary metagenome ERZ747220 (study PRJEB28778, sample SAMN05720191) | bioreactor metagenome | isolation source: Anaerobic biogas reactor | place: USA:Washington...
CATGGGTGTCGGAAACTCGAGCTGGTTGAAGCAGGGCCAGCCCTCTAGCCGAGCTACCCTGTTTCGTCACCCCGCTACGCGACCGGTCAGAGCGACACCGCCGTGCCGCTGACGTTTACGCAGACCTTCTTTCCCACGTCGCTGCTCGATAACAAAATCAACGGCGTGCTGTGGACAGCGGCGGTCGAGGTGCAGTTTTACCTGCTCTTTCCGCTCCTGGTCCGGGCCTTCCGGCGCATGCCCCTGCTGTCCACCCTGGGAGCCTATGCCATCGCCTTCGCCTACCGGGCCTATGCCATGACCCAGCCCCAGTCGCCCATGCTGATCAACCAGCTGCCGGGTTTTCTGGATGTGTACCTGAACGGCTTCCTCTTCGCCTGGGCCTACGCCAGGCTGGAAAGGCAGCTAAAGGATGACGGCATCAGCCGGGCGCTGGGCCGCACCATTGAACTCGACATTGGCGACGAGACTTACCTCTGCTCCAGCGAGCACGTACCCGGCGTGGGTACGATTGTCGTCATGCAGGACATCACCTACGTGAAAGAGTTGGAAGCAGTGCGCTCGGAGCTGATGCATACCATCACCCACGACCTCAAGAGCCCGCTGACCTCAATTATCGGCTTCGCGCACATCCTGGAGCGCACGGCGACGCTCGAAGAGCGCTCCCACCACTTCCTGGAACAAATCAACATCGCGGCAACCCGTATTCTGGACATGATCGGCCAGCTCATGCGCACGGTTGATGATTCCACCACGCTCGGCCGGGAGATGGCCCCCCTGGACCTAAACGCGCTAGTCAGGGAGCTGATCGCCGATGTCGAAGGGGCGGCAGCCGCCAAGCAGCTTGCCGTCCGGGTGGAAGAAACGGGGCAGCCGACGTGGATAGTCGGCGACAGGCGGCGCCTTTACCACGCGCTGCTCAACGTGCTGGACAACGCTATCAAGTTCACGACGCCCGGCACCGCCGTGACCGTTCGCGTCGATTATGGGCAGGATTCCGAGGGCGAGATCGTCGTGCGGGTGGAAGATGAAGGGCCGGGCATCGACCCTGCCGACCTGCCACACCTCTTCGAGCGCCACTATCGGGGTAAGCTCGCGACCGGCGCGCCGGGTCACGGCGTCGGCCTCTCGCTGGTGCGCAGTACCATTACCACTCATGGCGGTGACGTCTGCGCGGAGAACCGCGAAGAGGGTGGGGCGGTCTTTATCCTGCGCCTACCGGCCTCCATTCGCGCGCCCGCCGGCGACGCTCCGCCCATCTCGCCGCCAGGAGATTAACCGGGCGTCTGCCCGGCTAGGCTGCGAGGCTGCGGAAGACGCGCCAGGCTGCCTCCACCGTCGCTTCGACGACAGCCTCGTCGTGCGCCGTGGAGAGGAAACCGGCCTCATACTGGGAAGGCGCCAGGTACACGCCTCCATCCAGCATGCCCCGGAAGTAGCGGGCGAAACGCTCTGTATCCGCCAGTTTCGCCGTCTCCCAGTTCGTAACCGGCTGCTCGCTGAAAAAGAGCCCAAACATTGTGCCGACACGGCTGACGACGACCGGAAGACCGGCATAGCTTGCGCCTTCGCGCAGTCCGGCGACGAGCCGGGCGCCTGTCTGCTCCAGCTTCTCCCACACCCCCGGCTCGCGCAGGGCGCGCAGCGTCTCGATGCCGGCGGTCATCGCCAGCGGATTGCCGGAAAGCGTTCCGGCCTGGTAGACCGGGCCGGCCGGCGCGACCAGCTCCATCACCTCGCGCCGCCCCCCATAGGCGCCCACGGGCAGCCCGCCGCCAATCACTTTGCCCAGCGTCGTCAGGTCGGGCCGGATGCCGTACAGCGCCTGAGCGCCGCCAGGATGGACGCGAAAGCCGGTCATTACCTCGTCGAAGATGAGCAGCGCGCCTTCTTCGGCCGTGATCGCCCGCAGCGCCTCCAAAAAGCCGTCCTGCGGCGGCACCAGGCCCATGTTGCCCGCGACCGGCTCGACGATGACCGCGGCAATCTCGCCGGGATAGGCGGCAAAGAGGCGGCGCACCGCCTCCGCATCGTTGTACGGCGCGACCAGCGTGCCGGCCGTCGCTCCGCCGGGCACGCCGGGGCTGTCCGGCAGGCCCAGCGTCGCCACGCCGCTGCCGGCCTGCACCAGCAGCATGTCGGCGTGTCCGTGGTAGTTGCCCTCGAACTTGACGATACGCTCGCGCCGCGTGAAGGCCCGGGCCACGCGCAGCGCGCTCATCGTCGCCTCCGTGCCGCTGTTGACGAAACGGATCAGCTCCAGCCCCGGCATCATCTCCTGCACCAGCGCCGCCAGCTCGACCTCCAGCGGGCTGGGCGCGCCGAAGCTGGTCCCTCGCGCCGCCGCTTCGGAGAGCGCCGCTACCACACGCGGGTGAGCGTGGCCGAGGATCAGCGGCCCCCACGAGAGTACGTAGTCGATGTAGCGGTTGCCGTCCACGTCGTAGAGGTAGGGCCCTTCGGCGCGCTCGATGAACAGCGGCTGCCCGCCGACGGCGCGAAAAGCCCGCACCGGCGAGCTGACCCCACCCGGCATCAGCCGCTGTGCCTGTTCGTACAGTTCGATGGAACGGGCAATGTCTGGCATGGTTTTTCCTACTGCACCACCACCCAGCCCGCCGCTTCCGCGCGCTCGCGGATCAGGCGGGCGAGCTGGCCGATGAAAAGCGGGTCTGTGTTCAGCGCCGGGGGGCGTTCCAGGCGCATGCCGTGGGCCTGCGCCACTTCCCGGGCCATGATGTCGATATCGTAAAGGATCTCCACGTGGTCGCTGACGAAGCCGACCGGCAGGCTGATCACGTCGCGAATCCCCTGCCGCGCCAGCGCCGGCAAATGCTCCTCGAGCTGCGGGCCCAGCCACGGCTCCGGGCTGCGGCCGGCCGACTGGTAGCTCCACGACCAGTGCTCTGGCGGGAGGCCGGCGCCTTCCGCCACAAGCCGCGCCGTCTCTCGAAGCTGGCTATCGTACGGGTCGCCCATCTTCATGATACGCTTAGGCAGGCTGTGGGCGCTGAAGACAACGTGGACCCGGTCGCGCTCGTCCTCAGGCCAGCGGGCCAGCCCATCGCAGACCCGGTTGACGAGCGCGGCGATGTAGTCGGGCGCGTCGTGGTAGCTGCTGATGTGCTCGAACTGGATGTCGCCGCGAAACATCGCCAGTCCATCGGCAATCTTCTGCTGGTATTTCGCCACGCTCAGCTTGCTAAAATGGGGCGCGAGCACGAGGCTGATGGCGTGGGTGATGCCATCCTCTACCATCTGCCCGACTGTCTCCTCGATCCACGGCGCCCAATGGCGCATGCCCAGATAGGTGCGGAAGCCGTCCGGCAGCAGCGCGCCGATCGCGTCTACCTGTGCCCGCGTGATTTCCAGCAGCGGCGACCGCCCGCCGATGCGCTCGTAGTTGTGGGTTATTTCGGCCAGCACTTCCGGCGTCGTCGGCCGGCCGCTGCGGATGTCCGCCAGGTAGCCCGGAATCTCTTCCAGGGAGTTGGGCCCGCCGTAGGCCATGATCAGCACGCCGATGGGGAGCTGTACGTTGCTCATTTCCGTTTTCCTCCCCTATCCCGTCACCGCCGCGCGGGCCATCTGTTCGGACCGCTCGTGGACAAAATCGACCAGCCGCCGCACGTTCTCGACTGGCGTGTTGGGTAGGATGCCGTGGCCCAGGTTGAAGATATGCCCCGGCCGGCCGCCGGCCTGCTCCAGAATGCGATTGGCCCGGAACTCCAGCTCGCGCCACGGCGCCAGCAGGGCCACCGGATCGAGGTTGCCCTGGATGGCCCGATCGTGGCCGATCTGCTCCCAGGCCCAGTCGAGCGGCATCCGCCAGTCCACACCGACGATGTCGCCGCCCGCCGCCGCCACCGACGGCAGGTATGCCGTCGTGCCGGTGCTGAAGTTGATGACCGGCACCCCGGCGCTCTCCAGCTTCTGGAAGAGGCGGGCGTTGTAGGGCTGCACGTACTGCTCGTAATCTTCTTTGCCCAACGCCAAGCCGGCCCAGCTATCGAAGAGCTGCAGCGCTGAGGCGCCCGCGCGCGCCTGGGCCAGCAGGTAGTCGGCCTGCACGGCAACGAGTTTGTCCATCAACCGCCGCCAGGCCGCCGGCTCGCCGTACATCAGCGCCTTGGTGCGCGCGAAGCTCTTGGAGCCGCCTCCCTCGACGGCGTAACTGGCCAGCGTGAAGGGCGCGCCGGCAAAACCGATCAGCGGGATGTTGCGCGGCGCCAGCTCGGCTACGACGAGGCGGATCGCTTCGAGCGTGTTCGCCAGAATCGTCGCCTCGGCCGGGGGCGTCGCCAGCAGGTCAATATCGCGCGTGCTGGTGATCGCGTTTTCGATGACCGGCCCTTCGCCCTTGACGAAATCCAGCGTTAGACCCATCGTGATCAGTGGCGGCAGAATGTCGGCAAAGATGATCGCCGCGTCCAGGTCGAAGGCTTCGATGGGCTGCAGCGTCACCTCGGCGGCCAGCGCCGGGGTGGTGATCACCTCGAGCATGCTGTGGCGGGCGCGAATCTCGCGGTACTCGGCCATGTAGCGCCCGGCCTGGCGCATCAGCCAGATCGGCGTGCGGTCTACCGGCAGCCGACGGCAGGCACGCAAGAAGGGGGATGTGGGTTCGCGAGGGGTCATGATGGTTCCTTGTGTGGAAAGTGGTCAGTAGCCAGTGGTCAGAAGTTGGAGGCCAGAGGTTGGAAGTTCATGAGCTTCCAACCTCTAACTTCCAGCTTCCAACTACCTGCTGTCAACCACCCACTGACAACTACACACTCGCCTGCCATACGACCCTGCCCACAAAAAACGGCCCCAGCCGCTCCAGGTGCAGCGAGGTCTGCTTGGTCTTGCGCATGCGCTGGACGATCAGGCTGAGCGGGTAAAGCTGCGGCCCCAGCAAAGCGACGACAAAGTCGTTGTCGTTCTTGTCCAGGCCGTAGCAGGCGAGGCGAATGTCGTAACCATAGCCCGCTTCGCCGAAGGCCCGGCCGATGCCGCCGTGCTCCATCAGGATGGTGCGCTGCTCCTGCGCCGAAAGCTGCTCGAAGCTGCCGGCGCGCCGCAGCGGGTACCAGATCGCCCAGGGCAGGGCGGGGTCGAGCACGCGCTCGCGGGGGCGGTCGATCAGCGTGCGCTGCAGCTCCTGCTCGTAGCCGATGGCGTAGGTGCGCCCCAGCATCGTGTGTTCCGGCTTCGGCGTCAGGCCGGCAAATGGCTCCTGGTTGAGAAACCGGCGCACCGGCCCGAGGAAATAGTCTGGCTCTTCGCTCAGGGTAAGCAGGCCGACACCGCGAGGGTCGTTTATGTCTTCGTATAGGACAGCAGTAAGTCGCGCATCCTTCAACGCCTGGACGAGGCGCTCTGTATCCCGGCAATTGCCAAAGGCCATAAACTGCATGAACAGCCGACGGTCGCTGGTGATGACCTCGCCGCTGGCGCTGCGCCCTTTTTCCGTCAGGTCGATGATGTCGTCGTCTTCGCGTTGGCGGATACCAAGCGCCATTCCTTTCCTCCATTCACGCAATTCGTACGGGCGGGTTTGAAACCCGCCCCTACCCTTCCTGCAGCCAGCGGGCGGCATCCAGCGCGTGGTAGGTGATGATCAGGTCGGCCCCGGCCCGTCTGATACCGGTCAGCGCCTCCAGAACGGCGCCGCGCTCGTCCAGCCAGCCGTTCGCTGCGGCAGCCCTGATCATAGCATACTCGCCGCTCACGTTATAGGCGGCGAGCGGCAACTGCGGGAACTTGTCGCGCAGCAGGCGAATCACGTCCAGATAGGGCAGGGCGGGCTTGACCATCAGGAAATCGGCTCCTTCGGCCACGTCCAGCGCCGCCTCGCGCAGCGCCTCACGCGCGTTCGCCGGGTCCATCTGGTGGCTCTTGCGGTCCCCGAACTTGGGCGCGCCCTCCGCCGCGTCGCGGAATGGCCCGTAGAAGCTGGAAGCGTACTTCACGGCGTAGGACATAACCGGCACGTGGGCGAAATCGGCTCCGTCCAGCGCCGTGCGGATCGCGCCGACCATGCCGTCGATCATGCCGCTGGGCGCGACGATATCGGCGCCCGCTTCGGCGTGGGCCAGGGCGACGCGCGCCAGCACCGGCAGCGTCTCGTCGTTGAGCACGTAGCCTTCGGGCAGGTAGGCGTGGGGCCGGGCGTCGCCGTTGGCCGTGTTCAGCAGCCCACAATGGCCGTGGTCCGTGTACTCGCACAGGCAAACATCGGTGATGACGACCAGCTCCGGCACGGCCTCTTTGATCGCCCGGATCGCGCGCGGGATCACGCCGTCAGGGTCGAAATTCTCCAGCCCGACCGGGTCTTTGGACTCAGGGATGCCAAAGAGCATGACGGCAGGCACCGTCAGCTTTGCCACTGCTTCGACCACAGCGGGCAGCCGGTCCACAGAAAGCTGGCTGACGCCGGGCATCGAGGCAATGGGCCGGGCTACGTCCTGGCCGTGGGTGACAAAGAGCGGGTAGATGAAATCGCCCGCGTCCAGAGAGGTTTCGCGCACCATCCGGCGCAGCGCGGGCGTGGCGCGCAATCGGCGCGGGCGCGCCAGCGGGAAGCGGGCCATTGCCGTCGTTTCTTCCTCGTGTATGACCTGTTGTTGGGTGGCTATTGTCATCTGCTTCTCCTGGGCGCGGGCCTACTTGCGCTACTGCGTCAGGTGGGCCACCAGCGCATTGGTCAGGCCCTCCATCGTATATTCCTCGGCAACGATCACGGGATGCATACCCAGCTCGCGCGCCGTTTCCGCCGTGACCGGCCCGATGCAGGCCACCAGGGCGTCGCTGGTCAGCCGCCGGGCCACTGCGGGGCCGCCGACCAGTTTGACGAAGCTGCGCACCGTGCTGCTGCTGGTGAAGGTAAAGACGTCAGCGCTTTCCAGAACCGACAGCGGCACGGCGTTGGGCTGCGCCGCCAGTGTGCGGTAGGTGGGCACCTCGTCTACCAGCGCGCCGCGAGCGCCGAGATGCTCGCGCAGCGTAGGGCGGGCAATCGCCGCGCGGGGCAGCAGGATGCGCTTGCCCCATACGTCGCCCAGCCCGGCGGCGACGGCTTCGGCCACGTACTCGTCGGGGATGAAATCCGGTTCCACGCCGTGCTCGCGCAGCGCTTCGCCCGTCGCCGGCCCGATAGCCGCCACCGGCACGTCGTTGAAGATGAAGACGTCATGGCCCAGCGCTTCTAGCCGTTCCCAGAAGATGGCCACGCCGTTGACGCTGGTGAAAATAACGCGGTCGTATTCGCCATTGGCCAGGCGGCCAATCGCTTCGTCCAGCGGTCCCGTGTCTTCCATCGGCTCGATGGAGATGGTCGGGTAGAGGATCGGCTGCGCCCCCAGCTCTTTCAGACGCTGGACGAGGCCGGGCGCCTGGGGCCGCGGCCGGGTGACGACGATGCGCTGTCCTTCCAGCGGGCGATCCGGCAGTTCAGGCTCGGCCGGTAGCTGTGACAGAACGCGGATTGCGCCCTGGCTGCGCGCTTTCTCCGCGAGCCAGCGGGCAAGCAGCGTCGGCTCTGTGCCGGTCCCGCTGACGCGGAACACGTCCAGCCCATCCGGGCTGGCTACCAGGCCGCGGAGGAGAATCCGGCCCTCGGCGTTCAACTGGCTGGCGTAGGCGGCAATCGGGGCCGAGCAGCCGCCACCCAGCTCGTCGAGAAAGGCGCGTTCGGCCAGGGTCGTGCGCCGCGCGGCTTCATCTTCAATCGCCGACAGGAGCGCCAGCGTAGCTGCGTCGTCCGCGCGGCACTGCACCGCCAGGGCTGCCTGGCCCGGCGCCGGCAGCATCGCGTCCAGAGGCAGCCAGTCGCTGATCACATCCTCCATATCCAGACGGATCAGGCCGGCAGCCGCCAGAATCGCTGCGTCGTAACCGTCGAGGCCGTTCAGTACCTTGCGCACGCGCGTGCCCACGTTGCCGCGAATGGGCCGCACCTGCAGGTCGGGGCGCAGTGCCAGGAGTTGGGCCTGCCGGCGGGGGCTGCTCGTGCCCACGACGGCGCCGGACGGCAGCGTCTCCAGCGTGTGCCGGTGGCGGGCCACCAGGACATCGTGCGCGTCGCCGCGTGCTGGGATAGCTCCGATTGTCAATCCCGGCGCGTCCTCAACCGGAAGATCCTTCAGGCTGTGCACGGCGATATCAATCTGGCCTTCCAGCAACGCCCGTTCCAGCTCAGCCGTAAATAGCCCTTTGCCGCCAATTTCGGGCAGCGACTGCTGCAACGTGCGGTCGCCCTGGGTGACAAACGGCTCGACCTCGCAGGTCAGGCCGGGCCACGCCGCTTCCAGCAGCCGGATCACGTAATCGGTCTGCCAGCGCGCCAGCCGTGAGGTGCGTGTACCCACCTTGAGCGTGCGCATGTGATTGGGGATCATCAGTTGTCTCTACCCTTCTGTGGAATCGAGCGCGAAGAGATCGCGAACGGTCGTCTCATAAAGGGCGGCCTCACCATTCGTCGCCTTTTCACGCAGCCGGAGTGTCGGCTCGTGCAGCAGCTTGTTCACCAGCGAGCGCGACAGATATTCCACATGCTTGACTGTCTCCGGATCAAGGTCGTCGCCCAAAAAGCGCAGGGCGCGGTTCAGCTCCTGCCGGCGGATGGCCTCGGCCCGCTTCCGCAGATCGGCAATGAGCGGGCGAACGGTCAGCCGCCGCAGCTCCAGGTCGAGGAGTTCCAGCTCTTCCTCGATGATCGCTTCCACCTGGGGCACTGCATGCCGGCGAGCTTCCAGAGCGGTGTCCAACCCTTCGCGCAGATCGTCCACGTTAAACAGATGCACGCCTGGCAGGTCGCGCACCGCGGGCTCGACGTTGCGGGGCACGGCAATGTCCACCAGAACCAGCCGGCCATCGCCTGACCGCGCCGCTTCGACCATCGGCGCCGTAATCAGTGGCGCAGGGGCGGTCGCCGCGCTAATGACGACGTCGGCCTGTGACAGGGCCACCGGCAGCTCGTCCAGCCCAATAACCGGCCCGTCTAGCCCGGCTATGAGCAGCTCTGCATGCCGGCGGGAGCGGTTGGCGATGGCTACGCGGGTCAGGCCACGTTTGCGCAGGGCATCCAGCGCCAGCTCGGCCATCGTCCCTGCCCCGACAACCAGAATGCGCCTCCGGCGCAGGTCGCCGGCAATCTCCTGGGCCAGGGCAATGGCTACAGAGCTGATGCTCGCCGGGTTGCTGCTGATGGCCGTCTCCCGACGGGCGCGCTTGCCGGCGCGGATGGCGCTGCGAAAGAGCAGGTCGAGCAGCGGGCCGGCCGCGCGGGCTTCCACTGCCTGCATATAGGCCTCTGTTACCTGCCCGAGAATTTGCGGCTCGCCCAGGACGCGGGAGTCGAGACCGGCCGCGACAGCCATCAGGTGGCGAATTACCTCGTCACCCGCGATGAAGTAAAGGTAGGGGCGGAACGCAGAAATATCGACCGGATGATTGGTCAGCAGAAAATCCACGAGCAGCGTTTCGGCGTCCAACCCCTCGGCTACCGCGGCGTAAATCTCAATGCGGTTGCAGGTGCTCAGCACGACCAGCTCCTCCAGGCCGGGGAAGCGGTCGTCCATCACGCCGGCCGGGCCTGAAGTCAGCGCGCAGCTCAGCCGCTCGCGCAGCGCTACCGGGGCCGTATGATGGCTAAGACCGAGACACGCCAGTTGCGTTGTCGGCATCGTAAACCTCGGCAATCGCCAGATGGACGGTATTGAGCAGGGCGTTGATCCGGTGCATGAGCTGGCGGCTCGCCGCCGGACGCACGTGAGCGCTCTCGGGCAGGTGGACGGCTGTCTCGACCAGCGTGTCGCGGAAGAAGATGGAGGCGCGCAGCGCCGCGCTCAACGGCTGGCCCATCGTCTGGGCGATTTCCCCGTACTCGCGGCCAATCTGCCGCGCCACTTCCAGACAGCGCTCCGGCTCTTCTTCGCCGGCAAGAAAGCGCATCGTGAGCCCCAGGAGCTGCATGCCCAGCTCGCGATGGCGCTGCCGGGTACGCTCGTCGTAGGCCGCCAGCCACTGCTCGTCGCGGTGGACGACAAGCTCCTGCCGGGCCTGGGTCAGCGCCTCGCCGGCCCACATCTCCACAATGGGCGCTTCCTGCCTGACGAGGTGTTCCTGGGCAAAGCGCTCCAGGTCGGAGACGGCAAAGCGGCGGTGGCCGCCCGGCGTGAGCAGCATCGGCAGGGCGCCGTTATCGCCCCAGCGACGCAACGTGGATGGGTGTACGTTCAGCCGTTTCGCCGCTTTGCTCAGGGGCAACCAAGTGTCGCGCTCAGTCGTCTCCATCCGCAAATACTACCTAATTCTAACTAAAACTATGTAAATCCCTTCACACGGCAGCGGATTATAGCCCGCCACCGTCGTTCTGCAACCGCTCGGCGCGCCGGTCGAGCGCCTCCAGCACGGCGTTCACCGTCTGCTCAGCCTGATGCACGCAGTCGGGAATGCCGATGCCCCGGTAGGGGCTGCCGCTCACGTAAAGACCATCGGGCAGCGCCTCCTCAATAGCCGCGATTCGCTCCAGGTGGCCGACGTCATACTGCGGGTTCGCCTGGGGCCAGCGGTAGATACGGCGGAATAGCGGCTCGCCGGTAATGCCCAGCGTCTGCTGCAGCTCGGCGCGAACCAGCGCCGCCAGCTCGCCGTCGGGCACGTCCATCATGTGCGGCGTGCGCGAGCCGCCGAAGAAGACGCGCAGCAGCACAGTCCCGGCCGGCGCCCGCCGGTCGAACTTGCTGCTGGAGATGGTCACGGCGTTAAAAGTCCGCGCCTCGCTTGCCGGCACCACCAGCCCGTGTCCGGGGAGCGTGCCGCCCATCTCGTCCGCCCGGTAGGCCAGGCTGATCGTGCCGGTGCTGACGTAGCGGATCTGCTCAAGGCCGGCGGCGGCAACGGAAGCCAGCGGGCGCAGGAGGCGGGCGGCGACGAAGGCCGGCACCGCCAGAATGACGGCGTCAGCCAGCATCTCGCTGCCGTCGCTCAGCGCCAGCCGGTAGCGGCCCTCCGCGCCTCGCTCCAGCCGCTCGACGCCTGTCTCCAGCCGCAGGTCGCCTTCCAGCCTGCCCAGCAGCGCCGCCACCAGCACTTCCATGCCGTCGTCAAAGCTGATGAAGACGGACGGCGGCGCTGCCGGCCCGCTGCCATTCGCCGAGGGGGAGCTGCCGGCGGCCCGGCTGCGGCGCGAGGCCAGCATTCCGCGGATGAGGCTGCCGTGCTTTTCCTCGATCGCCCGGAAGCGCGGGAAGGTCGCCAGCAGACTCTGTTTATCGGCCTCGGCGTTGTAGATGCCCGACATCAGCGGCTCGGCTATCTTGTCCAGCGCCTCTGAGCCAAGGCGGCGCGTGATGAAATCGGCCAGCGTCTCGTCCTCGCCGTCGCGCTTCGCCGGCAGGATGAGGTCCAGCCCCATGCGCAGCTTGCCGAGCGGCGAAATGAGCGGGCTGAGGGCGAACGGCATGAGCTTCGTCGGCACGATGAGCAGCACGCCATCCGGCATCGGGGTGGGGCGCCGCTTGTTGAGCACGTAAATCTTGCGTCCGGCTTCGTTCGTCGGCAGCAGCCGCTCGCCGAGGCCGAGACGGCGGGCGAGCTGCCAGGCCCACGGCTTCTGCGTGATGAACGAGTCGGGACCCGCCTCGACGACAAAGGGCGTGTCGCCGTAGCCTTCTACCGTTTCGGTGCGTATCTTGCCGCCCCAGCGGGCTGACTGCTCCAGCAGGCTGTAGCTGACCGCCAGTCCCTCTTCCTGCGCCGCTTCCTGCGCCGCTTCCTGCAGAAAGAAGGCAGCAGCCAGCCCGGTGATACCGCCGCCGACGATGGCGACGTGCTTGCCCTGCGCAGCCATCATGCGCCCTCCAGCTCATCGCGCAGCGCGCGCGGCTCGTAGGTGCAGAACGGCTCTTCGCCCAGGTAGTCGCCGGTCATGCCCAACGCGCGCGCCCGGCAGCCGCTGCAGACCAGCTTGAATTCGCAAACGCCGCACTTGCCGCCGAGCAGCTCCGGGTTGCGCAGCTCGCCAAACAGCTCCGATTCCTGCCAGATGGTCTGGAAGGGCTGGCGGCGGATATTTCCGGCCTCGACTGGCAGGTAACCGCAGGGGAAAACTTCGCCGCGATGGCTGATGAAGGCGACGCCGGTGCCCGCCAGGCAGCCCTTGGTCATCGCATTCATCGGGTGTCCGCCGCCCGGATGGCCGCCGCTGCCGGAGTGCCCGCCTCCAGGGTGGCCGCCGGCCTCTTTTTGCCGCCGCAAGCTCTGCGGTCCGGGCCGGATCACGCCCTGCCGGCGTTCTTCGGCCTGCCGCTGGCGCACGATGCGGAAGTAATGCGGGGCGCAGGTCGCCTTCAGCTCCAACTCGCTGCTCATCTCGGCGTCGTACATCCAGTTGAGCACCGCCTCGTACTCCTCCGGCGTGATCTGCTGGTCGTCGGCGATCTCCACACCGCAGCCGACGGGCACGAGCAGGAACAGATGCAGGGCGACGGCGCCGATTTCTTCGGCCAGGGCCAGCGTCTCCGCCATCTGGTGGACGTTGTGCCGGGCGACGGTGGTGTTGATCTGGAACGGCAGCCCGATAGCGCGCAAATGGCCGATACCCGCCAGCGCGCGGTCGAACGCGCCCGGCCCGCGGAAAATATCGTGCGTAGCCGCGTCGGCCCCGTCGAAGCTGACGCTGACCCGCCGGACGCCGGCTTCCTTCAGCCGCTGGGCCACCTCGCGGTCGATGAGCGTAGCGTTGGTCGCCAGGGCGACGATCAGCCCGGCGCTGCTGGCGTGGGCGGCGATGTCGAAGATGTCAGGCCGGAAGAGCGGCTCGCCCCCCGACAGCACGAGGATCGGCCGGCCATAACTGGCCAGGTTGTCGATCATCTGGTAGGCCTCGGCCGTGCTCAGGTCCTGGGGCAGCAGCTTGTCGGCAACGGTTATGCGCCGGCAGTGGATGCAGCTCAGGTTACAGCCCGCTGTCGTCTCCCAGAAGACCAGGCGTGGCGCAGGGTAAAGATCCATGGTGGGTATCCTCGAATGTTGCCGGGACAGGTCCGGCTCAGGCCCGAGAATCTACGTAAAACTGAGCAATTCTAATGAAAAGCCGGGCCACGTCCAAGTGTACTCCATCATCCCCCAGGTTCAATGGGACAATTGACAGGGAAGGAGACGCCATTTGTCACGTGGGCGTACGGTTGGGGTGTAGGGTCAGACCGTCGGGTCCGGCAGTTGTTCCCTATCGCGGGACAGCGCCCAGGCCGCCAGCACACCGCCGAGGAAGCCGAAGAGGTGGGCCTGCCAGGAAACGCCTGCCCGTTGGGGCAGCACGCCGAAGAACATGCCGCCGTAGAAGATGAGCACGACGACGGCTACGAGGATGGCAAAGAGGCTGCGCTCGAAGTAGCCGCGCAGGACGAGGAAGCCGAAATAGCCAAAGACCAGGCCGCTGGCGCCGATGCTGACGGTGCCGGCAGCGCCGAACAGCCACACGCCGCCGCCAGAGACGAGCATGACCAGCGCCGTCACGATGAGGAAATCGCCCGTCCGGCGCATAATCACCAGCCAGCCGAGGACTAGAAAGGGGATGGTGTTGGCGGCAAGGTGGGCAATGCCGCCGTGCAGCAGGGGCATGAAGAGGATGCCCCACAGGCCGGCCAGCTCGCGGGGGCGGACGCCGAGCGCGTTGAGCCGCTGCCGGAGCAGGACCGCATCGACCAGCTCCAGCAGCCACATCGCCAGCACAATGAGGGCCAGGAGGGCGAGCTGGCGCCATACTCGCTCGCTTGCCAGCCGCAACTCGTCAGACTGCATTGGCTCTCCCAGGAAAACGCGGATTCATCTCGACTTCGAAGTGTACGCCGGACGCCCGTTTTTGTAAAACGTTCCACGATCGGCAGCGAAATGCGGTATGATTACAGGAGCGGGTCCGGCGTGCGGCCGGGGTGTCTGGCCCGTTCCACGGCCCGCATGGGAGGAAGTTCTATGCCTGTCTTAGCCTTGCCAACCGGCATCCTGCTCGGATTCCTGGCCTGGTTCGCCTTTCGATATGTGCTCTCGGGCATTTACACGGTGGACCAGAACGAGCGCGCCGTCAAGACGCGCTTTGGCCGGGCCGTGCGCATCGACGGCGCGACGACGCTCGACGATCCCATATCCGCCGCGCTCAATGAGAAAGACAAAGAGCGCTACATCTATCCGCAACTGCGCGTTATCCAGCCCGGCGGCCCATACTTCCGCTGGCCCTGGGAGAAGGTGTACAAAGCCTCCGTCGCCACGGAGACGATCAACATGGCGATGGACCTGGAGACGCCGACCGCCAACCGCAACGGCACGATTCTGGACGCGGTAACGAAGGACCAGCTCAACATCGGCCTCACCGGGCAGATTCGCTACCGCGTCTCCGAGCGCAACCTGTACGCCTACTTCTTCGGCGTCATGAACCCGATCGTTCACGTGATGGGCTACTTCGTCGCCATTTTGCGCCAGCGCATCGCCAGCTTCGAGCGGCCCGACAGCCGGGTGACAGATAGTGAGACGGAGCTGGACACCGACGTGATGGGCGGCATCTCGATCAACGACCTGCGCAAGAACCTGAATGAGATTAACGATTTCATGGAGCAGGAGTGTGCGTCCTCGGCGGCGCGCTACGGCGTCGAGCTGGACGCCTCGCTGATCACCGGCATCGACCCGCCGCCGGAGGTGGAGTCGGCCCTCGCGGCGATCAACACTGCCTACAACGAGGTCTCGTCCGACATCAGCCTGGCCAGCGCCCGCGCCGACCAGACGATTGTCCAGTCGAAGCGGGCCGTGGAGATTGAGACGCTGCGCGCCCAGGCCGAAGTTGAGCCGCTGCGCATGCTTGCGGCCCAGCTTCTGGCGCTGAAAGAGAGCGGACCAGACGTGCTCGACGCCTACTTGCGCAACGTGCGCCTCGACCTGTACAAAAAGGCGGCGCAGGTCTTCCTGGAGAGCCCGAAATGAGCGATATCTTCATCACCCTTTTTATCGCCGTGGTCAGCTTCTTCGTCTTTCTGATTGGCGAGCCCGTCGTCCGCTGGCTGCTCCGCGTCTTTGGCGTCTATGCCATCGTCGAGGAAGGGACCTGCCACGTCTACGTGCTCTTCGGCAAGGTCGTCAGCGTGTTGAAGGAGCCCGGCCTGCACCTCCTGTGGCTGAAGCTCGGGCCGCGCGCGCTGATTATCAACCTGCTCGGCGAGCGCCACATCCTGGACATGCGCCTCGACCAGCAATATCTGCGCAGCCTGCCGGTCAACTCGGAAGAAGGCGCGCCGATGGGCATCGGCGTCTGGTACGAGATGCAGATTAGCGACCCGGTGGCCTACCTGTTTAAGAACACCGACCCGCGCGGCTCCCTTTCGGCCAACGTCAGCAGCGCCACGGTGCGCATGCTGAGCAACATGCCGCTGGACGATATGCTCGTAACCCGCCACGTGATGAGCCGGGCCGTGCGCGAGGAGGTCTCGCCCAAGTCGGAGCAGTGGGGCTACCGGCTCGGCTCGGTCTACGTGCGTAAAGTCCACTTTCGCGACAGCGGCATGATCCGTCAGATTGAGGAGAAAGTGGTCAACCGGCTGCGCCAGGTGACTTCGGCTATACTGCAGGATGGGGCGAACCGCGTGAGCATTATCACCAGCTCGGCCGAGCGGCGCGCCGCCGTCGAGTTCGCCCGCGCGCAGGCCATGCGCCCGCAGATCGTCGGCGCGGCGCTACAGCAGATTGGCGAAGACCCGGAAGTAGCCAAGGCGATGTTTGCCATCCTGGAGACGCAAAATCTGGTCAACGGCGAGGCACGGATCACCTTCCTGCCCAACGGCGACGGGGTGCTTGCGGATCTGCTCGCCGCGGCGCCCGCACCGGTTGCCCGCCGGGCTGCCTGACGCAGCGCCTGGCCGCGAAGGAGGATAGCCATCGAACAGACAGAACTGGAGCGTATCGAACAGGCGCTGGCGGCGCTGGAAGCACAGCGACCCTTGCTGGGCGATCAGGTCGTCGATACGGCGATTGCCCCTTTGCAGGAGAAGCTCGCCGCCCTGCGCACCACCGGAGAGGGCCAGCGCAAGCAGGTGACGGTGCTTTTCGCCCGGGTGACCGGTCTCGGCCCGCTGGAGGATCTGGCGGCGGTCGAGGAAGTGAACCTGTTTTTTAGCCAGCTCTGGCCCCGCCTCGACGCCATCGTCACGCGCCTCGGCGGTACCGTGGACAAACACGTCGGCACGCGCCTGATGGCCCTCTTCGGCACGCCGATTGCCCACGAGGACGACGCCCGGCGGGCTGTGCGCGCCGCCCTGCAAATGCGGCAGGTAGTCGCCAGCCTCGATTCCCGCTCGCTGCCGGCGGTCCTCGCGCGCAACGGTCTGCAGCTTCGCGCCGGTCTCAACACCGGGCCGGTGCTTGCGGGGCCGCTGGGGCGCACGGGCGAAGTGACGGTGGTTGGCGACGCTGTGAACGTCTCCAGCCGGCTGGAAGAAGCCGCAGCGCCCGGCGACATTCTGGTCAGCCACCACACCTACCGGCACGTGCGCGGCTATTTCGACGCCACCAGCATGCCGCCGCTGTTCGTCAAGGGTAAGAGCGAGGCCATCCAGACGTACGGTATCCTCGCGGAGAAACGGCGCGCTTTCCCGGTCGAGCCCCAGGCTGTCGTGGGCCAGGAAAGCCCGACCATCGGGCGCGAGGTCGAAATTGCGGAGCTGCGCGCGGCTTTTGAAGAGGCTCTGGTCGGCGACTCGCCGCGCGTTGTCACCGTCGTCGGCGAGGCCGGCGTGGGCAAGACCCGGCTCGTCTACGAGCTGCAGAACTGGGTGGAGCTGCTGGAGCGGCGCTTCTGGCTTTTCCGGGGGCAGGCCGAAGCCCAGAGCGCCAACCTGCCCTATGCGCTGGTGCGCAACATGCTTTCCTTCCGCTTCCAGATCCTCGAGAGCGACAGCCCCGACGTCGCCCGGCGCAAGCTGGAAGACGGTATCGCCGCCTTTATCGGATCGCGCGCCGCCGAGACGGCCCATCTCATCGGCCACCTCGTCGGCTTCGACTTCTCCGACAGCCCGTACCTGCGCGGTATCCTCGACGACGCGCCGCAGATCCAGGGGCGTGCTTTCCACACCTTCGCCCAATTCCTGCGCAGCATGGCGGCGGTGCAGCCCGTCGTCCTGCTGATGGAAAACATGCAGTGGGTTGACGCCGGCAGCATTGCCCTCGCGGAATATCTCTGGCAGAACTGCCGGGGCTGCCCGCTCTTTATCCTGGCGACGGCCCGGCCGGAGTTCCTGGAGCGCTGGCCCGCCTGGGCGCCGCCGGAGGGTAGCGACCCCCGGCGCACGGTACTGAACCTCGGGCCGCTGGGCCCCGAAGAGAGCCGCCGCCTGCTGCAGGCCATCCTGCGCCCGCTGCCCGAGCCGCCGCCGGCGCTGGAGCAGCTAATCCTCGACCGGGCCGGCGGCAATCCGTTCTTTCTCGAAGAGATGGTGCGCATGCTCGTTGACGACGGCGTGCTTGTGACCGGCCAGGAGAGCTGGCAGGTGCACATGGACCGGCTCGTGCCCAACCGCGTGCCGCCGACACTGACCGGCGTGCTGCAGGCCCGCCTCGACGGCCTCACCGCGGCCGAGCGGGACGTGCTGCAGCGCGCCGCAGTCGTCGGCGAGCAGTTCTGGGACGCCGCCGTCGCCGCGCTGCGGGAGCCCACGAGCGATCGGATAGACGAGCTGGAAGCGATCTCCCGCCTGCTGCAACAACTGGTCGAAAGAGAGATGATTGTGCGCCAGGAGAAGAGCGCCTTTGCCGGCACGACCGCTTATCACTTCAAGCAGGCAATTCTTCACGACGTGACCTACGAGAGCGTGCTGCTGCGCCGCCGCCGCAGCTATCACGGGGCGGCAGCCGCCTGGCTCGTCGCCCAGGCCGGGCAGCGCGCGGAGGAATACGCCGGCCTGATCGCCCGTCATTACGAGCGAGCCGGCAATCCCCGGGAGGCGGCCCACTGGTACCAGCGGGCCGCCCAGCAGGCGCGGGCGTCCTTCCTGCCGGCCGAAGCGATAGCCTATTACGAGAAAGCGCTCGCCTCTCTGGGCGACAGCGACGAAGACCGCGCCCTGAAAATCCTCATATACCAGGGCCTCGGCAACATGTACTGGCGCCAGGCGCAGCGCTCGGAAGCGGTGGCCGCCTACCAGGCGATGCGCGACGTGGCTGCTGCCAGCGGCGATAGCCTGGCCGAAGCGCGGGCCTGCAACCACCTGGCGCGCGCCTATCGCTATCTGGGCCAGATGCACGAGGGGATGGTCTGCGCCGAGCAGGCGGAGGCGCTCGCCCGCCGTCTCGGGCCGGCGGGCACCGTCGATCTGGCCCGGGCCGTCGCCGTACAGGGCTGGATTTACCATGGCCTGGGCCAGCCCGCGCAGGCCATTGAGCCGGCCGAACGCGCCCTGGCGCTGGCGAAAGAGGCCGGCGCGCCGCGCGAGGTGGCCCTGGCGCTCAACCTGCTCGGCGTGGCCTACACAGGGCTGGGCGACCACGAGCGGGGCGCCGCCTACGCCGAGGAAGCGCTGGAGCTCTACCGTTCGCTCGGCAACCGCTGGGGCGTGGGCATCATCTCCAACAACCTCGGCGAAAATGCGCGGGCGCGCGGAGACTATGCCACAGGGTTGCGCTACTACGAGGATGCGCTGGCGATTGCCACGGAAACAGGCAATCGCGAGAGCGCCATTTCCTGCTTCAACAATATCGGCGGGGCGCGGCTGGCTCTGGGCCAGCCCGAGGCCGCCGAAGAGGCGCTGCGCGAGGTGCTGGCCCGCGTCGGCGAGCGCGGCTGGTATGGCCTTTCGGAGACCTACCGCTATCTGGCGGCTGCCTACCTGGCGCAGGGCCGGCCCGAGGAGGCGCTGGCTGCCGCCCAGCAGGCGCTGGTCCTGGCCCTCGAGCGTGGACAGCAGGACTTCTGCGGGGCAGCCTGGCGCATGTTGGGCAGGGTAGGGGCTGCCACGGGACAGCCTGTCGCGCCGGCGCCGGGCGAGGTTCCGCTTCCCGCTGTGGCCTGCTTCGAGCGCAGCGCCGAAATCTTCACCCAGACGCAGATGACGGCCGAGCTGGCCCAGACACAATATGCCTGGGGAGCCGCCCTGCAGCAGAGCGATCCTGAAGCGGCGGCCCGGCTGCAGGACGAGGCGCTGCGCCAATGCGGTGCTTTGGGTCTGCCGGCTGATGTTGTTAAAATAGGGGCCTGAACGCCAGCCGGGCGCCTGCCGGCACATTCCCACCAGATACAGGAGACAGAATGGACTTCTCACTCAACGAGGAACAGCGCCAGTTTCGTGACGTGGTGCATAACTTTGTCGCCCGCGAGGTCAAACCCCACGCTGCCGAAGTTGACGAGACCGGCGAGTTCAACTGGCCCGCCGTGCGCAAGATGGGCCCGCTGGGATTGCTGGGGCTGGAAGTGCCCGAGGAGTATGGCGGCGCAGGCATGGACGCCATCAGCGCCGCCATCGCCATCGAGGAGCTGGGCTGGGGCTGCGGTTCCACCGCCCTGGCGATCAGCGCCCACAACGGGCTGGCCCTCGGCCCCATCGTGCGCTATGGCAGTGAGGAGCAAAAGCAGCGATGGCTGCCGCCTCTGGCTACGGGCGAAGGTAAGCTGGCCTGCCTCAGCCTGACGGAGCCCGGCGCCGGCTCTGATCTGCAGGGTGGGGTGACGACCCGCGCCGTGCGCGAGGGCGATTCGTGGATCATCGACGGCAACAAGATGTGGATGACCAACGCCTCTGTCTCCGATCTGATGGTCGTGCTCTGCCGCACCGATCCGGCCGGCGGCAGCCGCAGCCTCAGCATGCTGCTCGTCCCCAGCGACACGCCGGGCATCACCATCGGACCGGCGGAGAAGAAGATGGGGCTGAACGGCTCGCCCACCCACGCCGTGAACTTTGACGAGGTGCGCGTGCCGCAGGAGAACCTGCTCGGCGAGGAAGGGCGCGGCCTGCAGCAGACGCTGGCGACGCTGGATAGCGGGCGCGTGGGCATCGGCGCCCTTGCCGTAGGGCTGGCCCAGGCTGCCTATGAGGAAGCGGTGCGCTATGCCAAGGAGCGCCGGGCCTTCGGCGAGTCCATCGCCCACTTCCAGGCGATCCAGTGGCTGCTCGCCGACGCCGCCACCGAGATTGACGCCGCCCGTCTCATGGTCTACCGCGCCGCCTGGCTGAAGGGGCGCGGCGAGCGCTATACCAAGGAGGCGGCGATGGCCAAGCTCTTCGCCACCGAGGTCAGCGAGCGCGTCTGCCGGAACGCCATCCAGATTCACGGCGGTTATGGCTACAGCCGCGAGTTCCCCGTCGAGCGCATCTATCGCGACACGCGGCTGATGACTATCGGCGAAGGCACGAGCGAGATCCAGCGTCTGGTCATCGCCCGGTTCCTGCTCGGCCTTTAGGCCCTGCGACGACTCAGCCCCTTTGGGGCAAAAACCGTTCCCAATGACCTTCGGAGACGACTTCGGCGGCTCCGTCGATCACTTTGATGGCGGTCTCGTCGTCCATCGCGTACCCCGGCACCTGCAATCCGGCGGCCCATTTTCTCGCGTTGGCAAGCGTATTGTCCGGCAGCATTTCATGGTCAAGGTGCGGAAACATCGCGAAATCGACGAGTCCCAGCGTTTCATCGCCACCGCTGGGCGGACGCCAGCCGACGAACTCCTTACCGATGTTGGGGGCCATCACCATGCTCCCGGCGCTCAGCCCCACGTAGACTGTCTCGTGGAGTGATGGAAAGAGGTCGGCCAGTCCGGACTGCCGCATCCAGTAGCACAAATACAGGGGGTCGCCGCCATTCACCAGCAGGACGTCAGTCTCCTGAACCAGGGGAACCCAGAGCGCTTCGTCAATGCTGGGTAGAGCGGTGAGTTCCAGCACCCCCAGTGACTTCCAACCCAGTTCGCACATGGGGGTCTCGGGTTCTCGTCCGCTGATAAAGTGCCATGCGTGGCCGGCGCCACCGGGAATGGCGTAGATCGCGGTGGGGATGCATAGGGCGCTGGCCTCGGCAATGGGTTTGCCCAGCAGGTCGAGCAGCGCGTTGTGGATGCTGGCATTTCTGATGCCGGCGGAAGTGAGCAGCAATTTCATGACTTCGATCCTTGCCGATGCAACAGAATCAGGTTAGCTCACGTCTGGCGGCTCGGTGAGGTCTTCGGCGATGGCGACCAGTCCGTGCGGGTTGCAGATGATGACCTGCTCCCGGCCCGCCAGAATCAGCCCGCTCTCTTCCCAACCGCTCAGGATGCGGCTGACGGTGTAGAGCGTCGTGCCGGTCATCTCGCCCAGATCCTGGCGCGACAGGGGCAGGTCGAGCAAGACGCCTTCGGGCACGCGGCGGCCCGCCTGGCGCGCCAGACGTAGCAGCGCCCGGGCCACACGCCGTTCCACCCGCTCCGTCGCCAGCTCGCGGTAACGGAGCTGCAGGTCGTGGAAACGCTCGCCGATGAGGCGCATCCCGTTGAGCGCCAGCCGTGGATGCGTCTCCATGAGCCGGCCGATGTCGTCGGCCCGCCAGCCAAGCAGCTCGGCGTCGGTCATCGCCTGGGCGGAAAGCGGGTAATCGCTCAGGCTCAGGGCGACGATCACGCCGATGCTGTCGCCGGGGCCGACGTAGCGGATCGTTACCTGGTGGCCTTCCGGCCCGAGCTGTACCAACCGGACCTGCCCGGCGAGCACGTGGTAAAAGCGATCGCCCGGTTCCCCCTGGTGGAAGATGTAATTCTGCCGGAGCGTCTGCACCGGAAAGGCGTAGGCCAGCACCTCACGCAGCGCCGATTCCGGCAGACCGGCAAACAGGGGCGCTTCGGCAATCTGCTCGACCGAGATGGAGGACATCGCTGGCATAGCCTAAGTGTAAGCGAGTGTACGCCTGAATGCAATGCGCCGGCGACCAGGATGGTCGCGCTCCGCCGGATAACCTCCTCGCAGACCCCTAACAGAACGTTTATGGCGCTGGCGGCGGAATCGAATATACTTACGGGTTGTTGAAAGTGGCCTGACTGCAAAAGGTAGTTTGCAGCGGTGGCGGCCCGCGCCGTGACCGCTTTTTTGTGCCCATGACGCAAGCAGAAACCCCTGTCGACCCGGCGCTGGTGGCAGGCGAAGTAGCCCGCCGCCGCACCTTTGCCATCATCAGCCATCCCGACGCCGGCAAGACGACGCTAACCGAAAAGCTTCTGCTCTATGGCAACGCCATCCATCTGGCGGGGGCGGTGCGCGCGCGCCGCAACCAGCGCAGCGCGACGAGCGATTGGATGGAGATGGAGCGCGAGCGTGGTATCTCGATCACGAGCACCGTCCTGCAATTCCCCTACAACGGGCACATCGTCAACCTGCTGGATACGCCGGGCCACCAGGATTTCAGCGAAGATACCTACCGCACGCTGATGGCCGTGGACAGCGCTGTGATGGTCCTGGATGCGGCGCGCGGTGTCGAGGCCCAGACGCGCAAGCTGTTCGAGGTCTGCCGGCAGCGCGGCATTCCCATCTTCACCTTCATCAACAAGATGGACCGCCCGGCGCTGGACCCACTCGCGCTGCTCGACGAGATTGAGCAGCTACTGGATATGGAGCCGGTGCCGATAAACTGGCCTATCGGCGACGGCGAAAGCTTCCTGGGCGTCTTCGACCGGGCCAGCGAGCAGGTGCATCTCTACGACCGCACCGTCCACAACCAGACCATCAGCCCGGAATACATCACGACACTGGACGACCCGCGCATCCGCCAGCGGCTGAGTGATAGCCGCTACGACGACCTGCTCGTCAACATCGGCCTGCTAGACGAGCTGCGCGGCTTCGACCCGGAGGCCACCCTCGCGGCCCGGCAGACGCCCGTCTATTTCGGCAGCGCGCTGACCAACTTCGGCGTGCAGCTCTTTCTGGACGACTTCGTGACCTTTGCCCCCGCGCCCGGCGCTTATGGCAGCACCCGGGGCGCCGTAGACCCGGTGACGCAGCCTTTCTCCGGCTTCGTCTTCAAGATTCAGGCCAACATGGACCCGCGCCACCGCGACAGCGTCAGCTTTCTGCGCATCTGCAGCGGGCGCTTCGAGCGCTCGATGACGGTGCGCCATCCCCGCACCGGCGCCGAGATACGCCTGAATCGCCCCTACCGCTTCTTTGCCGACGAGCGGGAGGTCATCGACGAGGCATTCGCGGGCGACATCATCGGCCTGCCCTCCGGCGGGCGCGACTTTGCCATCGGCGACACTTTGACCTCCGATGGGGAGTTCCATTTTGACCCCATCCCCCGCTTCCCGCCGGAGCATTTTGCCCGCCTGGTGCTGACTGACATCGGCAAGTATAAGCAGTTCCGTAAAGGGCTGGAGCAGCTGGAAACCGAGGGGGCGATGCAGGTGCTGCACGAGGCCGATGCCAGCCGGCGCGATCCCATCCTGGCCGTCGTCGGCGTCCTGCAGTTCGACGTCGTGCGCGCCCGCCTGCAGGCCGAGTACAACGTGCCGACGCGACTGGAGCCGATGTCCTACGGCGTCGCACGCATCGTGGAGGGGCCGGCTGCCGTCGTCGAGTTGCTGCCCTGGGCCTACGGCATGTTGCGCACGACCGACAACCGGGGTCAGGTCGTCGCCCTCTTCCGCTCCGAGTTTGAAGTCGGCTACTACGCTGAGAAATACCCGGACGTGAGTTTCAAGCTGGTCTACTGATCGCCGGGCGTCGCCTGCTGCAGAAAGCGCTCCACCGCCGCCGCCGACGCCAGAGCCAGCGCCTGCGCCGCCAGCTCGCGGACTTCCTCCAGCGTCACCTGCTCCAGCGCCTGCTTCACCGCCGGGATCGCCGGCGCGCTCATGCTCAGCTCGTCCACGCCCAGCCCCACAAGCACGGGGGCCGCCAGCGGATTGCCGGCCAGCTCGCCGCACACGCCGACCCAGATGCCGGCCTTGTGGGCCGCGTTCACCGTCGCCGCGACCTGCCGCAGCACGGCCGGCTGCAGCGCGTTCGCCAGCGAAGCAACCTGCGCGTTGCCCCGGTCCGCTGCCATGACGTACTGGGTCAGGTCATTGGTGCCGATGCTGAAGAAGGAGACGGCCGGGGCCAGAACGTCGGCCAATGCCACCGCCGCCGGTACCTCGATCATGATCCCCAGGGGTAGCTGCTCGGCGAAGGGCAGCCCTTCGGCGCGAAGCTGCTCCGTGGCTTCTGCCAGCAGCCGCCGCGCACCCATGATCTCCTCCAACTGGCTGACCATCGGCAGCATGGCGAGCACGTTGCGCTGGTGCCCGGCCCGCAGAATGGCGCGTAGCTGCGGCAGAAAGATCTCCGGGTTGTCCAGGCAGAAGCGGATACCGCGCCAGCCGAGGAAGGGATTAGCCTCGCTGCCCTGGTCGAGGTAGGGAAGGGGCTTGTCGCCGCCCACATCCAGCGTGCGGATGATCAGCGGGCGGTCGCCCAGCGCATCCGCCGCCGCGCGATAGGCCTGGTACTGCTCCTCCTCGGTGGGCGCCGTTTCCCGGTTCAGGAACAGGAACTCGGTGCGGAAGAGGCCCACCCCTTCGGCGCCGAAGGCGAGGGCTGTGGGCACGTCGCGCGGGCTGCCAATGTTGGCGACCACTTCCACACGGTGCCCGTCGGCCGTGCGACCCGGCTGCTGTCCGGCTTCACGCGCCCGCCGCTGGCGCTCCTGCCATTCGCGCTGCTGCTCCCGCAGAGTTGCCAGCCGTTCCTCGTCCGGCGCCGGCCAGATCTCGCCGCTGCTGCCGTCCAGGCCGGCCATCTGCCCGTCGACGACCTGTGACAGCAGCGGCCCCGCCCCGACGACTGCCGGAATGCCAAAGGCGCGGGCCAGGATGGCGCTGTGGGCCATCGCCCCGCCGCGCTCGGTAATGATGCCCAGCACCATGTCGGCGTCCATCTCCGCCGTGTCGGAGGGCGAGAGGTCGCCTGCTATCAGAATCGACGGCTCGCGGAACTCGGGCATCGCCAGAGCGACGGAGGTCAGGTGGCCGAGAACCCGCCGGCCCACGTCCAGCACATCGGCCGCACGCGCGCGCATATAGTTGTCGTCGATGGCCCGGAATCGCGCCGCCATCTCTTCCACCGCCGCCTGCCAGGCCGCCGCGGCGTTCAGGCGCTCCCCGAGGATCTGCTCCCGCACCCTGTCCAGCAGCGCCGGGTCCTCCAGAAAGAGGGCGTGAGCCTCGAATATAGCGGCTTCACTGGCGCCGGCCTGGGCAGCAGTCTGCCGGCGAAGGCGCTCAATCTCCTCGCGCGAGGCGGCGATGGCCTCCTGGAAGCGCTGCCATTCGGCCTCAGGATCGTCTACCTCGCTGGCGGCGACATCCGGCAGCACCGGCTCATACTTCAGCACCGGGCCGGCAGCCACGCCGGGCGACGCGGGGATGCCCGTCACGGCGTCGGCGGCGCCGGCCCTGACCACCGGCTCGGCGATGGCCTCGACCTCCGCTTCGGCCTCGCCAAACTGGCTCTCGATCAGGCTGGCCAGGGCGGCGAGTGCCTCGCCCGCGTCAGGTCCGCTGGCCTGGATGACCACCCGGTCGCCCTGCCTGGCCCCCAGCGTCGCCACCTGGTTGATGCTCTTGGCGTTGGCTTCCCCGGCCTTGCCCTGCTTGCGGACGCGGATGTCGGCCTGGAAGCGGTTCGCCGTGGTGACAAACTGCGCCGCCGGGCGGGCATGCAGCCCCAGCCGGTTGCGAATCTCCAGGACCTGTTCCACCGCCGGGCCCACTGCCACGCTCGCCGTCTCGACGACGGCCTGAGCGCCCGGCATCTGCTGCTGTTTCGCCGCCAGCGCGCCCATCGCCTCGGCGCAGACCGACTCCAGATTGCCGCCGCTGGCGGCCTGCACAGCCGCCGCGACCGCCCCCTCGACGAGCGGCGCCGCGCAGAGCCAGACGCGCTCGGCAATTTCCGGCTCCAGCATCTCCAGCGCCGTTTCCGCGCTGAGCAGCGCGCTGCCCAGATCCATGAGCACCAGCACCCCATCTTCGCCGTAGACGTTCTGGATCGCTTCGTATACGGCTACGGCGTCTGTGCCGATGGGATGCTCGGGATCGTCTATCCCGGCGGCGACGGCGAGGCGAACGTCTCTGGCCATTTGCTGGGCCAGCTCGCGCACCCCTTCGGCTAATTGGGCGCTGTGTGAGACGATGACGATGCCGACCATGTTCTCGTTATGAGCCTGCTGGCTCACCCCCCTTACTCAGATCAACGCCGGCGCACAAACCTGTTGAAGGCCAGGGCAAGGCCGAAGACGCCCCAGGTAGCGGCGCCAAATCCCAATCCCCATAGAATGGCCTCTAAGAGCCCCAGGCTGGGCTCGAGCTGGTAGGCGATGAAGGCGGCAAACGCCAGCGTGAACACGATCATGATTCCCAGACCCGTGCGCTTGCTCAACCACGGCTCGTTGGTCTGCGGTACGGGTGGCTTCTCCTTCTTCTCCTGCTGTTGCCCGACGCTCGGCCGCTTTGGCTGGGGCCTCTTCTTTTTAGCCATAGTTGATGATGGCGATTTCCAGCCAGATACCGTAGACGACGGCGGCGATGCCGACGATGAGCAGCACCCAGTTCACCACCCTGACGGTGCCCGGCGCCAGCGACATGTCCAGGATGACGGCCCGCAGCCCGAGCAGGGCGTGAATGGTCACGACAATCAAGAAGAGGATGGTGATCCCGAAGATTGCCGGGTTGGAGATGTAGTCGATCACCTGCTCGAAGTTGCGCAGGCCACCCTCCACCACGAAGTGATGGGCAATCATGTGCAGGACCAGCAGGGCCACCAGCAGGAAGCCGCTGAACGCCTGCACCAGCCAGATGGCCCCGGCCGGTCCAGTAGCGCGGGCTGCGTTGCGCTTTTTATCACTCAGTATGTTAGCCATATGAATCCCTGTTGAGACGGCTTGCCGATAGCTTCATGGCAGGCTCATCTGGTCAAATGGTAAACACCAGGTAGACGGCCACGGCAAAGAGCACCGCGCCGATGCCGATGAGCACCCAGAAGAGCGAGCGATGGTTGCGCACCGCCACGCCCATACCTACCAGGCCCACCCGGATGCCGTTCAGCCCGTGGAAGAGCAGGCCGAAGATCAGGACGACATCCAGCAGCAGATAGAAAGGGCTCTTCGCCAGCTGCAGGAAGTTATCCCAGGCTTCAGGCCCGCGCGAAAGCAGGAATAACACGCCCAGGTGGATGAACAGGTACAGGGTCAAACCCAGGCCCGTCAGCCGGTTGAGCGCGAAAGCCCACATGCCCAGCCGGTCCCGGCGCACATCAAACCAGGCACGGATCGGATTGCGATCCACCGGCCGGCGCTCTCCCACCTCACTTTTCAGTCGTGCGTCAGCCATCGGCTAATCTCTCCTTCCAAAAAGGCGGCCCAGCTTCTGCCGTGTCAGCGCGCGGCGCAGCGCCATGATCTTCTCCGCCGGCTCTACACCAGAGGGGCAGGCCTCGGTACATTCGTAGGCCACGTGACAGCGCCAGCAGCCGTCGGGCGTATCGACCCAGTCCAGGGCAGCTTTCGGATCGCGCCCACGCGGCTCTTCGATGACGCGCCAGGCTGCCGCCAGCGCCGCCGGCCCGTAATATTCCTCGCTGGTGCCCTTGATCGGGCAGGCCGACACACAGGCTCCGCACTCGATGCAGTTCTCATAGCGGGTGTAGAAGTCGATGCCGCCG
>ENA-UOUL01001820-UOUL01001820.1-bioreactor-metagenome-genome-assembly--contig:-NODE-1820-length-27624-cov-3.974407_pt1 | contig 27624 bp, 22 predicted proteins | sample MGYA00249838_ERZ747220 | MGnify/ENA primary metagenome ERZ747220 (study PRJEB28778, sample SAMN05720191) | bioreactor metagenome | isolation source: Anaerobic biogas reactor | place: USA:Washington...
ACCATATAAGCCATACTATCCCAGTTCCCCACCTTTTTCTCCTTATATTTCTTCAAATTTGTTAAATATCACTAAACCTGCATTGTTTAAAATCAAATTGCGGTAAATTCATCGGAACGACACGGGGGTCGTTCCCTACATATACTGTGATTATCACCGGGTAGCCATTTGGTATCCATGCATTATACGAAATTTACCGGACAAACTAAGTACTAGAATCTTTTAAAAGCAGGTGATTACTATTAAGGTTATCTATTTTGATTATGGTGGCAGTCATTCCTCAGTAGTAGCTGCCCATATACATGCAGGCAAACTGGACTCACCAGCAACACCACCTATAGAAGAAATTATAAACCTGCCCTATTTTGATAAAACTACTCCGGATGACTTCGGTAAAATAAGAAGGGTGGGAATTGATGCCGACGGTAACGATATTTATGTGCTGGGTACAAAAAATGGTAATTCCGGAGGTCTCTTATCTGGTCTGGTAGATACACAAAATCTAACAGATAAATTTCGTTTCGTGGACACAATGCCCTGTGTTAATATGTGGTTGCGTATCGGAGGTTGGTTGTCCCGTGGTCTCTCCCTCCCGGCCCTGGGACGCCCATTTATAAGAATAGGTATTTTAGAAGCCTACCCGAAACTGGTATCACTGGTACGGGAAGCCGGCAAAACCAGACTTATGGAGGTGCTACAATGAACCTGCTATTTGTGGCTCGAACTGGGGTCTATGAAGCCTTAACCGTTGGGCTGGGTTACCTGGATCAGGAAGAGCAACTGGAAAACTCTTCTACCTTCGGCAATATAGATTTGGAAAAGAAAGCAGAGCTGATATACCTGGGAAAAGCCCCGGATGGTAATGAGGTTTATTGTGCGGGAAATAAGTATCCGGATATTGTGGTAAGAATTAATGAAGAGATAAAGTCTCTAATAGATAATATCGAAAACCCCCTGAAGGTAATACCCGTAAGTGTACCAGGCACGGAATCCATATATACCCTCTCCCGTTTGGCCATACTGCCGCTGGTAGGAAGCTATTTCGCTCGTCTGGCTAAATCAGTTGCCCTGCAACATAAAGATGATTTGGTAAGCTCAGGAAAAACCCTCCGAGATAGTATAACCGGTAAAGCTGCTGCCAAGCCCCTAAAAGGTGCCAGGCACCGGACTTATTAGAAACCGGACTTATTGGCTTATATAACAAAAAAGGGGGCTGCTGCCCCCTATGTTATGGTCATGGTTAAATTCGCATCGGCAAAGCGAGTCTACCGCTGTTCTATTCTAATTGCTCACCATAGCCGGAGTTCGTAGCGGAAAATTCAGCTTTCGCCTTCCTTGAAATATATAACTAAATTCAGTGTCTTAACTAAATTGCTTTTTTACGCATACGAATTGATACCGGAGTAACCTCCACCAACTCATCATCGGTGATAAACTCCAGGCAGCGCTCCAGATTCATAGCCCGCGGTGGGCTAAGCTTTACCGCAATATCAGAAGTAGAACTGCGGATATTACTTAGATGTTTCTTCTTGCAGACATTAACCACCAAATCATTGGGGCGCGAGTTTTCTCCTACTATCATACCCCGATATACAGCTACCCCCGGCTCTATAAAGAGTTCCCCCCGCTCCTGAGCATTTTCCAGGCCATAGCCGGTAGTGTCACCTGGCTCATGAGCTACCAAAGAGCCGCGCTGGCGGGTAGTAATTTCCCCTCGATAAGGAATGTAACTGTGGAAACGATGATACATAGTCCCTAACCCTCTGGTATCAGTTAGAAATTCGGAGCGAAATCCAAATAATCCCCGGGTAGGAACCAGAAATTCCATATAGGTCATACCATCACTTCTCTGGGTCATATTAATAATCTCGCTTTTGCGACAACCCAATTTTTCCATAACAATACCCAAATATTCTTCCGGCACTTCCACCACCAGTTCTTCTACCGGTTCACAGCGCTGCCCATCAATATTCTTTTCAATTACCTGAGGGCGGGAAACTTCAAATTCGTAGCCTTCGCGCCGCATGGTCTCAATCAGTATGGAAAGATGCAATTCACCGCGGCCGGAAACCATAAAAGTATCCGGGGAATCTGTAGGTGTAACTCTTAAACTTACATCTGCTTCCAGCTCTCGCAGCAGGCGTTCACCCAGTTTACGAGATGTAACATAAGTTCCCTCACGTCCGCAAAAAGGGCTTTTGTTTACCTGCATAGCAACTGCTACGGTAGGCTCGTCAATAGCAATAAAATCCAGTGGCCGCACCTCTTCAGGGTCGCAGATAGTATCCCCGACATTGAAATCCTGTAGACCCGCAATTACCACGATTTCCCCGGCTTGAGCCTCCTCTACCGGGACCTTTTTCAAACCGTCGTAAACATATAGACCTGCTATCCGCTGGTGGTCTCCGATAGTACCGTCAGACGCTACTACTACTTCCTGGCGCAGATGTAGGCTGCCGTTGTGCACCCGCCCTACTGCCTGGCGTCCTACATAAGAATCATAGTCAACCATGCTAACCCCCAACTGCAAGGGCTGCGTACTATCTCCGCCGGGAGCAGGTATTTTATCAATAATCATATCAAATAGCGACTTTAAATCTTCACCAAGACCATGCGCATCAAGCGATGCCCGGCCAGTACGAGCGTTGGTGTATACTACCGGAAAATCAATCTGTTCTTCACTGGCATTAAGCTCAATAAACAGGTCCAGTACCTGGTCCAGTACTATTTCCGGACGAGCTTGAGGTCTATCCATCTTATTGATAACTACAATGGGAAAAAGTCCTGCAGCCAGAGCTTTCTTAAGAACAAAACGGGTCTGGGGCATGGGACCTTCCAGGGCATCTACCAGTAGCAATACTCCGTCTACCATTTGTACAATGCGCTCTACTTCCCCGCCAAAATCGGAATGCCCAGGTGTATCAACTATATTTAAGCGATAGCCATTATACAATATGGCCGTATTCTTAGCCATTATGGTAATTCCGCGTTCCCGTTCCAGGTCGTTGCGGTCCATAACCCGTTCTTCTACTTGCTGACGTTCATGAAAAACGCCGCTTTGTTTTAACATTGCATCCACCAGGGTGGTTTTACCGTGATCTACATGGGCAATAATTGCCAAATTCCTAATTAACTCTTGTTTCATATAGCCGTTTCCTTCCATATATAGACTGGATAAGTTTTAAGTTGTTCTGTGTATATTTTTTACCGAACAACTTATAATTATAATCCTGCACGGCGTTGTTTACCAGTAAAAATTATTGGCAATCTTCCCTGTGTCGTTCCGTGCCCTCTTTCCACCAATCGCAAGGATGTTTTTGGTAAAAAGGATAATTTATGGTTATGCAGAATACTACTTTACCGGAGTTGTTATGATTAGAATAGGGGGGGTTAACATCAGCCGGAATTCCTGGGTTAAGAAAGAGATTGAATTATGGCGTAATGACGGATTAATCAGTCCTGAACAGGCGCAGTTGTTATCCAGTCGCTACCCTGAAACTGAATTACGTGCCACTTCTATTTTGCCCATGCTGGGTGCTATCCTCCTGGGGGTTGGTATTATTCTGTTTTTCGCAGCTAACTGGCCGATTATTCCGGTTGCTGTCAAGTTGATATTGATTCTATCGACATTGTTTACCTGCCACTATTTTGCTTATAAATATCGTTATGAAAAGAATAATATATGGCTGGGCAATAGTTTGCTACTGCTGGGCGGAATATTATTTGGAGCAGCCATATTTTTAATTGCCCAGATTTATAACATCAATGCTTATTATCCAAATGGGATTTTATTCTGGGCACTGGGAGTTCTACTGATGGCCTGGGTTACCAGAGAGCGATCCGTAACCATTCTGACCATTTTAATATTGCTGGCATGGACTATTAGTGACTTCAGTAAAACTCATCCACTAATACCCTGGTTGCATTTGCTGATTTTATTCCTGCTGGCTTTTCCCCTGGCTTATCGGGTGCGCAGTGCCATTGCAGTCTTCCTTTGTCAGGTGTGGTTGGTGATAACACTGTTGATGAGTATATCATCAAACTATGAACATATAATCCCGCTGGTCCTGATATTCCTGGGCTCGGCTTTTTACCTGCGGGGCAGACAAGGCGAAGAATTATACAGTTTGTTATATGTGGCTACGGGGATGGTTATGGTTCTGACCACCATGCTTGTATTTTCATTATTTTCTGATTGGGATTTATTATATGTCATTACACCGGCGATGGTATTGTTGGGTGCGATGCTGATCGGATTTATTACTCTGTTGCTGTTGCCCTCCTACCGTCATATACGTATGGAAATTGCGGCAGTGGGGCTGATTAATCTAATGTTTATCAGCTATTTGACCCTTGCTCTGCCGAATTTCTTCATATACTTTGTGCTGTTTGTGGCTATCGTATTGGTAATATTACAGGGTTCCGGGCAGCATAACCGCTTTATGTTGAACCTGGGTCTGGTCTTTTTCTATATAACGGTTCTGCGTGGTTATTTTGATTATGCTTCCCGCTACATGGATCGCAGCCTGTTCTTTATAATAGGAGGCGTTTTGTTGCTGTTAATGGGCTGGTGGCTTAATCGCCAGCGCGGCAAAATAGTTTCCACCTGGAGGGACGAACATGAATAAAAAAGCTTTTTATTTAGTAGTTTCACTGCAGGCACTATTTTTAGTCGGAATGATTCTTATCAACCAGTCCATATTATGGTGCGGACAGGAAGTTATTCTGAAAACTGAGCCTGTCGATCCATATAGTCTGTTCAGCGGGGAATATGTTTCGTTAAGCTATAAAGCTGCCCATATCCCCCTGGCTAAGGTTTCACATCCCGATCTGAATGATACCAGCAAAGCTGCAGAGCATTATGCCCGCGGGAGCAGGGTGTTTGTACAGTTGGAAAAGCAGGGGGATGAATGGCAGGCCGTTAAAATCAGCAAACGGCGTAAAGATATGGGGAACAATCTGTATATGACCGCAAGAGTAGACTGGGTTAGGTATTGGTCTGGGGGTAAAAAGACGGAGGTTCCAGATATATGGGTTAATTATGGTATTGAGAGTTATTATACCCCGGAAGGTACTGCCCGCAATTATAATATGATGATGGGTGCGCGGGGACTCAAGGTCAAGGTAGCTGTAGATTCCTATGGACGTAGTAAAATAATTGAGCTCATACCATAATGTCTAGTAACCGACTGCCTCGTTTAAATTAAAAAGAGAAGGGAAAATAGGCAACCACATTATTAACACTAAGCCAAAAATCAAGCTCGGAAATTGATATTTCCGAGCTTTTATTATTGGTATTATTTTACTTAGATAATATAATAACAAATTTTTTAAAGGATAATCCCATTTATTTAACGAATATTGTCGTTATGAATTTTTTTTATTAATATCTTTAAAACCTTGAAGTTTTCTGGGGGTAATTGATCGATGACCGGATTATATTTAACGGATTTACCGGAAATATTAGAGCCGTTAATTGAAAGTCCTCATATGGCCATAGTCATAGTTGATAATAACGGTTTTATAACTGTTATGAATCAAACCTTTCTAGATTTGCTGGAGATGAGCAGGGAAGATGTTATTGGCCATTATGTAACTGATATACTCCCTACTTCTAAACTTCCGGAAGTACTTAAGACAGGGCGTATAGACCGGGCTGATATATGGGCGATTAGAGATCGGGATACAGTCGTAACCCGTTTTCCGATAATGGCTGACGGAAAGATTATTGGTGCTATTGGCCAGAGCCTGCAGCTGGATGAGTCGGGGGCTTCATTATTTATAAACCGGCTAAAAGAAGCCGAAAAGGATTTTAGTGCAATTGTGGCTGCTTTTCTGGAGAACCCTTATACCGCCCTGGTGATAGTTAACCAAAAGGGTTATATCACCATGATGAACCAGACTTTCCTGGATATATTGGAGCTTAAAAAAGAAGATGTAGTCGGTAAATATGTTACGGAAATCCTGCCCAATTCTGAGTTACCGGAAGTACTGCGCACCCAACGTATAGACAAGGCAGATATTTGGACCTTAAAAGGTCGTGATACTCTGGTCTCGCGCATGCCCATAGTCAAAAATGGGCAAGTAATTGGAGCCCTGGGTCAAACTATTTTTTTAGATATGTCCGGCGCCCATGTATTAATGCAAAAATTACAGGAACGGGAAAAAGAATTTGCAGCTATTTCCGAAGCCCTGATTGAAAGCCCTAACATGGTTTACGTCATAGTCGATAAAGACGGAATTATTACTGCTATGAACCAGACTTACCTGGACGAGCTGGGAATGAAAAAAGACGAAGTAGTAGGTCGATATGTTCTAGATATTACCCCCAACTCGCAATTGCCTGAGGTATTAAGGACAGGCCGAACTGATAAAGCTGATATCTTTATTATAAATGAACGTGAAACTATTGTTACCCGCATGCCAATTATAAAAGAAGGTATAATAATTGGCGCCATAGGTAAGAGCCTTTTCCTGGATATGTCCGGTGCTCAGGTATTTATGAAGAAAATGCAGGAGAGTGAAAAAGAGTTTCAGGCTATTTCCGAAGCCCTGATTGAAAGCCCCTATATGGTATATGTAATAGTAGATAAAGATGGATTTATAACCACTATGAACCAAACCTATCTGGACACATTAGGATTAAAAAAGGAAGATGTGGTAGGTAAATATATTCTTGATATTACACCTACTTCCGGTCTTCAGGAAGTACTAGATACCGGCAAAATCGTTCAGGCAGAAATATGGCCCATTAAAGACCGTGATACTGTAGTAACCCGGCTACCGGTTTATAAAGACGGAAAAATAATCGGGGCTATAGGCAAGAGCTTGTTCCTGGATATGTCTGGTGCAAAAATTTTTGCCCGAAAACTTCAGGAAACGGAAAAGGAGTTAAACCTGTACAAAGAAGAAGTTCGCCTGAGCTATCAGGCTAAATGGCACTTTCAGGATTTGATTGGGGTAGACCAGGAATTCTCCGCAACCAAGACCTTGGGGCGCCAATTATCCCGGACAACATCCACCATACTAATTACCGGCGAAAGCGGAACCGGGAAAGAATTATTCGCGCATGCCATTCACAATGCCGGTAATCGCTATCGGGCTCCATTTGTACGTATAAATTGTGCAGCCTTACCGGAGAATTTACTTGAATCTGAGCTATTTGGGTACGAAGATGGTGCTTTTACCGGAGCAAAAAAAGGCGGGAAACCTGGAAAATTCGAACTGGCCCACGGCGGAACCATTTTCCTGGATGAAATTGGGGATATGCCCCTAACCATGCAAACCAAGCTGCTAACTGTGCTCCAGGATAAAATGGTGGAACGGGTGGGAGGAACCAGACCTATAATGATTAATGTACGGGTAATAGCAGCTACCAACTGTGATTTGGAAAAGATGGTTATGGAAGGTCAATTTCGTCAGGATCTATATTACCGTTTGAACGTGGTACGCCTTAATATCCCGCCCCTGCGTTCCAGGAGGTCTGATATACCGGTCCTGGTTTCAGATCTAATGAGTCGGATTAACGAAGAATTGCAAACGAATGTAGCCAAAATTTCGTTCAAAGCCATTGAACTTTTACAAAATTATTCCTGGCCCGGTAATGTACGTGAACTGGAAAATATGCTGGAGCGGGCTATTAACCTGGCAGACATGAACCACGAATCTTCTTTAACCATCAGCCATTTTCCTTCTCTGGTAGAAAAGACTTGTTTGAGCGAAAAGGAAACTCTACCTCAGGCGGTGGAAAGTCTGGAAAAGCAAATCATTATAAAAACTTTGAAAAAAGTAAACGGAAATAAGACTCAGGCTGCAAAACTTCTTGGTATACACAGTTCAGCCCTTTATCGCAAACTTGATAAGTACGACCTGGAGTGATTTATAGTTTCTGATAACACATATATCCTGAGCGTCCAAAAACTAGTCTCCCAAATTAGGAAAGGTAGTCAAAGAAACCATCTAAGCTGCAGTATAGCCTGCATTCTTTATTAACAGCCCTCCGAAATTGATATAATTCCATAAAATTATGTTTTGCTGGCGAGGTAACGTGAAATGCCGATACCTCGCCTTTTTCGTGTGTCCTTATTTCATTGGCATGCATTTTGCTTAAATTGATTACTATCGGACAAGTTCCTGTATATGTCCAAAATATTCTTCATAAAGGGGGTGTGACTAAACCTTATTTACGCCAACCCGATTTCTAGCGACCTGGTAGTCATGGATGTTATCTTAATGGGCATGTGAGAAATTTCCTGACCGAAATATAAAGCGGTCAACCTAAATAATTATAATAATTGGAGGTATTTAATTATGGCATTAAATGAAGTTGTAATGGTAAGTGCTTGTAGAACACCTATAGGTAAGTTCCTGGGGCAGTTTAAAGACGTACCGGCCAAAGATTTGGCAGTAACCGCAGGTAAGGAAGCCATCAAGAGAGCAGGCATTCCGTCTGACATTATTGATGAAATTGTAATGGGTCAAGTTTATACAGGCTTACAGAAATCCCTGCCAGCACGAATTGTCGGTTTGGCATGTGGGCTTCCTGACCGTAGTAATGCCTGTGTTGTAAATCAGAATTGTACCTCGGCAATGAGAGCACTGGAAATTGCCAGTCGCAACATTATGGTAGGAGCGACAGATATCGCACTGGTTGTGGGGGTTGAAAACATGACCCAGGTTCCCTATATGGTTGCCAGTGCCAGGACTGGTGCTAGAATGGGCGATACCAAAATGATCGATTCATTGACCCATGACGCATTGGTTGATTCATTAGTTCCGGGACACATGGGAATGACTGCTGAAAACGTTGCGGTCATGTATAACATTACTCGCGAACAGTGTGATGAATTAGCGGTCAGAAGCCATACCAATGCTATTAATGCAACTGATAATGGTGTTTTCAAGAGAGAAATTGTTCCTGTTGAAATTAAAACTAAAAAAGGTGTTACAATTATTGAAACAGATGAACATCCTATTCGTGGTTGCAGCATGGAAAGCATTGGCAGACTAAAACCGGCATTTAAGAAAGATGGGGGAGTAGTTACCGCTGCCAATGCCTCCGGCATCAATGATGGCGCTTCCGCTGCTGTAATAATGTCCAAACAAAAAGCAGCCGAATTGGGAATAGAGCCGCTTATGAAACTGGTCGTTTCGGTTGGTGTTGGTGTTGATCCACAGATCATGGGAATCGGACCGGCGGAAGCAATTCCAGTAGCGCTGGAGAAAGCCGGTTGGAATTTTGATGATGTTGAATACTGGGAACTGCATGAAGCCTTTGCACCTCAGTTCATCGGCTGCAAAATTCGCCTGAAAGAAAATTACGGCATGGATCTCTCCATGGATAAAGTAAATCACAATGGGTCAGGCATTGCTTTGGGGCATCCTATTGGATCAAGCGGACTACGTATCGTGGTTTCTTTATACTACGAACTCGAAAGACTGGGGCTTACCAGAGGCGGTGCCTCTACATGCGTAGGCACCGGACCAGCTATGGCCTCTTTATGGACCCGGGAAATATAAAGGTGACAAGGGGACGGGGTTGTTGACACATTTTCAACCGGAGAGTACTAATGGATTTACGTTTACGTGAAGTTCAGAAAATAATGCGCAAAACTAACTTAATTTCAACACTACTAATTACTTTAGGAGGTGATAAACTCTATGAACTATATGGAAGAATACCAAAGAAAACTGGTTTCAGCAGATGAGGCCGTTAAAGTAGTTCAGTCTGGAGATACTGTCAACTATGGTGAATTTATAATGAATTCAGCCGTTCTCGATGAGGCACTGGCCAAACGTAAAGATGAGTTAACTAATGTTAATATAATTACGACCACCTGCCCTTTTCAACCAAAGACGGTATTGGCTGATCCCAACAAAGAACACTTTATTTATAATGATTGGCATTTTAGTGCGGCCAGTCGCAAATTACATGATCGAGGACTTTGTTATTTCATGCCCATGCTTTACCATGAAACACCGGACTATTACGAAAGAGGTTATGTGCCGATTGACGTAGCTTTTATCAAAGTTACTCCGATGAATAAACATGGTTACTTTAACCTGGGTACATCCAGTTCCATGACTCCTTCCATCTGTGACGCTGCCCGTATTATTGTCGCTGAAGTAAATACCTCGGTGCCCAGATGCCTGGGAGGAACAAGAGAATCTATCCACATTTCCGACATCGATTTTATTGTTGAGGGTGATAACAGGCCGCTAATGGAGCTTGCTGATACTCCCATTACTGAGGTAGACAATAGAATAGCCCGACTGGTACTGGAAGAAATTGAAGACGGAGCCTGTTTACAGCTAGGTATCGGTGCCATGCCCAATGCTATTGGAAGCATGATTGCCCAATCAGATCTTAAAGACCTGGGCGTACACACAGAAATGCTGTGTGATTCCTTTGTGGATATGTATGAATCAGGTGTTCTGACCGGGCGTCGCAAACAGATCGATAAGCGTAAAATGGTATATACATTCGCCATGGGCAGTCGCAAACTTTATGATTTTATGGATGATAATCCGGCCTGTGCCATGTATCCGGTCAATTATACCAATGACCCTTATGTAATATCCCAAAATAAGAAAGTGGTAGCCATAAATAATGCCATTGAGATCGACCTGTACGGACAAGCTTGTGCCGAATCTTCCGGAACCAGACAGATTTCAGGTACTGGTGGCCAGTTTGATTATATTTTTGGTTCGTATAAGTCTGAGGGCGGAAAAGGATTCGTTTGTCTCAGTTCAACTGTAGTAGACAAGCACGGAGAACTGGAATCCCGTATAAAGCCAACTATCACCCCAGGTGGTACGGTAACGAGTCACCGGGCTATTAATTTCTACGTAATTACTGAATATGGCAAGGTTATGTTGAAAGGTGAATCAACCTGGCAAAGAGCTGAAGCCTTGATTAGTATCGCCCATCCCAAGTTTCGGGATGATCTGATTAAAGAAGCTGAAAAAATGAAAATCTGGGTGAAAACCAATAAAATTGGCTAAGAGTTCTCACATTCCCTTTTTATAAAATGTAATGGGCAGCGGTAGTTCGCTGCCCAGCTTTTTATGAAGTGGTTGACCCATTGGGAATACCAAGAACCGCTCCCGGTCACACTCTACATAGCTTAAGATGCAATATTGTGATCTTCGTAATGGGAAAACTCCATGGAGAAGACGGCTCTTCCCTGGGTCAGCGACCTTAACACGGTAGAGTAACCAAACATCTCGGCCAGGGGTACACAGCCCTTGATAACCTGAGTGTTGTTAACCATCTCCATAGACTGGAGACGACCGCGGCGGTTGCTGATGTTATTAATTATGCTGCCGGTAAACTCCTCGGGAGAGGTTATTTCCAGGCGCATAACCGGTTCCAGTAATTGCGGTCCCGCCTTTTTCAAGCAATCCCGGGTGGCTATCATAGCCGCCGTTCTAAAGGCCAGCTCGGAAGAGTCAACTTCATGGAATGAGCCATCCAAAAGGGTAGCCCTGACATTGACCACCGGATAACCTTCTAATACGCCTTGTTCCAGAGCCTGTTTTACTCCAGCTTCTACGGCGGGGATGTATTCACGCGGTATAGCTCCGCCGATTATCTTACTTACAAATTCGAAACCTTCAGCCGGTTCCAGGCGCAGAACCACATGGGCAAACTGACCTCTGCCGCCGGTCTGTTTGACATAACGGGTAACATGTTCGGCTTGCCTGGTAATAGTCTCCTTATAAGCCACCTGTGGCTGCCCAGTATTAAAATCAACTTTAAACTCCTTGGACAGGCGCTCAGCCACAATTTCCAGATGCAGCTCACCCATACCGGCGATTAGAGTTTGACCAGTTTCTTCATTGTATGAAAGTTTGAAGGTCGGGTCTTCGGCTACTATCCGGGCCAGAGCTTCAGAAATCTTATCCTGGTCGGATTGGGTTTTAGGTTCAATAGCAATTTGGATAACCGGTTCCGGAAAATCAATGGTCTCCAGCAAAATGTCTCTGCCTTCCAGACACAAGGTATCACCAGTAGCGATGTCTTTTAGTCCGATAAAGGCTACGATATCACCAGCCCCAACCTCTTCAATTTCTTCCCGGTGATTGGCATGCATCCGAACCAATCGACCTACCCGTTCCTTTTTTTGCTTACTGCTGTTATAGATATAGCTGCCGGCCTTAACATTTCCGGCATAAACCCGGGCAAACGCCAGTTTACCAACATGGCGGTCACTGATAATCTTAAATACCAGGGCAGCAAAATCACCTTCCGGTGACGGAATAATTTCCATCTCCTCGCCGCTTTTCTGGCACAGAGCCCTGGTCGCCTGCACGTCCAGGGGCGAAGGTAAATAATCCACAATGGCATCTAGCAGTGGCTGTACTCCGATATTGCGATAGGAACTTCCGCAAATAACCGGTACCATATTGCCCTCAATGGTATTTCTCCTGATTACCTGCAAGAGCAAATCTTCAGGTAATTTTTCATTGCCAACATAGATATCCAGCAGTTCCTCATCTGTCTCCGCCAAATTCTCCAGCATAGTAAAACGCCAGTTCTGGGCCTCTTCCTGGTATTTTGCCGGAATAGCGCTTTCCATAATTTCGTTGCCTGCCTGGTCAGAGAAGGTATAAAACTTTTCCCGGATTAAATCAACTATGCCGCAAAAAACTTCATTTTCAAATACAGGTAAGCTTACTACCAGGGGATAGGCTCCCAGGCGGTGTTTTATTTGCCCTACTACCTGGAAAAAGTCAGCTCCTACCGCATCCATCTTATTAATATAGGCAATACGCGGAACCTGATATTTATCAGCCTGCCTCCATACCGTTTCCGATTGGGGCTCAACCCCACCCTTGGCACAGAAAATAACCACTGCCCCATCCAGTATTCGAAGGCTTCTCTCCACCTCAGCCGTAAAGTCAACATGGCCCGGGGTGTCAATAATATTAATATTGCAGCCTTTCCACAAGCAACAGGTAGCAGCTGATGCCACTGTAATGCCCCGCTCCTTCTCATAGGGAAGAAAGTCCATAACGCTTTCCCCATTATGGGTCTCGCCCATTTTATGGGTCAGGCCGGTATAATATAGTATTCGTTCAGTGGTAGTAGTTTTACCGGCATCAATATGAGCTATGATGCCAATGTTTCTTAGATTTTCCAACACGGGATCGTCTCTCCTTCTTAACCAAAAAATTAACGGCAACACATGGTGATGCCGAAATAATCAATCTTTTATCTACTCTTAGTAATAGGATTTAAAATTTTGCACCCGAAGTTATATTTTAGGGGCTGAGCAGGGATTTGTCAAATAAAAATTGCCTTACTCCTCACATCTCACTCCTCACCAGGTTTGAGGTGAGTAATGCCTGCTACTCGATCCACCGGGATAACATAGGCAATACCCCGGCCGGGCTTATTTAATTCGGTCCGGGCAACAATGGCTTCTAAAACCTGATCGCTTATGCTCCGTTTCACCAGGGTTAATACCACGTCTTTCTGGGGTTCAATAATAATGCCAAATAACCGGGTTTGCTCGTGAATCCCGGTTCCGCGTCCCAGTAAGATAGTACCGCCTTCGGCCCCGGCCTTTCGAGATGCATCCACTACCTTCTCCGCGTCACCTTTGTTCACTATGGTGACAATAAGGTCATGCTGGATTTTACTCTCCATTATTCCTACCTCCCATAGATTACTGCCCGCTTTTTTGCCTGGCTTCCCTTTCTTTCTTACCATATAATACACCTAAAATAAGAACTGCTAAAATAGCCGACATGGCCACCAGAGCAATAATGCCGAAACCTTCCGTCAGGGGATTGCGACCTTCCATAGCTGCAGCTATGCCCAGGGTTATGGCCAGGACAAAGGTTACTGTCATTGGTCCGGTAGCAACACTGGCAGAGTCAAAGGCAATGGGAACAAAAGGGCGGGCACAGTAACGGGTCAAGATAAACGCCATCAGGTATCCCGGTACCAGGAACCACCACAGGGGGATACCCAAAATTAAACGCAGCATTGAGATAGCCACGGAAACACCTGCCCCCAGACCCAGGGTATAGAGCATAACTTTCTGAGGAATATATCCCCCCGAAGCATTCTCGACCTCATAAATCATGGTGTGCACCGAAGGCTCTGCCAGGGTAGTCGCCAATCCTATTATAAAGCCAACGGGAATAAGTATCCAGATATGGGACAGAGTACTCAAGGCCTCTCCCATAATCTCCCCGGCGGGCAGAAATCCAACCTTTACTCCCTGTAAAAACAAGGCCAAGCCGATAAAAGTAAGTAAGATGCCCTTTAACATGTTCATAAACCGGGTACGGGATAGGTTAAGACTCCAGAACTGGAAGATAATAAAGCTGACCAGCAGCGGAACAAAGGCCAGGGCCACCTCTATTAAGGTAGCTCTAAAACCGGTAAAAACCTGGATATTCATCATCCGTAAATCACCCCCAGCAACAGGACTGCCAGTACTGGGCCAATATAAGCCAATCCTACCAATCCAAAGCCTTCACTGGTAGCATCTGAACCCCTTAAGGCCGAAGCTACTCCCACACCCAGGGAAAGAATAAAGGGAATAAGTAAGGGGCCGGTAGTCATCCCTCCGGCATCAAAAGAAATGGGAAAATATTTGGGCGGTGCGGCCAGAGCCAGACAAAATATCAGGGCATACCCAATAATCAAGATTCGAGTCAGGGGAAGTTTTAAAACCAGCCGCAGCATGGCCAGGCCTACACTAAAGGCTACTCCCAGCGCAATGCTGTATATCAACAGGTTTTTGGGGATAGCACCTTCGGATACAAAATCCAGCTGTACCGCGAGAATACGGATGTTAGGCTCGGCGATAGCAGCCACCAGACCAAGTATAAATCCAAATATCACTATAACCCACAATTTACCTGTTTTAGCCAGCGCTTCTCCCATCTGCTCTCCCATAGGTAATAGTCCTAACTGCACTCCCAGTAGAAAAAGGATAAGGCCGGATGATACCAGCAGTACCCCCACCAGGAACTGCAAGAGAGTTTCCAGGGGTACCTTCATCAAGGTCATTTGCAGGATAATTACTACTACTGTGATTGGCATCACAGCGTTTATAACTTCTTTAGCTATTTGTTTAATGCTTTGCACCTTTTCCCCCCTTCAAATTACTGTCTTTTTGGGCCAGGGCTTCTTTAAGCAGGTCCCCCAGGTTGGTGCCCAGTTCTTCTTTGTCACTGTAACGATCAATCATTTTCTGGGTAGCCCGGCTTCCCATTTTACCGAAATCATCACCTTTTTCCGGCTGACGGTAGCCGCAGGAGCGTTCCGGGCATGCCAGCATTCTACCCCTTTTGCCACTTACTATCAGCATATAGCGACCACATTGGGGGCATTTGCTTTTTGATACATTATCTGGTTTATACGCCGTGCTATCAATGCGGATGTTCTGAACCAACTGGGACGTATCTTTACGAATGTCACTCATAAAATCTGTTTTTTTAGCCTTGCCCTGGGCAATATCGGCCAATCTCTGCTCCCATTGCGCGGTTAATTCCGGTGAACGGAGCGCCGGGGGAACCAGGTCCAGCAACTGCATACCTTTGGAAGTAGGTATTAGCTGCTTACCCTGGCGTTCAATATAGCTGGTACGTATGAGTTTTTCAATAATTTCCGCCCGGGTAGCCGGAGTGCCCAGGCCGCTACCCTTGATGGACTCGCGCAGTTCCTCGTCTTCCACCAATTTACCGCAGTTCTCCATCGCGCCAAGGAGAGTTGCTTCATTATAACGAGCCGGCGGTTTAGTTTTTTGCTTGTTGCTTTTACAGCTTTTGGCCGCTACTTTTTCCCCTTTCTGGTGTCGTCCCAGGGTTTGTTCAGGTACTTTCTCCTCATCGTTTTCTTCTTTATCGGCAGTAGACATTTGTACTGCCCGCCATCCCTGGTCGGTAACGACCTTACCCCGGGAATAGAAATTCTCGCCCTTAACCACGGTGATAATGGTAGTCTGATCATAGCAAAAAGGTGGATACAGCACTGCCAGGAAACGGCGTGCCACCAGGTCGTAGAGCCGTTTTTCGTCCTCATCCAATACCTTCAGGTTAAGGGGCTGTTCAGTAGGAATAATGGCGTGATGATCACTCACCTTACTATCATTTACCAAACGTTTGCCCGGCTGTAAAGGTTTTTGTAATAAAGCTTTAGCCATAGTCTGATAAGGCCCTGCCGCCATAGCTTTTAATCTTATGGGCAGGGTGGGAACAATATCACTGGTTATATAACGGGAATCAGTACGTGGATAAGTTACCAATTTATACCGCTCATAAAGGTCCTGCAGCACTGCCAGGGTCTTCTGAGCTGACCAGCCATAGCGCCGGTTAGCGTCTCTTTGCAGCTCAGTCAAATCATAGGCTAGAGGAGGCAGCTCCTTTTTGGCCTCGGTTTTTACTTCTTTGATGGTTCCTTCCTGCCCCTTGATGCGGGCCAGAATTTCCTCGGCTTTAGCCTGCTCGTAAATGCGACCACCATTGGAACCGCGCCAGTCACCATAGTAATCTGAAAAATCAGCTCTTATGGTCCAGTAATCCACCGGCCGAAAGTTTTGGATTTCCTTTTCCCGGTTTACTATCATAGCCAGGGTAGGTGTCTGTACCCGTCCCGCATTAAGCTGAGCATTAAATTTACAGGTCAGGGTACGGGTAACATTAAGCCCAATCAACCAGTCCGCTTCCGCCCGGCAGACGGCCGCGTCATAAAGGTTATTGTAGGCAGAACCAGACTGCAGACGGGCAAAACCCTCCCGCACGGCGTTATCCGTCTGGGATGAAATCCACAAGCGCTTAAACGGCTTTTTCCATCGGGCCATGTCCATTATCCAGCGCGCTACCAATTCCCCTTCCCGGCCAGCATCAGTAGCAATAATCAGGTCTTTGATATCACTGCGTTGCATCAAGCCCCGAACTACCTGATACTGGTGCGATGTTTGCTTTATAACTTTAAGCTTCATCTTTTCCGGAAGCATAGGCAGGTCTTCCATACGCCATTGTTTAAGGTTTTTATCATAATCATCAGGCTCGGCCAGAGTAACCAGGTGCCCTAATGCCCAGGTAACCACGTAATTGGGTCCTTCCATGAACCCCTTGCCCTTCTGTCCACAATTCAAAACCCGGGCTATATCCCGCGCTACACTCGGTTTTTCCGCCAGTACCAGAGATTTCATATATAATCCTCCGAGGTTTTTATTTGTTATTATATCACAGTACTTATGAAAAACCCTGGCAGTAGATTAGCATCCCCCGTTTTCTATGGCTCTAAATCCCATTATACCTATATTTTGTTTTCCTCTTGCTGTAACATTCATGTTATAATGATATGTGAAAATTACCACAAGGGGGAGGCGGTAGAATGGGTAAAGCAACATCAGTCAACAACAGATTGTACTCGGAATGGAATAATTTTATAGAATCCGGAGAACTCACACCTAACCTGCTGGACCCTTTTATAGCAGATTCCTGGCAAAGGTCACGTGAGGCCGGAGTCAATCCTCACCGTTGTAGTAATTGTAAATCACATCTAGGGATAGATACCATCAGCAATCTGCCTATAGAATTGGTAAAGGCTGCTTATCCGGTTGTAGAAGAGGTCTACGACTCAGTTCGGGGTTCCGGATTCCGAGTCTGCCTGGTTGACGAAAACGGCTATATCATTCATAGTATCCCCCAGTTGGATGCCAGTGTAAATATAAATTGGAAAGAAAGCAGTGTAGGTACCAATGCTATAGGTACTGCCATTGTTACCGGAGAATCTTTGCAGGTTTCAGGCATAGAGCATTATTGTTATGAATTTCACAATCTTACCACTACTGCCGCACCTATTTTTGACCGTCAGGGAAACTTACTAACCGTGCTGGCATTGATGGGTCCATCATCTGAAGATCATAGCCATGTATTAACTATGCTGGTTAAAGCAGCCGGTAAAATGGTGGATCGTTTTAAAATTTTGGCTAAGAACCGGCAATTGAAAACATATAACCAGCGTCTTACCAATATTTTTAATATGATGTCAGATGGGGTTATCATTTTTTCTTCCGATGGTACTATAGACCTGGTTAATCCAGCAGTGGAACATATTCTGGGCCGTCCTGCCGGTGATATAATTGGTACTACCCTGCAGAATCTTTTGGATGCCAAACCAGGTTCAATAGAGGAGTTTATGTTTAAAGGTAATTCATTTAGCGATATAGAGGTATTTATGGATGGTCCCCAGGGTAAAATTCATTGCCTGGCCTCAGGTAACTTTAGCCGTAATGAAGATGGGAAGGTTGATAGCGGCATGATGGTGCTGCAAAACATGGACCGGATAAACCGCCTGGTCAGCCGTTTTACCGGAGCCCGGGCTCAATATAAGTTCAATGATATTATTGGCAGCAGCGCAGCATTGATGGAGAGTATTAATATTGCCCGTATGGCTGCTATGAATAATAGCAATGTTCTGCTTACCGGCGAAAGCGGTACCGGTAAAGAGGTATTTGCCCAGGCTATTCACAACGCCAGCTTTAGACGTAAAGGCCCATTTGTAGCTATTAATTGCGGTGCTATCCCCAGAGAACTGGTAGCCAGCGAATTATTTGGCTATGTAGAGGGCGCCTTTACCGGTGCCAAACGAGGAGGCAGTATAGGCAAGTTTGAAATGGCTTCTGGAGGTACCATATTTCTAGATGAAATTGGCGATATGCCTTTTGAATTACAGGTAGCCCTCCTGCGCGTACTGCAGAACCGTCGGGTTACCCGTATCGGAGATTCCAAGGAAATACCGGTAGATGTCCGGGTAATCTGTGCCACCAATAAAGATCTGCGCAGTGAAATAGAAAATGGCAATTTCCGGGAAGATTTATACTATCGTTTAAACGTTATTTCCATAAATATACCGCCCCTGCGCGACAGACTGGAAGACATTCCCCACTTGGTTAAGCACTTCCTGGGGCAACTGGCTAGAAGAAACGAAAACGTCCTGAGTATTCTTGAGCCTGAGATAATAGACAAGCTAAAAAGGTATGATTGGCCCGGAAACGTAAGAGAACTCCAGAATGTAGTGGAGCGATTGGTATGTACGGCAAGCCAAAGCCCGGTTAGTAGCAGTGACTTGCCACCGGAAATAATCTCTTCGGAGTGTTTTTATGCCAGAGAAGAACTTCAGGCTTCTCCTGTAACCATGTACAAACAAAAACGTAAACAAATGCTGGCTGAAGAAGAGTCCCGCCAGATAATAGATTTACTACAAAAGCACAAGGGGAATATTACCCGGGTGGCAGAGGAAACAGGATTTTCCCGTATGACTATATACCGTAAAATGAAACTTTATAATATTTCCCGGGAGGATTGTTTTTAGGTAACGACTAAGCATAGCTGTGCAACCCGGCCAGGAAGTAGTTGACCCCAAAAAAGGTAAACATTACGGCTATAAACCCTATTATCGCCAGTACTGCAGCCCGCTTCCCCCGCCAACCGTAGGTGAGGCGGGCATGTAAATAAGCTCCATAGATTAACCAGGTAATAAGTGACCAGGTTTCCTTGGGATCCCAGGTCCAGTAACTTCCCCAGGCCTGTTCCGCCCAGATAGCACCACTAACAATAACCAGGGCCAGGAAAAAGAAACCAAAGGTAATAGATTTATAACTTAATTCATCCAGTAGCCTGGCTGCTGGTAGATTACCTATAATTCTGGATTTACTTCCGGAATTTTCGTTTCTTACCTTTATTAAATACATTACCGCCAAACCAAAGGAAACGGCAAAAGCACCATAAGATAATATGGCGGTAGCTACATGTACACTGAGCCACTTGCTTCTCAAAGCTGCCATCAATGGAACTACCGTCTTTTGCTCAATTGGAATTGCAACCAATACATAGGCCAGAAGAATCCAGGCTATAGGAATTACAAAGGCTCCCAGGGATTTTAGCCGGTGGCGATATTCAACCCACAAGTAAATCAAAACTATCCCCCAGGCAAAGGCTAGTAAGAATTCATAACCATTACTAAAGGGTAGACGTCCTGCCATTATACTGCGTATAGTCAGGGCTACGGTATTTGCTATCCAGCCAACTATAGTAGTAATACTAGCTATTTGACCAACGGCCTCCCTTTTGCTGACAAAATACCATACATAAAACAGCATAGCTGCCGAGTAAGCTGCAAAGGTTATTATAAAAGCTAGATTCTCATACTGGTTCATTTGCCTTACGCCTCCTTAATGCCAACAACCAGATTCCTGAATTCTTCCTCAAACTCCAGGCTATGCCTGCGGCTGTTGCCCCCCAGGCTAATGCTTACGGAGTTGTCCTGTTTCTCCAGTACCGCCCAAATTTTACGAGGTTTAAGCAGCATAATCATCCCGATTCCCAGTACTATTGACAGGGACCCAAAAATAACTATCGGTACTCCCGGGTCTTTTTTTACCTGTAAACCAGTAGTAGGTATAAATCCGGCAAACTTAAAACCATTACCCTGTTCATCAACTGGGACCAGCTGGTTTATACCCACCTTACCGGTTCCTGCCAATTTATCCCCCTTATACAGCGCATAAATAATTTTGAGTTCTTTTACCTTCAGGTTAGAATACATAGCGGCTGCGGGATCATAACGATAGAGCAAGAGATGATAATCTGTTCCTGGGATTACTAGAATATCGCCTTCACCCAACAGTTCCTGCTGGCTCTTAGACCCGTCCGGGGTAAAGACTTCTATCCGGGCTAACTGCCCGTAGCTGGTCTGGTAAAACTTTACCCCCCGGTATTCCAGAGGCTGGTTTACGGCAATAGTAGCAGTTTGCACTACCTTATCTTTTTCCATAATGGTCAGGCGGCTAAAATAGCCGGAAGGAGTTCCGTTAGGATATCTTTCCAGCCAGAATTTATCCGCCCGAATAGCGAAATCATTCGTTATTCTACTTTTAGTAATACCGGGTATCTGGTTAAGGCTGAAGGTGGATCCGACTGCTGCATTAATGTAACCTTCATAGCCAAATAATCCACCAAATAGTGCGCCCAGAAGTATAATAACAAAGCTAAGATGAGTAATAAAAGAACCCAGGGTATAAAAACGCCCCTTCTGGGCACCAATCTTTACCGAATCCTCCCCGGTTTCTGACCAGACCTGATAGCCCTGCCCACTCAGGGTGCCAATTACCTGGTTTCTTACCCTTTCTAAATCCCCGGGCAGGTGCAGGAAATGGTTAAGCTTGAATTTCATTACCTGTTTTGCATCCAGGAGCTGTTGGTAATAAAAAAGGCTTTTAATCATGGGCTTTATGCGACTGATGTTACAGGCTATAAGGTTAAAGGCTAGCAGGCTTAAAAGGGTAATATACCACCAGGAGTGGTATATATCTCCCAGTTGCAGGAAACGTTCCCAAGCAGTTTGTACCTGCCCCTGCGGGTAAAGTGTACCCAGAGCAGAAGCAATACTAACTGCTACCAGCAGGTATAAACCTGTTTTCATGGAAGTAAACCTGTCCCACCAGCCTCGCCCTTTAGCCAAATGATCACAACCTCATAAAATAGTCTATTGTCCGGTTACATCAATCCCAAAGGTAAGAAACCGTAAAGGAACCAGGCCAGAATGGCGGCGTAGATAATCATCTGAGCAATAATTAATCCCGGATTCCTACGGAAAGAGGAAACCTCTAAAGTTTGTTCCCCCGCTCCTGCCTCGGCTGGTGCTATTTTCTGCAATTCCAAGGGATGAAATTCCTCCATTTCCGCCTGGCTAGACTTACCATTCCACCATACCATACTCATGGGAAAAACCAGGGGACTGAAATGGGCGTTATAAAAATGCCATATAAAGACGGCGGTTATGGCCAGCATAGCCTCATCACTATGAGCTACCTGAGCACAATCCAGTATCCAACGGGGTACATATTGGACGCTTATCTGGGGAAACCACATCATTAGGCCTGAGCCTACCATTATAGCAATACCCCAAAATACCGCCCAATAGTCAAATTTTTCTTTATAGGAATAGCGTCCGAATTCCGCATCTTTTTCAGTTAATCCGAAGCTGTATACTATATGATCCAGCAAATCGGTAACATCCTTCCAGGTAGGTACCATAGCAGTAGAAGTCTGCTTTTTTACCAACCAGCAGACCAGCAGATAACCCAGGTGGTAAATTGCAGCGACAATCATGATAGCTGCTGCCACCTTATGAATAATTAACGTGGTATCGAAACCGCCAAAAAACCGGATTACCGACGGTGCCCACGAGGAATACGCATATTTGATGGGAAGTCCGGTAAAGGTCAATATAAAAAAGCTGACAAATAATAAAATGTGCTGGAGGCGGTGATGGATGTTCCATCGTTGATATATTTTAGCCATAAATATCCCTCCTTTGGGCTTATTCTTTCCGTCTGGCCTTTTTAAACAGGTGCAACAAATCCATTTCCATATGCAGGATTAAGCAAATCACTGTTATAATGGTTAGCCAGACGAAAAACTTGAATGTGTTATATTGTGGTGCACCCGCACCATTTGCCTCAAGCACTTTGTGTTCAACTCCGGCTGAATAGTTCTCCAACGGCTCCAGGTGACACTTGGCACAGGTAGCGGGCAAATTAGCCTGGGCAACTGGAGATGCCGGGTCAGTGGATTTTAATATTTTGTGAGAGTCGTGACAACTGGTACAGTCCGCACTTCGCTTACTACCAAGAGCTACTGCCCGACCATGGAAACTCTCCTGGTAAGACTTTAAGACATCCCCGGCATGGCAGGCGCCACAGGTAGTAGCAATATTTTTCTGATCTGACATGGGATCCTGATGGACTCCGGCGCTGGTATCATGTACCTGATGGCAATCGGTACAACTCATGCCATTTTGGCTATGAATACCCGCATTAAAAGCGTCAGTTTCCTGTTGATGGCAACTGGCACAATTGGGCTGGTTGGTCTGGCTGGCTTCACTATTTAAGGCTGCCGTTTCGTCTCCTGCCAGGCAGATTGGCAGCGAGACCAGAAGCGAAACATATAGAGCTAATACGAAACCAGAGAGAATAACCCTGAATATTCGCATAAGGGCTTTGCACCCCTTTCCCCAAAATTTAAAACCTAATTCTCCTTTGATATCCCATTACGTTCTCACTAATTACTATAGTGTTCTATCTCGGAATCTAAAAACTCCCGCAGAATACCGGCTACGCTTTTAAAAAATGGGGTTTGGGCATGCTCGTATAGCTTGTCTGCAAATTGCAAGCCAAAATCACCCAGGTGATTCATTATGGTTTCCTTTTGCAAACGTATGGCTAATTCCTCATTTTCCTTATTGCCACTGCTAATAGCCTCTATCTCCTGGTAGATTAAATAGGACATAAACTCAAGCTCTATAGTAATATGATCCGGGGGCAGCTTGAACTCTTCATCCAGCCTTAGTCCAGCTTCATCATATAAGCGGGCAATGTCAAAAGTTGAATCCTGGTATAACTTGCCTTCCTTATATACCGATTCGAACAGTGGTACCAGGCGGGGTTTGGATACGAAACAGAGCCGGGTATAATCCTTCTGTAACTCCAGTAAAAGCTCATCCAGGGAGGTAAAGGAGCGCATATATTTCTCTAATTCACCAGCCTCAGGGCTGTCTAAGTTCTCCAGCAACCCGTCACCTAGCAAGCTTTCGATAAGCTCTTCACCAGGATAGTCCACAATTTTTGATAACCAGGAGAAAACAATCATATCAGAATTTAGCCTTTCCAATCTGGAGCTTAGATTCATTTTTTCATCCCCTTTTTATATGTTAGAAGACGTACCGGTAGTAGGAACTCAGAGGTAGGACACTATCCATCCTACCTCTGTTGTTCCTTCAGCAGGCTGCTCTCCTTTAAAAAGAAGTTTGCCCCTGCAGCTTAAGCCTTATTATTATTATCAATCTGATTCTTTCTTTCACCGTACTTCTTTAATCCTACGTAGGCTCCACCAAGAACTACTGCTGCACCAGCAACAGCACCGCCAATAGCTAAAGGATTAGACCCTCCACCGGAACCGCCGCTCTTCTCCACCTGGGGATAGCCTACCGCCGTCGGATCTTCCTTGGTGAGGACTAACAAACTGGTACCGCCGTTTTCCTCCAGACCATAGATATTGAGGTTAGCCTCTTTAGCTATTTTCTTAGCTTCGCTAACCATAGCATCACGCTCGCCAAAGCTTAAGGCACCCGTCGGGCAAACTTCTACACAGGCCGGCTGTGCTTCTTTGTCCCCGTCAAAATTACGATGGGCACACATGCTGCACTTTACTATTTTTTTCTGGGCCTCATCAAACATGGGTATATGGAACGGACACTGTTCCACACAGGTTTGACATTTAATACAAAGGTCAGCGTCCCATAGTACGGGGCCATATTCAGTCTTGGTCAAAGCCTGTTTAGGGCAATTGGCCACACAGGTCGGTTCCAAACAATGCATGCAGCGGTGATGATACATACCGGTATCATTTATATAGACCAGGGTTCTGGTGTTACCGTTGGTTGCTACCTCGTGCAAGCGGTTTTCCTGCACACATTTATAGAAACAGGTGTTGCAGCCGGTACAGAATCTGGTGTCAAGTAAGATTGCATATGCCATTTTCACTCACCCCTTACGCCTTTTTAATACTTACATAAACGTCTTCCACCCAGCCCATTCCGGTCGGGTCATGCGGCTTGCCAACTTCCGGGTTCTTCTGGGGAATAAGGTCACCATCCCGGTAACCCCATACGCCATTTTTCAACCACTTGGAACGATGGCCAATACCGTGGAATATCATTACACAGTCTTTTCTGGCTACCCGCTCGGTCAGGTGAATCTTGGTTTTAACCGGGCGAGGCAGTTCCGGCATTAGTTTGGGGTTAGTGGTTAAAACTACTTCATCACCTTCCTGCAATCCGAGTTCCTTGGCTGCTGCCGGATTTACCCAGGCACTGTCAATATGATTCTTCTCGGATAACATGTTAAGCACCGGATTATCAATGAAGTTGGGGTCGGCATGCATATGCCATCCGGCCCTGGTAATTACAAGAGAAAACTTATATTCCCCTTCATTCTCTGACCAGCGGGGAGCCCACTTCGGTAATCCTTCGTGATTGTCTTCTACAAATTCATCAATATATAGTCTGACTCTGCCATTGGGCCGGCCATAACCAATTTCCTTCAGGGTCTGGTAGTTGGGATAAGACCTTTTATCAATCCAAATACCTTTCTTGTTCTTTAGGAAATCTTCACTGTCGGTAGCAGCACCAACCGCCTTTAAAGCAGTATTATTCATATCACCCTTGATAATTTTATCCGGATTATTACTGCCGTCGGTGGTCCAATATTCTGGTGCCAGGGCAAAGCCTATCTTTTTGGCAATACCACCCCATCCAATTACATCACCAGGGGCTTTTTGGACCGGTTCTCCTCCTACCAGGCAGGGCCACTTGGGATAATACTGTCTAATATCCAGCTTCCCTTCTTCATACTGGTGAGGAGCCGGTAGGAGATAATCACACCAATAAGCCAGGTCGTCCGGATACATGTTCCAGTCAAGTACCAAATCCATTTTTTCCAGAGCTGCTTCCGTCATCTGAGGTTGAATTAGGGCATGCATACCGCGATGGGGTCCCTTAAATACAACGACTTTTACCTGATCGGAGTGGTAAAGACCATGACCTACCATTCCGTAATGTCCCGGAGCCGAAAAGTCCTTGTTCCGGTAAATCTCATTGGTTACGGGGTATTCAGTGCGGTAATCAATCGCCTTTTTAGGTTGTTCCGGATAAGGCTTTACCAGCGGGTCGGTATCTTCCAGCCAGGGAATTTTAACTCCGCTTAAGAATAATACCCCGCCATCATGATCCAATGAACCGGTTAGTGCATGTAGAGTATTTATACTGTGCATTAAACGCCAGCTATTGGCGTAGTTGGGACCTGCCGGGTCGCGTTTCAGGTTAGGAATACATACGGTAGGAGCAGCCTGGGCAAATTCTTTTGTAATTCTTTCAATATCCTTGGCCGGGACTTCGCAAATCTGCTCGGCCCATTCCGGGGTGCATTCCTTAACGTTTTCTTTCATCAGGTCAAGAACGGTTTTGGCGGTAATTTTTTTGCCATCCAATTCAAAGGTAAAAGGTCCGCCATCCAGGGCCGGTTTATCGCAGCTATCGATAGGTTCCGGCCGTTTATGGGCACTACACCAGGCCAGCCATTTGCCGTCTTTATCAGTCAGGTGTTTCTTGCTCTCACTGTCTATAAGAGCGGCGGAATCACTATACTTCTGTAAAAAGTCGGCGTTATATAGTTTTCCATCCAAAATAATCTTGATCATGGCCAGAGCCAGAGCCAGGTCAGTACCGGGTTTAATTGGATAAAACTCATCGATGATTCCATCCGCCAGTGGTGTTTTTACCGGGTTGAAAGCAACTATCTTGGTACCATTACGTTTTCCCTCGACAATATGGTTTAAGATACCAGCTTTGGCGGTTTTGCTGAAAGAATCGAAACCGAACCATAACATATATTTAGTTTTGCTATAATCAAATCCCCACAGAGAATGGGTTACAGTATAGGTGCTGGAGTAGTACTTGTTAGGGGGGTTGGTAATCATTAAACAGTTCAGGTAATAATGGGTACCGAAACATTCTGTACGCTGGTCACTCCGGGTTACACCCAACGACCTGCACAGACGGTTACTATAAGGATCACCAGGTGAAGCAAAAAGCATCTGTTCCGGCCGGTATTTCTTCAGTTTTTCAATAATCTCTTTTAAGGCATCCTCGGTTTTTACCGTTACCCAGCCCGGATCTTCATTAAGGCCACGTTTGGGGTTGGTTCTTTTCAAGGTGACCAGCAAGCGATCAGGATTATACATGCCGTCAACAAACCCCAAAGCCTTAATGCAATACTTTCCCCTGGAAACTGGATCATCGGATCGGCCTTCAATAGTTAAGGCTCTTTCCATGCCGGTTGCCTGATCCACACCTACCACAATATTGTAGGCACAGTCACACTCACAGGCCCGCGCACAGACCTGGGGAATTTTTTTAGTAATTGAGTATGCTGCTTTCTCCTGCGGGTGATCTCCAAACGCGTAGGCCACACTCAGATTTCTTAAGGGTGGGTCGACAATAAAGTATGCGCTAGTAAGACCCGTCAGTTTCAAGAAGGTTCTACGAGACATTCTTCCGTTAGTGTTCATAAGCGTCACTCCCTACTTGATATCCACATAAATACATTTCAACAGGAACATAACCGGAAACAGAATCCACCTCCTGTCTAGTTTTCAGTTGTATATTTGACCGAGAGTATGACCTAACATAAGATTAAGCAATATTCGTGCCAACACTTGTATAATGCCTGCAACACTTTGTTTGTTAGCTTAATTTTTTCGCTAATGTACCATATGTGCTCCAGGGTGTGTAACAATCTGTCGAATTTTGTTACGCAACATATCGTTTTTGTTACAAAGGGGAAGTTTTTAGGTGAAGAAAATACGGTATAGAGATAGTGGGGAGATAGGGATTAAGAGAGGTGGACGCAGAAATGTTTAGAGTTATGGGTAAATAAAGTTGTAGGGGCAGACCCATGTGTCTGCCCCGCCGACCACAATCTCGGGGGTTTAATGCCCACTCCGGGCGACCCGGCACTCAGCAGTTCAATAATT
>ENA-UOUL01001821-UOUL01001821.1-bioreactor-metagenome-genome-assembly--contig:-NODE-1821-length-27608-cov-90.495478_pt1 | contig 27608 bp, 31 predicted proteins | sample MGYA00249838_ERZ747220 | MGnify/ENA primary metagenome ERZ747220 (study PRJEB28778, sample SAMN05720191) | bioreactor metagenome | isolation source: Anaerobic biogas reactor | place: USA:Washington...
TTGTCGGGGATATGATTTCTATTAAAAACCATATCTCTCGCACTTCGGTTCTTGCTGTTCTGTTTTATCAAGATCTGCGCACCGCTCCGCGGCGCAAGATTTATATTATCATGCCACCTAGGCTGTGTCAAGGTAAAAACACGGCTTTTTATGGGGCATAATAAAGGTACTTCGCAGTTCTTTGCGTAAGCACCTTTTGTATTATACCTGAAGCCAACCATTTTTGACAACACCCAACTTCAAGGCAAACCTGGCGGACGTTTCCAATGATAAAAGCCTCCCGTCAAATGCATGGGGGAGGCTTTCCTATTATAATAACAAAATTTTCGTTGCCTGCTTAGATGGCCTTTTTGGTGCGTTTCTTTTCTATATATATGGCGGCATCCGGGCAAACCATTTCGCATATCAAACAAGCTATACAGCTTTCTTCGTCCTTGGGCTTAACGATAGGTGTGCCGTACACTCCTAATTTCTCAGACCAGATCAAAACGTCATTAGGGCATTTTTCTTTACATAGCCCACAACCCTTACAGTAATCAGGGAAGATATGAAAATTGGCTTTTTCCATAGGAGTTGACACTGCTTCTAACTTTTTGGTCATTTATTTTGCCACCCCTTCCCGGAGAGCTTCTTCTGCCATTCTTTTGCCGATTTCCAGTGCTTTGAAATTGAGTTCCCGCAAATCCGGATTATTTTCGAATTTATGGCCCAATTTATTCACTAAAGCATTTTTGGCCGCTTCAAAGGTAACCATATTGGTTAATCCAATAACAGCTCCCATAATTATTACATTAAATACGCGCGGATGAAGTTCCTCATTGGCGGTATTGACAGCCGGCAAGCCAATAATTTGCTTGGCTTCTGCGGGCAATTCCTCCGCATCTACATTGAACCCATCGTCATAGACAAACAGGGTGTTGCTGTCTGAATACCCGGCCGTTCTTCCGACCGCCCGTTCACTCATGGCAATAACTACATCGGCTTTGTTGAACTTAGGTGCCCCAATGCGCTCATCGCTGACCTGAATGAAGGCAATGGATACACCGCCGCGTTGTTCCAGACCAAAATTGGGTATATATATGGCCTGTTTATTTTCGTTGTAGGCAGCTTCGGCTAATATCTCAGCTACCGACTGTACGCCCTGTCCTCCTTCTCCTGCTAAGGCAACTCTTACTAACGACATTATTTATCGCCTCCTTTGCTAAAGGGGCTTTTAAGCTCACCCACTGGGAAGTATGGCTCCATTTCATCCTCAAGAAAATGCCAGGTCTGCTGAGCATTAGTCCGCCAGTTGGTCGGACAGGTCGACAGGACTTCTACAAAGGAGAAGCCATTGCCTTCTATTTGATTGCGCAGGGCATTTTTTAGGAAGCGTTTCAATTGTTTATACTTGGATACAGTGGCCCGAGCCACATAGGCACCCTCTGAGGTAACTTCGGCCAGAAACTCTGGTCCTTTGGTGGGATATCCAGTTGTTTCCGGGTCACGTCCATAAGGCGAAGTCTCGGTTTTTTGCCCCGGCAGAGTGGTGGGAGCCATCTGTCCGCCTGTCATTCCGTAGTTAGTGTTGTTGACCAGGATAAGGGTAACCTTTTCATTGCGAACTGCGGAATTTAACAGGTGCTGAGATCCAATAGAATATCCTCCGCCATCACCCATATAGCCGATGGTTATCAATTCAGGCCGGGAACGCTTGATTCCTACCATGACTGGGATCGTACGTCCATGATGAGTTTGAGTGGAGTCACAGGCAAAGAAGTCCCAGGAAAGCAAGGAACAACCAATGTCGCACCCGAATATGGTCTGGTCTTGGATCTCTAACTCATCTATTACTTCTCCTAATGCCTTTAATACGATTCCATGTCCGCACCCAGGACAGAACTTATGCGGCTTGGTAGGTAAATACCATGATTTAGGAACTGCTGGTGTGATCATCTAGGTGTCTCCTCCTTTCTATAGTACGCTCTTTACCTTACTTATAATATCGTAATCAATAATGCCGACACCAGGCATATAAAGGTGTTCCATTTTAATAGTTTCACCATAAATCTCCTGTTTGGTCAGACGTTCGAACTGACCATAGGAAGATTCAGCGACCAGAAGGGTCTTGGCACCGCTTTTGGCGATAGCGTCACGCAATTGTTGGGCTGGATAAGGCCGCAGGGTTATGGGACGGAAATATCCGGCTTTGATGCCTTGAGCCCGCAGGGCTTTTACAGCATCATCGGCCGCCCGGGATACGATACCATGGGTAAGGATGATTATATCAGCATCTTCACAATGGTGTTCCTGCCACTCGATTATCTCGGGGGCAATGCTTTCATATTCGGCTGAGAGCTTCATTACCACGTCATACAGTTCTTCTTCCAGGCTGTATATGTTGCACAGATGCTGGGGTTCTCTGTCTTCGCCGATTTTTCCTGGCAAACCCACTAATGGATAGGTGGGTTCAATCTTTATGCCTTTTTCTTCCGGGTCATACATTTCTAATGGTTCACGCATCTTGGCCTGATAGCCATCACCCAGTAAAAAGGTGGGCCAGCGATACTTCCAGGCCATGTTGAATCCTTTTATCGTATAATCATATATTTCCTGATGGGATGCGGATGAATATACAATACGATAACCTTCTCCATTACCGCCATAGGTAGTAAGGGCTACTTCCTGTTGGGAGTAGATTACGGTTCCGGAAGAGGGACCGCCCCGCTGTTGAATGATAGCAAACAGAGGAAGTCGCATGGCTTCGGCCATGCCAAATGGTTCTTGCATCAGTACATTGCCGGGCCCAGCAGTAGCAGTGAATGCCTTTTTGCCAGCTTGAACGGCTCCGCACACGGTAAATCCGGCTGAAATTTCGTCTTCCGTCTGCAGAAACTCCCGCCCATAACGTGGGGCCAAACGTGTCCAATAATGCATAACCTCGTTCTGTGGGGTGATCGGGTATCCAAACATAATGTCTGCGCCTGCCGCAAGAGCAGCCCAGGCGATAGTTTCATTGCCCGTCAAAAACGCTTTTTTGGTTTCATCCACGACTTTTAACATAATGTGGGTTTGCACCTCCTATAACACCTTAGTTAATTACCATATTGCCGCAGGCATATAGCGGGTAATCCATTTAACCGGAACACTAAATAAATCTGGGTTCCACTCCTTGGCAAACCTGTTCTCTACTGCTATATAATCAACTGGGATCCCTAATTCATCAGCGCATTCCAGGATCACACGGGTTCCTTTTTCGATGATCTCCGGTGTGGTTTCATCACCCAAGTGGGTATTGGCCACCAAGGCATCAACCCGCCCCAACTCATTAATATATTCAATGATTCGGCTTTTTGAGCCGGTCATGGGCCGGGAATAATTAATCACAGCGATAACCCGTAACTCATCAGAGGTTTCGGCGCCTTCCACCAGATTGAGAGTTCTGGCGCCATAAACACCATAACCAATATCAAGAATTATATCTCCTGCGCGCCTTAAAGCCCAGCGGGCGGCTGGAACTAACATAGCGCCGGTTTCTCCTAATCCAAAGGAATCCGAGGAGGAAAGCCCGATTACATCTAATCCTTCTTGTTCCAAGCGCTCTTTTATGGGCCGTAAAGTATAAAAAGGCTCTACCGTATCGAGATCCACCAGAGTGACCTGGCGTCCCTCAGATTTCAGCTCTAGAGCCCGGTTGATTGCCATTTCGCTTTTACCGCTGGCATATTCTCCTACGTATGCTTCAATCACTCTTTGGGACGATAATCTTAACACCTCCCAGGAGGGTCGGTTCCACCAAACCTTGGTTGATTTTTATCAGTATAAAGATTTTTTAATTGTGCGTCAATAATTATCTCATGTATACTAAATAATACTCATAATTACTTGTTTATGTTATACGGCTCATTTATAAATGCAGTATCTTTACTTTCGCCGCTACAATTGTGCTGGTTGGCCCATAAAGTGCTTAGATATATTGTGCTGTTTTTCCCTTCTGTTTATGTTATCCGGGGCCAGTTGAGCAAAAAAAAAAGAGTTGTTCACTCTTTCTCAAACCCGATGTCACATCATAAGTAATTGAAAGCAGATAAGCAAAATTATACCCGGCAAACCCAAAAATCCAGCTATCAAAACGGTAATGACGTTGATCGGTAATGAAAAAGAAAAATAGCCGGCAATATAGTTTACCACTAAAAGAAGTATTAGTCCCACTGCGGAGTTAAAAAGTAGCTTCCATAACAATTTGATGGGCTTCATAAATACTTGGGCTACTAGATATAGAATAACCAGCAGGAATAAGGCCGCCATAATAACATTAATTATTTCCATCTAATTCCCCCTTCTCAACCGGACGAATGTACCCGCCCCGAGTTTTTATGCCGCGTATCAGGTAATCATACCTCTGTTCGGCTGCATTAAGATGAAAGATGGCATAATCGATCATGTCAGGTTCCTGAGCCTGCGTAAAAAGACCACGGGCCTCGATCAATTCCTGATAGGCTTCTTCCAGAAGTTGTTCCTCGGCAATTACGGTCTCTACGGTGCGGTCGTCATTTAGTTCCAGCAGTTGTCGCAGTTTTGTCCATAACGTAGAGAGATTTTTCACAGCATATCCCCCCGCAACTCGAAAAGCGGCTGTTAAATAATATGCTGTGTGGGGTCTAGTTATGTCCTACGCGAAAAGGCCTTTTGTGCACGCACCCCTATGGTTAAACATCATTGCGGCCCTCCAGGGCCCGGCGCAAGGTTATTTCATCGGCAAATTCAATGTCCCCGCCCACGGGTAACCCATGAGCTAGGCGGGTGACTCTTACCTGATGAGGTTTAGCTAAATCAGCCAGATAGCGGGAAAGAACCTCCCCATCTATGTCAGGATTTAGGGCCAGAACCATTTCCTGAATTTTGCCGGAAGACAGTTGATCCAGCAAAGGCTGCAGATGAAGGTCATCCAAATTGAAACCGTCCATCAAGTGAAAGTTCTTATTGAGTACATAATAGCGCCCCCGGAATCCGGTTCGTTCAATAGCGATGACATCACTGGTTTCTTCTGCCACACACAGGATGTGACCTTCGCGCTCCTCATCCTCACAAATAGCACAGGGATCAACGTCGGTCAAACATCCGCAAGAAGAGCACGGGGCTACCTTTTCCCGGGCATCGATAATAGCCTGGGCAATTTGCCTGGCCTCGCTTTCCGGCAACTTCAAGATATAGAGCGCTAGCCGCTGGGCTGTTTTAGGCCCGATGGTGGGAAGTTTCAGCAGTTGATTGATTAAATTTTCCAGGGGCCGGGCTAAACGCAACTTATTTTCCTCCTTGGCTAGTCATTTGATCTACAAGCCGGGGATGTTGAGGCCGCCGGTGATTTTGGACATCTCGGTAGAAACCATATCCTGGGATTGGCGAATACCTTCGTTAACGGCTGCCACCACCAGATCTTCCAGCATCTCTACATCATCAGGATCAACGGCTTCGGGGCTAATCTTGATAGAGATCAATTCCTGCTTGCCATTGACCTTTACAGTCACCGCACCTCCGCCAGCGCTAGCTTCGATCTCTCTTTGCTCCAGTTCGGCCTGCATTTGCACAATTCTTTCCTGAACCTTTTTGGCCTCTTTGAGCATTTTGTTCATGTTGCCGCCCATGCCTGGGTTGAACTTCATAAATGACCCTCCTTGTATTCTTGATGGGTATCTTTTATAATCAGTCTTTGATTTCTACGATGTCTTCACCAAACAATTCTATGGCTTTTTTCACAACAATATCATTATATTGATCATCATCCAAGAAAACAAACTGCACTTCTACAATGCGGCCAGCGATTTCCTGAAGTACCTCCATGAGGATACCCCGATTCTCCTTCTCTTCCATCTTCTCTTTGTGGAATTTATACCCTTTACGATAACCGATATAAACAGTTTCTTCTTTCATCCCTAGAAGCCTTCCCGGAGATAAAAGCGCATGGGTAGGAATCTTGCGTTCCTTTACACCAGCTAGGATTCTGTTCCACATAGTGTCCCGGGCTTCGGTAGTTTCGCTGGTATCAGCTGGTGCAGGCGGAGCCGCTTTAGCCGCGGTAGGCTTTTTGCTGGTGCTGGGGGCAACGGGTTCCTCCTGGGCGAACAGAGCAGTGATCTCTAAGAAGGCCATTTCCAGAATGAAGCGCTGTCCTTCGCTGAATCTAAGTTTGTCAGCGGTATCGGCTAATATGCGTAGGGCTTGAAGAATTCTGTTGGTTCCAGCCTTTTTCTGCTGTTGCAAAGCCGTGAGCGATGCCTCGGTAGCTACGGCCAAATCAGTGTCTTGCCCAGTAGTATGGTAAAGCAGCAAGTCGCGCAGATACAAAGTAGTCTCCCGGGCAATCTGCTGAGCCTCTTTGCCCTGTTGCAAAGCAGCGGCCAGCATACGTAACACCTGGCCAGTATCACCCTTCCAGGCCGCATCGATCAACTGCGCCAGAAACACATCATCTACCAGGCCGAGTACATCTAAAACATCTGTTTTAGTAATATATTCTCCCCGGTAAGAATTGACCTGATCCAGGGTGCTTAAAGCATCACGCATCCCACCATTGGCTCGACGGGCAATGATGTCCAGAGCAGCCGCCTCCACCTCCATATTGTTGACCTGAGCTACCTGAACCAGTCTTCCCTGTATCTCTTCCATGGTCAAACGCCGAAAGTAATAGTTCTGGCAACGGGAACGTATAGTGGCGGGAATTTTTTGCGGTTCGGTGGTGGCCAGGATAAACATCACTGAGTTAGGTGGTTCTTCGAGAGTTTTCAATAAGGCATTAAAGGCTTCCATGGTAAGCATATGCACTTCATCAATGATATACACTTTCCTCTTGCCCTGAGCCGGCAATACCCGCACTTTTTCCTTTAAATCGCGGATCTCGTCTATGCCTCGATTAGAGGCAGCATCGATTTCGATCACGTCCATAAAGTTGCCGTTGTTTATGTCCTGGCAGCAAGAACAATTATTACAGGGCTCACCATCTTGCAGTTGCTCACAGTTGGCCGCTTTAGCAACAATTTTAGCTATGCTGGTTTTGCCAGTGCCGCGAGGGCCAGAGAATAGATAAGCATGGGCTAAGCGGTTTTCCCGCACTGCGTTTTGCAAAGCTATCACCGTTTGTTCCTGTCCCACAACCTCATCAAAGCGTTGTGGTCTCCAGGCACGATATAATGCCAGGTAAGCCATAGTTATCCTCCTTTTTTAAGGACGGGCCATGTTAATGTTATTCCCATTATACAGGAAAAAGGATGGCTACGAGAAGTTGGTCGAACTATCAGAAAAATAAAAAAGGCTTTCTGCAAAGGAAAGCCTTTAAAAATTTATGCCGTGCACCTGGCCTCGAAATCACCTTCCGGGCGATACTCAAGTAGTTTGCTCCATTCAGGCTACCCTGCGTCACACAGGATGGATTCCTTAGTGCTGCTTCCTTCCGGACCTGACACGGTTCAGAATGTCCCATTGCGCCGGACCCAAACTTCAACGCCACTTGCTTGAGCCGGACCCCACAAAGTAAGCCCTCGGCTCAGGAATTCAATCCTGCTATAGCGGGTTGCAGGTTACAGGGCACCGCTAATTCCCCATCTAGCACGGCAAATCTTATGCAATATCAGTTCAGGAAAAACTCCTTAAAAAACCAGATTTTCCCCGATTATCTTGCCTCTTCGGGAGTTTGGCTAGTCCATTGTAACCTCTTTAACAGATGAATGCAAGAGGCAGGCAACCATAGTGTTTATTAGTCACTGCCTGATAAAGACTGCTGTTTGAAAATATGAAATGCCTCCAGGCAATCGGGGTTTTCCTGAAAAAAGCGCACCAGGTACATGATCCGTTCCATAGTACCGGTACTTACGTTATGCTCAATTTTTTCGGTCTCCTGCAAGATCCCATCTTCAACTCCGATAATACGCAAAAATTTCTCTATGATCTCATGTCTTTTAAGCAAGTACTGGCCCAACTCCCGGCCATACTCAGTCAATTCCACCACTCCATAACGCTCATAATTAAGATATGGAGTTTCGGCCAGCTTCTGAATCATATTGGTAACCGAAGGAGGCTGCACGTTCAAAGCAGCTGCCAGATCAGTGATCCGAGTATATCCTTTGTGCCGGGAAAGCCGGTAGACCATTTCCAGATAATCTTCCATGCTGGGGGTCAATGAATTGGTATCTTTGCTAAGCAGCTCATAGCCACGCATGGTATAGAACAATTCCTCATCTTTAGTCATTCTCTCACCTCCCGGCGTGGTCTTGCTTAATAATATGCAACCATCCAGAAGGGTAGTCTATTTGCTGTAAAATCTCCCCCAACTTGAGCAGCCCAACAATTATTCGGTCTCCAGGCAGGTTTTTTGCTGACGCCTAAAGCTAAGGCGCTCGAAAACTTTGAAAACACGGATTAAGCCAATTAAGCCCAGCAGCAGGAACATGACTCCTGCTGCCCGGTTTATCAAGGCGGGGCCAATGTAACGGGCCAGGGTGACCCCTATTGTCACCTCAGTTAGAACACATAACACCAGTGCCAGGGAACTAGCTGCAAAAATGCCCCAGCGTCGCCGGGGGTTCTTACTGGTAAAAAGCAATACAACCACCTGGGTTTTATCGCCCAGTTCACACAGAATAATAATAATATATGTGGAAGCCCAGGTTAATAGCTCTGTGCTCATGCTAAGACCTCCTTACATTTCTACCTGAAAATTGCCCATTACCCCGGTAATCAACAACACTCCCAAGATTAAAAAGGCGACCGCCGACAATAACTCGATGGAGCGCGGCTTCATCAGCCGAGCCAGGATCTGCGAACCTATGATTACTTCTATAAAGGAAGCACAGACCAGGGCCATGGCTGACCCCAGCCCTACCCAAAGTATATAGGCCGGTTTGGCTCCCGCCAGCAAAAGGGTGGTAATTTGAGTTTTATCACCCATTTCCGAGAGAAATACCACACCCAGTGTGGTTAAAAACAGACGCAGACCCGTCTGCATTATTAATCCCCCCCGTTCAGTAATACCGAACCTTTATTCCCGGCTAAACAAGTTTGGATCGGCTTACTTATTCTATTCACCCAATTAATGGGGGGTTACATAAACACAAAAACGGAGCCTGCTGGTGCAGTGCTCCGCTTTATTAATACTGCTTCACTCTCGAAATGCAATGTGGTTTTCATCCATGGATTCAATTATGGCCAGGGAACTAACCTTTAAGCCTTGCTCTCTCAGTTGACTTCCTCCCTCTTGAAAACCCTTCTCGATCACGATGCCCACTCCGGCTAAGCTGGCTCCTGCCTGGTGAACTATGTCTATCATGCCCTGCACCGCACGACCGTTGGCCAGGAAGTCGTCTATGATAAGAACATGATCCCCAGAACCCAGGTAGCGCCGCGATACTTTCATCAAATAGGAGTTGTTGCGAGTGAAGGAAAACACTTCACTGGTATAGGTATCCTGATCCAAGTTGCGGGAGTCGGATTTCTTGGCAAACACCACCGGGACGTGGAAAAACCAGGCAGTGGCAACTGCTATCGCTATACCGGATGCTTCTACAGTGAGAATCTTGGTGATCGGTTCATCTTTGAAGCGGTCATAAAATTCCGCCCCTATTTTGTGTAAGAAATCCACATCTACCTGGTGGTTAAGAAAATGATCTACTTTTAACACCTGACTGCCTATGACCGTTGCTTCTGCGCGGATGCGCTCTTTTAAGAGTTTCATATAGTTCCTTTCCTGGTTGGCTGTTAAAATGATAAGTCTAATTATAATACAGTACCTCTTCAGTGTCAGGGGTTCGCTTTTTGATTAAGACCCAACATGCTAAACTGTTAGCATGTCTCATATGTTTCGAGAAAGATAGGAAGACGGTCATGGGTTTAGGTGGGTTTTGGCTGGTAGGTGCCGGAGCAGCTCTATGGGGAACAATAGGATTATTTGTTGATGCTTTGCAGCAGTTAGGCTTCACATCCCTGCAAATAACCCTTTTGCGCACCGGGACAGCTGGCTTGATTCTATTGATATATGCATTTCTTTGGCGTCGGGATCAGTTGCGCATAAACTGGCGGGATCTCCCTTATTTTCTGGGTACAGGCATCTGTAGTATCGCCTTTTTCAACTGGTGCTATTTTCAAGCCATGCAAGAAGCCTCTCTGTCGGTAGCCGCAGTCCTGCTGTACACCGGCCCAGCTTTTGTAGTGGTTTTGGCTCGTGTTTTTTTGAAAGAACCTCTTACCCCGCTGAAAATCCTGGCCCTTATAGGCACCCTAGTGGGGTGTTGTTTCGTGGTAGGATGGCTACCCGGTCTTGATCAGAACATAACTCTATATGGTCTGATCGTAGGCCTGGGCTCCGGGCTTGGCTATGGCCTGTACAGTATCATCGGTAAGCCCGCCACCTCCCGCTACTCTCCTCTGACTATAACCACCTATACCTTTATTATCGCCGCTCTCTTCCTGGCACCACTGGCTCAACCTCAGACGACCCTGATAATGCTGGCCACTACCCCGGCCTGGCCTTATATTGTCGGTTTAAGTTTGATCCCAACGGTTATTGCTTATCTGTTATATACCCAGGGTCTGTCCATGCTCGAATCCGGCCGGGCTTCAATAGCGGCTACCATTGAGCCGGTTATTGCGGTTTTACTGGGTATGCTTGTTCTGGGTGATAACCTGACCCTTTGGCAGGGGATAGGGATCATCTTCATACTGGCTGCGGTAATAGGCATTCAGTTTGAAACAGCCGAGACGATTGAAAAAGCCTAAGAGGAGCTCGGTGGATAACTGCGGGGCGACAGGGTCGTCGCCCCTACTTACCTTACGTCTAGATCCTTCGGTGGTTTCTCTCCCTCAGGATGACATTATTGTTACGGTTGGACACCGTATTTCTGCATAAGCCGGTGCAGCAGCTCATGATATTCTTCGTGTTGACCGACTCCCATTCTTTCTAATTCCAATTGCTCAAATTCTTCATACAGATGAGCCTGTTCTTCTGGTGTGAGCCTTTGATCAGCCATGTTGAATAGGACTTCATTCTCCTTGCGGATATGGCTTCTCAGTAAGTGAATATAATTCAAAGCGGCTTGGCGCAGTTGGGTTTTCATTTCACCAGCTTCCAATTGATCCAAAGTTTGAACCATTTCCTGAATCAAGGATCTACCCGCTTCATGCTCCTCCAGCATTACACCAATTGGCCCATTCTGGCGTGGTATGCCGACCGCTTCCAAGGCCGGGAAGAGCCATTCTTCTTCCTTGCCATGGTGACAGCGATCCACAAAGCCTTTCAGGAAGTCAATAATAGGTGCCAAATCCTCTTCTGCCGTTCTATCTCCTTCTTGGAGACGATCGATAAGACGTTCCAATACCTGTAGCATAAGCAAAACCGCCGAGTGCTCTTCCCTTAACTGTTGAGTAGCTTGCATAGATTTGCCCTCCTTTTATTATGGTTAGAACCTAGCTTCGTTTTTGGGAGTTGGGAAATTAGTTGGGTCATTTTGTAATTGGACTAACTTGGTCTCTTTTGACTCTAATGGGTTTTCTCTTCTTTGTCAACCAAAATTTTTCTATTTTCCAGCCGGGCTTGCAACCATGCTTTAAGAGGGCCTCGGTTCTGCTCATAATATATGAAAGAGGCTGCCCCAAAAGGATAGCCTCTTCTACCTTGACCATGGTTTGATTTGGCCAACTAATCTTCCCAGATAGCGAACGCTCTAACCGGACTACCAGTAAGTCCACGGAATTTTAGTGGGAACATGGCCACATAGAAATTGTCATGGCGCGGGATCTTAGTGATGTTAATCAGGCTTTCCGTGTGCACCACTTCTCTTTCAGCATGTACTGTATGGTTGGGATAGTCCAGATCCGCTGGAGTATCCAGACTGGCCGCATCAGTGCCGATATTCACCAAGCCCTGATCCAGCAACCAGGTGGTGGCCTCTTTATCCAGACCCGGATACTGGCTTAAGTAACGGTAGGGATCGCTATCGCTGTAGGGTTCAATGCCTGTCCAATAGAGAAGGATCATGCCTGGTTTCAGGGTGACCTGGGCCTCGTCCAGACCTTTCTGGAGCGCATCTTTGGTGATATGCACTCGACCTTGTACAAAGGACAGATCGATCCAAGCTGCAGGAGCGATCAGTTCTTTTAATGTTATCTTGTCCACTGATAAGTGGGATTTATTAGGATCAAAGTGGTAAACTGCATCCACGTGAGTGGAAGTGTGGTCACAGGTTATGATACCTTTTACACCGAAACCATAGGGGTATTTGCTGGCTTCTCCCAGGCTGAACTTGGTCTCTTCGTGAGTTTTATGCCACCAAAAAGCAGTTTTCATGTGACCTGGATACACCGGGATCTCCGGCGCCACATCCTTGCCTAGATCCAGGAAGTTTAGTTTTTTCCCCATGAAATCAATTACATCAATTTTTGCGTTGGTATCAGCCATTACTAATTCCTCCTTAATGCTATCTTTTTAGTTAATTAAATTAATTTCAAACGCGAGCACTAGCCTGCATTCTTTCCGCTTCCAACTCACCATCAATGTCTTCCATGCTTTTCCCTTTCGTTTCACGAGCATAGAAGAATAGAACTGCTTGGATAACAAATAGTACCGCCAAGAAGGTGTAAACCGGAGTAATAGCATCCGTAGTAGCTGCGGGGCTGACCAGGTTGGATGAACCGGCAAAAAAAGCGACTATCACGGGGCCAACAAGTTTGCCGATACCGCCCATACCATAGGCTGAACCCATGCCGCTTGCTCGCAGATTGGAAGGCCAAACTTCAGAGCTATAAGGACCTACTAGGGCATAACCACCATCAGCAAAGAAGTAAATCCCGATCATACACAGCCAAAATACAGATATCCCACCGATGTAATTACCGGTATTAAATATAGCGAATATCAGCATCAGGGCTGCTCCAATTCCCAGGATGATCCCTGTGGAACGTCGACCGATGTGGTCAGACATGAAAGACCAGAACCATCTGCCAATAAAGCCGCCCAAGGTAACCACGATGAAGAGCTTGGCTGCTTCCGCGGGAGTCCTGCCGATAACCAGAGCTAACAAAGCTGGTCCCCACATGGTAAACAGAGAGTAGCCCGTCTGCTGGCAAATGTTAGTCCCCCAGCTAGTGATAAGGCTGCGAGGATATTGAAACAGTTCGCTGAGCTTAACATGAGGCTGGGGGGGCAGGTCATCGATCCACTCTTCGTCTTTACGTTTGACGTCGCGGAAATCATGGTGCTCTTCCGTGACCCAATCCACCGCAGTGGCAGCCTCATCATACTTTTGATTGTTTATCAGCCAACGGGGAGATTCGGGCACCCAAACTCGAATCAGGAGAGCCAGGAAAGCTGGTATCAGTCCCACCAGAAAAAGGCCTCTCCAGCCGATATACGGACTCAGATAGGCTGCACTGGTGCTGGCCAGCAAGGTACCGATGGGAATGAAAGCGGTTACGATCCCACCTACCCGACCGCGATACTTAGCTGGTGCAAACTCCTGAACCAAAGGCATATCAACACAATAGAGTCCACCCAAAGCCAGACCAACAAAAAAGCGAAGTACCACCAGGTATATCCAATTTCCTTCCGGGGTAAAGAACATGAGTCCTGTCATTACCCCGCTGAAGATGATGGTGAACATAAAAATTGGTCGGCGTCCTACTCTATCGGCTATATTTCCAAATAGTATGGCTCCGATAATGGATCCAAACCCTGCAGCGAGCAGAATACTGGCCGAAGCAGTATAAGTGAGCCCCCAGGGAACTGCGATAAAGGCAATAACAAAGCTGATGAGGGCCAGGTCGAAGAACTCCAGCATATCTCCCAGGACAGCTGCGCTAATAACCCTAACATGGTTCCCAGTTAGACGAGAACTGTCAAGTGTAGTAATCAGTTCCGATGTGTATCTTGCCATATTTTTTCCTCCCTTATTTTTTTAAGAGAACCCTAGCTTTACCTCAATTTGTTAGATACCATTCATTATTACCAGGCTGTCCAGCCGCCATCGACCATCACCATTGAACCAGTAACAAAATCAGCAGCACTGGAGGCCAAGTATAATACTGTGCCGGTAACATCATCAACATCGCCTATTCGATGCAGTAAGATCCTGCGTTCCACATCCTCTTTGAATTCTTGATCCCTGAACATGGGTTCAGTAAAAGGAGTATAGATAAAAGTAGGGCATACGGTATTGACGGTGATATTGTAGGACGCCCACTCTCCAGCCAACACTTTGGTAAACTGTGCTACCGCACCTTTACTAGCGCAATATGCAGATCTTTTTACATATCCAACTACCGACATGGCTGATCCGATATTAATTATTTTGCCTTTCTTTTGCTGCATCATTATGCGCCCAGCGGCTTGGCAGCAGAAAAATGAGCCCTTGGCGTTAATTCCCAAAACCTTGTCCCAGGCTTCTTCGGTAACATCTTCGCCTCGTTGTTGGACATTCACTCCGGCTGAATTGACTGCTATATCCAGATTCCCATAGTTCTGAGCAATAGCTGCATAGCTTTGTTTGATCTCCGCCACTTTGCTTACATCGCAAACATAAGCCGTACTACTTCCACCCAAATCTGCTATTTCTTGCTGAGTCTGCTCCATAGCAGAGGCTGAGATATCCAGCAGTGCTATCTGGGCTCCGCTGGACGCAAGTGCCAATGCACAGGCTTTGCCGATGCCATTACCCGCCCCGGTCACGGCTGCAACCTGTCCAGTTAAATCCACTGAAATATTGGACATTTTGGAATCCCTCCTGATCCATTTTGGCTGTGATACCTAGCTCGCTGTTTTCGCTTCGTTTGCTCAGATTTTAGTCTGCCGGATTCACTGCTCCTTGCTTGACTCATCAGCCAATCAACTTTGTCCAGACTGTAAGAGAACGTTAATAAATATGTCCCCAGGCCACCTGGGTTATGACATAGATATCAGACCCAGAGCCAAAATTTCCGGCAGAAAATCTGTTTGCTAAAAAGTTCTCCTATGTTTTTGATGTTTGCGGCGGAACAACAAAAAGATTTCTCCTTCCTATCATCCGCAGGAGGAAAAGGGATTATTCATGGAATGGGTTATTGCGGCCTAAGATGATACATCAAACCAGATCCTTCTCCAGAATGGCAGAAGATTTCGGCGCCATTACCAGGAAAGTATTTTTGATTATCAGTCGATCTGGCAGAAATATAGATCAAATTGAGTGTGTGAAGGAAACGGGTGAACTATCGAATGGATTCAAACTAGGATCAGACAAGAAAAAAGAAGGTAGCTTGGATGAATCAACTTTCCCTAGATTGCCTCATCCAAGCTAATTGCTCTTACGATTTGAAACTTGGCCGCCCCAGGTACCTAACGTAGAATGTACTCCATGCCCTCGCCTATCATTACCAAGGTGTTGTCCTGATTTACACATTTAGTCTCTATTTTCACCATACTCTTGGCATCTAATTTCTCGATCACCGTAGCTGTAGCCGTAATAGTATCCCCGATATAAACCGGTTTAACAAACTTGATAGATTGGTTGGCATAGACATGCCCAAAGGTAACCTGGGTTATGACATTTGATATCAGGCCCAGAACCAGAATCCCCGGTACCAAGACTTTGCCGAACCGGGTGGTCTTGCTGTATTCCTGATCGATGTGAATTGGGTTCAAATCGCCTGTTAAGCCCACCCATATCACTACATCTGTCTCGGTCATGGTTTTGGTAAAGCTGGCTGCATCACCCACATTAATGTCTTCCCATTTTCTGATCCTATTTTCGTAGCTCATGATGATCCTCCTATCTCAAAACGCTTATGCATAGTACAGTTTCTTGGCCTGCGCCATGATCTCTTCTCTAAAATCCGGATGGCTTATCGCTACTAACTCCGTTAATCTTTCCAGATTGGTTTTTCCCGAAAGTTTAGCGATGCCGTATTCGGTAACAACATAATCCACTTCATTGCGAGTAGTTGTCACAGCCGTGCCCTCATAAAGGGCTGGCACTATTCTGCTTACCTTGCCCCCTGCCGCGGTAGACGGCATAGCTATGATCGACTTTCCTCCGCCGATAGATCGTTTGGCACCGCGAATGAAATCTATCTGTCCGCCCACTCCGCTAAACTGTTTGGGCCCCAGAGCATCAGCTGCCACCTGGCCCAATACGTCTATTTGCAGGGCGGAATTTATAGATACTACCTTGTAGTTTCGGGCTATGACCCAGGGATCATTGACATATTGCTCAGGATGCATTTCTAGCACCGGATTATCATCCACCCATTTATAAAGCGTGGCGGTTCCCATTAAGAATGTTGATATGATTTTGTTGGGGTGCAGGGTCTTGCGGGAACCGTTGATGACTCCGGCTTCCACCAAAGGAATTACTCCATCGGAGAACATCTCGGTATGAATGCCTAGATCCTTCTTGCTGGCCATGGCTGCTAAAGCTGCATCGGGAATAGCACCAATGCCCATTTGCAGCGTACATCCGTCTTCGATCAGCTCGGCACAGTAGTTGCCGATTTGCGTCTCTACTTCGGTTTGAACAGCGGGCTGGATTTCCATCAAGGGCTGATCTGACAGAACAAAATGCGTTATTTCCTTGACAGACATGAAGCTATCCCCATGAGTCCTGGGCATATTACTGTTGACTTCTGCTATTACGGTTTTGGCCATTCTAGCGGCGGGAAGGGTATAGTCGACGGATATCCCCAGACTACAGTAGCCATTTTTGTCGGGAGGGCTGACAGTTATGAGCGCTACATCAACAGGTATCAGTCCTTCCAAAAATAGCGATGGTATCTCAGAAATAAAACGGGGCAGATAATCAGCCCGGCCTTCGTAAATAGCTTTGCGGGTGTTGACCCCGGCAAACAGAGAGATATGGCGAAAATGCTTTTCCATGCCTGGTTGGGCATATAAGCATTCCCCCATGCCTACCCGATGTACGACTCTAACATCGGTCAATTCCGCATAACGCTCGCTCATCGCTCGGGTCAAAGACTGGGGTTCTCCACAGGCGTGTGCTACTACTACGGTATCACCTGATTTTATAGAGCGTACTGCTTCTGCTGCTGTACATATCCTCTTCTGATAATAAGACTGCCAATCCAAAAGTTTCAGTCCCCCTTTATATGAAACGAATTGTTCCTGTCTCGGACGGGATAAGGATTCAATATTAATATGTCCGGTTGGGCTGCATTTATTGCAAATTTTGTGCAAACAGTAATTAAAGCCTCAGTTATATCTGAGATCTAACCCAGCCAATCGACTAACGCAAAAAGGCCGCCCCATTGTTGGAGCGACCTTCAGATCGTCAAGGCTAATAGTGGCTGGCTGGAGCCCAAATTCCCCTGTTCTCCTACTGGGAAGGAGGGCCTGCCTCATCAGTTTTCTCTCGGCGAGGTGGTTTGGGGCCATAGAACTGGTAGTAATGAGTTTCGATCCGGCCATTGTAGAGTTTGCGTTTTTTATCAGCTCGGCGGCCCCACAACTGTTCCAGTTCCTTGTGGGAGGTTAATATGTAAAAAGACCAGGTCTCCAGGTTCTTCTTAAAAACACGGCTCATTTCCCGATAGAGTTTCTCTACCCCGTGAAGGTCTTCCAGACGCTGTCCATAGGGCGGATTGCTGACTAAAAAGCCATATTTTTCTTTGGTCTGCACCTGGGAGACCGGCATCTGCTGAAAATGGATCTTATCAGCTACTCCGGCCTGACGAGCATGGTAGCGTGCCAGACTGAGCACCTCTCCATCAATATCTGTCCCGCGAATCTTCAACTGCATATCCCTTTTTATGAGATCCCGAGCTTCCGAACGGGCTCGGTTCCATAGCTTTTTGGGTATGATCGGCCATTTCTCGGCATCAAATTCCCGATTTAGCCCAGGAGCCTGATTTAAGGCCATTAGCGCGGCTTCAATGGGTATGGTTCCTGAGCCGCAAAAAGGATCCATAAGCAAACGATCCGGGTGCCAGCGACTTAAATCGAGCATGGCCGCCGCCAGAGTCTCCTTGAGAGGCGCTCTAGCACTAAGTTTGCGATAACCGCGTTTGTGCAGACCCACTCCACTGGTGTCCAGGGTCAAAGTGACCACATCATTCAATATGCCTACTTCAATAACATAACGGGAACCGGTCTCTTCAAACCACTGTTGGTGATAGTGCTCCTTCATGCTTTCCACCACCGCCTTTTTGACTATGGCTTGGCAGTCAGGAACACTGTGCAATTGTGAACGTACTGATTTGCCGTTGACGGGAAAGGCCGCATCTACCGGTATCCAATCGGCCCAGGGCAGAGCACGGGTGCGGTTAAAGAGCTCTTCAAAGGAAGTGGCTGTAAATTCACCCATTTTCACCAGCACGCGATCCGCGCTGCGCAGCCAGAGGTTAGAGCGGCAGATCCCTTCCAGGTCTGCCCGATAATTCACCCGTGCATTTTCCACCATCATGTCTTCATAGCCCAGTTTGCGTACTTCTCTGGCTACAATAGCTTCCAAGCCAAATGAAGCGGTGGCGATCAACTCTATTCTTGACATAAATAGCACTCCATCCGTACTCCGTTTTATTGTTTACTTCTATGGTTTATTAAATCACACCTTTATTGCCTGTCTCATCAGTATTACTAGTCTTCTCTTGTTGGGTTCACAAGTAAGTAGTAAAATCAGGAAAACAGGGTGGCTGTGTGGAGTTCCTATATGAACCAGGTTTTATCCTTTCCCCAAATTGAAAATTATTTAGCTGAAAATGGAGTATCCCTGATTACCGATATCCGTGAGGAGGGTAAGGGAGCCGCTGTAGCTAATACGTATTTCTTACAGCTGGATACTGGAAATTATGTTATTGATCCGGCCTGCGGCCAAAGAAGGCTGCAGCAGATCAAAGCCCGTTTGCCTTTTCAGGAATACGCTGTGCTGCTCACCCATTCTCACCTGGACCACAGCGCCAACAGCGGAGCTGCTCCTTTCATTAATGCGCAGGTGATCTGCCATCCCCTGGTAGCAGGTAAAATTAATAATCTTAAACGCAATTATACCGATATTACGGCCGAGATGGTCAGAGTATTCGGAGTGCACGGGTTCTTTGGCCGTACTGGTATGCTCGGCCCCCCTATGATCAAACAGCTGCAGTCGATACAAAAGCTGTCTCCGGCCCTTTTCAACCGAATTCTTTATGCTGTCAGCCTGGTCATATGCCGCCGCAATGTGGGCAGGGTTTACCCTCCCGTTCGCAATGTAACTTTTTTGAGGGAAGACCAGCGAACCGATCTATGCTTTGCAAACACCCTGTTTCGGGGATGGCCCCTGAGCGAAGACCTGTTTGCGCTGGAAACCCCAGGACACCAGGATGACCACCTTTCTTTTTATGTTCCCGACCGTAAGATAATGTTTGCCGGTGACCTAATAAGTTTTTTGAATCCCAATGATATCCTGGACGGTAGCCTAAAAGATACCCATACCTGGATGAAGAGACTGCTTCAACTAGCCGAGGCTGGGGGCATAGACATCCTGGCTATTAGTCATGCCCTCCCTTTGATCGGAAAAGAGCAGGTCATCACCTACCTGCGCTCCGTGATTGCCAAACAAGAAGACACCTTTAATACGGTTGCGGAAATAGTGGCTTCATGTCCCGACAAAAGTGATTTTGACAGTATTATGTCCAAGGTCTACGCTCATGAATCAGAACTGATGAAGAAAATACTGAAGATCAATTATCCCCGCACCGTTTCCTTCATTGATGTTTACGTATATTTATATCTAAAAGAATATTTTCTATTTCCGAACCATGGTTCCACTATGAGGTGAGATGGTAAATGATCAGGGCACCTTTTGCAGACCCACCATGTTAATTAAATTGAAATTTTGGCGCGTTCCCGCATAAAGGCTATCTCGCGATCAATATCGCCTTGAATCTCAGCGATACGCTGCTGGGCATCAGAGCCTTTGAGCAAGCGATTGAAGCGGCCTTGCTTCATTAGATATTCCTCTACTGGGGCGGCGTCCTTTTTGCCATTGATGATAGGTGCGGTGGGGTTATTAAAGCTGATATTCCCGTTTTCGGCTTCCCATAACAGCCAGGCACCACTTCGTACCGCCATCCGGCTCATCTGTACAGTATCTGCCATATCAAATTGCCAGCCTAGATAGCAAGGCGCCAGGATCTCGATATATTTCATGCCCGGGGTGTTCTTAGCTTTTACTACCTTATCATACAGGTCTCCAGGATAAGCCACCGTAGCCGTAGCTACGTAAGGGATATTGTGTTCCAGCATCAGTAAGGCCATATTTTTCTTGGGCTGGCTTTTGCCGGTGGGGGTGGTGGTAGTAAAGCTGCCGCGGGGAGTGGCACCACTGCGTTGCACGCCGGTGTTACTGTAGGCTTCGTTATTATAGCAAAAGTGTATGATATTATCATTACGCTCGGCGGCAGCCGAAAGAGATTGGAAACCTATATCGTAAGTGCCTCCATCCCCCACCCAACTGAATACTGTAGGTAGCTCACCAGGCAGTCGCCCCTTTTCCTTCATTACTTCCAGGGCGTGAATAACGCCAGAAGCCGAAGAGCCCGCAGTAGCAAAGCAAATATTAAGTCCGGGCCAGTTATAGCCCAGTTTAGGGGTCATCCCCATGCTGGCTACCGAACAGGAGGGCGTCAGGAGCATGATGGCGTTAGGCCCCAGGGCCTTACCCACGATACGCAGAGCCATAGTGGCGGGACATCCACCACACGCCCCATTGCCGCTTAAGACTTGCTCGGTATCCGGCAGATTTTTAATACTGGTAGTCATATTTCATCCAGTCCTTTCCTAGACTATGCCTTATTCCTCCATCATGGCGCGGATCTCATCCGCCATCAAGCGGCGAGGCAGATCGATGCCGCCAATGCCCATTACCCGATTTTTCACGGTGATGTCATTGCGGCGACCAAAGAGCGCCCCCTTCAGCTCCTGTGCCAAAATTCCGCCTGGGTGACCATAGTTATAGTTGCGATCCAAGACCATCACCTGTGCATTTCGCGGCAGTACCTGAATGATATCCTCGCTAGGAAATGGCACTACCAGGCGCGGTCTCAATAAACCAGCTTTGATGCCCTGTTGGCGCAGTATATCCACGGAAAGTCTTAATTCGGCTGCCATGCTGTTGACAGCCAAGGCGACCACTTCAGCATCTTCCAGCCGATAGGTGTCGATGGTATCACCATCCCACATGCCGGTGCTTTCCTGATATTCCCGGGCGGCTTGCTTCACCAGCGGGATCGCTGCCAGTATATCGTCAGCCAGCATCTGGCGGAAAGTGGCATATTCCGCCGCCATAGTTACGTTACTAAAGGAAGAGGGATGAGCCGGATCGAGCCGCCATTCCGGTTCGAAAGGAGGCAAAAAGCGGTCGATGTCTTCCTGAGGCGGCAGGGTGAGAGGCATCAGACAATGGGAGATAGCAAAGCCATCAAAGTTGACCATTATGGGGATATTTATCTGTTCGGCCACCCGAAAGGCCTGCAAGATGGTGTTGAACACCTCCTGGTTGGATGAACAATGGTATTGGATCCAGCCGGTATCGCGCTGGGCAAATGAATCCTGATGATCAGCCCAAAGAGTCCAGGGAGCAAATATGCCGCGATTGACGTTACACATTACCACCGGCAAACGCCCCCCGGAAGCCATGTGTAAAACTTCGTGCATATATAGCAAGCCGTTGGCGGAAGTAGCAGTGAAAACACGAGCGCCGGCGGCGGATGCGGCCACGGCTGCTGCCATGGCGCTGTGTTCTCCTTCCACCGGAATGAAGCGGGCGTGCAGTTCGCCATTTTCAACCATGGCGGCTAATGCTTCCATTATGGCGGTCTGGGGAGTGATAGGATAGCCAGGCACCACATCTACCCGGGCACTTTTGACCGCCAAGGCAGCGGCATGGGCGCCGGTATCCATTATGACCTGTGCAGCTGCTTTCATGATGCTACTCCTCCTTTTGCATACTTATCGCCCCGGTGGGGCATTCGGTAGCACATACGCCGCAGCCTTTGCAGTAACGGTAATCAATGTTGGTTTCATAACGATCGATAACTGCTTCCGGGCAATATACCCAACACAGCTGGCATTGGTTGCAGAGCTGGACATTGACCACTGGACGGTGGGTTCGCCAGGATCCAGTGTCACCACCAGCTCCCTTCATGGGCCAGGAAATAGGCCGGTAAGCTTTGGTAACTGATTTCATTTGTTTCCATTCCTTTCACTATATCCCCAATAGACCACTAGAGGTTGATTTGAATTACTGATTTGTAAGCCTTGCTGGCAGCGCCCAAGTTGCGCTCCCCGTTATGACCCGGCCATTTATTCACAATGGTCTGTTCCATGATATGCTGGGGAATATTTAAGACCCGGCAAACCGCACCAAAAAGCGGAATATTTATAAAGGGCCCATCAGCGGAAATCAATCCTGCCTCCCGGGCAATGGCTTCGGCATCCACCTGCCAGGTGGGATGTTTTTTTACCGCTACCGCCTGGGGAGCATTGATGATCACCGTGCCGGTTTCATGAATGCCTTCACTGATGGCTGCTTCGGTAAGTTTTTCGCTCATTACTACCACATAATCCGGCAGTTCGCATTGACTGTGTGCGTAGATGTTAGTGGGAGACATACGCACCGCTGCCCGCACCGGAGCCCCACGGCGTTCTACTCCAAAGAAGGGCAAAGCCTGCCCCTGTTCGCCGTTTTCCAGTGCCGCCTGCGCCAACAGATGAGCCAGGGTAACGGAACCTTGCCCGCCAAACCCGTTGATGCGTAATTCTAACATATTGATCCTCCATTCTTCCTCTGGTGTTGCCTGAGGCTATGCTATGCCGCCTGCGGATAAAAAATAAACCCTTCGCTCAGATTTCTGAGACGAAGGGTTTCTCCGCGGTACCACTCAAATTAACGGCTCAGGCCGTTCACTCCACTAGGATACGAGTCTATCAAACCTGTATCCCTTCCTGTTAACGGCGGAAGTTCCGTCCGAGCCTACTTTTCAAAAAATGATTTCGGTCGGCCACTCCAGGGTGAGTTTGGCTTGCCTTTTCGACCGCTTCCCACCAACCAGCGGCTCTCTGTCTCCCAAGAATCAGCCTACTATTCCCTGTCATCGTATTTTGCGTATTGGATTTATTATAATGACCTGCAAATTTTCTGTCAATAAACTTTTCCCTGCTCTGTCTTAATCTGTAAGGGGTGACGTATCAAAAGCTCAAATCCATTGCTCAGACAACAAAAACTCGCGTATATTCATATGTTTTATGCCATTCCTGCTCATATCAAATTCATCATATGATACAACATACTTGGGAAAATGATCCCTGATCATATCATATGTCCCGAATTCACGTTGGATCGTTTCATCGGATGCCAGCAGATAAGCCACCTGAACATAGAACTTTTGATCTTGCTTCTCAGCAATAAAATCAATCTCCTTCTCTCCTGCTTTTCCAACCGTAACCTGGTATCCTCGCCGCAGGAGTTCCATATACACGATGTTCTCAAAAATGAGATTAATATCCCTTATGTTTCCGCCGTAAACAGCCTCCCTGATTCCGTGGTCGGCAATGTAGTATTTTTCATTGACAGTGAGAATTTTTTTCCCCTTCAAATCCTGCCGGCGAACTCGATAGAACAGAAACGCATCTTCACATGCCTTGATGTAGTTCAGTATTGTTTCTGGTGCAACCTTGCGCCCCTCGCTTTTGAGATACTTTGAAATGGCCGTAGCCGAGAAGTTAGTCCCCACATTTGCCGTAATATATGCGATGATACGCTCCAGCATATCAACATCCCGGATGCTGTTGCGTTTTACGACATCTTTAAGGACAACGGAGTTATAGAGGTCTTGCAGGTACTGGCGGCTGGGCTGTTCTGCATAACGGAGGTTGCTCAAATATGGCATTCCGCCGTAGGTCAGATAGCGGGTAAACATCGTTCTCGAATCGGCGTCAGGAAAAACAGTATGATATAGCTCCGAAAACTCACCCAAGGAAAAGGGATAAATCACAAACTCTACATATCTTCCTGCCAGGTACGTGGCCAACTCTCCCGAAAGCAGCTTGGCATTTGAGCCAGTGATATAGATATCGCAGTCAAATTCAACCCGAAAGGAATTAATGCACTTTTCCCAACCAACAACTTCCTGAATCTCATCAAAAAAGAGATATGACTTATCAGCAATGCCCTTTACCCGCTGCGAAACTTCGTGGTGCAGTGCCTCGGCAGAGCAAAGATGTGCGTTGCTCATATTCTCAAAGTTGATAGAAATAAACTGATTCTCCTTTACGCCAGAGGCAACCAGTTCTCGCTGAATCAACTCCAGCATGACGGACTTTCCGCTCCGGCGGATTCCCGTTAAAACCTTAATAAGCTCATTTCCGATAAAAGGACGGATACGGCTCATATATAATTCTCGATTAATCATAAATAAACACACCTCCCTTGCCATGTCTGCACCAACAATATCACAGTCGTATCTTTGATTCAAGGTAGCTTTTTAAGTTGTATAAGTTACAGCTGACAAAACCCAAAATGGCTTGGTAAGCCTGATGGCTGCTATATCGCATAATAGCGCTACATATGCCCTTGTGGAAACAGATATTGACAGCACCCTCACCTTCGAAGTGACCAATTCTATGCTAACAGGCAGCATTGGTGATCCTCTGGGCAGCCTCTCGTTTTAGGGTCGACTACCCCGCCAGCTCCGTAAAGTGACCAAAAGCAAATCGGTTTTTCCAACTGACGACAGCCTCTTAAAAATGCTGTACCTGGCCATGATCGACATCACCAAGAAATGAACCGACCAGAGGCAGGATTAGGGGCAAATCCATTCTCAGCTCGAAATCTTCTTTGAGGATTGCATCAGATAGGATTGACCACTACCGCTGTTAACGTATAATCCCATTCTAAAGGGGGTAGCTGACTATTGCATCCAACTGCCCCCTCAAAGATACTGCCTTATTTTACGTCCATTTGGACTTTACACAAAGTTCGGGATACACCCAATTTGTGGGCACTCCCAGCATTTCTTGTTCACACAGAATTGCTTCCATGGTAATTAGGTTGAATAGCTGTTGACATGTACCCGTTTATGTTTATTTAGCGTAAAATGAATCTAATCCTTTCCCTACTGGACTAAAAAATTGTCCATACCCTTCAACTCCAATTTCCTCTTTTCTTTGACTAAGCAACCCCTCAATCAAATATATTATATCCTCCCTATCACTTTTACTCATATTCCCCCAGTAAGCTGTAGCTTCGATTATTAATTCTCCTTTACTGTTAAAATACACAGCTGTACAAATAGCTGGATGTCCGGGTGCGTTTAAGGCCTCTCTTATTTCATTGGCCAATTTATTTTGCTTATCTAAATTACTATCTTGATGTGTTTGGGGCACAGTTTTAATAAGGTTATTTATTTTAACATAGACTCCTTCTTTATTACCTTGATAAATATAATAGTCAGCTTTTAAACTCCAATTCTCAACAGACTCTTCAAAAGGTAAATTTTTATTAATTATACTATCTCTCCACTGGCTATTCTCTTTCCAATATGGTGATAAAATACACAGTAACCTATCCATTTGCTTTACTTCATCTGAAGTAATTTCAGCATCTTCTGTTTTAGAAATAAAGTAGATCATCTCTACCCAGTGAAGTTCTTGTTTTTTGTCTTTATTAGGTAATATGGACAGTAAATACTTATCGTTATCGAGACTTAAAGTATATATATCAGCGCCTAGCTCTTTATTACCATCCCAATTAGCAAACTCCCTTAATAATAGTTCTATAGTTATGCCATTCAATTCTTCCGATTCTAGTTTAAGTTGTGTATTTGCCTCTCTTACATCCTCTTCTTTATGGTTTTCAGTTGAACAGGAGCTTATTAAGATTAATGAAAGAAATAAAGCCACTATAGTAATTATTTTGAAACTTCTTTTCATTTTCATTTCTCTCTTTCATGCTTTTAGTTCCGCTTCATCTGGATAGTGCTGTAACTTTACAATATTATGTATATTCCTTATAAAATTCCAAAATCCTCCTATGTGAATTCGTTGGCAATCTCCGCTGGTCTCCACCATTCGTACTTGTTCACCCAATGCAGAAATAACTTGATCTGCGGTTTATAATCGAGAACATAAGGTAAACCTTTAAATTGGCACAAGATATGACCTCAATATATTGAAAAAAGGGGTCCGCTCTAGGTCTGAAAACCCCTTAGTATTTACGGGCACTACCTATGCTTATTTCTTTCAACAATAAATGTGAGGTTCTAACTCATGAGGCCGGGTTCAGTCGCCTACTCGCCGCTCTCACCTCGCGTACTAAGCTCATAATATCTTCTTCGCTATTGACTCCCGCCTTTTCAAAATCACCGCTCATTTCCTTTTGCAGGGTGCGCATGGCATAGAAATTCGCGTTCATCACAATGGCATAATCGCCTTCACAGATGAAGATAACTCTGTCTCCTTCGGAGATTTTTAATAGGTTTCGGATTTTCTTGGTATAGTAACCTGGCCTATGGACATTACTTTTGCGTTTTTAATCAGGGGAACTTTCATGAGTAGCCTTTTTTCAGTGAGATATTCCCTACTTATCCTACTTTGTAGTATATTTATAGCAGAAAACAATAGGGGCGCTGCGTTGCGCCCCTGTTTTAATCGTAGGGGGTGGCACGGGGATGCGACCGCTGTCCTTACAAAAAGATACCCCCTCGAGGCATATCACTGCAAGAAGCAGAATTGCTCGAGGGGGTAATCTGGGGTTTTGTGGTTATTAGTTAGTTCTATTGGTCAAATCGTCACTTGCTAATTGCAACTCTATATTACGTTTTCCGTACATTATGCGGATTATTACCACTGTTTTATCTTCTTCTTGAACCACATAAAAAACCAAATAACTATCTATTGGCAAAAATCTTAGCCCCTTGCTATGCCAAGGCTCTTCTTGATAAAGCTGGTGCCGCAAAGGCATTTTATCCAATCTTATAATTGATCCCATTATTCTATATGTTTGACTTCTCGCTATTTCTGGTGCTCTTAAATCAAAGGCGATATATCTGTAAATGTCTACGATATCTTGTTCTGCTTCTTGAGTATAAACAATTCTATAGTTCATCGCCATATTCCCGCTTAACTCGCTCTGCTACTCGATCAGCAGCTACAACCCTACCCTCATTTAAGTCTTTAAAACCCTTTTCTATTTCGCCGTTAAATTCTTCTGCGGTTAAATCTTCGTACGAGAGAGGCCTATTTCCATTTATCTTCACTTCAAAGGGTAACCCATTTTGCAAAACCACTTGCCTTAAAAAGATATTAATCGCGCTGGACATTGGTATACCCAACTGTTTTAGTACCACTTCCGCCTGCTGTTTAATTTCCGGCTCTACGCGAGCAAAAATACTTGTTGTTTTTGTCATTGACACCACCTCCTAGCTACAATTGTATGCCAATGTATATCATTATGCAATACATCTCAAAAGGTGGCCAACAAAGCTTCCCCTGCCATGCTGCGCCATCCATGGCCGTCGGAACCCTATCGCGGGTTCTCACCCACCCTCCTGAGATAAAAAAAGACTCCTTGTCGAAGTCTTTTGTAATCACTCGTGCTACTAATAAAGTGGCGGAGAGGGCGGGATTC
>ENA-UOUL01001825-UOUL01001825.1-bioreactor-metagenome-genome-assembly--contig:-NODE-1825-length-27551-cov-4.435794_pt1 | contig 27551 bp, 18 predicted proteins | sample MGYA00249838_ERZ747220 | MGnify/ENA primary metagenome ERZ747220 (study PRJEB28778, sample SAMN05720191) | bioreactor metagenome | isolation source: Anaerobic biogas reactor | place: USA:Washington...
AGCCGGTGGCCTTACCGTCGATGAATCGGTCGCCCCACATGAGCATCTCCACGTGTCGTTTGCCGACCAGATGCGCATGCAGGTCGTTGACCGCCTTGGCGAAGACCTTGGCGGGGTCCTTGCCTTTCGTCGAAGGCGAGTGGTCCGAGCCGATCAGAAACACCTCGTCCATTCCCACGTGCATCGCGTCGGCGTCGAATGCATCGAGCAGTTCATCGAGCATCGGCAGCACGATTTCGTAGACCTTCGGGTTCAGCGGGTCCCACTCCCGGCAGTAGATCCCCTCGTTGTCGGGAAACGCTCCCGGCGTCAGGTCCAGTTCCGGGTATTTCGTCAGCAGAGGAAACGTGTTCTTGGCCCAGGACTGATGCCCCAGACACGAGAACTGCGGGATCAGTCGAACGCCGTTGGCACGGCAGGTCGCCACCAGCTTCCGCACCCCGTCGCGCGTCGTCGGCGTGTTGCCCATGCGCAGCTCCGGATGCGACTGGTACTCGAATGCGTAGTTGATCTCGAGGATCAGGACGTTGATGCCCATCTTCGCCAAGGTGGGCACCTGCTCGCCCAGCTCCACCAGCGCCGCATCCGTGCCGTAGTTCAGCACGTGCAGCCCCCGCCACTGCCCTGCCGGCGGACGCGCAACACCCGCCGTACATGCGGCAAGCATCACAGAAAATCCCGCAATACAAGATCGGATCGATACACACATGGCCGTTCTCCTTCGGAGCGATGTCTTCGCTTTGAGAGAATCCGGCCCGTCACGCCCAAGGGGCGCCGGCCGGCACGTCACCGACGCTGATTCTATCTCTCCAGGCGACGGCAGGCAATTGGAATACAGAACGAACCCAAGCGACCTCTTACGCGCCTGCCCCGGACAAATTGCGGTAATGCACAGTCTTTTTGTGTTGTTGCGCCGATTGACTTAGGTCACAATAGGGACTTCTGATGTCGGTCATGAGCATACGCTGCGTATCAGCAGAACGAACGCGACCGCGGGTCCGCAGTGTGGTAGTTGAGAGAGTGCAAGCATGAGATTCCGAAGCGTGTTGGCAGTAGTCGCGGCGGCAACGTTTGTACTGGGCGCCGGTTGTGGCACGGGATCCCGGTCCGCTCGGCCCTCTGTGGCCGGGGAATACGCCAGTCGACGAGAAGACTTCAACGTATTCAGCGTTCGATACTCCGGAAACGCCTTCGTCTCGCAGGAGAAGGCGGTGGACCTGGCTATGTTGCGTGCGGCTGAACTGACGTTGGAGCATGGCTTCGAGTACTTCGTCGTAATTGGCTCACAGAGCGAAGTCGGCCCGCTCGGCAGACCGTCGGCCGAGTTGCTTGTCGGCTGCTTCCGCGAAGAGCCTCGACACGCTCAGGCCTCGTACAATGTCTACGACGCATTCGCCGTGTTCGATGAGATAGCTCAAAAGCACCATCTCAAACAGCACGGGGAATTCATCCGGCCCGAGGCGGGACCATTTCGTCCGGCGCCGGATTCGATCCGCTTCAACGTGCAGCCCTGGTATGCGGGCGAGTCGATCGCCGTGGAGGATGTCGAGTACGTTGTCCGCGGCACTGGCGGTTTCGACATGGACGGGACCTGGATCGGGCGCTATGCGGACCTTGAGAACCCGCTCGAGACGGACGAGGATTTCATCGAGGCAGCCAAACCCGTGGCGGCCCGGTACGGTGCCAACGCCCTGGTCATCCTTGACGATCCTGCTCGAATTCACCGCGCCGCCCGTCTGAGCGACACAGAGGAGACGCTCATCGGCTTCGTCGCCGATCTCTACGTGGTTCCGACGGCGTCGTTGGGGATCGAGTGGGAACCCGGCGACATGCTCCTGGGCAAGTACATCGTCCGACGATTCCGGCCGGGCAGCCGCTGCGCGGACGCCGGCCTGAGGCTGGGCGACAAGGTTCTGGCCATCAACAACGTCGACGTGCTCGAGACCAACGCCCTGCTTCAGCAATCCATGCGATGGTCCGTCGGCGAGAATGCCATGCTGGCGGTCGTCCGCGATGGAGCGGAAGTCATCATCGAGGTGCCACTCGTGCCCAATATCATCGTGGCTCGCTGACCGCCTGTTCCAAACCGAAGCCACTGGACGCCGAACGAAAAAAGGTCCGGAGTTCTTAGGGGGGGGATAGAAGCTCCAGACCTTTTCGTGAATTCCGTTCTGTACCCAAGCCACCAGGGAGATCGGCTCAAAGCTCGCTCCACTTGCGGAAAACCCACCCGTCCGGGCACCGGGACGCCAAAATACGTACTTACCACAATAGCCTATTTCGACTGCGACGCTACGATGATCTATGAAGGTCGAGCAGGTGCGTGGCCTGCTTCGGTATAACCTTCGGCTTTCTGGTGGTCGGCTGTGGGCATGGAAGCTCATAGCCTTCCTCGTCACGCGACGACTCTCCCGTGCCAAGCCTCCGACCCTGAGGTCCGCGGTCCGACTCGTTCTTGCAGTGCATGTCTTCGCGGGGTCCTCTTCTTCTTAAAGTGTCACGTCCATCGTGTCGATGAATCCACCGATGGGAACGGCAAGCAAAGTGAGACGCCGGCCCGTCGGCGGAGTCATGCGGAGACAACGTCGATGCATGGAAGGTGGACTCTGTGTGCATCGCGTCGCTGTCTGTTTTGGAGCGTGCAGCCCATGAAGGCGAGCATCCTCATCGTGACGTACAACCAGCAGGATCTGATCGGCCAGGCCATCGAAAGCGCCCTCTCTCAAGTCACGGACTTCGATACCGAAATCGTTGTCGCCGATGACTGTTCAACGGATCGAACGCGGTCGGTGGCATGCGGCTACCGCGATCGATTTCCTGACCGCGTCCGCGTGCTGATCCGCGATCGAAATCTGGGCCTGATGGGAAACCTCCCACAGGCGTTTCTCGAATGCCGCGGCGATTACGTGGCGTGTCTGGATGGGGACGACTACTGGACCGCCCCTGAGAAACTCCAACGCCAGGTGGATTTTCTCGACGCCCACCCGGACTACAGTATCTGCTTTCACAACGCCCTGATGGTTTGGGACGACGGCTCACAGGGGCCGACCCTGCATTCACCTCCCGGTCGCAGGGCCACATACTGTCTCAACGAACTGCTCCGACATGATTTCATCAGCACCTCGGCGGCGGTGGTCCGCAATCACCTCGTGCGAGATTTCCCCGACTGGTACGGAACGCTTCCCGTCCCTGATTGGCCGTTCTTCGTTTTGCACGCGATGCACGGCAAGATCGGCTATCTCGACGAGGACTGGACCGTCTATCGGCAACATCCGGCGGGAATGTACTGCCGACTCGCCAACGAGAAGAGGATGGAGCAGAACATCGGCATCGTCCGCACATTCCGCGACGTACTGGGGCCCGAGTACAGGCCGCTTCTGACCGACGCGATCCACGCGCGCTGCCTGAGCCTGGCCCTGTACTACCGCAAGCGAGGCAACAAGAGCCTGGCCAGGGAATTCGCGCGGATGTCGATTCGAGAGGCCGGAACGGACGGGCTGAAATCGTGCCGCGCGGCCGCCAAAGTCTTCGCGTACATGCACGTTCCCGCCCTGTTCCGTCTTGTCGCCCGCTGCCGGGCCGTCCGCGGCGCTAGCGCCGCAGAATCGACGGCCGGGACACGTGCGGCATCAACGCGTAGGCATGGGCCACGAGCTTGATTGGATGGGTCACCGTAACATCGTCCAAATGCTCGATCTGCATCTTGCAGGCGGCGCATTCGGTCAGCACGTGGCGGGTCGGCGCCGCACTGATGGCGCTCTTGAGATTCTGAGAGATCGCCTCGGCCAGATCGTGATTTTTCCTCTGCATGCCGAAGGTGCCGGACAAGCCGCAACAGCCGGCGCCGAGATCTCTTACATTCACACCATAATGCTCGCGCAACAGTCGAAGCGTCACCGTCTCGTCGCCTACAGCACAAAGGTGGCACGGAAGGTGATAGACGTATTGCCCGCCGACAGGCTCGACCGGGGCCTTAAGCCTGCCTTGGCGGCGCAGGTCGGCCAGGTAGTTCATCAGCTCCCAAGTGTTCTCCGATACGAATCGGGCGTCGTCGCCGCTGACGTAGTGACGCATCTCCTGCTGAAGGCACAGTGCGGCGCTGGGCTCGGAGCAGACGATCTTAGACCCTTGGCGAGCCGCTTCGGCCAGAGTCTCGACGTTGTAGGCCAGGTCCCGACGGGCCGTCTTGATGTCCCCGTAGACGATCGCCGGCAACGGGGCCGGACGCTGGCGGGGCACCATGACCTCGACGTCGTTGTGCCGCAGCACGTCGAGGACGGCATACCCCAGTTCATGATCGTTCGCGTTGGCGTACGAATCGACGAAGTAGACCACCTTGTCCACCAGCGTGTCAGGCGGGCCGGCCTGAGTCAGATGCCGCTGCGCCGCCGTGACGAACGAGCCGCGTTGGAAAGCCGGCATGGCCCGTCGTCTGTCGAGACCGACTGTCTTCTCCATCGCCCATTGGAACAACGGAGACTTCAGAAACGCGTTCGAGACCGGTGAGAAGACGCTGCCCAGCAGACTCAGATAACGATTGTGGCTCAGCGCAAACTCCGTGCGGCGCAGCCCCTTGCGTCTGACGTACTCGGCGCGGGCGGCGGCCATCAGGCTCGAGATGTTGACTCCGGACGGACACTGCTTCTCGCACATCTTGCAGTTGACGCACAGATCGAGGAACTGGCGGAACTCCGACGATTCGAAATCCTTCTCGTCCAGTTGGCCCGTCGCCCAGTAGTGCAGCAGGTTGGCCTTGGCGCGCGAACTGCCCAGCTCCTCGCCCAGGGCCCGGTAGACCGGGCACATGCGCAGGGCCGGATCGCGATTCAGACAGAGCCCGCAGCCATAACACTGTTCGAACTCCAGCGCAAGCTCATTTTCGCGGAAGAGCATCTCGGATCGGGTCTTCTCCGGCTGGATGTGTCGAGCTCGGCGGAGGTTCTTGACCATCACGTCGGGATCGTCGTTGAGGATCTTGCCCGGGTTCATCAGGCCCGTCGGATCGAAGATCGCCTTGACCTTCAGCAGAATCTCATAGAACGCGTCGCCATACTGTCGGCGGACGAAGCCGGCGCGCAGCAGGCCGTCGGCGTGCTCTCCGCTGATCGAGCCGCCAAGCGACCAGACCAGCGAGAAGACTTCCTCGGCCATCGCCCGCATCTTCTCGACGTCTCGGGGATTGCCCAGATCGAGATACGGCCTCAGGTGCAGCTCGCCGTCTCCGGCATGACCGAAGAACGACATGGTTGTGCCGTACTTCTGCTCGATCTTCCGTAGCCCTTCGATGTATTCGGCCAGGCGCGTGTGATCGACGCTGGCATCTTCCATGAATTCGGCGGGGTGCTCGCGTCGTCGCTTGCGATAGAGCAAGGGGCCGGCGTCTTTGCGCGATTTCCACACGCGGGCCTGATCGGCCGGCGAGGTGATGATGGTTCGCCCGGTCGCCTGCTTCCCGACGGCCAGATCGGTTACCTCGATTTGCTGCCTGACCTCGGCGTCCGTATCGCCGACATGTTCGATCAGGAGCACGGCGGCGGCTCCGGCCGGAAGGATGTCGCGGTACTGCGGCAACTGATCCACAGCCAGATTGATCAGCGTCTCGTCCATCAGCTCACAGGCGGCCGGGGCGGTCTTGACGATCACCGGGACCGCGCGGGCCATGCGGTCGAGCGAATCGAACTCCAGTTGCAGAAGCCCTTTGGCCTTCGGCAGAGGCACCGTCCGCAACGTGATGCGGGTGAAGATCGCCAGCGTCCCCTCCGAGCCGGCCAGCAGATGCGCCAGGTCGATCCGGCCGTCATGGCAGACGGAGGCAATGTTGTAGCCGCTGCGATTGCGTTTCGTGGCGGGAATCGCCTTGTCGATCGCGGGCTTGCCGGCCGTCAGGAGCGACCAGCATTCTCTGGCGATGACGTCGGCCCGGCGTTGGCCTGCCTTCTCCACATCGACGGCGAGGGCGAATTCGGCAAGCGTCCCGTCGGCCAGCACCACTTCGAGCGACTCGACGTATTCGCCGATGTGCCCGTACTGCAGAGAGTGTGCGCCGGTCGCGTTGTTGGCGACACAGCCGCCGACGGTCGCCCGGTTGGCGCTCGACGGGTCGGGGCCAATCTTGCGACCGTACCGAGCAAGGTGCTTGTTCAAGTCGTCGAGGACCACCCCAGGCTCGCACGTCACGACGGCGCCGTCGGCGGCGGTATGGAGGATTCGCGTCATGTAACGGGTCATGTCGAGAACGATGCCGGAGCACAGCGACTCGCCGGCCACCCCGCTACCGGCGCCACGCGGCGCCACGGGCAGACCTTCCTCGGCCGCATACTTGACCACGGCCGCAACGTCATGCGAATCGCCAGGGGCGACCACGCACTGCGGGACGATTCGATAGCTGCTGGCATCGGTGCTAAAGGCGACGCGATGGATGATGTCGCCGAACGCACCGCCTCGGATGCGACCGCCAAGATCGGCGGCAATCTGGGTAGGGTCTTTGGCCATGTCTTGCGAATCTACGTCCGTCAGGGGTTCTTGTTGGCAGCAAACCGCCCCGCCTACTGCTGAAAGTCCCGGGGCAGGAACTGGCTCGTGGCCACCGCCCCGCTCATCCGAAGCACCGCCAAGTCGTCCTCACTGACCTGGCCGTTGATGAACTGCTGAACGGTCGGATGGGGATGGTCGCGAATATGGTCGGCATCTCCGTCGGCGATGATCCTGCCGTTGTGCAGCATGATAATGCGGTCGCCAACTTTGTAGGCGCTCCGCATGTCGTGCGTCACCACGACGCTCGTGACGCCCAGATCCCGCTCCAGCTTGAGGACCAGTTCGTTGATGATATCGGACCGAATGGGATCGAGCCCCGTCGTCGGCTCGTCATAGAGAATCACCTCGGGATTCAGGGCGATTGCCCGCGCCAGTGCGACGCGCTTTCGCTGGCCGCCGGAGAGGCTCGCCGGGAAGTAGTTCTGAAAACCATCCAGTCCCACCATCGCCAGCTTGGCCTTGACCACGTCCTCAACCTGACGCCAGGTCACGCCCTTGAAATGCTGCTTGATCGGGAACATGATGTTCTCTGCAACGCTCATGCTATCGAACAGCGCCCCCTCCTGGAACAAGTAGCCGAAGCGCGTGCGAACGCTATTCAACTCGCGCTCGCCGAGATGATCGATGCGCTGGCCGTCGAAGTAGACTTCTCCGGTGGTCGGCCGTTGCAGAACGATGAAATGCTTCATCAGAACCGTCTTGCCGCATCCGCTGGGACCGATGATCACGGTCGTCTTGCCCCTCTCGACGGAGACCGAGATGTTGTCGAGCACGAGCTTGCGGCCGAACTTCTTCGTCAGATTCCGCACCTCAATCTGTATCTCAGCCGCCCCGTTCTCGCCGGCCGGTTGTCTTTGATCGTTCTGCTGTTCCAAGCCGCACACTCCGATGTCGGCCGTCATACCGCCGGGCGTCAGACCAGGCTTTTGATCGGCCAGAAGGTCAGGTAGATGCTCTTGAAGATTACCGCCAAGGCGAAGTCCAGGGCCAGGATCGAGATGAAGCTGGCCACAAAGGCATCGGTGCAGGCCTGTCCTACACCGTGAGCTCCTTCCTTGCAGTTGAATCCCTTGTAGCAACTGATCGTGGCGATGGCCCCGCCGAAGAAGAAGCCTTTGACCACCCCGATCGCAACATCCCACAGTTCCACGCCGGCGGCGCTGAAGTTCCAGTAGGCACGACTATTGATCCCAAGTTGCAGGAAACTCACCAGCGCGCCGCCGATCACACCCATCACATCGGCATACATGATCAGGATGGGGGTCAGCAGCAGGCACGCCAGCAATCGCGGCGCCACCAGATATCGAATCGGATCGGTTCCCATGCTCCTGACCGCATCGATCTGCTCGGTGACGTTCATGGTCCCGAGTTCGGCGGTCAGGGCCCCCCCGACGCGTCCCGCCAGCATCACCGCCGCCAGCACCGGACCGAGTTCCTTGACGACCGCGATGTTGATCAGGACACCGAGGTGTTCCTCGAGCCCCATCCCAGCCAACTGGTCGTACGCCTGCACCGCCAGGGTCATTCCGACAAAGGCACCGGTGATCATGATGACCGGAACGCTTCGGACGCCGATGACGTTGACCTGACTCCAAACAAGGGGAAAGGTCCCCCGAACAAGGCAAGACCGAAGCGAAGTCGTGGCCGCCCGCCATGTGAATCGTCCGAAGCGACCGGCGTCGACCACGTCCTGGACGGCTTTGGCCCCAAGCGATGCTATCATTCAAGACTTCCTTATGCGAGGAACGAAGGTTCTACGGCCTCGTTCGATTCGAGCCGCCATGCTCCAAGCGTCTTTTAGCAGGCCGGAGCCTGCCTGTCAAGCGCAGCTACCGCGACATGACACCCCCCGAGACGAGCGGCCCGGCCGGGGAGATGCAGACGGTCAGAGCATCTCTTCGAGGATCTCAGCCGCGTCTTTGACGAGATTGGGGCAGATCGTGCGAAACAGGCCTTCGCAGTTGGCCTTTCGGGCCCCGTCGGGGGTGCTGATGTCGCAACCGAGCAGTTCCCGGCAGATGACCACGCGGTTGCGCTGTTCGAATCTCCTGACGAAATCGGCCACAGCGGCATAGACGGCGTCGCGTCCATCTCGCGTCTCGCAGTCGGCCCCGGCGAACTTGAGCCCCAGGACCATGAAGGCCCCGGTCACGGCGCCGCACGTCTCGCCCAGGCGCATCCCACCGGCAAAGCCCGAAGCCAGCTTCATCGACTGCTCTCGCGCCAGCCCGAAGTCCGGTGCATATGTCGCCGCAATCGCCTGCGAACAGGCTGCCCCGCTGCAGAAGCACTTCACCGCCTGATCTACCTTGCCCATATACCCACTCCTCTGGCCTGAAGTCCACATACCCGTCCAACCACATCGCGGGCCATTGTAGACCGACCGTGACGACAGGACAACCACCAGGTCGCGAACCTTCGCACACCCTCGCACCGGCAATTGACAGCGAGACACGATCGGGCTAACATCGGCGCCCGATGACGTCAGAGAAAGGGCATATTACGGTCCTCGGGATCGAGACGAGTTGCGATGAAACGGCGGCCGCCGTTGTCACGGACGGACGCCAGGTCCGCTCCTCTGTGGTCGCCAGTCAGACCGACCTGCACCGCACATACGGGGGTGTGGTGCCGGAGATCGCATCACGGGCCCATACTGAGAATATCTATCCGGTCATCGCAGAGGCCATGAGCCGGGCGGGGGTCCGTAAGGACGACATCGATGCGGTCGCTATCGCCAACCAGCCGGGATTGACCATTGCCCTGGTCGTGGGCGTGACCACCGCCAAGACGCTGAGTTTCATGTGGAGCAAACCGCTCGTCGCGATCAACCATCTTCACGCCCATCTGCAGTCGGCGCTGCTCAACGAGGAACGGATCGATCTTCCGGCCGTGGCCTTGGTCGTCTCCGGCGGCCATACCTCGCTTTACGACTGCGAATCGCCGCTGGATCTGACGCTGCTCGGCTCGACGATCGACGATGCGGCCGGCGAAGCGTTCGACAAGGTCGCGACGATTCTGGGCCTGCCCTATCCGGGGGGGCCCAGCATCGAGAGACTCGCGCGCACTGGCGACGCGAAAGCCATCCGTTTTCCGCGTTCGATGCTCGGACGCGACTCGCTGGATTTCTCGTTCAGCGGACTCAAGACCGCTGTCCTCTACCACTGCCGGGGCCAGGACATGAAGGGCGCCGACCGCGTCGACGAGATGGACGAGCGGGAAATTGCCGACATTGCGGCGTCGTTTCAGGCGGCCGTGATCGACGTGCTGGTTAAGAAGACCAAGCGGGCAGCCGACCGAATCGGGGCCCGGACGGTCCTGCTCGGTGGCGGTGTGGCGGCCAACGGCGCGCTTCGCGAGGCGATGGAGGCCATGTGCCGCCGACACAAACCCCCGCTGAGGCTGCTGGTCGCTCCGAGACAGTATTGCACGGACAACGCGGTTATGGTAGCTTCACTGGCCTATCACAAGATCAAAGCCGGGCTGCTGGCGGACCTGACGCTGGAGCCGAGTTCGACCGGCTGATCGCAGCACACGCCGATCCAAGCAGACAATCAGGAGGTGCCCCATACAGACCGAACATCTAAGGGAATTGCTGGAGCAGGTCAGAACCGGCACCGTCGGAATCGACCAGGCCCTGGACAAGCTGCGGCACCTGCCGTTCGAGGATCTCGGTTTCGCCAACGTCGATCACCACAGACAGATCCGGCAGGGCTTCCCCGAGGTCATCTTCTGCCCGGGCAAGACCACCGAGCAGATCATCGCCATCTTCGAATCACTGGCAGCCAGGGGCAACAACGTATTGGCAACCCGCGCGAGCGTCGAGGCGTTCGATACGCTGGCGGCGACGGGGAAGTTCCCCCAGGCGCGCTACGAGGCCCTGGCCCGCGCGATCGTGCTCGAACAGAAATCGCTGCCGCCATCGAAGAGCGTCCTGCCGATCATCACCGCCGGCACGGCCGATCTGGCCATCGCCATGGAGGCCAAAGTCACCGCCGAGGTCATGGGCCAGCGCACCGAGCTGATCTGCGACGTCGGCGTCGCAGGCCTGCATCGTCTGCTCGGACACCTGCCCAAGCTCCGGGAGGCCAACATCGTCATCGTTGTGGCCGGGATGGAAGGCGCGCTGGCCAGTGTCGTCGGCGGACTGGTGAGCGGCCCGGTAATCGCGGTGCCGACCAGCATCGGCTACGGCGCAAGCTTCCAGGGACTTTCGGCACTGCTGACGATGCTCAATAGCTGCGCCTCGGGCGTGACGACCGTCAATATCGACAACGGATTCTCCGCCGCCGTGACCGCCACACTGATCAACCGAAAGATCGACGGAGTCCCGTAAAGATGGACATCGTGCGCGAGGTGCCAAGACTCAAGCCTCGACCTGCCGACGGGCACAAAGGAACGTTTGGCAAGGTCTGTATCGTTGCCGGCAGTGTGGGCATGGCCGGCGCCGCGGCACTGGCGGGCCGCGCCGCGCTGCGCTCCGGCGCGGGGTTGGTTCGCGTGGCCACCGCCCGAAGCGTTCTGCCCACGGTGGCCGCTCTGGACCCATGCTACACGACGATCGCCCTGCCCGAGGACTCGGGCGGACGCATCAGCGGCAAAGCAGTCAGTGCGATCCTCGAGGCGGCGGCACAGAACGATGCAATGGCCATCGGGCCGGGTCTGGGCACCAGCGCCGGTCTGCGTTCGGTAATCGACACGCTCGTGCAACAAGACGGACTGCGGCTGGTCATCGACGGAGACGGCCTGAACAACCTGAGCCGACTTCCCGACTGGCCCGGCAAGCGCAGGGCTGATCTGGTCCTGACACCGCATCCGGGAGAGATGAAACGGCTCTGGTCGGGCCTGTTCCGCGAGGCGCTGCCGTCCGACCGGCAGGAGGCCGCCGGACGCATGGCCCAGGCCACTGGAAGCGTCATCGCCTATAAAGGCGCCGGCACCGTCGTCACCGACGGACGACGCGCCTACGTCAACAATACGGGCAATCCAGGAATGGGAACGGCCGGCTCCGGCGACGTGCTGACCGGCATCATCACGGCCCTGATGGGCCAAGGACTCGGCGGCTTCGAGGCCGCGGTTCTGGGCGTCTACATCCACGGCGCTGCCGGCGACGGCGCCGCCGACACGTGCGGCCAGATCAGCCTGACAGCGACCGACATCATCGAAGCGCTGCCCAAAGCGTTCTGCAAGAGCCACAAGGGAATATGAAGAAAGGGAACACAATGGCCGAAGATACGAAAGCATGGTTTGAAGAGTTTGGCAAGAGCGCCGCCAAGGTCAAGGAACAGATCCCGAACACGATCAACGGGTTCGGTGGGATGTTCGCGAAGATCATGCAGGACGGCGCCGTTTCGCTGAAGACCAAGGAACTGATCGCGGTCGCGATCGGCGTGGCGATCCAGTGCGAGCCGTGCATCCGCTTGCACGTGAAGAAGTGCCTGGAAGTCGGCTGCACGAAGCAGGAAATCCTCGAAGCGACGTCGGTAGCCGTGATGATGAGCGGCGGCCCGGCCTACACTCACATGCCGATGGTGCTCGACACCATCGACGGGCTCCAGTCCTGAAACACCCCGCACCGCGCGGAGGTTTTCGTTGCGACTCGTTGCGCGCCGGCTATAATGCGCAGGTTCGTGTGTGGCCCAGAGTTCGGGGAGAAATGCAAGGAAAGGATTGGCTATGAGCTTCAACTGGCTCGACGTAACGGTGTTCGTCGCCTTTGTCGCGGCGGTGGTCTCGATCGGCCTGTACAAGAGCCGCCACGAGAAGACCGGAGAAGACTACTTCTTGGCCGGGCGGGGCTTGAAATGGTGGCTGATCGGCTTCTCGCTGATCGCCGCCAACATCTCGTCGGAGCAATTCGTCGGCATGAGCGGCGATGCAGCCAAACACGTGGGGCTGGCGATTGCCAGCTACGAATGGATGGCCGCCATCACACTGGTCGTGGTGGCGTTTGCCTTCCTGCCCTACTTCCTCCGAGCCGGCATTTACACCATGCCCGAGTTTCTCGAGTACCGGTACAATGCCGCGGCGCGAACCATCATGGCCGTGCTCACCCTGCTGGTTTATATGCTGCTGCTCGGCTCTGTGACCTATTCGGGCGCGCTGACGATCAGCACGATGGCCGCCAAGATGGATCCGGCAAGGAGCATCTCCATTCAGAATGCCGCTCTGGTGATCGGCATTATCGCGATGGTCTACGTCGCTGCCGGCGGCTTGAAGGCCTGCGCCTGGGCCGACCTGATCCAGGGAAGCGCTCTCATTCTCGGGGGCGCCTGCATCATGGTCTTCGCGTTCAAGAAGCTCGGCGCAGCGACCGAACCTCTGGCTTTCGTCGAAGACGTCAGAACCGGCGCTGTCGGATTCAAGACCTTCGCTCAGGATACCGGGGCCATCGACCGCTTCTGGGAGCTGAACAAGGTCCGCATGAACATGTTCCTTCCCAAGGACGACAAAATCCTTCCCTGGACCGCCCTCATGCTCGGTCTGTGGATTCCCAACTTTTACTACTGGGGTCTGAACCAGTACATCACCCAACGGACACTCGGATCCGCCTCCTTGTCGGAGGGACAGAAGGGCATCGTCTTCAGCGCCTTCATGAAGCTGCTGATTCCGTTCGTGATCGTGGTTCCCGGCATCATCGCGTTCAACCTGTTCGCCAATGACATGCAGAATCAGTCGGCCGGAGATAATGCAGCCGTCATCGCCAAGTATGCACAGGCCAATCCCGAGACGAAGTTGGTCGATGTGCTTCAGGCACCGAGCGAGGAAGCCGTTGCTGCTTGGCCGGCGGGACGATTCATGATCGCCGTTTATGCCGACGAGGCGAGCATGAAGGCCGCCAAGATGCAGAACCCGTTTGTCCTGCCCCTGACCAGGGACACGTACGACGCTTTGAAGATCGGCGAGTACACTGTGTTCGATTCCGACGACAAGGCCTGGCGGACGGTCTTCCCAGCTCTGGCCGGCGAGCTGGAGACCTACAACACCTCCATCCGCGATGCCGCCAGAGCCGCGAGCGTCAACGTCACTACCGAGAAATTCATCGCCTACAAATATGATACCGCTCTGGGCCAATTGCTCAGCAGTGTGCTGCCGGCGCGAACCGGGCTGGTCGGTTTTGTCCTGGCGGCCCTGCTCGGCGCCGTTGTCAGTTCGCTGGCCGCCATGCTCAACGCCGCCTCGACGATCTTCACGATGGACATTTTCAAGAAGTACATCCATCCCGGAGCTGGGCAGAAGACCGTTGTTACGCTGGGACGCATCTGCGTGATTGCCTTCTCATTTGTTGCTGTCTTCCTGGCTCCCCAACTGGGCAATCCGAAGATCGGTCCGGGCATCTTCACCATCATCCAGGCGAGTCAGGGGTTCCTTTCTCCCGGCATCCTGGCCGTCTTCGCCTTTGGCCTTCTGGTCCGGAAGGCCCCGCCCATCGCTGGCGTGGTCGGCCTGGTCCTTAACGTCGTCGCGTACGGTCTTCTGTGGTATCTGTCCACCCTGCCCGGCTTCATGGCCCTCCCGAAGATGGATATCATCATTGGGAACTTCCTGAACCGCATGGCGATCTGCTTTGGGCTTTGCCTCGTCGTGATGACGATTATCACAATCGTCAAGCCACTGGCGCAACCGGTCGAGTTCCACAGCAAGACCGACCTGAATCTGACCTCTTCCGGCGGGGCGAAGTTGGCCGGCATCGCGGTGGTCGTCATCACGCTAGTTCTGTACGTGCTCTTCAGCCCGATTGGTCTGACGAAGTAGTCCGTTCGATTGGCCCATCCGAGCTTCCAGGCGGCTCCGAGGTTGCGACCTCGGGGCCGCTTCGCCATTGCGGCCGACCCCACACGGTGGAACGGCCTTGAGTCCATCGAAATGCCATTGTGCAGCCGGTCTGGATGTGGTATATGTATGCGCAGGAGACGCCGGCGGCATTCGCAGTCGAGTCCAATCGTCGTGCAGGAGGGAATGGCTGATGCGTGCGGTCGGAGCCGGAATGTGACGGTTGAACGCAAAGCGGACACATCACAACTGGAGGAAGAGAGATGGTCTCCCAGAGACGCGCAACACTCCCAACGTTCGTTACCCTGCTCATTGTCCTGCCCTGGACCTTGCCCGTCGGGGCGCAGCTCTACTTCTCCGATAATTTCGAGGACTCGGCGGCCTCCGCACTCCAATGGGAGGTGATCAGCGGCGACTGGCAGGTGGCCGACGGCCTGTACCAGCAGCTCAGCACGGCCAGTCCGTGGCAGGCGTCGATGGTGGCCGCGGATCACTGGAATGACGAATGGGTCGAGTACACCATCGAGTTCAATGTCCGGTCGCTGACGGCCGGCGATGCACCCGTCAACGTGCTGTTCCGCGTCCAGGACCCTGCGCCGGTGACCTGGGACGACCGCAACGGACCGAACACCCACATGTACCGCTGGATCATCAACGGATGGACGAACACGGAATCACGCTTGTACATCTACAACGAAGGCACCGCGACGATGCTGTCGCAGACGAACAACGCGCTGGAGGTGGGCGAGTGGTATCACGTCAAGCTGGTGGTGGCCTCGACCGGGCTGGTCGGTTATCTCAATGACGTGGGGATGTTCCGCGTACAGCACGCGCAATGGACCACCGGGCGAGTCGGCCTCCACGCCTACACCGGCGTAATGGACTTCGATGACTTCATCGTGTACGGGCCGTTGGGCCTGGTGAGTGCCGCGGCGCCCGTCCCCCAGAACGGCGCCGGCGATGTACCTCGCGATCGCGCGCTGAGCTGGACGCCGGGCGCATTGGCGCAGGCACACGATGTATACCTGGGCACGCGATTTGCCGACGTCAACGACGCCAGCCGGGCCAATCCGATGGGCGTGCTGGTCAGCCAGGGGCAGACGGCGGCGACGTACGATCCCGGTCAACTCGAACTGGGCCAGACGTACTACTGGCGCGTCGATGAAGTGAACGGCCCGCCGGAGCACACCATCTTCAAGGGCCAGGTGTGGAGCTTCGAGGTGGAGCCGTTTGCCTATCCGTTGGAGGGCGTCGCGGTCACCGCCTCCAGCTTCGATGAAGGTGCTGCACCGGAGAATGTGGTCGATGGTTCGGGCTTGGATGAGAACGACGGGCATTCGACCCGGACCTCCGACATGTGGCTCAGCAGCGCTGCCGGAGACCAGCCGACCTTCATTGAGTTCACATTTGACCGTCTCTACAAGCTCCACCAGATGCTCGTCTGGAACTACAACATTCAGTTCGAAGCGTTTTTGGGCTACGGTTTGAAAGACGTAACAGTGGAGTACTCGGAGAACGGTGTCGATTGGATGACGCTCGGAGATTTCGAGTTCGCTCAAGCCACCTCCGTCGTCGGCTACACCTCCAACACTACGATCGATTTTGCGGGCCGTGCCGTGCAGGCGGTGCGTCTGACGGCCAACAGCAATTGGGGCGGCGCTCTGCCGCAGTATGGGCTGAGCGAGGTTCGCTTCCTGTACATCCCCACCTTTGCTCGGGAGCCGCAGCCCGCGGACGGAGACCCCGATGTGCCTCTCGATACGATCCTGAGCTGGCGGCCCGGGCGCCAGGCCGCCGTGCATGAGGTCCATCTCGGAACCGATCCCGGCACCCTGCCACTCGTGGACACCACAGATCGACCGACCCTCCCAATGGAGACACTTGAATTCGGCAGGACCTATTATTGGCGCGTCGATGAGGTCAACGAAGCCGAGCCGATCAGCCTCTGGCAAAGCAGTGTCTGGACCTTCCAGACACTCGAATACGCCATCATCGACGACTTCGAGAGCTACACCGACGACATCGACGCGGGTGAAGCCATTTTCGACACATGGCTCGACGGCTGGGTCAACAACACCGGATCGACCGTCGGGTATCTCACAGCGCCGTTTGCCGAGCGAACCATCGTCCACACTGGCGCGCAGTCCATGCCACTGGCCTATGACAACTCCGTGCCACCGTTCTACTCCGAGTCCGAGTGCGACCTGGGAGGAATGAACTGGCTCACGCATGGCGCCGACAGCCTGCGGCTGTTCGTCTTCGGTCGAGAGGATGGAGACAACGATCCTGAGCCGCTCTACGTGGCAATCGAAGATACAGCCGGCTACGTGACCGTGGTGACGCACCCCGACATCGCTATCCTCGCGGGCTGGACTGAATGGCGGATTCCTTTCAGCGACCTGACAGGCGTAAATCTCGCCCACATCCAGACCATGTATATCGGCTTGGGCAACCGTGACCATCCGAAGGCCGGCGGCACCGGGCTGGTCCTTGTCGATGATGTCGGTTTCGGGCGGTCGGCCCCAGGTGATTGAGATGGATCGTGATGTGATGCGGAGGGTGGTTTGCATAGGAGCCGCCTGCCTTGCGGTGACGGATAGATCGCCCCAAATGGGTCGCGAGAGGGCCGAAGCACGTCGCATTCTGGCGGCAGAAAGACGCAATTTGGTTGTTTCTGGAGGGTTTTTCTGCTACCATAGAAGAAGGTTGTCCGACAGCAAAAGACAGGAACAGACGGGATTGGCGTCCGAGACGACGCGATCCGTGAAAGGGAGGAGGGTCTATCTGCGTTAAGGCGCATTCCCAGAGGCACAACAGCCGAGTATGCACCGCGACAACACAACGAGAGAGACAGTCTTCGCCGATAAGTGAGGCATGTGCTGGTGTGTGGCCAACACATGACGGTGTGGGTTCCATCTGAAGGAGGACGTTCATGTTCACCAGATCATTCCATTTGTGCATCGTCGCTCTCGCGCTGGCCGCGTGTTTGGCCGCGCAGGCAGCCGTGCTCACTGACAGTTTCGACCAAGCCCATGATTTCGTCTCCGACGGCGTCGAGGGGACCATCTGGGACGGATTCCACGGTATCGGCGACGGCGAGACAGTCACAGCCCTTAATGTGTCAATGGATCGGCCAGGCCAGTTGTACGTCGAGTCGGCCGATGCCTTCTGGCACGAGCCGTGGACGCCGTTGGGGCCGTTCCTCTACAAGGTGGTCGAAGGAGACTTCGTCGCTACCGTGAAGGTGACGGATTATGCCGGCACGGCGGACAATCCGGTCTATCACAACAACTGCGGGCTTATGGCCCGGGCCCTGCCGGATGATGGCGGCAATGGAGAAGACTGGGTCGCCTTGGACTACTTCCCTATCTGGAGTTGCGGCAACTTCGTTCGGACAGCCGACGAAGACGTCCGGACCGAGAACGGGCACAATGGCAAGCAGTTCAACCTCGATCCATATCTCCAGATCGAACGAGTCGGCAATGTCTTCCACTTCCGCACCAGCACCGACGGGGTCACCTGGACGGAAATGGGCGTCTCCCCGATCACGAGAGACGATCTGGCCGATGTTCCATTGCAGGTCGGGCTGTATCAGGCCACCTATTCTGCCGACGCGGGCTATGCGGCATTCGACGACTTCACGCTTGAGGGGCCGCTCGTCGCACCGCGCATGAAGTCGTACAATCCCGCTCCCGCCGACGCCGCCACCGACATCGAACGGGCTACCGTGCTTGGCTGGCTCGTCCCGGAAGGCGTTGCCGCGCAGGATGTCTACTTTGGGACCTCCGCCGATGACGTCGCTGCCGCTGACAGAACCAATCCCCTGGGCGTGCTGGTCGGCGAAGGCCAGAGCGAGACGGCTTACCGTCCCGCCGAGTTGCTCGACTACGGGCAGACCTATTATTGGCGCGTCGATGTCGTCGAGGCGGACGGCGGCGCGATCCATGCGGGCAATCTGTGGAGTTTCACCGTCGAGCCCTATGCCTATCCCATCACCAACATCATCGCAACCAGCAACACCGCCTCGGAGGCGGGGACCGGCCCGGAGAACACCGTCAACGGCTCAGGTCTGGACTCCAGCGATCTGCACTCGACCGAACCGACGCACATGTGGCTTGGCGAAGCCGGTGAGGAACCCGCGTGGATCCAGTTCGAATTCGACAAAAGCTACAAGCTCTACGAGATGTGGCTCTGGAACTACAACGTGATGTTCGAGAAGCTCCTCGGCCTGGGAATCAAGGATGTCACGGTGGAGTACTCAACCAACGGGGCCGACTGGACGACCCTCGCCGACGTGCAGTTCAACCAGGCGACAGCCAAGGCCGGCTATGCACACAACACGACTGTCGATATGGACGGCGCGATTGCCCAATTCGTCCGCCTGAAGATCAACAGCGGTTACAGCGATAAGGGGCAGTATGGATTGAGTGAGGTCCGCTTCCTCTACAAACCCGTCAAGGCACGGGCTCCCCAGCCGGCGGACAATACGGCCGGCGTGAATCCGGACGCCACGCTCGGCTGGCGCGCCGGTCGCGAGGCGGCGAGCCATGAGGTCTACTTCGACACCAACAAGGCTGCCGTGATCAACGGCACCACCCCTGCAGGCGTTGTGGTCGAGAACCGCTACGTCTCGGGTGAACTGAATCTCGGAACGACATATTACTGGAAAGTCAACGAGGTCAATGAGGCGGCCAGTCCAAACGTGTGGGAAGGCGACCTCTGGAGCTTCTCCACCCTCGAGTTCTTCGTCGTCGAGGACTTCGAGAGCTATACGGACGATATCGATGCCGGCCAGGCAATTTTTGACACATGGCTGGATGGATGGGTCAACGAAACCGGCTCGACGGTCGGCTACCTGAACTCGCCGTTCGCCGAGAGGACCATCGTCCACGGGGGACGCCAGTCGATGCCCCTGCAGTACAACAATGCCACAGCCCCGTGGCGGTCTGAAGCCGAACGTGTATGGAGCACGCCACAGGACTGGACGCGGAACGGCGCAGACACCCTGCGGCTGTTCTTCCGCGGGCCATCGCCCGAAGAGGGCCAGGCCGGCAATGCCCCGGACGGCCTGTATGTGGCGATCCATGACGGCAACGGTGGGACCGTGGTGGTCAGACATCCCGACCCGCAGGCAACTCTGATCGATGCCTGGCAACAGTGGCGAATCGCATTCAGCGAACTGAGTGCGGCCGGCGTAACCCTCAACCGCGTCGAGAAGATGGTCATCGGGGTCGGTGACCCTGACGGCCTGACAGCCGGTGGCGAAGGCCTGATCTTCATCGATGACATCGGAGTCGGCCATCCCCTTGGCACGGCGCCGATGGCCACGGAGATCGAGAGTTTCGACGTTGCGCGTGACTTCTTGAGCGACGGGATTGAAGACACGTTCTGGGATGGCTTTCTGGGTTTGGGCGACAACGAGACCGTTGATGCACTGAATGCGTCGATCGACCGTCCGGGCCAGTTGTTCATCCAATCGACCGGGGCCTTTTTCCACGAGCCCTGGTCGCCCGTCGGTCCGTTCCTGTATAAGGCGGTTGAGGGCGACTTCATCGCCACGGTGAAGGTCGTCGATTACGCGGGAACCGCCGAAGCCCCGGTCTATCACAATACCTGCGGCCTGATGGCCAGGGCTCTGCCCGACGAGGCCGGGCCGGGAGAGGACTGGGTTTCGATCGACTACTTCCCGATCTGGAACTGCGGCAATTTCGTTCGCAGCGCCAATGACGACGTGCGTACGGAAAACGGCCACAATGGCAAGGCCTTTGAGGCCGATCGCTATCTCCAGATCGAGCGCATCGGCAACGTGTTCCATTTCCGCACGAGTCCTGACGGTATCTCGTGGACGGATATGGCAGTCTCCCCGCTGACACGGGACGACATGGATGGAGTTGCGTTGCAGGTGGGTCTGTTCCAGGCGACGTACTCAGACGATCCGGGCCATGCGGCGTTCGATGAGTTCATTCTGGAGACACCCTATTAGCTCGTCAAGTCCGGCCGTGAGATCGTGAGACCCCAAGCCGGTCTTCCACAATCACAGGGGCCTGTGTCCACACGATGCAGGCCCCCATTCTATGCGCCGCAGGCCGTCTTGCCCGCGACGGAGATAGGGCCTTGATGTTTGCCTGGGACCCGACTATATTCAACGCGTTGTTTGCCGGACGAGCAGAGAACCGTTCCCCATTGGGAGACAGCGGAAGAAAATGAGACTGACGAAAGAAGGCCAAGCCGCATTGGAGAAGATTCGCCAGTGGGCGAAAGAGCATAGACTGGACGTCGCCGGTGGCAAGGTCCGGCGGACGTCGTCGCGATTCTGCCTCGGCGTCGAGCACGGTGACTACAACGGCACCGAGTTGTTCGGCGTGGGCACCGACCGCTTCATCTGGATGGCCTACAAGCCCAACGGGACCCGTCGCATCCGCCTGTTCAGCGGCAACTTCCCCGACGACGGCGTGATCGAATACACGATCGGCCACGTCCCCGAGCCCAGGTCGGCGGCCATCGCCCAGACGTGGGGCCGGTTCCCCTACGGCATCGACCACATCCTGCGGCGTGAGGGGTTCCAACTCACCCAGGGGATCGACGCGGTCCTCTACGGCAACATTCCCGGCGGCGGCATGAGCCGCTCGGCGTCGCTGTGCATCAACCTGATCCTCTCGCTGTTCGATGCGAACAACATCGAGGTCGCCAAGGACGTCCAGATCGTGGACCTGGCCCAGGCAGTCGAGAACGACTACATCGGCTCACCCTGCGGCAAGCTCGACCAGACGATGGTCCTGTTCGCACGAGAGGGCATGGGCACATACTACAATCCCGCCGACCGCTCGATCGAGTACGTGCCGATGGGCGCAGGCGCAACGGATTTCCGGATCATGGTGCTCGACACGGGCACCGACCGTCCCGGCCTGGAGAAGTCGACGTACGCGGTGCGACGTCGCGAGTGCGAAGAGTTGGTCGCCATCCTGCAAGAGGCCGGGTTCCAGATATCCTGTCTGGCCGACATCAAGGACGAGGCGGTCTACTGCAAGATCATGACGCAGTTCGGTCCCAAATCCCCCGACCTCTGCGCACGACTGACGTACATCTTCGGCGCCCAGCAACGCTTCTACCGGATGCTGGAGGCGTGGAAGGCCGGTGACATCGAAACGGTAGGCGCGATCTTCCGACAGGACGGCATCGGCCTGCGGGATGACTACAGGATCTCGGGCCCGGAGCTGGAGACCATGTGTGACATCGTTCGCACGGTTCCGGGCGTGCTGGGCGAGCGAATGCTGGGCGGCGGCGACAAAGGGGCCTCCGGTGCACTGGTGCAAGCGGAGAGCGTCGAGGCGGTGCGCAAGGCGGTCCAAACCGCCTATCCGCGCAGCCGGCCCGATTTCGCCGACAAGTTCGCCGTGCACACGTGCAAGGTCGTCGACGGGGTCAAGGTCTTCGAATGCGTGCTCTGATCGATCGGAAAGCCAACGGCATGACGCAAGAACGCGCATCACGGAAGAAAGGCTCGCACACGGCCACCGTTCTGTCGAACGTTCAGGCGGGCGAGTGTTTCTGGAAGCTGCGATTTCGGTTTGAGGGTGAGGCAGCCCAGGCGTTTGCGGGGTTTCGCCCAGGGCAGTTTATCCAGTTCGATACGTCGGAACTGGCGATCCCCTCGATTGAGACGATCCCGGTGGCGTTGCGGAACGGCGCCCGGCGGAACGTGTTGCTGCGAAGGCCGTTCAGTTTTTCCGATGTGACGGTCGAGAGCAATGTGACCACCGCCGATCTGCTCTACTGCATCGTCGGGCCGGCGAGTCTGCGCATGACGACACTGCGCGAAGGCGATACGGCCAGCATTGTCGGACCGCTGGGCAACGGCTTTGCCGTCCGCGAGGGCACGCGCATCGCCCTGCTGGTCGTCGGCGGCATGGGTCTCCCGCCGATCCGTTGCCTGGCGAAATCGCTGAGCGTCGAGCACCCGGACATCACGGCGGTCGCCTTCATCGGCTCGCGGACGGTGAACGCCCTGCCCCTGGAGGAACGCCCTGCTGTGTTCGAGGAAGATCTGAGTCTGTCGGTCCCCACCTTCGCGACACTCGGCGTCCCGTCGATGGTGGCCACCGACGATGGGTCGGCCGGCCATCGGGGACCTGTCACGGAATGCCTCTCGCAGTGGCTGCAGGAGAACGCGGATCGTCCGCGAGAAGAGATTGTCGTCTACGCGTGCGGCCCGGAACGCATGTTGGCGGCTGTCGCGCGGATCGCAAACGAAAAGGACATCGACTGCCAGGTCAGCATGGAACGCCGAATGGCCTGCGGGATCGGACTGTGCCAGAGCTGCGCCATCGAGTGCCGCCTCGCCGATTCGGACGAGACCATCTACAAACTCTGTTGCCAGGACGGCCCCGTCTTCGACGCGAGAGAAGTCGTCTTCGGCACGGATGACGCCTGATATCTTCCTGGATCACAAGCAAGCACAAATGACTGAGCGAATCGACATGTCGGTGGAGTTTGCCGGGCTGAGGCTGGCGAATCCGGTGTTCACGGCGTCGGGTACGTGCGGGTATGCCGACGAACTGGCGGATTTCATGGACGTCGATGCGCTGGGCGGGTTCATCACCAAGAGCATCACGCTTAAGCCGCGTAAGGGCAACCCGACGCCGCGAATCGTCGAGACCGACGCCGGCATGCTCAACGCCATCGGTCTGGCCAACGTGGGCCTGGAGCGATTCGTCGCAGAGAAGCTGCCGGTAATCGCACGCATGAAGTCGGCCGTTTTCGTCAACGTTGCCGGCACAACAATCGAGGAATACGTCGCCGTCGTCGAGCGGCTGGCGGGCGAGAAGGCCCTGGCCGGCTTCGAGCTGAACATCAGTTGCCCGAACGTCAAGAAAGGCGGCATCAGCTTCGGGACCGACCCCGCGCAGGTCGAGGAGATCACCCGGGCGGTGAAGAAGGCGTGCGGCTCGAAGGTGTTGATCGTCAAGCTTGCACCGGCGGTGACCGACATCAGCGTTACCGCACGGGCGGCGGTGGCCGGCGGGGCTGACGCCCTGAGCCTGATCAACACGTTTACGGCGATGGTCATCGACATAGAGACGCGGCGGCCGGTGCTGACCAATCGCACCGGAGGTCTGTCCGGGCCGGCAATCAAACCCATCGCGGTTTACCTCGTCAACAAGGTCTACCGCGAAGTGGCGCGAGAGGCGAGGATTCCGCTGCTGGGGCTCGGCGGCATTCGTTCGGCTGCCGACGCCGTGGAATTCCTGATGGCAGGCGCAACAGCGGTAGCGGTTGGGACGGCCAGCTTCGTCGAGCCGGATTGCGCCGTGCAGATCGTCGCCGGGCTTCGGGACTACTGCGCACGAAAGAAGATCACCCGCCTTGCCGAACTGACAGGATCGCTCGACAGACCAGCCTGATACGAGCGACAATCGGACAGCGTTTCACGAAAGAGAAGGGAGACTCGAACATGGAACGACGCGACTTTCTCAGAGCCGCCGGCGGCGTTGCCGCGGCAGCCTGCCTCTGCGGATGCAGCGCCCCCTCGACGAACGCGACGGCGACCGGGACACGGCGACCGAACATCCTCTGGATCATCTCCGAGGACACCTCGCCGGACCTTGGCTGTTACGGTCATCCCGTCGTCAAGACGCCGAACCTTGACAGGCTGGCCACCGAGGGGGCACGCTTTGCCCACGCGTTCGTCACCGCCCCGGTTTGCTCGGCGTCGCGCTCCGCTTTCATGACGGGCATGTATCAGACCAGCATCGGCGCCCACAACCACCGCAGCCATCGCGACGACGGCTACACGCTGCCGGCCTCGGTAAACGTCATCACGGAGTACTTCCGGCAGGCGGGCTACTACACCAGCAACTGCGCGGGCCTGAACTACAAGCGGCCCGGCAAAACCGACTGGAACTTCACGCCAAAGGGCGTGCCATTCGACGGCACGGACTGGTCGCAGCGGAAGCCGGGCCAGCCGTTCTTCGCCCAGATCAACCTCAGTCTGACCCATCGGGACTTCAAACGCGATGAGAGAAATCCAATCGACCCGACGGCCGTCCAACTGCCGCCCTGCTACCCCGACCATCCGGTGGCCCGGCGCGACTGGGCCGACTACCTGGAATCCATCCAGAACCTCGACACCGAGGTCGGCGTGGCGCTGGCCTGGCTGGAGAAGGAAGGTCTGGCGGACAACACCATCGTGATGTACTTCGGCGACCACGGCCGCCCCCACGTGTGGGATAAGCAGTGGCTCTACGACGGGGGCATTCACGTCCCAATGATAATCCGCTGGCCCGGCCACATCGCACCCGGCACGGTTGTCGATGACCTGGTCAGCAGCATCGATTTCGCGCCGACCTTCCTGTCGCTGGCCGGCATTGCGCCGCCGAGGCATCTCCAAGGCCATGTGTTTCTCGGCCGCAACAAGAGGAGCCGCAAGTACGTCTTTGCCGCCCGCGACCGATGCGACGGCACAGCCGATCGCATCCGCTGCATCCGCTCGAAGCGTTACAAGTACATCCGCAACTACTACCCGGACCGGCCGTACACACAGTTCAACGCGTATAAGAAGCTGCAATACCCTGTCGTGACGCTGTTGGAGGTCCTGCATCAGCGCGGGCAGTTGACGCCGGCCCAGGCGCGGTTCATGGCGACGACCCGACCGAAAGAAGAATTCTACGACGTCGAAGAAGACCCGTTCGAAACGCGCAATCTCGCCGATGATCCCGCGTGTGCCAAGGTCCTGAAGGAGCACCGAGGCAAGCTCGACGAATGGATCAAGGCCACCAAAGACCGGGGAGAAGACCCCGAGCCCCAGGAGGTGGTCGCCTATTGGCAGAAGGACATGGCGGACTACTACGAGCGACAGATGACCAACCGGGGTTTGTCACCTGACATCCTGGATGAGGACTACCTGAACTGGTGGGTCAGGAAGCTGATTGTCTGAGCCGCACCCAAGTCTCTCGATATTCCGGAGGCGAATATGAGCCAGCCCCTGTCGCGAACGCTGAGCATTGTCGTTCTCATCGCTGTTGTCATGCAACCGTTCAAAGGGTCGGTCCGAGCCGCAGAAGAGGCCGACCGCATGACCTACGCCCAGGCCAAGGCGCGAATCCCGCAGCGTCAGTTGCCCGACTTCTGGGTCGGCGGGGTCCAGGGGCTTGCGGACCGGTTCGAGAGGCTTCATCGCGGCACCGCCCGCGTCATCGCGATCTCGCCGGGTGGCAGACCGATCCACCTCGTCACGTACGGCACTAAGGAGCCGCTCCAGCAGAAGGCAAATTTCAACTCCGCCATCGGAGGCCGTCTGCCCAGCGCCTATATGGACAAGGGGGCAAGGAAGAAACCCGTGGTCTTCTTCGTCGGTCCTGTGCACGGCCACGAGGTCGAGGCACTGACCGGCCTGGTCAACTTCATCGAGATCCTGGAAACCGGCAAGGACCTGCGCGGAAGGGATCAGATGCGTCTGCGGCAGCTCGGCCTGCAATGCCGCCTCCTGATCCTTCCTGCGGGAAATCCCGACGGCATTGCGCGATTCGAGCCCCGGTCGCTCCAGGGGATGGGGCACAACGACCTACGCTTCTGGGGCCAGGGCACCTGGAGCGACGACATGCTGTGTGGGTGGCCTCACGTCAAGCGGCAGCACCCGCTCGTGGGCGACAACGTCGGCTTCCTCGGCTGCTATTTCAATGACGCCGGCATCAACCCGATGCATGACGAGTTCTTCGCCCCGATGGGGCCGGAAGCACCCGCCATCCTGAGGCTGGCCCTGGAGGAGGGCCCTGATTTGGCCGTTTCGCTGCACAGTCACGAGCCGGTGCCGGCGTTGCTGAGGCCCGCATATGTGCCGATGTCCGTCCAGCAGGACGTGCGTATGCTGGCCGAGAGATATTACGCCCTTTTGGAAGAGCGGAACCTGCCGCACAGCAGCCTGCCACAAGTCCGCGCTGAAGACAGCGACTCGCCCAGCGCCTTTAATCTGACCAGTGCGCTCTATCACGTCAGCGGCGCGACGCCGTTCACGTTCGAGTGCCCGCATGGAATCCAGGGCTTCTGCGAAGTGACACACGAGCAGATCCTCGACATCCAACTGACCCTCTATGAGGCCATGCTGCGAGATGAACTCGACAAGAAGAGGTGACATCATCGCCCGGGCGCTGCGGTTGATTCCGCTGTTCGCGGTTCTGCTCTGCGGGCTGGCCTGCGCCCAGGCACTCACACTGAACCAGAGTCCTGCTCTGCCGAGCGAATGGGGATATCGCCCCGCCGATGGCGTCGTCTCACTAACCGATCCGCCGAGCTTCAGTTGGCGTCCCGCTGACGGCCTGATCTGGGAGATCGAGTGCGTTCGCGCCGAAGACTCTCCCGACAAAGCATACCGGGCAAGCGACATCGAGTTCAGCGTGCATTGCCCGCCCCAGGTCTTCGGGCCGGGGCAATATACCTGGCGCTATCGCGGCCGGGACAAGGCCGGCCGCTACACGGACTGGAGCCAATCGCGTTCGTTCACAATCGCACCCGATGCGTCCAAGATGCCGCTGCCTCCGCGCGCCGAACTTCTGGCTCGCATTCCTGCGACCCATCCGCGTCTGTTCCTGCGACCCGAGAATCTGCCCAGGCTCCGCGCGCTGGCCCAGGGCGAGATGAAGGCCGAATATGAGGCCCTCGTCCGGCAGTGCGACCGGATCCTGGCCGACCCACCGCCCACCGCCGAGCCGCCGAAGTACCCGCTGGAGATGGAACGAAAGAGCGAGGAATGGCGCGTCATGTGGTGGGGAAATCGAACGTATACAATCAAGGCGCTCGACAGCGCCGCGACGCTGGCCTTCACCCGCCTGCTCGGCGGACCGGAAGAATACGGACGCGAGGCCAAGCGCATCCTGCTCGAATGCGCCAAGTGGGACCCGAAGGGCAGCACCGGCTACCGCTACAACGACGAGGCGGGCATGCCGTACAACTACTACTTCGCGCGGACCTACAGCTTTGTCAACGATCTGCTCAGCGAAGGTGAGAAGCAGATTTGCCGGGATGTGATGAAGGTTCGCGGCGACGAGATGTACGATCACCTCTGCCCGCGTCACTTGTGGCGACCCTATGCAAGCCATTCGAATCGCGCCTGGCACTTCCTCGGCGAGATCGGCATCGCCTTTTTGGGCGAGATCGATGGTGCCGAGGATTGGGTCTGGTTCGCGACCAATGTGTTCTTCAACGTCTATCCCGTCTGGAGCGACGACGACGGCGGCTGGCACGAAGGCGTTTCA
>ENA-UOUL01001826-UOUL01001826.1-bioreactor-metagenome-genome-assembly--contig:-NODE-1826-length-27531-cov-21.469513_pt1 | contig 27531 bp, 23 predicted proteins | sample MGYA00249838_ERZ747220 | MGnify/ENA primary metagenome ERZ747220 (study PRJEB28778, sample SAMN05720191) | bioreactor metagenome | isolation source: Anaerobic biogas reactor | place: USA:Washington...
GCCGTCCGGGAAGGAACATCCTGGAGCTGCACCCACGGCATCGGGCGCTGGCAGGAGGGGTGCGGGTGCCACTGCGGGACGCACCCCGACTGGTCGCAGGCGTGGCGCAGGCCGCTCCGGGAGGCGATCGTCATGGTCCGCGACGCCCTTGCTCCCCGGTCGGCGGAGGCGCTCGCAACCCTCGTCAGAGACCCACGGGAGGCCCGGGAGGATGCCGTCGATCTCGTCCTCGGCGGGTGGTCGGATGAGACCGTGGAAGGATTCCTGTCACGGCACGCGCTCCAGGGCATATCGCCCGGAGAACGGCGGCGGGTGCTCGCGCTTCTCGAGATGGAGCGGCAGGTGATGCTGATGCAGACGAGTTGCGGCTGGTTCTTCGACGACATCGCAGAACCGGGGAGCGTCCAGGTGATGCGGCATGCGGGCCGTGCGATGGATCTCGGCCGGCAGGCCCTCGGGATCGATCTCGAACCGGCGTTCATCGGTATCCTCCGCCGTGCTCCGTCAAACGATCCGGGATACGCGACCGGCGCTGCGGTCTACGAGGTCCTGGTCAGGCCGGCAGCGGCGGACCCTGCCCGAATAGGTGCGGGGGCTGCACTCTACGAGATCTTCGGCATCACCCCCCTCGCGGCCGAATCAGGGATGTACGCCATCCGCGGGGACTGGCCGTACCGGTCGGAGACCGGCGGCCGGCAGAACCTCCTCGGGACCGTCCGGGTGCGGTCCCGGGTGACGGGAGAAGAGGTGTTCTTGGATGCGGTCGCATCTTTTTCGGGCATAGACCGGGTCGTCATCGGCGTGCGCGAGCCCGGCGACGCTCTCGGGGCGGCGTGGGAAGAGGTGACGGAGACCGGAGAGATAGGGGCGTTTACCCGGGTTTACACCGCATCCGACCTCTCCGACGAGGAACGGTGGACGATCGCCCGCCGGGTTCTCCCCGGCATCGGGTCGGCCGTCTGCGCGGTCTACCGTGATGCGGCACCGCTGCTTGGCGTACTCGAAGACCTCGGGATCCCCGAACCCGGGGTCGCAACCCTGCTCCGGGAGCATGCCTGCACCGAACGGCTGCTTGCCATCCTTGAGAGCGGATGCCCCGACCCGGATCGCTTTGCGGCACTCGCCGCGGATGTGCGGGCAGGAAACTTCAGGCTCGATCTCCCGACACTCGGGGAGGCGGCGAGCAGGCGAATAGCGGCCTCCGTCAGGGCGGCGGCGGCCCGGCCGGAAGATCCGATGCCGCTTGAGGAGATCGCCCGCATCGTCCGGTGTGCGAAAGTTTTTGGCCTCCCACTCACTCTATGGGAGAGCCAGAACGCCTGCATCGGTATGCGCAGGCAGTATGCCGTGATGCAACAGCGTGCCGGTCGGGGTGATGGGGATGCAGAGCGATGGGCGGGGGCCTTCAGGAGGGCGGCGGCATGCCTTGGCGTGAGGGGGTGTGAGGTGTGAACCGGCGAGGAAGCGGGGTACTCCTGCATATCACGTCCCTGCCATCGGCATACGGCATCGGCGACCTCGGGCCAGCGGCACGCCGGTTCGTGGACCTTCTTGCCGGGACAGGACAGCGCTACTGGCAGATCCTTCCCCTCAACCCGACGTGCCCCGCGTTCGGCAACTCGCCCTACCAGAGTAGATCGGCGTTTGCCGGGAATACCTGGCTCATCAGCCCCGAGCAGATGGTCGCCGATGGCTTCCTCGCCCCGGAGGATATCCGCGACCCTCCGCCCTTCCCCGCGGAGAGGGTGGATTACCAGGCGGTCCTGGACTACAAGAACAGTCTCTTTGACCGTGCGTTTGCACGATTCAAAGAGCACGGGGAGAACTTCCGTTACATGGATTTTGCGGCAGAAAACGCCATGTGGCTCAACGATTACGCCATCTTTGTCGCCCTCAAGGACCGGTTCGGCGGGAAGGTCTGGGGCGACTGGCCGGTCGGGATCCGGGACCGACACGATGAGGCATTGCGGAAACACGGCGCGGAACTGGCGGAGCCTATCCTCCGGGAGAAGTTCCTCCAGTATATCTTCGACCACCAGTGGCGCGTACTCAAGAACCATTGCCGTGACCGTCACATCCAGATCATCGGCGACATCCCGATCTACCTCACCTACGACAGCGTCGACCTCTGGGCGAACCCGGAACTCTTCAAACTGGATGAACACAAGAAACCGACGGTCATCTCGGGCGTCCCCCCGGATATGTTCAGCGCGACCGGGCAACTCTGGGGAAACCCGATCTACAACTGGGAGATGCACCAGAAGCAGGAGTTCCGGTGGTGGGAGAGCCGGATCGACCACACCCTCGCCTTCGTCGACCGGGTGCGCCTCGATCACTTCCGGGGATTCGTGCAGTTCTGGGAGGTGCCGGCCGGGGATGTGACTGCACAGAACGGGCACTGGGTCGATGCGCCCGGCGGGGACCTCTTCACCCTGCTTACACGGGGCCGCTCGTGCCTCCCGTTCATCGCCGAAGACCTCGGCTACATCACCCCCGATGTCCACGAGATGATGGCACACTTCGGGTTTCCCGGCATGAAGATCCTGGTATTCGGGTTCTCCGGCGACGTCGCACAGAACCCTCACGCGCCCCACAACATCACGAGCAGGTGCGTCGCCTACACGGGGACGCACGACAACAACACGGTCAGGGGGTGGTTCGAGCACGAGGTCTCCGACGACCAGAAGAATCTCATATTTAGCTATATCGGGGGATCGGTCAGCGCCGACCATATACACCGGATCCTCATCCGGCTCGCGATGATCTCCCCCGCCGAAACCGTGATCGTCCCGATGCAGGATATTCTCGACCTCGGCGAGGAGGCGCGGATGAACCGGCCGGGCACAGCGGAGGGAAACTGGGAGTGGCGTCTTCTGCCCGAACAGGCAACCGAGCAGGCCATGCAGGAGTTCTCTGAAGTCACCAGGATCTACGGGAGGAGATGAAGGGCGGGCGGTGCTCTCCCGCCTTCCATCGTATCTGCGCCGGGTGTGCACTCCTGCCGGCAGCACTCTTCGTCGGCACCCCCACCCCGCCCGCACCTTCGGCAAAGGATACCCGTACCCTTCTGCCGGCACCCCCACCCTACCCGCGCCTGCGGCAAAGGATACCCGTACACTCCTGCCGGCAACCCCACCCTACCCGCGCCTGCGGCAAAGGATACCCGTACACTCCTGCCGGCAACCCCCACCCCACCCGCGCCTGCGGCGCTCCTCCCCCGCCCCCACCGGGGGGCGGGGTCCGTGCGTGGCGATACCTGGTGGGCAGCCGTATCCGGGGTGGAGCTGGTGGGCAGCCGTGCCAGGTTCTTCTCCAGGATCTCCCCATGCTGTGGACCGTGGGGAATATCGCCACGGGGGGTGGGGCCGACGGGGAGGGGGAACTCGTTCCCCCTCCCCTGTCTCTCACGCTCCAGATACCTTGCTTCTGCCGGCAACCCCCACCCCGCTCGTGCCTTCGGCAAAGGATACCCGTGCACTTCTGCCGGCAACCCCCATCCCCACTCGGGATAGAGGCAGTGCCCGGGCGTATACCTGGTGGGCAGCCGTGCCCCGGGAGCAGCGCTGGCGCCGGTTTTCTGGAGGGAGGAGGGGCGGGGTTCCCGCCCGCGCCTCCGGCGCTGTCGCGCGAACATCTCCCGGGCAGGTTTTCCCGCAAAAGTCGTTTGAGCGGCTCTTTCACCCGGAAGGCGTGCCCAATCCCGCTTCAGTCGCCGCCCGGGCCCGGGGCACGCCGCACCCCGGATCTGCTTCTCAGGTGTCCCTCACCCCTAAAACCATTAGATTTTGTGATTTTTCTTATTTTGCTGGATGAGAACAAAAATCCGTAGACATATATAATAATAAATACGGACTGTATACTATTCAAGAGGGGCAGATTTCATGGAGGACTCCCTGCGTAACCAGTATGCTCACATCCCGGAGCGGATCTCGGGACTCGTCGACCTTGCGTATAACCTCTGGTGGAGCTGGAACCCGGAGGTCCGGACACTCTTCAAACAGGTAAATCCACAGGCGTGGAAGGAGAGTATCCACAACCCTGTCCGGATGCTCCGCGAGATACCGGTCGAGTTCCTGAAACGGGCAGCGGAGAATCCCGCCTACCTCCGCCGCTACGACATCGTCATGCGCCGGTTCAGGAAATACCTGAATGCTACCGGGACCTGGTTCTCTGAACAGTATCCCAATCGACAATCGCTGACGATCGCCTATTTCTCGGCGGAGTACGGGCTCCACCACTCGCTCCCCATCTACGCGGGCGGACTCGGATTCCTCGCCGGCGATCACCTGAAAGAGGCAAGCGACCTCGGTCTCCCGATGGTCGCCGTCGGGTTCATGTACTCGCAGGGCTACCTGCACCAGCAGATCAATCCCGACGGGTGGCAGGAGGACATCACCGAACCCCTCGACCACACTATGGCGCCCATCACCCGTGTACAGGACCCGACCGGCGAAGACCTGATCATCCAGGTTCCGCACATCGACCCGCCCCTCTATGTCGCCGTCTGGAAGGTCGATGTCGGCAGAATACCGCTCTACCTCCTGGATACGGATATCCCCTGCAATAACCCCGGAAACAGGGGGATCTCGTCCCGGCTTTACACGGGAGATCTGGAGCAGCGCCTCCGGCAGGAGATCGTCCTCGGCATCGGCGGCAGAAAAGTGCTTCATGCGCTCGGCGTCGAGTATGCAGCGGTGCACTTGAACGAGGGGCACCCGGCGTTTGCACTGCTCGAACGGGTCAGAGAGCGGGTCGAACGGGGGATGAGCTTCAACGAGGCGCTTGAACAGGTCCGGGCGACGTCCGTCTTCACCTCGCATACGCCTGTCCCTGCGGGGCATGACGTCTTCCCCATCGACCTCATCGACCGCTACTTCAGGGCCTACTATCCGGCGCTCGGCATCGACCGGAATGAGTTCCTGCAGCTCGGCGTCCATCCGCAGCTCTCAAACTCGGGCTTCAACATGACCGCGTTTGCCCTGCGCGCGTCGGCACATCACAACGGCGTCTCAAAGACGCACGGAAGCGTCACCCGGCAGATGTGGAGGTGTCTCTGGCCCGGGATACCCGAGGCGACCGTGCCCATCGATCACATCACGAACGGCGTTCATGTACCGACCTGGCTGAACCACCGGATGCGCGATCTCTACGACCGGCACATCGGATCGACCTGCCCGAACTGGCTCGCGGAGCACGATGACCCGTCGATATGGGAACTCATCGATGAGATACCGGATGCCGAACTCTGGTATCTCCACACCTGGCTGAAGGCAAAACTCTTCAACCGTATCCGCGAGCAGGAGAGGGTCGGATGGGCGGTTCACCACAAAAGAGGGACGCCGCATCCGGCGGTCGGAGGAGCGTTCCTCAACCCCTCCGTCCTGACGATCGGGTTCGCCCGGCGGTTTTCGACCTACAAGCGGGCCTCCCTGATCTTCGAGGACCTGGAGCGGTTGAAACGTATCTTAAACAACCGGTGGCGCCCCGTTCAGATCATATTCGCCGGCAAGGCTCACCCGGCGGATAACGAGGGAAAACGGGTGCTCCAGCAGATCTATCGCTACATGCAGCAGCCTGAGTTCGGGGGGCGGATTGCTTTCATCGAGGACTACAACGAGAAGGTGGCCCAGTACCTGGTGCACGGCGTCGATGTCTGGTTGAACAACCCCCTGCCCCCGATGGAGGCGAGCGGCACGAGCGGGATGAAGGCGTCGCTCAACGGGGTGCTGAACCTCTCCATCCTGGATGGGTGGTGGATCGAGGGTTACAACGGCAAGAACGGTTGGGCGTTCGGGAGCGAGGCGCTCGCCTGTTCAAACAGGGATGCTGCCGACGCCGTGGCGATCTACGACCTTCTGGAGAAAGAAGTCGTCCCGCTCTACTACAACCGCCCCATCGACGACATCCCCCATGACTGGGTGAAGATGATGAAAGAGTCGATCAAGAGCAATGGCCCCCGGTTCTCGGCCCGCCGGATGGTGAAGGAGTATGTCGCGCGGTATTACCCCTCGCTCCTGGAGGCTGCCGATGCGGGGCATATCCGGCCCCTGGAAGAGGCGAAACCCCGGGCGCCGGCCTGGGAGCCATGGGTGCAGGAAAAGGCCCGGGACGAGGGCGACTGAGGGGGGCCGGGGGCATCCCCCCGGGGCGATGGGCGGGTGAGATTGCAGCGCCCAAAAAGGACGATAGAGGGCCGGGAGCCCCCTTGAGGCTAATGGGTATACTCGATGATCCTGATATCCGGGCCGATAGCCCTGATGATACAGTCCCTCATATCGGCATAATGCGGGCAGGGATAACCGATTGGATTTCCCCTGGTGATGCACGATGCGAATACGATCGCTTCTGCCCCTCGCTCGATGAGCATCTTCGCCCGCGGTATCGCCCTCTTACCGGGGCACCCGCCACACGTCACAAACCCAACAATCTCAACGGGTCCGGTCTCCTTGAATGCACCTTTTCCCTCCCTTGTTACGAGGAAATCCGTGGTTCCCGGGCACATATCCTCGGTCATCATGCAGCGGATGATACCAACCTTCATACAGGTGAGCTCTCTACCCTGGACGATAACTATTTCCATCGGGCATAAATGGTCTCCGGTTCATCCGGCCGGCCAGGTTCAGGGAAACCCTCTCCGGTCAACCCGGCCGTCGCCATGGGCCGGGATGAGGCGCAAGATCAGTGTCCCGAACGCGGAGGAGATGCACGCCCGCACGGGGAAGTAAGGCTCCCCGGAGGGCATTCGTTCACGGGGGAGCAGAGCGCCGGGGATACGCTCCCAAAAAAGGGTGGTTATGAGCGCCTGCGCAGGGCATATCCTGCAAGCGCTATTCCGGCAAGCACTGCTGCCCATGGGAACGGGGCAGGCATGGCGTCAGGAGGCTTCGCGCTGCCGGAGGAGGCAGCGTCATATACAAGGGTCAGTGTCGTGATACCATCGATCGCCTTCTCTTTCGGGACTGCTTTTCCGCGCAGCGCGAGGGGCCAGATGCCGCTGTCAACGCTGAAGGTGTGGTTGTCCGCCTGGTTTACCACGAGGTAGTCCCTGTTTCTCATGATCTCGCGGGAAGTGAAGGATACCGTATCACCGTCCGCATTCGCCAGGATGACCGTGTAGGCATCATTCTTCGCAAGGGTCACATTGTACGCCATATTATCGACGAGGTTTTCGTCATGCTGACATGCGTCGTCCACAAAGCCCACCAGCATATAGAGGGGCATCCCTCTCCAGACATGCCCGTCGTCGTCTGTATAGGTTATCGCATGGCCGTGTGCTCGTTCGCCGCAGGCAAGGCCCTGTTCAAACTCCTTTTTTGGGATCGACGTGGTGAGGTACCCGGAGAGGTTCAGTGCCCAGTCCGCCTGTTTACGGGGGTAGATCTCCAGTTTCTCGACATTCCGGACGGCAAGTCCTGCTACGGACGGATAGGAGGTCCCTGCACACCAGTAGTAGCGCCAGTACCCCGGGTCGGTGCATTCCTTCATGTCCTGGTTGCCGAAGACATGGTCCGGGGAGAGGAAGAAGAGCGCGGGGCCGCCGGTGTATTCAGGGACAAATCCCTCTTTTTTGGTCTCCCATGCGAGAATTGCCGTACCCTGTTTCTCTTTGGGTGTGTAGATGTTCTCGTACATGAGCTCGACGACATACCCGTCTGTCGAGGTCATCCGGAGTTCGTCTCCTTCCTGCATACCGCCCACGAGGTCACAGAGGTCGGAGATGGCGGTGCCCCTGGGAGCTTCCTGGACCTTTTCGAGGTTCTTGTCTTCGGTGGGGTTCCAGAGATCGGCGGTGTCGAAGGTCGGGCCCTGGAATGAGTAGGTGGTCACGCCGTCGCCATGGATGGGCAGGTGGTCTCTCATCCACCTGCAATCAACGGTCGTGGCGTTCAGCACGTTCCCGCCCTCTTCATCGTACCGGATGACCATGAGACTCACCGTATCTCCCGGTTCTCCCGTAATCGCAGCACCGACGAGGGTGATGTCCATGATGTTCCCGATACCCATGCCGGCGGGTACGTCCTCGCCGACAAGGATGAGGGGGGCGATCTTGATATCCCCGTCCTGTCCCGGCAGGGGCCCGCCGTTCACCGAGTCGGCGATACAGAACCCGGTGTCGGTCAGGTCTGACGGGGAGAATATACGGTCGTGCCAGTCGGTCGCCCGGATGATGATGCTGTAGCCTTCAGCGGCGCGGGTGGCATTGAAGGTCGCAGGGTCCGCGTCGTCCACCATGCCGATGAGCAGTTTGAGGGGAACACCGGTATAGACACTGCCATCAGGCGCGGTATAGGTGATGCCGCTTCGGGCCTTGATCTCGTGGAACGCATTCGCAGATATCGTTTCTTCCCCGGCACCGGTGAGGGTGAGCGTCCATGACGTTGCTGTGCTGTCGGCGGTGCTCTCCGCTGTCACAATCCCGGTTGCACCGGCGAGGAGAAAGAGTGCCGCCATGAGGTAGGTGAAGGGCGCTCTTTCCTGTTGGTATTCTGCTCTGGGTATCATATTGTTCATTATAGCATACAGAAGCCCTTCATAAATGGCAATCGAAGAGATCTCGTGTTAACCTCTTTTGATCTACGCCACGTCTTCCCATCACTTCCTGCCGTATACGGTCCATCCTGCGGTGGCGTAACGGATTCAGGTAGAGGGTGACAGGGGGCCACTGGAACTGCCACCGAGCGGGAAAGTGGCGAGAGTGGCTTTTGCCCCGGAGATCCACGGGCAGAGTGTGGGACTACCTATGGACAGGCGCCCGGCCTTCCCGATCCAGAGGAAGGGGTCATGTACATCATGGGTGGCAGCAGACGTTATGCAGAGAGCGGATATTGTATGTCCGGACAGATCTCCCCGTTCTGCTCTTCGCGACGAGCACGGAGACCTCCTGGGGGCGAGAGCGCTGCGATCGTACGCCGATACGGGTAACGTCCCATCGCTCCACATGGCCCTGCTCCACGAGTCGAAAAACGCGTGCATGTGATGGCATTAAGCTCAACAGCTCCTTACACGCTTTTTCTCCGATAAAACGGACCCGACCGTTGCAGTCTTCCTGGCTCAACGGGCGAGCTGCACTGTCGTTGCTCACTTTCACCAAGCGCGGTTCTCGCTTATAATCCCCCACGCCCACCTCTCTTTGCGTGCGGAAACCTGCTCGGAGGCCGGCCGATCAAACCTCGCTCTCCGCAGCACCGACCCGCCCGCACAGGAGCAGCGTATGAGAGAGATCACCCGCTCGACCACATCCCGGACCCCATTGCAAAACTCGCCAGGGAGAAGTGAATCGCCCGCGATAAAGTCAGATTGATACCACCACAGAACGAGGAAACAGTATGCAGCGCAGAGACAGGATAGACGGCAGCCCCCATGATGAAGCGTGCACCAACATCGATTCACACGGAACTGCCAACAACCCTTCTCTGTCCAGAGTGATAAGACCGGCTATCGAGAAGCGACGCGCGGGTATTGTCCCGCCCTACCTGATCCGGCAGGTCGCGGCCGCCGAAGTGAGTCGGTACGGCCGGGCAGTGCGGGAGATCCACATTGTCCGGGCGCGTTGCCACTACTCCACGGTCACGACCGTGACCGGAGAGGAGGCGGAGGGCGAGATCCGGATCGATGCGACCAGGGCGGACTTCGACGCGGCGGCAAGGCTCTATGCCGCGATCAACCGGGACGGCGGGGGGCAGGACTCGAAGATGACCCGGAACGAAGCGGCGGCGCTCGCCACGATTGCCCGGATGGGGTGGGAGACGTTCGCGGTCCGGATGCTGCAGCAGGCGACCGGGCTCTCCTATCACCAGGTCCGGCGGATCCTGCAGGGCTACACCGCGAAGGGCACGGTCTACTGCGGGCTCTCCGAGAAGTGTTCGGCGTGGTGGACGCGACGATCATCGACGAATCCGCCGGGACGACCGTCTGCCGGCACGACCGTCCGCCGGCACGAGTCCCACTTCCGGTTCGACGCCGAGCGCTACCGGGAGCGGACAGCGGGGCTCGCGGCCTCGCTGGAGGAGGAGGGCCCCTCCCCGCCGCCTTCCGGCGGGAGTGGCGGTATGCCGGATCCGTGCTGCAAGGGGGTGCGCAACCATAGCCGCAAAGAGATCGAGGAGGGGAAACCTCAACAGGATAAGGAGGATCTGGTGAAATGAGAGATTTCATCAGAGATCGATCGCGGCGATCAGGGGTTGTTAGCGGCAGATTCAGGAGCACACCATCCACCCCGCGGGAAGAGCGCCGGGAACGCGGGCCGGGCGTGTCGTGTGTTTTTGGACCTGCTGCGAACGGAAAGACCGAAAGTAGTTATTTAACGATAGATCGTAAAAACACCAGCGTATTGAAGAGTTTATATCATGAACGTGTTTGCGCTCCCCTTTGCGCACCCCTTTGCAGCACGGGGCAAATGTTGTACATCCGCTGCCCGGGGTGCTTGATCCGGAAGCGTTCGAGCGGGTGAAGGTGGAGCCTGGCCGGTGCGGTCTCTGCGGGAGGAGGAGGGCGGTGTACCGGTCGCGGGAGGCGCATATCTGCGAGGGGTGTTATGCCCGGCTGGTACGGGAGGGGTGAGATGATCCCGGTCGATCCTCTGCAGGGGCCGGCGGTGAGCCGGGTATCGTCTATTATGGCTGTGATATGGTAGCGCACCGGACGATAACCCTCGCGCAAGAGGGCGCCGCGATCGTCGTCCGGGCGAGGGCGACGACCCCCACGCCCCTGACGGGATCGACTGCGTGGTCCACGGCGGCCCGGGCAGGGTATACCGGGCGTTGCAGGATCAGGCCCGGCCCGTGGTCGATTCTCGCCGGCCGGTGAGCGCGACCTCTCCAGGATCGCCGGCTGCGCCTCTACGGGGGCGCTGCTGCACCCGGGGGGTGATCGGTGGGGACCGATCTTCCCCCGCTGCCGGAGGACGAGGATATCCCGGAGGGGGCGGTCCTGTGAGGACGGAACGTTCGGGGGCGAACCCCATGTTCGCCCGGGCGGTTCGCGATCTTCTAAGCGAGAGACGCGGGAACTATGCAACACTCTTGATCTTCACCTTCAGCCCGGATGCGAACGCCTCCATCGAGCCCGGGTCTTTGAACCCGGCCAGGATCACTTCCCGGGTGAGAAGACGAGGGCGGTCCCTGCATCGCCCCGGTAGATCAGGCCGGGGAACTGCTCGTACTCAACCCGTTCCATCCTGAGCGCGACGATGAGCCACGAGAGCAGGATCTGGAAGTCGTCCATCCCGACGATCTTCCTGACCTCGGGCGGTGATGCGAGTGCAGGGTCGATGATGGGTGAGAAGACCGCGCCGCCCAGGGTCTCGAAGAACGCGAACGGATCTTCCGAGACGACGAACCGCTTGATCATCGCCTCCCCGGCGTATCCGGAATGCAGGTGATTTCATGGCCGGGATCAAGTACCCATCAAGTACGGAAACGCCGGCAAATATCCAGACATATGCAGATCGCCGGCAATATCGCTGACATTACTTTCCGGGAGCAGGCACTCCGAATATAATTCGTCAAGTATTCCCTCTGTCTGGTGCCGCCCACCACGGGACGTATTTCATCATCTTTGGAGGGGCGTCCGGATCGTAGGGAACAATCTCCCCCGTCTCCACTGCCTCCTTGATAAACCGTGAAACTGTTGCACTATTCTTTAAGGAGACACCGAATCTCTCACGCAGAGAACTGTTTGTCAGATATTCCCGGTTGACATATTTCAGGCAGGCATGAAGGTAACAGGCCCGCACACGATCAGCCTTATCCATCCTGGGGAGCGGCCGGGGCGCAAAGAGGATTGAGCGCGTGGCCTCTCCTGTCACTTCGAAGAAAGGAGCCGGGAGTTGATAAAACTCCGTCTGGAATACAACCTTGTCGATACCGCTACCACGCTCTTCACAGATGCCCATGCGCCGCATCAAGGATGCCAGGGTTTCGTTCCGCGACTTTGGGGGTGAATCGAGAAACCGTGCGGTTGCCACGAGTGATATTCCGGGATTGCTGACTTCCATATGATCGTCGAATATCTCTACCATCGGGCCGGTACCGGTGAGGGAGAAATCCTAATGGATCAACGCGTTCACCACCAGTTCACGCATCGCGAGTTCCGGATACATGGGAACGGTCTTGCGGAAGGCTTGCTGAATCACCTCGTTGGAGGGTAAGAGACTGTTGATGGAGTCGATCAATCCTTCAAAACCGCTCGCATAGCCCTTGTCGATCATCTGCTCTTTTATTGTTTCAATGCGGCTGTTTCCTCGATAAAGGATGATCCGCATCGCCTTTCGGCGAAGTGTCCGAAAGTCGCTCAGGCGTCGGGCAAACGAAAGTGCTCCAAGGTTCGTGATGTTCCAGCCGCCAGCGTCGGCCGCCTGGATGAGTTCGTCGTTTGCCAGTGCATGCAAGATCCCATCACGATTCTCCGGTAGGGGGATGCTCATCAGGTCGAAGTAGGCTGGATAGTCAAGCAACCTCAAGACGTCTTCGTTCGTGACCCGCTCTGCTGCGACACCCTCCTCGAAGGGGATCTGGTCGAAGATGCGCCACAGTGCCCGCTCTTTTTCCGGGAAGTCCTTGAGTTTCTTTTTGTAAGATCCTACCCTGATGAACCCCTGGTTCTGAAATCGTACGGGGTGACAGAAGGCCCGCTCGATCTCCAGCAGGACAATCAACCGCCCATCCATAGCCATCTCAAAGAAGCAAAAGTCGATCCTGGGCGATAATAAGCGTAACAGCCAGCTCTCCAACTCTTCGTTGCCCACTCTGGTCTTATGAGGAGAGAAGGCAGTGCCGACGATTGCATGTGTGCTGTCCTCAATGCCCCAGACAAGGTATGCAGAGGGCTTACCGCACAGAGCAGCGGCGTTAGCTAGCGCCGAGATGTATTCGCCGATCTCCTGGGGTGCAGCACAACTCTGCTTGAACTCGACCCACTCGGTCTCCCGCGGCAACATGCAGAGCTCCTGGATAAGTCTCGCGAGGTAATCAGCGGAGTTGTCTATTGCCATGCTACGGCCTTCAGTTTCATGCGAATGATCTTCTCAGGCATCGTACGCCTCCACCCCGGCCCGCCTGAGGATGAGCCGGTAGTCCTCCTCCGGGATCTCGCGCATGGCCTGCCGGAGGTGGCCGGACCACATCTTCTTGTTCGTTATGAACGCGAGGTCCTCGATCAGGGGTTTGAACTCGAGCGGTTCGGCGAAGATCGCCACCGGCCGGACCTTCATGCGGCAGGGGAAGATCTCGTCGCCCATATGTGGTGGGGTGACGAAGAGGCGGGTGTGGTCCTCGTAGGGTTCGGCAACGACCTCGTAGGCGCCGGTTATGGCGGAGGGGAGGATGGCGTCGCCCTCCCTCTCCTGCCGGATGTAGACGAGTATGGTGTCGCCGGGCTTCACCCGGTGCAGGAGGTTTTTGTTCCGGCGGGGGACTCCCCAGATGTGCTTCGTATCGAGGATCTTTGCGTTCTCGCGGTTAGAGGAGGCGATCCAGTGGGTCATATACCGAAAATGTACCCCGCACCCCAAAAAAGGTGTCGGGAGAGGCGCCGGCGGACACCCGTCCCGTGAACGACTTCAAGAAGCCGGCCGGGAGTGTGGTGATCCTCGCCCGTTAAATGTCGTTTGCAGGGTTTCAAACTGATCGGCGCGTTTATATCAGTATTTAAAGGCATCAAAGGCACGAGATATATCGATGCATTAATCCCGATGTGAACCTACAGGTAATTTCAGATAACACTGTCCCCTGCAGACGGATGGAGTGATCCGGCAGCTCGCCTGAGGCGGCGAGAGTTCCGGCTCTCTTCTTCGGTCTATGGAGGATTATACGACCGGAGGGATCAGCCGTGCTGCGACTGGAGGATATCAGGAAGGATGCGGTCGTCAACGGTATCGAGCCCGGCCAGGTCGTACGTATCGTCACGACCGAACCTGTCGGTGAGAACTCTCTGACGGTCTATTACCGAACCGTCGAGGGGCAGGTGAAGGAACAGATGTTCTTTCGCCCCGGTGATCTCTCCCTCACAGAAACCGGGCGCGGAAAGGCCGGACAACGATCGGGGTCTCGCACAACAAGACCCTCTACGAGCTCGACCTGGCGGAGAAGTTCATGCTCGCGATGATGCTGATGAACGATGAGGGGTACGAAGGGCTCGCCCGCGAGCCAGACCGGGCAGTGATGGGCGTGAACCTGGACCTTGAGGTACTTCTTGACCGGGCGGAGGGGAGCGAATGAACCATACAGGTGAACTTTCTTCCCTGCTCACCCGTTTTGAAGGGCGAAGAATCGACTTCAAGGAGGAGGTGAGCACGAGCCTTTACCGGCTCCTGTCTGCATTTGCCAATACCGCCGGCGGTGTTGCCGTCATCGGTGTTCGGGATCAGGATCATGTCGTCGTCGGGCTTGACCTGAGGAATAATACGGTCAAGAAACTCGCGGATAGCATAACCTCCCGGCTCGGCATCCATCCGGTCATCGAGATCCATGAGCTCGAGGGGAAATCCATCGTCACCGTCGCAGTCGAACGGAACCGTGTTCCGGTCGCTTTTGACGGGCGATACTACACCCGCATCGGCGACACGACCCGCGAGATGCTCCCCGACGAGCTCAGGGAGTACTTCCAGCAGAGCATTGAGTGGGACAGTGTCACCGGGCCGTACTCGTTCGACGAGATCGATGAGGAGGCGGTGAAACGTTTCCTCGCACGGGCAAACGCGGCAGGTCGACTCACTTCCGTCGATTCCGCCGAATCGGTCGCGGCGGTTCTTTCTCGCCTCGGGCTTTCCCGGAACGGGGGGATCAGCAACGGGGCCATTGCCCTCTTCGGCAGGGATCCGCAACAGTACTTCCAGAACTGCATCCTCAGGATCGGGCGATTCAAGCGGGCGGATATCATCATCGGCGACCACGAGATCAGGGGAAATCTCTTCCAGCAGTTCGAGGAGGGCGAGCGGGTCATCAAGCAGTACCTGGGCGTCAGGTATGACATATCGGAGGAGGCGATGCGGGAGTCCTTCCGGAGGAGAGAGATATGGGATTGTCCGCTTCCGGCGATCCGGGAGGCGCTCCTCAATGCCCTTATCCACCGCGACTACTTCAACAACACAGTCCAGACACAGGTCAGGATCTTCGATGACCATATCCGCTTCCACAATCCCGGCCATCTTCCCGAAGGCGTCACCGTCGAGATGATCATACGGGAGCATTACTCTCATCACCGCAATCCGAAGATCGCCGATATCTTCTACCGCGCCGGGCTCATCGAGCGCTACGGATCCGGGATTGAGCGGATCATCACGGCCTTCCGTGATGCCAGTATGCCGGCCCCCACGTTCGCGAGCACCCCGCTCGGGTTCACCCTGACGATGCGGATGGATACGCTGAACGAGAATTATCTTCGGGAGATGGAGTTGAATGACCGGCAGATCCGAGCGGTGGAACGGATCAAGTTCGAGGGGAGCATTACGAGTGGTGCCTATCAAGCCCTCACCGGCGTCTCGGCAGCGACGGCTCTCAGGGATCTCAGGGCCCTGGTCGACCTAGGCATCTTGGAGCAGGTGAGCCCGTCGAAGAAGAAAGCTCGCTATATCCTGCGCGAGAGGTCATCATGAAATGTGGAGATCTCCAGAGCCTTCTGGCGGATCAGGCCCTGACTCGGGCAGAAAATCCGGTGGATGCTTCCATCAGGTGCGGACGAATGATGGATAAGTGAGGGATAAATGATGGATAAATGGCGGATGTGAAGAGCCAGTCGAGGGTGAACGATGGGCGCCGGGCTGAGGGATCTTCGACTCCGGATCGCCGAATATATGGACACCGGGTTGTCGGGCAGTGAACCGGGCACTGTCTTTTATGGATGTGGTATGACAGCGCACCGGACGAGAACTCTTGCGCGCGAGGGCGTCGTTAAAAGCACAACGAAATCCGTTTCGTACTCCGCCGAGAACTCTCGCGCGCGAGGGCGCCGTTATCGTCGTCCCGGGCGAGGGCGACGACCCCCACGCGCCCGACAGGATCGACTGCGAGGTTTACGGCAGCCTGGGCCCGATATGCCGGACGCTGCGGGACAGGGTCAGGCCCGGCCCGTTGTCGGTGATCTCAGGCATTGGTTATGCCGGCCCGCCGGAGAATGAGGCGGTAATCCTCCTCCGGGATCTCGCGCATGGCCTGGCGGAGGTGGGCGGGCCGCATACCCTTGTTTGTTATGAACGCGAGGTCCCCGATCAGGGGTTCGGGAAAGACCTCGCTGGCAGGAAGCGGGTCATATACCGGAAATGTACCCCGCACACCGAAAAAGGTGTCGGGAGAGATGCCGGCGGACACCCGCCCCTGATGAGACAACCCTCAGCCGGTCCGCACCGCAAACGCCCCCGTGAACGGCCGGGTGCTCTTCAAAAAATCGATTGTGCGGGCGAGGGCGCCCTTTGCCCCCCGCTCTTGCCGGTGCATCAGGTAAAAGAGGTTCAGGAAGAAGATCGCGCTATCGGCAAACAGAACCTCTTTCTTCGGGCCGACGAGCAGGCGGGCGCCGGTCTGCTCCATGAACGGGTCGGCGAACGCGGCCTTCCCAAGCGAGCAGGCCGAGAGCGCCACGAGTTCTGTATTTGCAAAGCAGCCTTCCGGGAAATCTTCGGGGTAGACCCGTGCCCGGGGGAGCTGGAGATACGCCTCATCCTCCTGCACCATCCCGTGCGAGGATATGTAGACGTGCTCGTAGCAGGGGTCGTCCGAGAGCAGATCCAGGAGATCGGACTTTCGCGAGATCTCGCGGTAGTCAACCGGGTGGTCGATCATCCGGAGGAACTCGTTGAGGACGTAGCCGTCTCGATAGCCGTTGTTGTAGTCGGCCTTTTTCGTGCAGCATTCAAGGATCAGCATCGCCATCGGTCCATCACCTCCCCGCCGCGTCGAGCACTTCCTGCATCCCGCCGCTCTCCCCCGCCGCCGGCCCCAGAGCAGGCCTGATACCCGGGTTCCATCCCTCCCGGAGGCAACGCTCCACGACACGGAGCGTCCCCTCGGCCTCGCGGAAGTTCAGCCGATCGTATCGCGTATGCTCGTCATATATACCTGTGGAGAGGTTGACGACAGGCCCGTTTATCGCGCATGAGATATTATAGGCATCCGCACACCGGTTGGGGCTTCCGACCCGCCGGTACATTGGATTTCCGGCCTGCCGGGAAACACGCTCTAACCAGGTGAGGAACCCATCCGGAGCCATCCGGCGGCCTTTATACTGGTATATGATGTCCGGACCTTCGGATGAGTGGCGGTCTAGAGTCAGCACGAAGGACGTGTCTTCAAAGAACTCTGGAGATGTCTCGACTGCGTACTGGATGCCTCTCCGCCCGGTCTCCTCCTGCGTAGAAAAAACGACCTTGAAGTCGAGGCCGGGGCGCCGGACAAGAGCGAGCGCCAGGGCAACCCCGATTTTGTTGTCAAATCCTACTTGCACCGGCTCTGATGGCCGGCATACCCAGTCACTCCCATCCACCAGGCTGATGACACCCGGTCTGGCCAGGATCCCGGCATCTCCCGGGTCCGAGTGGCGGGGATGTATGTCGAGATGGGCGTTGAGCAGGGGGAGGGGCCTGCCGGTCGACCCTCTCGGCCGCGCAAGCAGGTTGCCCATCGCATCGATGGTGCAGTCCCGGTCAGACAGGTACGTGGCGGCTATGTGCCTGGCAAGGGGCAACTCCACACCCGATGGGGTGTGGAAGCGGACGACGTCAGCGAGGATGGAGAAGAGGTCACTCCTCAACATGTGTATAACTCTCCCTGATCTCGGGACGGTGCCCGGTGAAGATCGAGAGGTGCACCGGCGTCTCCTGGTACACCAGGGCCGATCCTGTCACCTCCCCACCGCTCACTCGTACATCCTTACCCAGGCCGACCGAGGGAAAAGCCTCGCAGGTGCATGAGGCCATAGGTCCGCCGAGGAAATCCCATGGTGTTGCATTGTTCACCTCTCCACTTCCCTGCTCCTCGTAGAGGAGAGCATCCAGAGCGTAGCTCCGGATAATCTTCGGGTGGAGCTGCCGGTAAGCGCGCTCGCTTGAGACCATTTCGAGCGCGACCACCCGGCCGCCGATCGCGACGAGGACCCCTTTCTGCCGCCTCATCTTCTTGAACGCGGTGCGATACTCCTCGATCGTGTGCCGTTTCGCCTCAAATCCATCCTTCATGGCTCCTGACACCGATTTAGCCTCTGCCTTCTCGTTCATCTCACCGACGTCACGCCAGACGGCACCCTGATCCCCTTCAAACCCCCGGCCACCCTTCAGTGATTCGGCGATATAGCCGGCTTTCCTCTTGCGGATCTCAGCCGGCATGACGAACTCCGCCTCGGTGAATGCCCGGGAGGTGTAGGTCCATCTCCCCGCCTCGGTGCAGCTCACCGGGATGGTGATCGCCTCCATCGGTGGCACGAGGATGGTGGCGTTGGTCACGCGGTCCTGTTTGGAACCCACCAGTTGCTCACCATCCAGGATGAGGATTGGCAGTTCCGCCCTGTTTACGGCTTTCAGTTCAGGAACTGATCCGGATTCGTTCACCTCGGTGATCGTGAGAAGCCCGCTCTTCAGCGCCTCCCCCAGGGTCAGGTATTCCGGCCCCCCGGTTTTGTCGTGATAGATGGGAAAGATGTGCATCCTGCCGAAATTGCGCGGCCTTCCAAACCTGATGGCCGAAAACCACTTGCGAATGAACTGATCCATTGTTCTAACTCCTCAGACAGAGCTTTTACCAGTTTCGAGCGCTGTCCCTTGACCAGTACATGGCCGCCATAGTTTATAAAAATATCGAAGTAACTATATCAAATGATTACTACTATTAACCATGATCGGTATCATATATTTATATCAGTGCGATATATATGTATGGACAAATCCGGTAAGAATGCCCATTTGTTCCTGGCAGGGCCTGATATCCGGTACCTTGAGGGTTCGATCCGGGCGTCATATGCCTACCAGATGCAATCGGCCGTTCTTCTCGTGCGGAAGACGCCTGAGACCTGTAATGACTCATTTCTCGATGAAGTGCGTGGTCTTTTTGGAGTCGGACTTGATCTCCGCGTAGAATGGATTACCGAGGAGGGTGTCATGGAGATCGCAAAGAGGATCACCGATGCGGCGCTGGAGCAACGGCGCGCGGGCAACACGGTACTGATAAACATCTGCGATAACGATCCTTTCCTGGTCATTCCGGGGTATATCACCGCCTGTCTCACCGGTTCAACCATCATCCTCACCGGCGCCGCTACAGAGCAGCGGGGGGAGGGAGGTCCGGAGTCGATGCAGATCCCTCTGGTGCCCGTCTGCAAGCCTTTGAAGACCCGCCTCTCGATTCTCGCTGCAATCCAGGATGGGGTCAATTCACAGGACGAACTCATCGAGAGGGTGGAGTTCAAGAGCAGAAGAGAAGCGCCCGAAGCCCCTTATGCCGAGTCGAGTAGCAGGATGAGCCGTAGTGGTATGAGCCATCATGTCAAGATCCTTGAGAAGAAGGGCTTGATCCAGACGGCGAAAGGGAAGGATAAGGCAAAGAGGATCATGCTGACGGATATGGGCCGGCTGATGTACGATGTGTACGGCGAGCAGCCCTGATCCTCGATGGGGGAGGGTGCCCCGGGTGGGCACGGGGCTCCCTCAGGAATGCCGGCGCGCATACCGCCAATGATCTGCACCCGGAGCGTAATATAGATGTTCGCCGACGACCGGTGCTTGAGCCCTGCGCACGAGGGTCAGTGCTGCTACACTCCTGCACCCCGGTCATTGGAACTCTTCACTGCGCCTGTGATGCCTGGTACAGGTCATCCTGTTGCCGGATGCATTCCTCAACGACTCTCAGGGTTCGGATTGTCTCGTATATGCAGAGGTAGTCGCCGGGTTTGTGCTCGCGATATCCCCCGGCGGCCAGGTTCACCGATGCATAGGGTCTGCTCCCATGTCGATAGTGCTTGTAGATGTTGTACGTATCGCCTTTGGCACCGCTTTCGGCGGATCTCATGGGCGTCGAGAGATCCTGAGAGATTGCCTCGATTTTTCCTCTAAATGCCGGCGAACAGGTGTCCTGATGGAAGTAATTGTATACAATGTCAGAGGGCGTTTTACGGATTGAGCCCCTTCCAACCGGTTCACTCCTGTCCTCTGCGCGATCCACCATTATTGTCCATGGAGATGTGTCGAAGTACTCGCGATACGCGGTCAACGCGTACTGGATCCCGCCCCCACCGCCGCGTCCATCAACCCGTAAGTCCTGGTGCCGGGTACTCTCCTCCTCGACGGTGAAAAGAACCTTGAATTCAGGGTCCCGGGAGGTGCTCATCAAGTACAGGATCAGTGCAATTCCGGCTCTGTCATCGAATCCGAGCACGAAATCCTGATCCCCCCCGACAATCCCATGGCCGTCAATCGAGTCCGAGAAGGCATAGGCCGAGAGTTGTTCACGGTCATTCATGTCGACCGTATCCATGTGTGCCATGATGATCGGCAGGGCCTTTGTACTGGCAAACCTGTTCGACCGATTCACATACTGGGTGGGGACTGCAAGAACGTTTCCAATCCCCTCAGCACCATCACGGTCAGAGAATGCAGTCCAGCCGGGGCATCTCCCGTTGACAAACTGCAGGAGGCGTTCTGCAACCTCCTCCTCTCTCCCCGACGGGGTGGAGCACCGTATCAGCGGTTCCATGATCGCGAGCAGGTGCTTCGCCATCCTCTGGTATTCCTTCTGACCTTTCAGATAATTTACATCAGCAAGACTCATATTGGATCACCTGAGTTGCTCAGTATGCTCAATTCATCTGGGCCTGATAAATGCGTTTTCAAATAAATCTCTTTACATTTGGCCGGGTTAAAAATTCGGCTATTGTTGAGGGATTTTAGACGATCTGGGCCAGAATTACGCTCCAGCCTGGTATCGCACGGGACGTTCTCTCGTGGCAAAGGTGGAGATCAGAAGAGGTCTCGTACATTCATCAGGGATTGATGAATGGGGCGTTGTGCAAAACCTATTGTGTGCTCAGGCGGTGTAAGGCTCCTGGCATCGTATCGGGGAGATGCCCTGGCTCCCGGAGCCCTTCTCCGGTGTGGGGGTCGCTACGCGGATGGGAGGGTTGAGTGCCCCCCACGAGCGGTCGGTTCGGCAGAACCCGTCCAATCCGCCCGGTGAGGGGTGGTTCGGGCTCCCGGGGGTTCAGTCGGATGATGTCGGCCGGAGAAGCAGGCGCTCAGGGCACTCGATGCTTGCATGGGCAAGTCGCAACGCTCCGTACGTCTCATCGACCAGGATGTAGTCGTGACGGGTGTGCGGGTTGTAATAGCCCACCGATATGTTCACTGCCGGGATGAACCTGGCGATATGGTATGTATCGGCAATCGAGCCGTTGTTTACCTTCCAATAGTCCATCCCTTCCTCCTTTCCCAGCGCTATGAGGTTCATGACGATGTGGGGTGGAGCGCACGTTCTTCCGCTGTAGGTTGATATGATGTCCCCCCTTCCCTTCCGGTCGAGGGTCAGGCCGAAGGCGCAATCGGCATAGAACTCGGGAGGTATTTCCTGGATGCCCTGCTGACCGCACTCTTCTCGAACGGTGCATACGATCTTGAAGGGCAGATCTGTCCCCCGGGCGAGAGCCAGTATTAGTGCTAAACCCGCGCGATCATCGCCAGCCACTTGCTGGCGATCGCCGGCAGGGCTTTCTGCCAGGAAGATCCCCCTGGCTTCATCGTAGCGCAGGCTATCCTGGAGATCCCGGTCGTGCTCGGACTGGCAGGTATCCAGGTGGGCATTTAGTAGTATGTAACCGGCATCCGGCCGCGCACCCCGCACGGCCATGATGTTTCCCATGTCGTCCCGGGTGACGCCCCAGTCGTTTGAGAGGAGGCGCGCGTGGATGTATGCTCCCATCGCTGCCTCCTCGTACGAGGGGCTGTAGATCGGGAGGATCTCTTTGAGGCTATCGATCAACAGAGCCTTCATATCCCTGTCTGTTCCGTTCATCTTCTCACTTCCTTGGTGTAAAACGCATCTTTTCGTTCGAGCAGTGCCGACGGTTCCCGTGTCTGTCCTTTCCTCATGGCGGAGGGAGCGGGCGCCGTCGGCAGGTTCGCCCCTGTGCCGGCAGGCGGGGCAGCCCTTTTGCAGGGGTTGATTCCTGGGGGGTCCGGTCACCGTCCCCCCCGGGCAAGACGGGCAGGCCTTCTGCCGGGTTTATACCATGGTGGCCGATCATCCCGGCGAACTCGCCCGGCCCGTGTAGCCGAATTTCTCTCGTGCAGCACTCGCGGCCCGTCATCTTGCCGCGTCACGCACCCTCTGCATTCTGTCACGGATGAGGTGGTGCAGATCGGCCGTCGCCCTCCAGATGTACCAGATCCGGGCGTACTGTTCGTGAAGCATCACCGGGTTCTGCCGCAACCGCTCGATCAGCGTCGGGAAATCGGGGAAGACCCCGAAGGTCCGGTAGAGGTCGGCGATGATCCTGTAGATGTTATACGTCGTGATGGATGGGGTATCGAGGTGAAGGGCATCCTCGACCTCCTCCAGCGAGGGGAAGACCGAGGTGAGCCCCGGGACTCGCGGCGGTTCTTCACCGTCATCGTACCAGGGTGTGGCGAGCGGTCCTCCGCGCCGGAAGGGTTGCCAGACGGGTGCCGGCCGGTATTCCCGGAGATACGACATCTGCCGGGCGTGCCATTCTACCGCGAAGATAACCCGGGCCTGGAATTCCGGGGAGAGGGACTGGCCCCGGGTGACCTCCTGTGCGATCTCGTAGATCGCATCCAGCGTCACCCACTTCTTCCGCCGGGCGAGGGCGGCATGGATTGCGGGGTAGAGAGCCTCGAGGGCCTCGAGGGATTCATTATCCTCGTCACCGGTGATGAATTTGTCATCATACATGGCGTTCCAGAGGTGGATGGGTACATCGTCCTCCACCTCCATCCACGAGCTCATGGTGATCCCTCCGCGGTGAATCGTTCGTCACCGCTTCCCACAACCGCCACCGGCCACGGAGCAGGCCTGATGCCTTCACCCCCTATCCTGCCCGGCATCAGGGTGATCTCGCGGGGACCCATCCCCCTGGCTTTGGGGCATTTGCCCCCGGAGAGGAGTTTTTTTCTCCACCCGGATACCCATTTCATGCTCAATCCCGCAGGGCACCCCGGGGAGGGAGGGCCCGACGCATTCGAGGTCTGAGAGGTCTTCTTCCGAACCATGGTAGATCATCGGCAGCGATCTATTTCAATCCTCCTAATGTTGCAAGTAACCCACTATGAATTATGAATGCGCGCATCTTAACTATGATGGAAGTTGCAACCTACGATCTATATATACCCAGGGGGAGAAACCCTATATGGGTAAGCATGATGAGAGACGACCATATCGTGGGCCGGCCCGTGAGAGTGAAATTCCGGGAGATGCTCGGCCCTTCTAAAGAGAACCAGCCACGGCGTGGGTTGTCTGCCTACCAGATTGAGCGGGTATCCGGCCTGGATGACCGGGCCGATCTGGTCAGGATCGAGGATATCGCCATCGATCCGATAGGGAGAATCCAGAAGAAGAAGCGGATAGATGCCGGGCCGCTGGAGAGCGAAGATATCGATATTCAGAGTGTACTGGTCCGTGCTGGCGACCTGGTGCTGACGACCCAGGGGCCACCGTTTAAGTGTGCTGTTGCCGACGAAGGCAACGAGGGCCTGATGATAAGTGAGAACATCATCGCGGTGACTCTTCTCCCGGGTTGCTCTGCCGAGTACGTTGCATCCTACCTCAATTCCCCGCTCGGGCAGAACGAGCTGAAGAAGTATGCCAGCGGTTCGACCCATGTCGTCCGCATTAGTCCGAAGGCCTTACTGGATATCGAGATCTGCCTGCCCCGTGAGGGTATGGGGAGTGAGGTCTTCCAGCTCTTTCGCACCTACTACGAGTACGAGCGTCTCCTCTCTGAGGAGAGGGAGGCCAGGATGAGGATCATGGATGCGCTGCTCTGCGTGGGAAGGGGTGGCCGGCTATGAAGGAGGGGTCCGGCTGGAGGGATGGTGAACGAAAGGATTCCGAGCGCGCCATCGTCAACTACACCAGAAAGGTACTTTCGCTGTTCAAAGCATACGGCATACCGGAGAAAAAGGCAGGAATTTACGGGCTCTGCTTCCTCTTCATCCAGCGTTCGATGCCGGATTACTGGATGGTGTTGAGGCGCGCGGGTAAAGCCAGATCCTCGGATGCTGCCGGGATATTCCAGGAGGCCATCGGCAACCTTGCTCTGCCGGGAGAATGTGCCCCGCCGAAGGAGTCCGGGCTGGAGGAGTTCAGCGAGATGGTCTGGAAACTCACCACCCTTTTTGAGGATATATCGCTTAACGGCGAGAACGTCCGCATGGGGGTATCCGACCGCCTTGCCGAGGCAGCCCATAGGGGATATAGCACGCCGTTGCCGGTCGCGGACCTCATCGTGGAACTTGTGGGTTCCTTGCCCTGGATGACGTTCTATGATCCGGTATGCCGCACCGGGAGCCTGCTTGTCAGGTGTGCGCGCCATATTATTCAGAACTATTCGGAACCCTATGTCTCCTTCCGTGGTACGGTCTCTGGTGATGAGGATTACTGCATCACCTGGCTGAACCTGGCGGTTAACGGCCTGGAGGGGGGCGGCATTGAACGGTTTTCGGACTCAGCGGATCGTGTTCGGAGCTTCCCTGATGTGGGCGAAGATCAGTTCGATCTCGTGCTGCTCGACCTGGTCGAGTGGCCGGAATATATCCGTCCAGAGGGCGGCAGATTCCCGTATGATGAGTTCAAGGGGTACCCTGCCCGGTGGGATAGTCTGGTGATGCTGGTTCCGGGGAAGGCGCTTGCAGGGAGGAGTTATACGGATTTACGGGAGTGGCTTGTCGAGTCAGATGCTCTCGAAGCCATCGTCCGGCTCCCGAACGGGCTTTTCCCGTCGATCCGGGTGGACGTCGATCTGTTGCTGATCTGCCCGGAGAAGCCGATGGAGACGAAAGGACGCATCCTCTTTGTCGATGCATCGGGCCTTCCCGTGGACCGGGGGAGGAAGGCGCTTGCCGATGAGCAGGCCAGGACGATCGTCAACCTGTATTCGACATTCCACCGGAAGGGCGAGATTGCCGCGCCCGGGATACCTGACCTGCACTGCCAGGTCGTTTCCACGCGTGAGATCGAACTGAGGGGGGTGCCGGCGGGCTCTCGCGGGCGGGGCTATGATCTTGACGTGTCGCACTATGTCGTGCCGGAGCCGGAGCCGGTGGACCTCGAGGCGGAGTTTGCGAGGCTGGCCGGCTACAAGCACCGGCGCGGGGTGCTTGCACGGGAGATGGAAGAGCAGATGGAGTGGGTGCTTGAGAGGATACGGAGGGAGTGAGTAGTCGCGTTGCAGGATGTGACATATGCCGGTGATGTAAATCCTCCAGGAATGTGGAATAAACACGCGATCTCGATAGATACGTAAGATCCGATAGCTGGATCAGCGCCTGGACGAAACTCCAGAGCGCGTCTCCAAACTGATCGCCCGTGATGCGAATAGCGAGCTCACCCCGATTGTTCTCCAGTCCGAACCGGGATAGCACGCTCGCGATCACTTTCTGGCGAGTTCCCCGCTCGAACTCCCTTGCATCGATCGAGTAAGTCAGGTGCATGAGGGTATGTCCCTCATCCGTCAGCGTCCAGGCGCCATCCTCATCCTTCAGGACGATTGCGAGGTTGTCTCCATCGTCAAAGACAAACGGTGTGAAGACCCGGTACCGGTTGACGCCCTCCGGGCGGAGATGGATCTGGCTACAGACTTTCTTCTGAAACTCCTCCTCGATTGCCTCGATTGCCATCGATCATATCCCCCAATCGGCAATCATCGTCTCACGCCCCGGTGCCGGAGGCCACCTCAAACGTTGTGATGATCGGCCTTCCCCTGTCTTGGGGAACTCCTCCAGGTACAGCTCCGTAGCCTCCTTGAGGCCGGCCACCGCCTCCTCCACCGTCCTGCCCTGGCTGACGGTGCCGGCCTCCGGGCACTCCGCGACGTACATATCCCCTTCCCTGAAGAGCACGACCGTGAGCGTCCTCATGATATCACCAGTACCCTCTCCGTCGCAATAACACCGATCTATCCGGTCCTGCCATCCCGTGCAAACGGCTCAACCCCGGCGCTCCATCCTCATCTCGCGGTGTCTGCCGGCCCTCACCCCCCGACAACCCCCCGGCCCGCAGACGCACACCGCCGCCCCTGCCGGGGCCATTTCCGGTCAACATACCACGAATCTCCCGGCTTTAGCCTGTGGAGAGTGTCAAAATTCCACGTACGAAGAACCCCGGGAGATGGGCAGTGTCTGATCCCGGGATTGTATTGACAGTCCCAAAAACGCAAAGATTGATGAGATATCCAACCGATCACTGTATACTACCTGTGAGGATACTCATGACCGGCATCGAAGCAGACGTCAGGGAGATCAAGGAGAGCATCAGGGAGCTCAACCAGAAGATCGAGCTTCTCCTCGATGAGCGGGAGAGCATGGCGATGATGAAACTCTCAGAGCAGTCGCTCTCTGCCTTCCTCGCCGAGGAGCCTGACCTCTATACCATCAGAGATGCCAGAGTTGTGTACCGATGAAAGGGAAGATTGTCCTGATACCGTTCCCTTTCACTGACCTTACGGCAACAAAGTTACGCCCTGCACTTGTCCTTTATGAGGGCGATCGTGACATTGTCCTTGCCTTCATCTCGTCAAAGATCCGTGCCGGAGCGGAATCGACAGGGATCATGGTAACCGCTTCTCACGCCGGTTTCCCAGAGAGCGGTCTCAAAGTCGATTCGGTTATCCGGCTGGATAAGATTGCAACGGTCTTAAAAGACCTGATGATCGGCGAACTTGGAGAACTTGATGACGACCTCAGGGCCGAGGTCAATGCAAAACTCGCTGCACTGTTCCGGCTCTGAGCGAAGGACGGTCCTAAATCGACGAAAACCCTGCCCGGGCCGGCTATGGTCGGCACCGCCACTATCTCTCCGACCCGCGAACGCCGATGGTCTCGCAAGATGTGAGGCAGGGCGTATCTAAAATTCGCAACCGTGTCGTCGCCCATGTATTCCGGGAACTGGGTTTGATCGAACAAGTAACCGAACAAGTAGCGCGCCTTCTGGCCTGTTTGGAGGAGAGGCCGTTGGGGACGAAAGACGCAATGCAATGCCTGGGGCTCAGTCACCGGCCTACATATCTATATGAGTACCTGAAATCGGCGATTGGGGCGGGTTTTGTCCAGATGACGCAGCCGGCTTCACCGAAAAGCCCTACACGGAAGTACTGCCTGACAAAGAAGGGGAGGAGATATCGGGAAAGAGGAGGATGATGCCCCGGGGAGGAAAGGGCTGCGGTGCTTACCAATACCCACACCCGGCAGACCCGCCCCGGCCGGCACTCTTCATCCCCCACCGATCACCCTCACAATCACCGCCACCACCCCGCCGACGATCCCGCCGGCCCGCGAGCGCCGAGCATGGAAACCCGCCGCTCCTCGCCGGCCTTCTCGGCCCGCCA
>ENA-UOUL01001829-UOUL01001829.1-bioreactor-metagenome-genome-assembly--contig:-NODE-1829-length-27503-cov-4.548749_pt1 | contig 27503 bp, 28 predicted proteins | sample MGYA00249838_ERZ747220 | MGnify/ENA primary metagenome ERZ747220 (study PRJEB28778, sample SAMN05720191) | bioreactor metagenome | isolation source: Anaerobic biogas reactor | place: USA:Washington...
TCACCCGGCGCGGCCATCAGGCCGTCGTAGCCGGAGAAGGTGTGGGGTGTGGCGCCGCTGGCATACACCAGCGTGCGGTTCGCGCCGTCCGAGTAGAGCCAATCGCCGAGGCCGTCGCCGTCCACATCGCCCAGCGCGGCGACCCGCGGCGCGGCGTCTGACGTGGTTACGGTCGACGCCAACTGGGCCAGGGAGCCCGCCGCGTCCCAGCGGTAGAGGGCGATGTTGCCGGCGGACATGGCCACCCACTCGGCGCGCTGGTCGTCGTTGACGTCGCCAACGCCGGTGGCGCCGGTGATGTCGTCAAAGGTTGCCGCCGCCTCGGCGGCGACGTCCAGCTCCGCGGGCCAGGGGTCCCTGCGCCCGAAGATCAGATAGGCTGTGGCGCCGGCGCGGACCAGGAGGTCGTCGCGGCCGTCGCCGTTCACATCGCCCGCGCCCGCCAGGCCGACGACGTTGGCCGGCGCCTGGAGCAGGGTGCGGAGGCCCTCCCGCCCGCCGTCGAGGGTCACGCCCGCCATCGGGCCGGGATAGCCAAAGATGAGGAAGGCGCGCGCGCTGTCGCGCTCGCCGACCAAGAGGTCGTGCATGCCGTCGCCGTTCACGTCGCCCGCGGCGGCCACATAGCTGCCCAGACGGGTCCCGGCCTCGCCGAGGAAGCGCGTGTGGCTCTCGGCGAGCATCTCCAGGTCGGGGGCGGCGGGCCAGCCGCCGGCGCGGCCGTACAGCACCGCCACCTGTCCGGCATCACCCTCGGGGCCCGGCAGGCCCACCGCCAGATCGGCCAGGCGGTCGGCGTCGAAATCGCCGATCCAGGCGGCCAGCACGCCGCCGTCGTTGTCGTGGATGTTGGAGACGCTCAGCCACACCGACGCGTCATCAAAGGTATCCATCCCCGGGCGCAGGTCGGCCGCCGTGGCCGGCGCCGGCAGGTGGCCACCCTCGTCGGCCACGCCGGTGAGGGTAAAGGTGGTGTTCGGCCTGACGGCGGGGGGCACCTCCCGCCCGGCGCCGCCATTGACGATGCTCGACGGCGCGACGCGATCGACGATGACCTCCTCCGTGGCGATGTCGCTGGCGTTGCCCGCGCGATCGAGGGCGCGCATGCGCACCTCGTGTCTGCCCTGCGCGCCGATGCCCACCTGCCAGTCGTAGGTCCAGGTGGCGTTCGTCGTGCCCTGGCCCTCGAGGGTCACGCTGCGCCACGGTTGGCCGCCAATGGCCAACTGGACCCGCTCGATGCCGGCCAGGTTGTCCGTGGCGGCGCCGCTCAGTCGAACGATGGTGCCGTCCATGTTCGCCGACAGGGTGGCCGAGGGGGGCGTGTTGTCCACCGTCACGTCCACCGCGTCCGTGGTCTGTACGTTGCCCATGGCGTCGGTCGCCCGGGCCTTCAGGCTGTAGACGCCGTCCGCCGGCAGGCTCCAGGTATAGGCCCAGGGGCTCAGGCTGCCGCTCAGCGGCTGCAGGTCGTCTGGGCTACTCTGGGGCACGATGCTCAATTCCATATCGGTGAGCCAGGTGGTGGCGTCGCGTGCCGTGCCGCCCACGACATAGTCCGTGCCGCGCAGGAACGCGCCATCGGCCGGCGCGAGGACGGCGACCTCGGGCGGCAGGTTATCGACGACCACCGGCCTGGAGCGCTCGAGGGACATGCCGGCGTACGGGAGGGTCAGCCTCAAGTCGCCGCTATCCCCGGCGACGGTCGCGGGCACGCGCGCCGTGACCGTCGTGGCGGCGAACTCGTAGGTCCTGAGCGCGTTGGCGCCGGTAAAGGCCCAACTCATGCCCTTGATGCCACTTCCCGAGATCGTCGCCACGGTTGGCGTGCGGTCGCCCGTGAGGACGCCGCCCTCGATCCCCTCGAACCAATCGGGCAGGTAGAGCGTCATCGTGCCATCCACGGGATTCGGCGCCGGGTTGGAGACCCGCAGCGCGATCGTCACCTCCTCGCCGGGGCGCAGGTACAGGCCCGAGCGACCGCCCGGCATGCCGCGGATCGGCGCGACATCCATGCTCAGCGTCGGGATGAGGGCGTTGGCGGCGTGCGGGCTCAGGCCGTGGGCCTGCTCCTCAGAGTCGTCAAAGACGTCGGCGTCGCCGTCGGCCACGAGTGTATCGGAGGCGACCCACGCCTCCCCATAGTCGGACAGGTTCACGGTCCAGCCGCCGACCATGGCGCCGGCCTCCACCCGGCGCACCTCTTCGCCGTCCGTGAGGCCGTCGCCGTCGCTGTCCGCCACGTTGGCGAGGGTGCCGACGCGCCACTCCAGGCCGTCGTTCAGCCCGTCGCCGTCGGTGTCCGCGAGCAGGGGATCGGTGCCGAGGGTCTCGTACATCCGCCACTCGTAATCGTCCGAGAGCCCATCCCCATCGGTATCGGGGTCATTCGGGGCGGTGCCGAGCACCGCCTCCATGGCATCGGAGAGGCCGTCCCCGTCCCGGTCCGGGTTACCGAGGGCGCTCCAGCTCCACAGGCCGTCCAGATCGCCCGGGATGACGTCCAGGGGGAGTTCCGACCACTCCAGGGCATCCGGAAACACCCCATCCTCGGTGTGGGTGTCCCAGCGCCAGGCGTGGTACATGCCGTATTCGGCCCATACGGTCCGGTACAGGAGCTGCGAGGCAAAGCCCACGATGCCGTTGATGCGCGGCGTGAGGACATAGCCGACCCTGGCGGTGTTCGAGCAATGCAGCTCGCCGTCGACGACGGTGCAGCTGCGCTTCGAGCTCTTGTCCTGTGAGACAAAGTCGCTGGCGGGATCGGGGATAAGGACGCCCTCGACGTAGCTTTTGTTCAGGTCGTTGTCCGTGCCGTCCCCCGTCTTGGTGATCACCCCGCTGAACGGGATGCTGATCTCGAACGTGTTCCCACCCACCATGCCGCCGGCCAGGCCGACAAGGCCGCTCGCTATCTCCTGGAGGCGGGGCGAGGGGCGGCGCGCGTCGGGGCCCACGGCCAGGCGGTTGCCGGCTATGAACGCGCCCTCGCGCTGCTCGCCGACCTGCCGGATGCGGCCGAGCGGATCGAACTCGAGTTCGCCCTGCTAATGGAACTCGACATCTCGCTCCTGTTCACCTCAGGATGGGGATCGCCTGAGCGGATACGCGCCTCCGGCAGGGCGTACGAGCTGGGGCAGCGAATGGGCTGGTCCAATCCGTCGATGCTGCGCGCCTTGCGCGGCCGAGCCGATCTCCTGGCGGCGCGCGGCGCCTATGAGGAGGCTGTCCGTGTGGCGCGCGAGCTGCTGGCCGCCGGCGAGCGCGCCGAGGCCCCCCTGTACGTCGCCTCCGCCCATGCCACGCTGGCCATCTGCGCGACGATGCGGGGAGACTACTCCCAGGCGTGGGAACACGCCGCTCAGGCGCTGGACCTGGCCTTGAACCCCCCGCATGCGCTCACGGCGGACGAGATGCGGACGCTGCGCCCGCATGCAGACTTGGCCGCCATCGCCGTGCTCATCGTGCGGGGCTACCTCGATCAAGCCAGGCGGCAGATGGAGCGGATCACGTCCGAGGAGGACTGGATCACCCCCGAGGTCACGTGCTTTGTCCACAGCACGGTGGCCTTGTTCTACGCGGCGTGTCACGACGATCGCCGGGCGCAACAGCAGGCTGCAAAGGGGCTCGCCCTCAAGGGGAACCTCGAGTTGCCGGAGGTGCAGGCGCGGAGTGAAGCGGTCCTGGGCTGGGCAGAGGTACGCGCGGGCCAGCTCCGGCAGGGGATGAAGCGCCTCACGGCGGCGCTGACCGTCCAGCCGAGGCAGGGCACCCTGACCTTGCGCTTCGTGCAACTGGTCCTTCTGGTGGAGGCGTACCTCGCGGCCGGCGACACGCGTGCGGCACAGAACATCGTCGAGGCGGCCATGGCGCAGGTCGAGGATTCGGGGGCCCACAATCACGATGCCCAGCTGTGGCGCCTGCGGGGTGATGTCCTGCTCCACGGCGTGTCGGCCCCGGGGGACGATGTCGTGCGCGAGGCGGAGGCCTGCTTCCAGCGCGCCCTGGAGATCGCTCGACAGCAAGGCGCGCTCCTCTACGAACTGCGCGCCGCTACGAGCCTGGCGCGCCTCTGGGCGCGAGGGGGCAAGAAGAGCGAGGCGAGGGAGGCGTTGGCGGGCGTCTATGCCACCTTTACCGAGGGCTGGGACTCGCCCGATCTCGTCGAGGCGGCGGAGCTTCTCAGCACCCTCGTCTGATGCTCCGCTGGTACCACCTCCCGGGGCCCCCGCGGCGAATCGCGGATGCGCGTGATCGCTGTGGGGGCCTCCAGAGGTGTTCCCAACGCGAGACGCCTCACGAAACCAGAATCCTGGATATACCCCGCGCGGTTCTGTCGCCGATCCCCCGCATCGGTCTCTATGCTATAATAAAGACATAATCGTGGATGGTCTCGCTTGACGACCACCGCACGGCATGCCGCGTGGTGGGAGGAGATCGATGATGTCGGAAAACAACGACCGCCGCTGCTCGCACTTGGGGATGATCCATGCGGTGACGCCCCGCACCAATGGTTGCGAGGAGTGCCTGGCGATGGGCGACACCTGGGTGCACCTGCGCGTCTGTCGCACCTGCGGCCACGTGGGCTGCTGCGACGAATCCAAGAACCGCCACGCCCGCAAGCACTATCAGACCACCGGCCACCCCATCATCCAGTCCCTGGAGCCGGGGGAGAGCTGGCTGTGGTGCTTTGCCGATCAGGTGGAGGTGGAGGAGCCTCAGAAGGACGAGGTGGCGGGCTGACGGCGTCGGGCGCCGGGCGCCGCAGACCGAGGTCTGGCGCGAAGAGAGCCAAGTCGGCCTGCGCCGACTGAAATCAGCCCACGCAGGTGGGCGTCGCCGAGCTTTGGCTCGCGGCGGGCTCGCCCAACCCCTCACTCCGCCCCAACCCCCTCGCAGCCGATGCCGTCGTTGCCGCCGTCAAAGCGGTGTGGATCGGGCGGCAGCACGCGAAAGTTGCGGTGAGGAATGTCGGCGCAGTCCAGATCCGGCGGCGGCGGGGGGATGCACACGTCGGGATATGCCGCGTCGCACCCCTCGCGGCTGACCGGCGTCGGCGTCTCGTCCACGGGCGCCGCGGGGGTGGGCGTCGGCCCCCAGATGCCGCGTCCCGCCGCGCGCGCCTCCGCTTCCATCTGCCGCAAGAGGTCCTGGCGCCCCACGTCCGGCGGGTAAGAGGGGGCGCGGGCGTACCCGAGGCGCACGAGTTCGCCGTTCACCAAGAGATCGCCCACATAGACGTAGCGCAGCAGCCGGCCAAAGCGGTCCGTCTCGCTGACGTCCTTTTCCAGGGTGACTACCTCGCCCGCCACGAGTTCCGCGTTCTTGGCGGTGGCCTCGGGCCCCAGCCAATCCGCCGGACGGTCCGCCTGCGCCAACTCGGGCGCATCGATGCCGATGTAGCGCACGGTGTGCGTCTCGCCGTCGATGGACACGCGGATAGTGTCCCCATCGATGACGTCCAGCACCTCGGCGCGCACCCCGATGACGCCCGGAGGCGTGGGTGTCGCCGTCGACGGGGCGGTAGGGGTGGGGAGGGGGGTGGCCCTGCGCGCCGGGGCCGTGGGCGATGCCGGGCCGCCGTCGGTGATGGGCGGCAGGCAGCCGGGGCCGAGCGCGAGGGTGAGGCAGAGGAGCGCGATGGCCGCGCGGGCGGCGGTGGCGTGCGCGGGGCGGCGGAGCGATACACGTCGAGACATGGCATTCCCTTCAGAAGGCGGCGGCTGGCCGCGAGCGACATGAGCGTGCGGCGCCTATTGTACCATGGAAAGCGCCGCGCGAGGCGCTGGCGGGTTGGGAGCGCCGATGGCGCCATGGGCTGCGGCCCATCGCTCGCCGGCCCCTGGGGACGGGCGAGCCCGCCGCCGAGGCCGCCGAGCCGTAAACGGCCCGTCTGGTCCGCCAAGCCCGCCGAGGCGGGCTCCCCCCGGTGGTGTGTCGCGGCGTGCCGAGGCGAGCTCTTTCGCGCTTGTCGCCGCTTTCGCGTTTTCGTGATCCAGAGACCCCCGCTCGCGTTGCGAGGCCTTTACCACTTGCCTACGTGGTCGTGGGGGGTATAGTAACGGAGTTGCAGGGCGGCAGACGACTGACAGACCTGCATCCCACCGCTTTGAGACAGTCGCTAATGCATACCGTCGACATGCCTCCCGTCACGGGACAACCACGGGTATCTACCTGATTGCCTCGTTCCATCGATCGGCTCAAGGAAGGACCCCAGATGCCCCCCTATACCATCCTCGAGCAGCTCCCCGACGTCGCCGACTATAACCGGCTGCGCGTTGTCGTCGGGTGGGGCGGCTACCCCGTGGAGGTGGCCGAGCCCTGCCTGGCGCGGTCCCTCTATGGCGTGTGCGCTCTGCTGGACGACGTCGTCGTGGCGATGGCGCGCGTCATCGGCGACGGCGGCATGACGTTTTACATCCAGGACGTGATCGTGCACCCCGATCACCAGGGGCGCGGCCTCGGAGCCCAACTCATGGACCGCGTCATGGCCTACCTCAGCGCCCACGCCGTGCCCGGAGCGGTCGTCGGCCTCATGGCGGCGGCGGGCAAGGAGGGGTTCTATGAGCGCTACGGGTTCACCCGTCGCCCCACGGAGCGCCTGGGGGCGGGGATGACGCGGTTCTGGTAGATGGAGTGGCGGGCGGCGCTGTCCGGTCACTCCACCCCAAGCCACGGTGCGGCACGGTCGCGGCAATACACTTCTTGACATAGGTTTCTGTCGCCCCTGCTCGACTTTTGGCCTCATCGGTGGTAAGCTGGGGTATGATCTCTTGCGTCCGCGCCTAGTCGCGGGACCTCGCATCCCTGAGGATGCGGCGTCTCCTCTTCGATGTCCGGGATATGCCGGTGCGACGGGTATTTCGCCGCGAACTATGGTCTCCTCCCCGGCGTCACTACGACGGCAGAGGCAGTTCCGCGGTACGTGGCTGGGCTCTGTCACGAGTTTGGTCCTGTCAGTATTGTTGCGCCATGCACAGGGGGCTCACAGATGCTACCAAGCGAACGGGATTCTGCAGAAGCGGCCGTGCCGGACCTTTCTCTCTTGAACCAGATGGTCGGTATGAAGAAGGGACTGGCGCTCATGGCCGAAAAGGGAGTGCTCCCCACCCGGGAGAATGTACTGCTCCTCATGGAAGTGGAGAAGGAGGTGTACGCCTCCGATGGGGGGTTTGAGAAGAAAGACCAGGCTCTCGGCAAGATCATGCAGGCCTTCAAGCAGGGCGCGATCAGTGTCGAGGACCTCTTCAGAGGGGTAGGAATTGATCCCAAAGCGATCCGCCCCCCTGAGACCGGTTTCAGCCTCAAACGGCTTTTTGGCAGGTCAAAGCCACGCTAGACCGGCCAGAGCTGGATAGGAATGGGGCCATGGCCCCGAAGCGCGCGACCAGTCGATCGCGTCGAGGTCGTGCGCATCTGGGTCATTGCTAACGCTGCGCCTATCGTGCGCGTAGGGCATGGCGCCACGGGACCGAGCCTCCGGCGCCGCGTATCTTCCGTGTCGCCCGCCGGGGCATGGCGTTACCCCAACGCCTGCGCCGGCCATCCCCGATGCTCGCTCCTCGCAGGACTGATGGCTCATCAACGCCGGCTCACAGCTCAAGATGCTGGACTCCCGCACCTACCCTTGACAGAACCCACCCCCTGCCCTACAATGTAGATAGTAGATACACATACTACAGTATTCGCGCACCGCTCGTACGCTTGTTCCCTCTCCCCACTATCGTCTGAACCCCACCACCATGCACCATGCCTGCCATCGCTGTCCACCGCGGCGTCGCTCGCGAGCGGCCTCGGTGCGCACCGCGTATCCTGAAGCGGGGAGATGAAAGGAGATCGTCGCCATGGTGTCCGATGTCCTCAAGGGCCAGTGGAAGCAGCTGCGCGGTCAGATCAAGGAGACGTGGGGCGAACTGACCGATGACGAGATCGACCAGATCGAGGGGCGCCGCGACCGCCTCATTGGCAAGCTCCAGGAAAAATACGGCTACACCCGGCAAGAGGCGGAGGATCGCGTCAACGCTTTCATGCGCGAGACGGAGCAGTGAGTTGAGCCGACGGACGTGCGTCCGTCGGCTCGTGGTGTCTGATAGTGTCAGGTAAGGAGGCGTACCTGTATGGATAGCCCGCGTTTGCTCTCCGCGAGCACGCTGATGGGTGATCGAGTCATCAACTCCAAGGGAGAGGAGCTGGGCAAGCTCGAGGAGGTGATGCTCGATATCGATAGCGGTTGCGTCGGCTATGCCGTCCTGTCGTTCGGCGGCATCCTGGGAATCGGCGACAAGCTGTTCGCCATCCCCTGGGATGCCATGAGGTTGGACACCGACCGCAAGGCGTTCATCCTGGACATCGATCGCCAGCGACTGGAGAACGCGCCGGGGTTCGACAAGAACGACTGGCCGCAGACCACGGACCGCGATTGGATGCTCGAGGTGTACCGCTTTTACGGGTCCGAGCCCTACTGGGTGGAGCGCGAACGGACGCGTCGATAGCCATTGAGCGGCGCTAGCGCCGTGGCGACTGCGCCGCTGTCATAGATGCCCGGGCGGGTCGGCGATGCCAAATGGGGGCCCTCCTGGGGCGGTGAAAGGAGCGTTCATATGTGGACCGTCATCATCATCATCCTGGCCCTGCTGTTGATCGGGGCCCTGCCCACCTGGGGCTATAGCCGGAGTTGGGGATACGTGCCGAGTGGCTTACTCACGCTCATCCTCATCATCCTGGTGGTCCTACTGCTAACCGGGACGATCTAGCCCGATCGTTACGTGCTGCCGGGTGGGCCCTTCCCGGGGCCCACCCGGAGCCTGTCTATGGACCTTGGAGGGCGTGGGTGGATGTCGCGCCAGAGGCCCACGACCCGAGAGTGGGGGGAGGGAGTGGACGAGAGCGTCCTGATCACGGGTGGGGCGGGGTTCATCGGCTCGTACCTGGCCGACGAGTTACTGGCGCATGGTTATCGCGTGCGCGCCCTCGACGCCCTGGTGCCCCAGGTGCATGGTTCCGGCCGGCGGCGGCCGGACTATCTCGATCCCGAGGTAGAACTGGTGGTCGGGGACGTACGCGACCCCGACGTCGTTGCCAGGAGCCTGCGCGGAGTGGATGCCGTCGTCCACTGTGCCGCTGCCGTGGGCGTTGGCCAGAGCATGTACGAGATCGCCGCCTACACCGGCGCCAACAACCTCGGCACTGCTGTGTTGTTGGAGGCCCTCTTGCGCAGCCCCGTATCGCGGCTCGTAGTGCTCTCCAGTATGAGCATCTATGGCGAGGGGCTCTACCGCTCCGCCGACGGCGCGCTACGGCAGGACGTCACGCGCTCCCCCGAGGACCTGCGGCAGGGAGTGTGGGAGCCGCTGGACGAGGGCGGCGCGCCCCTGGAGCCGCTCCCCACTCCCGAGACCAAGGCGCCGGCGTTGACCTCGGTCTATGCCCTCTCCAAGTATGACCAGGAGCGCATGAGCCTGCTGGTAGGCGGCGCATACGACATCCCCACCGTGGCGCTGCGCCTGTTCAACGTCTATGGGCCGCGCCAGGCCCTCTCGAACCCCTATACCGGCGTCCTGGCGATATTCGCGGCGCGGCTCCTCAACGGCCACTCTCCCCTGGTGTATGAGGACGGCGAGCAGCGCCGCGACTTGGTGAGCGTGCACGATGTGGCGCGGGCCGTCCGCTTGGCCCTGGAGACGCCCGAGGTGGGCGGCGTGGTCAACGTGGGGAGCGGGGTGTGCCACACGGTGCGCTCCCTCGGTGAGCGCCTCGCGGCGGCCCTCGGGCGTCCCGACCTCGCGCCCACCATCACGCGGCATTATCGCGTGGGCGACGTGCGCCACTGCTACGCCGACATCAGCCGGGCGCGGGCCGCCCTGGGCTATGAGCCCCGCGTGACGCTGGACGAGGGGCTGGCCGAACTGGCCGATTGGCTCCAGCGGCAGACGGCCGAGGATCACGTGGGCCAGGCCCAGGCGGAACTCGCGGCGCGCGGCCTGCAGTGGGGAGAGGTGTCGCCGCGATGACGAGCGCCGATGCACCCCGTGGCGCTCCTTCAGCTCCCAGGCCGCTCGTCGGCCTCGTAGAGTGGCTGCACATCGGCGACCGCGAGCGCGTCGAGCGCCTGCTGGCCGACATGGAGGCGTTGGGTGTCACCGAACTGCGCACCGGCATCTCCTGGGCCGACTGGCATCGCCCCGAGGGCCCCGAGTGGTACCGCTGGCTCATGCCACGCCTGGCGCGGGAGGTGAACGTCCTACCCTGCTTTCTCTACACGCCGCCGTCGGAGGCGCTCGCCCCCAAGACCTGCGCCCCGCCGCGCAATCCCAAGGCGTACGCCGATTTCCTCGACGTGTTTATCACCGAGTTCGACCGCTATCTGGAGTGGGTCGAACTCTGGAACGAGCCCAACAACCTGAGCGAGTGGGACTGGATCATGGACCCCGGCTGGGCCATCTTTGCCGAGATGGTGGGCGGTGCCGCGTACTGGGTTCGTCGGCTGGGCAAGAGGACCGTCCTCGGCGGGCTGAGCCCCATCGATCCTGACTGGCTGGGCCTGATGTGCGACTATGGCGTGATGGCCTACATCGACGCCGTGGGCGCCCATGGCTTCCCGGGGGCGCTGGAGTCGGGGTGGCAGGGGTGGGCGCCCCAGATCGAGCACATGCGCGAGACTCTCGAGCGCCACGGGTCCGACGCCGAGGTCTGGATCACCGAGACGGGCTTTTCCACCTGGCATCACGACCAGCGGGGGCAGTTGCGCGCCTTTGTGCGCGCCATCGAGGCGCCGGTGGAGCGCGTCTACTGGTACTCGATGTACGATCTCGACCCCAACAAGCCCACTATCGACGGCTTTCACGTAGACGAGCGCGAGTACCATTTCGGCGTCAAGTACGCCGACGGCAAGCCCAAGCCCCTCTACCACCTGTGGGCGGGGGGCGGGGCCGAGGCGGTGCGCCACGCCGTGCGCCTGGCCGACGGCCGGCGCGCGCCGGCTGAGGGGCGCCGTCACACGCTGATCACCGGAGGGGCTGGGTTCATCGGCACCAACCTCGCCCATCGACTGTTGAGCGAGGGGCGAAGCGTAATCATCTATGACAACCTGTCGCGCGTGGGGGTGGAGCGCAACCTGCGCTGGCTCCGCGACACGCACGGCGACGGCGGCGCGTCGGGCGGCCCGAGCATCGAGATCGGCGACGTGCGCGACCGCTATGCGCTGCGGCGGGCCTTGGCAGGTGCGGACGCCGTCTACCACCTGGCGGCCCAGGTGGCGGTCACCCGGAGCCTCGACAACCCCATCCACGATTGCGACGTGAACGTGCGTGGCACCCTGAACCTCCTCGAAGAGATGCGTCTGCTGGCCGATCCGCCGCCGCTGATCTTTACCTCTACCAACAAGGTGTACGGCGACTTGGCGGACCTGGCGTTGGCGCGCAACGGCACGCGCTACGAGCCCCTCGATCCCGCCATTGCCGAGCGCGGTGTCGCCGAGACGCGCCCGCTGGACTTTCGCAGCCCCTATGGGTGCTCCAAGGGGGCGGCCGACCAGTACGTCATCGACTATGCGCGCACCTTTGGTCTGCCGGCGGCAGTGTTTCGCATGAGCTGCATCTATGGCCCACACCAGTTTGGCACCGAGCACCAGGGGTGGATCGCCCACTTTGCCATCCGCGTGCTGGAAGGGCGGCCCATCGCCATCTATGGCGACGGCTTGCAGGTGCGCGACGCGCTGTACGTCGACGATCTCGTGGAGGCGCTGCTGCGGGTGTGTGACGACATGGCCGCGCTGACGGGCCAGTCGTTCAACGTGGGGGGCGGCCCGGCGAACGCCATCAGCCTCGTCGAGTTGCTAGACCTGCTGGAGCGGCTGCATGGCTCCCTGCCCGAGATCACCTACGCCGACTGGCGCACGGGCGACCAGCGTTACTACATCTCGGATACATCACGGCTGCGTGCCGCCATCGGCTGGGCGCCGCGGGTCGGGGTGCAGGAGGGCGTGACGCGCCTCTACCGGTGGTTGGCAGCGACGCGTCGAGGGTTGGCGGATGCGGTGCGGGGGGCGGACTGGGAGGCAGGCAATGGCTGAGCCCATTCACTCTGGCGGTGGTGCGACGCCCACCATGGCCGCCGCCGTCGTCATTGCGCCTGGCCGGATCGAGGTCGTGCGGGCGCGACTGCCGGAGCCGGGCGCCGGGCAGGTGCGCGTGCGGCTGGAGGGGTGTGGGGTGTGCGCCTCGAACCTCCCCCCGTGGGAGGGCAAGCCCTGGTTCACCTACCCCATGGCGCCCGGGCAGCTTGGCCACGAGGGGTGGGGGCGGGTGGACGCCGTGGGGCCCGGCGTGCGCGCCGTGCGGCCCGGCGACCGGGTGGCGCTGCTGTCGGATCACGCCTATGCCGAGTATGACGTAGCGCCGGTGGGCGCCGTGGTGGCGCTGCCCCCAACGCTGAACGGGCACCCCTTCCCCGGCGAGCCGCTGGGGTGCGCCATGAATATCATGGTGCGCAGCGACGTGCGCGATGGGCAGACAGTGGCCGTCGTAGGGATCGGGTTCCTCGGGGCGCTGCTCACGCGACTCGCCCACCTGCGCGGCGGGCGCGTCATCGCCATCGGCCGTAGGCCCTACGCCCTGGAGGTGGCGCGGGCCATGGGCGCCGACGAGGTCGTGCCCATGGACGACCATCAGCGCATCATCGAGCGCGTTGGGACGCTCACGGGGGGCACCCTGTGCCAGTGCGTCATCGAGGCCACCGGCCGCCAGTGGCCGCTGGACCTCGCCGCCGAGCTGACGTGCGAGCGTGGCCGCCTCGTGATCGCGGGTTACCACCAGGATGGGCCACGCCAGGTGAACATGCAGCTATGGAACTGGCGTGGGCTCGACGTGATCAACGCCCACGAGCGCGACGTGCGAGTCTACACGGCGGGCATGCGCGCCGCCGTGGCGGCGGTAGTGGCGGGCGAGTTGGATCCCATGCCCCTCTATACGCACCGTTTCCCCCTCGACCAACTCGACGCCGCCCTCGACATGACGCGCGACCGCCCGCACGGGTTCATGAAGGCGCTGATCGTGCCATAGCGGGAGGCGAGGAGGAGGGGCGCCATGAAGGTGCTCATGACCGCCGACACCGTCGGCGGGGTCTGGGCTTACGCCCTCGAGTTGATCGCCGCGCTGGCGCCCCACAATGTGGAGGTGATCCTCTGCACCATGGGCGCCCCCGTCACCGCCGGCCAGCGCCGGGAGGTCGCCGCCCTGCGCAACGCGACGCTGTACGACAGCGCCTTTCGGCTGGAGTGGATGGACGACCCCTGGACCGACGTCTATCGCGCCGGGGACTGGCTCTTGCGCCTGGAGGACGACCTGCGGCCGGATATCGTCCATCTGAACTGCTTTGCGCTGGGGGCCCTCCCCTGGCGAGCGCCGGTGATGGTCGTGGGGCACTCGTGCGTCCTCTCCTGGTGGCGCGCCGTGCGAGGGGAGGATGCCCCTCCCACCTGGGACCGCTATCGCTACGAGGTGACTCAAGGACTGCGAGGGGCTGACCTGGTGCTCGCCCCCTCGCGGGCGATGCTGGCGGCGCTGGAGCGCCACTATGGCCCGCTGGCGCGCGCCGGCGTGGTGTACAACGGCGTCGAGCCGGCGCCGTTCGCGCCGCGCGCCAAGGACCCCTTCATCCTCTCCGCCGGTCGCTTGTGGGACGACGCCAAGAACCTGCGGGCGCTGGACGCGGTGGCGCCGCGACTCGACTGGCCGGTGTACGTGGCGGGGGATACGACCTTTGGCACGACGGGAGATCCGTCAGGGGCCGAGATCGTGCCAGCCAACGTGCTCTGCCTCGGGCGGTTGGGGCGGCGTCACCTGGCGAACTGGTACGCGCGGGCGGCCATCTATGCCCTGCCGGCGCGCTATGAGCCGTTCGGGCTCACGGCGCTGGAGGCGGGGCTGGCAGGGTGCGCGCTGGTGCTCGGCGCCATCGACAGCCTGCGCGAGATCTGGGGCGAGGCCGCCATCCTCGTGCCGCCCGACGACCACGTTGCGCTGCAGGAGCACCTCAACGCGCTGGTGGCCGACCCGGCCGCCCGCCAGGCCTGGGGGATGCGGGCGAGGCGCCGCGCGCTCGAATACGCGCCGAGCCGCATGGCGCTGGGCTACCTCGATGCCTACCGCTCGTTGGTGGAGGGAGGGCGGAGGGTGCGGGCCACAGTAGCGGCCGGCGCCCGTGATCAAAGGTGAAGGAGGACGCGATGGCAGACGGGGCGATGCGTCTCGATGGGCGGGTGGCCCTGATCACCGGCGGGGGCTCGGGGATCGGCGAGGCGGCCGCCCGGCTGCTGGCCGCCCACGGGGCGCGCGTGGCGGTGCTGAGCCGCAGCGAGGACGAGGTGCGCGAGGTCTGCGACGAGATCCGTGCCGCCGGCGGCGAGGCGATGCCCCTGGCGGCGGACGTCTCTGAGGCGGACGACATGGCGGGGGCCGTGCAACGCATCGTCGACCGCTGGGGACGGCTGGACGTCGTCTTTGCCAACGCCGGCATCAACGGCGTGTGGGCGCCCATCGAGGACCTCACGCCCCTGGAGTGGGACCGGACCTTGGACATCAACCTCAAGGGCACGTTTCTCACCATCAAGTACGCCACGCCCTATCTCAAAAAGCAGGGCGGCTCGGTGATCGTCACGTCCTCGGTGAACGGTACGCGCATCTTTAGCAACACCGGCGCAACGGCCTATTCCGCCTCCAAGGCGGGGCAGGTGGCCATGACCAAGCTCCTCGCCCTGGAACTGGCGCGCCATCGCGTGCGGGTGAACGTCATCTGCCCCGGCGCCATCGAGACCGAGATCGGCGAGAACACCGAGCAGCGCAACCTGGAGGGCGCGCGGGTGCGCGTCGAGTACCCCGAGGGCAAGATCCCGCTGACCGGCGGGCAGCCGGGGGAAGCGTTGCAGGTGGCCGAACTCGTGCTCTTTTTGGCATCCGACGCCTCCAGCCACATCACGGGCACCGAGGTGTGGATCGACGGCGGCGAGTCGCTGCTCATCGGATAGGGGGGACCGTGCGGGTAAGCCTGTTCTGCCACTCGGTGATCTCGGACTGGAACAACGGCAACGCCCACTTTACGCGGGGCGTCGCTGCAGAGCTGCTGGCGCGGGGTCACGAGGTGGTGGTGTACGAGCCTCGCGACGCCTGGAGCCTCCGTAACCAGCTCGATGCCTGCGGCCGCGGCCCGCTGCGCCGCTTCTGGCAGCCCGATCACGGCCTGATCGTCCGGCGCTACAGCCCACACGGGCTGGACCTGGACGACGCCCTGCGCGGCGTCGACCTAGCCATCGTGCACGAGTGGAACGGGCACGACCTGGTGCGCGCCCTGGGCCGCCACCGGCAACGACGCGGCGGCTACCGCTTGCTGTTCCATGACACCCACCACCGCTCGCTGACGGCGCCCAAGGCGATGGCCGGGTACAGCCTGTGCCACTATGACGGCGTGCTCGCCTTTGGCAGCGCCGTGCGCGACCGCTACCTGGAGCAAGGATGGGCGCTCCGCGCCTGGACGTGGCACGAGGCCGCCGACACACGCCTCTTTTACCCGCGCGCGGCGACCCATCCCTGGGGCGACCTCGTCTGGATCGGCAACTGGGGCGACGGCGAGCGCACCCGCGAGCTGAACGAGTTCTTGCTACGGCCCGTGGCGGCGTTGGGGCTCAGGGCACGGGCCTACGGGGTGCGCTACCCCGCCTTTGGCCGCGATGCCCTGGCGCGGGCGCGCATCGGTTACGGCGGTTGGCTGGCGAACCACGCCGTCCCCGAGGTCCTGGCCCACTATCGCGTCACCGTGCACGTGCCCCGGGCGCCCTACGCGCGGGCGTTGACCGGTATCCCCACCATTCGTGTGTTCGAGGCACTGGCTTGTGGCGTGCCGCTGGTCTGCTCCCCCTGGGAAGACAGCGAGGGGCTCTTTCGGCCGGGGGAGGACTATCTCGTGGCCCGCGATGGCAACGAGATGGCCGAGCGCCTGCACGCCGTGCTGAGCGAGGAGGACCTCGCCGCCAGCCTCGCCCGGCACGGTCGCGCCACGGTGCTGGCCCGGCATACCTGCGCCCATCGGGTGGACGAGTTGCTGGCCATCTGCGCCGGCTTGGGGGTGGATACGACGCCCTCCGTCATGGCGCCCCTGCCCGCCGTGCTGGCCATCGGGGCGGGGTAGCGCATGGAGATCGCCTTTTTCGGCTCGAGCCTCGTGTCGGCCTATTGGAACGGCGCCGCCACCTATTACCGGGGCATCATCCGCGCCCTCTGGCGCCGTGGCCATCGCACCACCTTCTACGAGCCCGACGCCTACGAGCGGCAGGCGCATCGCGATATGGACGATCCTCCCTGGGCGCGGGTGGTGGTCTATAGCGCCGAAGGGGAGGACGGCGTGCGGCGCGCCCTGGACGAGGCGCGGGGCGCCGATCTCATCGTCAAGGCGAGTGGCGTGGGTGTCTTTGACGCCCTCCTCGAGGAGGCGGTGCCTGCCATGCGGCGCGCCGGCGCGCTGGCCGCCTTCTGGGACGTGGACGCGCCGGCCACGCTGGATCGCATGGCGGCGGACTCGTCCGATGCCTTGCGGGCGCTCATCCCGTGCTATGACCTCGTCCTCACCTATGGCGGGGGGGAGCCGGTAGTTGCCGCCTATCACGCCCTGGGGGCGAGGGAATGTGCTCCGGTGTACAACGCCGTCGACCCCGAGACGCACCACCCCGTCCCGCCCGAGGCGCGCTATGCGGGCGACCTGGGGTTCCTCGGCAATCGCCTGCCCGACCGCGAGGGACGCGTGACGACGTTCTTTTTCGATGCTGCCGCGGCGCGTCCGGCGGCGCGCTTTCTCCTCGGGGGGAACGGCTGGGAGACGCGCGCCATGCCCGCCAACGTGTGCTACCTCGGCCACGTCTACACGCGTGACCACAACGCCTTCAACTGCTCGCTGCGCATGGTGCTCAACGTGGCGCGGGAGAGCATGGCGCGCTATGGCTATTCCCCCGCCACGCGCGTCTTTGAGGCCGCCGGCGCGGGGGCCTGCCTCATCACCGATGCCTGGGAGGGGATCGAGCAGTTCCTGGAGCCGGGGCGCGAGATCCTCGTCGCCAGCGACGGCGCTGAGGTGGCGGCCCACCTCGATGGCGTTGACGTGCGCGCGGCGCGCGCCGTCGGCGAGGCGGCGCGACGCCGGGTGCTGGCCGCCCACACCTACGACCATCGGGCGGAGCAACTCGAGCAGTTGCTGAACGGCCACGTTGGAGCGGGAGGGGGTCCGTGAGAGAGCGCACCCTCGATATCGTCATCCTGGGGCTGTCCATCACCTCCTCGTGGGGCAACGGGCACGCCACCACCTATCGCGCTCTCGTGCGGGCCTTGGTGGCGCGCGGCCATCGCGTCCTCTTCCTGGAGCGCGACGCCCTCTGGTATGCCGAGAACCGCGACCTCCCCCACCCGCCATATGGGCGCACCGCGCTCTATGGTTCGCTGGATGATCTGCGCGATCGCTTTGCCGAGGCGGTGCGCGCCGCCGACGTCGTCATTGTCGGTTCCTACGTGCCCGAGGGGATCGCCGTGGGGGAGTGGGCGCTAGCTACCGCCGGCGGGCTGACAGCGTTCTACGACATCGACACCCCCGTGACGCTGGCTGCCGTCTCGCGCGGGCGCTGCCCCTACCTCTCTCGCGCCCTCATCCCGCGGTATGGCCTGTACCTGTCGTTCACCGGCGGGCCCGTCCTTGGGAGGGTGGAGGGGACCTTTGGCGCGCCGCTGGCGCGGCCCCTCTACTGTAGCGTCGATCCCGACCTCTACTACCCCGAGGCGGTGGAGACGGCCTGGGATCTGGGCTACCTGGGCACCTACAGCGCCGACCGGCAGCCCGCCCTGGAGCGACTCATGCTGGAGGCGGCGCGCCGTTGGCCGCAGGGGCGCTTTGTCGTCGCCGGGCCCCAGTACCCGCCGGAGGTAGAGTGGCCCGGCAACGTGGAGCGCGTCGCGCACCTGGCGCCGCCGCAGCATCGCCGCTTCTACAACGCCCAGCGCTTTACCCTCAACCTGACGCGCGAGGCGATGCGCGCCACGGGCTTTGCGCCCAGCGTGCGCCTGTTCGAGGCGGCGGCCTGCGGCACCGCCATCATCAGCGACGCCTGGCCCGGCCTCGAGACGCTCTTTCGTGTGGGCGACGAGATCGCCCTGGCACGCGACACGGGTGATGTGCTGGACCTGCTGCGCCACATGCCCGACGACCGCCGGGAGGCGATGGCGCGTCGGGCGCGACAGAGGGTGCTGGCGGAACACAGCGCCGACCGGCGGGCGGAGCAACTCGAGTCCTACCTGTGTGAGGCGAGGGAGGCGGCCCATGTTCCCTATCGGTGACCAGCGCATCCGCGGCGCGTCATTTCCCATCGTGACGGTGGCGCTGCTCGCCGTCAACGTCCTCGTGTTCATCTACCAGGCGACCCTCGGCCAGTCCGAACTGCAGCGCTTCGTCGAGACCTGGGGAACGGTGCCGGCAGAGATCGCGGAGGGCCGTGATCTGCAGACCCTGGTCACCTCTATGTTCGTGCACGGCGGATGGTTCCACGTGGCGAGCAACATGCTTTTCCTGTGGGTGTTCGGCGACAACATCGAGGTGCTGTTGGGGCGCGTGGGCTATCTCCTCTTCTACTTGCTCGGCGGCATCGCCGCCTCCGGCGCCCAGGTCCTCTCCAACCCCGCCAGCACCGTGCCGAGCGTCGGGGCGAGTGGCGCCGTGGCCGCCATCCTCGGCGCCTACGTCCTCGCCTTTCCCCAGGCGTACGTGCGGGTGCTCCTCTTCCTCGGCATCTTTATCACCACCACCCGTGTCACGGCGATCCTCTTTGTGGGCGTGTGGGCGCTGACCCAGTTCTTCAACGGCATCGCCGCCCTCGGCGTGCAGACCGCGCAGACGGGGGGCGTGGCCTACTGGGCGCACATCGGCGGCTTCGTGTTCGGTGTGCTGGCGGGCCTGCTCTTCCGGGGGCGGGGGGAGGCTATCGCGTTGGAGCGGCCACGCCGTTAGGCGCGACGAAAGGAGGCCTCGGAGGTACGAATCCTGTTGGTGATGGTGGGCCGGCCGTGGGCCGGCGGTGTCGGTATGTTAGCGCGTGAGAGGAGTGCCATGAATATCCTCGATGCCATCAAGCAGGATCACGATCAGTACAAGGACCAGATGCAGCAACTCAACGAGGCCAAGAGCATCGGGCAGAGTGAGAAGGACCTCTTCCAGCGGTTCTCCGGCGATATCGAGGGCCACATCCAAGCCGAGCACAAGACGCTCTATCCAGCTCTGGAGCAGAAGGAAAAGGCCAAGAAGCACGTGCTGCAGGCGTACGAGGAGCATCACGTCGCCTCCGGCGTCCTGAACGAACTCAAGTCGATGGAGCAGATGGACGAACGCTGGATGGCCAAGATGCAGGTGCTGTCCGAACTCGTCAAACACCACATCCAGGAGGAAGAGGAGGTCATTTTCAAGCAGGCGCGTGATGAGCTGGAGAGCGGCAGGCTCAGCGAGTTGGGCGATCAGTTCGAGTCCAGCAAGCAGGAAATGATGCGCCAGACGCAGACCAGCACGCGCGGCGCGGCCAAGTCCAAGTCCTCGAGCCGCAAGTAGGCGGCACTGTGGGGCGGCGGCGTTCAACCCGCCGCCACTGATTGACGCGCGGCCCCCGCGGCGGACCCGGCACCGGTCGGGCCACGTCGGGGGCCGCCCAAAGGATGAGTCAGATGGCAAACGAGTTGAGTGGCAAGCAGATCGCGATCCTCGTGGCCAAGGGGTTCGAGCAGGTCGAACTGACCGGGCCGCGCCAAGCGCTGCATGACGCCGGCGCCAGGACCGAGATCGTATCTCCCGAGAAGGAGCGCGTGCGCGCCTGGAACCACACCGAGTGGGGCGACGAGTTCCCCGTCGATGCCTCGCTGGACGTGGCCAACCCCGGCGACTATGCGGCGCTGCTCCTCCCTGGCGGGGTGATGAACCCCGACCACCTGCGCATGGACGAGCGCGCCGTCGATTTCGTCCGCGCCTTTGTCGATGGGGGCAAGCCCATCGCGGTGATCTGTCACGGCCCCTGGACCCTCATCGAGGCGGGCGCCGTGCGCGGCAAGACGATCACGTCCTATCCATCCCTCAAAACGGACCTGCGCAACGCCGGCGCCAACTGGGTCGACGAGCCGGTGGTGGTAGACGGCAACCTCATCTCCAGCCGCAACCCCGGCGACATTCCCGATTTCAACCGTGAGATGATCGCCGTGTTCTCCCGCGAGGCGGAGCGCATGCGCTGAGCGAGGCGCCCACGCGAGCGCCCGAACGGGCGGGAAGGAAGGGACGCCGGGAGCCATGCGCCAGCTACTCGTTCAGGTGCCCGAGGGCAGGGGGGAGGACGTCCTGCAACGCGCGCGAGCCCACGACGCGACCAACGTGTCGCGCCTCCGCGCCGGCGATGGGCAGGCATCCCGCGACCTGGTCATCCTGCACGTCAACAACCGCAGCGTCGAGGGGCTGTTGGGTGACCTGGAGTCGATTCCCGACGCGCACATCACCCTGCTTCCCCAGGAGGTCATGGCCCTTCGCCCTCCTCCCTCCGAGGCGCCGGAACAGGTCACCAACGTTACCGAACGCAGTCCCATCGAGGTGTTCCTGGCGGGACTGCAATCCATAGGCTCCTGGCGCGGCTTCCTGAGCTATGCCGTCATCAGCGGCATCGTGGTCTGGATCGGGCTCTACACGAACACCATCTTTCTCCTCATCGCCGCCATGCTCATCTCGCCGTTGGCGGGGCCGGCGATGAACGTGGCGGTGGCCAGCGCCCGCGGCGACGGGCTCTTGCTGCGGCGCGGGTTGCTGCGCTACGTGGTCGCTCTGGCCGTGACCGTCGCTACGGCGGCCGTCCTCACCTTTGCCTTTGGCCTGCGCACGGTGACGGGCCTCATGGTCGATATCAGCGAGCTGTCGATCACCGCGGCGCTACTGCCCCTGAGCGCAGGCGTGGCGGCGGCGCTGAACCTGGTGCAATCGGAGAACAGCAGCCTCATCTCGGGGGCGGCCGCCGGCATGGCCGTCGCTGCCTCGCTGGCGCCGCCCGCCGGAGTGCTGGGCATGGCGCTGGCGCTGGGGCAGTGGGCGATGGCCGGCAACACCCTCTTTTTGCTGGCGCTGCAGCTCGTGGGCATCAACCTCGGCGGCGCGATCACCTTTCGCCTCTTTGGCCTCTCCAGCAGGGGCGCCCGCTATGAGAGGGGCAAGCGATGGGTGTTCCCGATGGCCCTGGCCCTCACTGCAGCCCTCCTGGGGACGCTGATGGCCGTGCAGTTCAGCAATGCGCCGGAACTACAGCGCTCGAGCCGGGCGACGGAGGCCGTCGCCGTGGTGCAGGACATCGTCCAGGCGAGCGGCCTGGCCTACCTGGTGGAAGCGAACGTGCGCTTTACCCGGGCCAGCATTCCCGACCAGAACACGCTTCTGGGCGTGGTGTACGTGCAGCGCCGGCAGGGCGTGGACCTGGCCGATGCGGAGCTTGCCGGCCGGCTGACGGACGAGATCCAACGGGGACTGCTGAGCCGAGGGTTTGACGTCACACCGCTCGTCAGCGTCACCGTGCTCGCCCCACCCGGCGAGCGGTGAACGCGTTGTGCACAACGCGTTGTGTACAACGCGTTGCGTACAACGCATCGTGAACGAGGAGCGAATCGATGGCCAAGAGCGAAAAGGTCGAGGTGATGGAGCGCGGCGACATCTACTTTGCCTACCGCCCCAAGATCGACGTCGAGACCCCCAAGGGGATCGACGACGTGCAGCGCTTCTACATGATCCTCAAGCCGCGGGAGGCGGATCGCTACCGCATGGTCGTGTTTGGGCAGAAGAAACTGCCCGAGGTGGAAGGTAGCGGCGAGCGCTATTGGGCCTTTGTGGACAAGGTGAGTCGCAAGGTTGACGACGTCACGCGCGAGCTGGGGGCCGAGCAGTACGAGACCAAGACGCGCGGAGAGCGCACGCGTCCCGCGGCGCGCCCGGCGGGCGAGGGGGTCTATGCCCTCGTGCGCCACGGCGATCACACCCACCTGGCCTACGTACTCGAACTCCCCGCCGAGGGGAGCGACGTCCAGCGCGAACTGAACATCCGCGACGAGGGGAGCTATATCATCAGCGTCAAGAACCCGCAGACCCCCTCGCCGCGCGGCATGGGGCTGGGCGAGCACGAGGAGGCCGAGTTCCCCAAGCGGCTGCAGGAGCGCTTTCGCAACCGGCGCTTTATCAACGTCGACCCGCCCGAGTTCCTGAATCACGAGGGGGCGGAGCTGCTCTTTGTGGGCGCCGCGGCGGACGTGTCGGACGAACTCGGCATCACGCTGGACGCCGAGCGCGAGACGGAGGACACGGCCGAGGTATTCAGCGACCTCGAGCTGGATCGCCAGGAGCACCCGACGGCGCCCCTGCTCAAGGGAGAATGGGCGTAGGCGGCAGGGGCGCCCGCGGCGCGATGAGGGCTCTGCCATGCGCGACGTAAAGGAACTGGACGAGGCGCAGGCCCTGACGCGGCAGCGGCATGAATGGGCCGTCCAGCGCACGGGCTGGGTTCTGATGGCCCTCTGGCTGGCGGCCGGGGCGCTGGGCCTGCTAGGCGGAGGAGGGCTCCTCGGCGCGACCACCACCGGCGAGGAGGGCGCTCCCATCTGGATCGTGCACGAGCGCTTGGCCCGCCTCGAGACTCCCACCACGCTGCGCGTGCACCTGACGGCCGAACAATCAGACGGCGAGGTGAGCTTTTGGGTGGGCGCCGACTATCTCGAGCACGTCGAGGTGCGCCAGATCATGCCGCAGCCGGCATCGTCGCGCGCCGAGCCCGAGCGCGTGGTGTATACCCTGGACGCTACGGCGACGGAGCGCCCCATCGTCGTCGCGCTCATCGTCCAGCCCGATGACCCGGGCCTGCTGCGCGGCGAGATCGGGCGCCCGGGGGGGCCGTCCATCCGTCTGACGCAGATGGTGATGCCGTGAGGGGGGCGCGCCGCGGCGTGGAGGGAGGGGGAGCCGCTCATCATCCTGGAGAACGGTCGCCCGCTGCATGACCGGATGAACCGGGAGCACGTCGATGAGGAGGACATCCTCGAGGCGGCGCGCGAACTCCAGGGGTTGGAGCGCCTGGACCAGATACGGTACGCCATCCTCGAGCGCAACGGCGCCATCACCATCGTCCCCGCCGAAACGGCGGGATAGAGGAGCCACAGGAAGGAGCAGTACCATGGCACAGGAAGGAGCACGGGTGCCGCCGCAGCGGCAGGAGCGCCAGCCGGGGCGGGAGGACCAGATGCGCCCGCAGCCTCGCGCGGTGGACGTGACCTACCGCGGCAGCGGCAAGCTGCAGGACAAGGTGGCCCTCATCACCGGCGGCGACAGCGGCATCGGCCGCTCCGTGGCCGTCTTTTTCGCCAAGGAGGGCGCCGACGTCGCCATCGTCTACCTGGAGGAGCATGAGGACGCGAACGAGACGAAACGCCTCGTCGAGGCGGAGGGGCGCCGTTGCATCGCCATCGCCGGCGACGTGGGCGAGGAGGCCCTTTGCCGAGAGTCGGTGGCGCGCACGGTGCGCGACCTGGGGCGCCTGGACATCCTCGTGAACAATGCCGCCGTGCAGTATCCCCAAGACAGCATCGAAGGGATCACGGAGGAGCAGCTGGTGCGCACCTTTCGCACCAACATCTTGGCCCACTTTTTCATGACCAAGGCGGCGCTGCCGCACCTCGGGGAGGGGAGCGCCATCATCAACACCACCTCCATCACCGCCTACCGCGGCAGCGGCCACCTCATCGACTATGCCGCCACCAAGGGCGCCATCGTGGCGTTCACGCGCTCCCTGGCCACCGCCCTGGCGGAGAAAAAGATCCGCGTCAACGGCGTGGCGCCCGGCCCCATCTGGACGCCGCTCATCCCCGCGAGCTTCGACGCCGACAAGGTCGCCAAGTTCGGCAGCGACCAGCCCATGAAGCGCGCCGGCCAACCCGAGGAGGTCGCCCCCGCCTACGTCTACCTGGCCTCGCAGGACGCGAGCTACGTGACGGGGCAGACCATCCACGTCAACGGCGGCGACATCGTCGGCGGCTGAACACCTAGAGCGCCGGCTGCCGCCTCACGCGCTGCGCTCGAGCACGAGCAGCATCACCTCGTGCCGCAGCGACGCCAACCCCTGCCCGCTGTCGCGGGCGCCCAGGTAGGTGCGCGCCCGCGCGGACAGCCCGCGCACGAAGCGCTCCACCGCGGCGGCGTGCGCGGCCGGCGTGACGCCTTCGGGCGGGGTGCGCTCGGCCCACTCGCGGAACGCCTTGGCGCGCCAGAAGCGCTCCAGGTGCACCGTCTCGAGGCCCACGCTCGCGCTGCGCGCCACCCACCACGCCACCGGGTACGACTCCAGGTGCGCCGGGTCGCGCACGCGCTCGACCGCGTTCATCGCCTCGTTCAGCTCGGCGTCCTCGGGCGCGACGTTGTCGATGAGGACCATGACGCCGCCCGGCCGCAGGACGCGCGTGACCTCGCGCAGGAACGCTTGCGGGTCGGGGAAGTGGTGCGCCGCGATGCGGCAGGTGACCAGGTCGAAGCTCGCCGCGTCGAACGGCAGCGCGCCGGCGTCGGCCTCGTGGAACGCCACGCCGGCGTCCGGCGCCTGCTCGCGCACGAAGCTCTCCGCCGCCTCCAGCATCGCGGGCGTGAGGTCGGCGGCCGACACGCGCGCGCCGGCACGCGCCAACGCCAACGCCACGTGACCGCCACCGGTGGCGACGTCGAGCGCCGCGCGGCCCGCGAGGCCACCGAGGCGCTCGGCGGCGAGCGTCACGAGCCTCTCCAGGTCGGAGCCGGTGCGGTGACCTTCGCTCGCGACGTAGGCGTGGGCGGCGGCGCCGAAGGTGCGACGCGCGGCGTCGCGGACCTCGTCGGGGGAACGATCGGGGGCGGGCGAGCGGTCGGTCATGGTGGTCGGCCTCCACCGCCAGTCTGCGCGGGTGCTACGTGACCGCCTAGGGGCGTGGTCATGTAGTGACCTGCTCGAACCCGACGGGCCGCCGCGGCAGGGCAAGCGCTCAGCGCTGGTGGTAGCGCCGCTGCAGCTCGCGCACCTCGGCCGCCAGCTCCTCCACGGGCCCCTCGACCGGCACGCCCGGCGCGACCTCGGTGATCGCCAGCGGCCGCACCGGCCCCGGCGGCACGCCCCACTCGTCCAGCCAGGCGCGCAGCTGCGCCGAGGAGCTCGCGTAGACCACGCGCCCCAGTCCGACCCAGGCGTGCGCGGCGGCGCACATGGGGCAGTGCTCGCCCGAGGTGTAGACGGTGGCGGCGGCGCGCTCCTCGGGGGCGAGGTTCGCGGCCGCCCAGCGCGCGATGGCGAGCTCCGGGTGCTGCGTCTGGTCACCGCCCGACACGTGGTTGTGGTCCTCGAACAGCACGCGGCCGTCCGCGCTCACCAGCACGGAGCCGAACGGGGCGTCGCCGGCCTGTAAGGCCGCGCGCGCCAGGTCCACGCAGCGGCGCAGGTGGCGCATGTCGTCGTCGTCGATCATGCGGCGATGATAGGCGGTGGGCGGCGCCACGGAGCGGCGCCGCCCACCGGGCTAGGCTCAGGCCCGGTCGCGCGGGTCCAGCACGTCGCGCAGGCCGTCGCCCAGCAGGTTGATGCCCAGCACCGTGGCGAAGATCGCCAGCCCCGGGTAGAGCGACAGCCAGGGCGCCTGCTGCATGTAGCCCGTGCCGATGCGCAGGGTGGAGCCCCACGACGGCGTCGGCGGTTGCACCCCCAGGCCCAGGAACGACAGCGCCGTCTCGGCGAGGATGGCGGCGGCGATCGCGATCGACGCCTGCACCAGCAAGGGGCCGACCGCGTTCGGGAGCACGTGCCGCAGCATCACCTTGTTGGCGCCGTTCCCCAGCGCGCGGGCCGCCTCCACGAACTCCTGCTCGCGCAAGCTCAGCGCCTGCGCGCGCGCCAAGCGGATGAACGCCGGCGCGCTGCCGATGCCGATCGCCAGCATCGCCGTCGTGAGGTTGCCCCCGAGCGCGGCGGCCAGCGCCAACGCCAGCACGATGGTGGGGAAGGCGATCATGGCGTCGGTCAGGCGCATGATCACCAGGCGGTCCAGCCAGCCACCCACGTAGCCCGACAGCAGCCCGGTGGGAACACCGAGGCCTACCGCGATGAGCACGGCGATGATGCCGGCCCGGATGGAGGCGCGGGCGCCGTAGATGAGGCGCGAGAGGAGGTCGCGGCCCACCTCGTCGGTGCCCAGCAGGTACTTGGAGCTGGGCGCCTGCAGGATGGCGGTGAAGTCGGGCTTGGTGGGGTCGTACGGCGCCAGCTGCGGCGCGAAGATCGCCACCAGCACCATGGCCACCACGATGACCAGGCCCAGCATGGCCAGCGGCCGGCGCGCGAACTGCTTGGCAACACGGCGGAAGGTCATGAGTAGCGGATCCTCGGGTCGAGCAGGCTGTACGACACGTCGGTCAGCAGGTTCACCACGATGACCACCAGCGAGAAGAGCACCATCAGGCTCTGCATCATCACGAAGTCGCTACGCAGGAAGGCGCTGTAGATGAGGCGCCCGAAGCCCGGCACGGCGAACAGGGTGTCGATGACGACCACGCCGCCCATGAGGCCGGAGAACTCGAGGCCCATGAGGGTGAAGAGCGGGATCAGCGCGTTGCGCAGCGCGTGCCGCAGGTTCACCGAGGTCTCGGAGACGCCCTTGGCGCGGGCGGTGCGCACGAAGTCGCTGTTGATGACCTCGAGCATGCTGCCGCGCGTCATGCGCATGAAGATGCCGATCGGCCGGAGCGCCAGCGCGACCGCGGGGAGGATGGAGTGGTGCAGGCTGCGGAGCGGGTCCTCGTTGAAGCGCACGAAGCCCGACGAGGGGAACCACCCGAGCTGCAGCGCCACGAAGTACATGAGCAGGATGCCGGCCCAGAACGCCGGTATGGAGATCGCGGAGAGGGCGAAGACCGAGCTGAGCGCGTCCACGACGCCGCCCCGCCTGACGGCCGAGAGGATGCCGAGCGGCACCCCGACAGACAGCGAGATGAACAGCGACACGAGGGCGATCTGCAGGGTGACGGGGAACGCGAACGACACGGCGCGCACGACGGGCGTGTTGTCGACGAGGGAGCGCCCGAGGTCGCCCTTGGCCAGGCCGCCCAGCCAGCTCAGGTACTGGACGTGCACGGGGCGGTTGAGGCCCATGCGCTCGCGGAGCGCGGCGCGCGACTGCGGGGTCGCCTCGTCGCCGAGGATCGCCAGGGTCGGGTCGCCGGGCAGGAGCTGCATGACGGAGAACACCGCGACCGTGATCAGGACGATCACGGGGATGGCGGTGAGGACGCGGTTGGCTACGAAGGAGAGCATGCTTGAGCGGGGCGGAACCGGGGGCGGGCGCGTGAGGCCCGCCCCCGGCGTCGCCTGTCTAGGTCTTCAGTCGTCGACCCAGACCTGCTCGAACCGCATCATCCCG
>ENA-UOUL01001833-UOUL01001833.1-bioreactor-metagenome-genome-assembly--contig:-NODE-1833-length-27457-cov-113.140321_pt1 | contig 27457 bp, 28 predicted proteins | sample MGYA00249838_ERZ747220 | MGnify/ENA primary metagenome ERZ747220 (study PRJEB28778, sample SAMN05720191) | bioreactor metagenome | isolation source: Anaerobic biogas reactor | place...
GGGGTTGATCTGGCGGATCAGCTCCTGGGCCAGTTCGCCTATGGAGATTTCCTTTTGACTGGCGATGTTGATCTCCTCGCCGATGGTGGCGGGGGTTTTGGCTATGGCCAGGAATCCAGCCACCGTGTCCAACACGTAATTGAAGTCCCGGGTGGGGGTGACCGCCCCCAGTTTTATATCTGTTTTACCGTCCAGCAGCTGGGTTATCACCGTGGGGATGACTGCCCGGGCTGACTGGCGGGGACCATAGGTGTTGAAGGGCCGCACGATGGTGACCGGTAATTCGAAGCTGCGGTAAAAGCTCTCCGCCAACCGGTCGGCGCCGATCTTGGTGGCCGAATAGGGCGACTGGCCCTGGAAGGGGTGTTTCTCATCTATGGGTTCATATTGGGCGGTACCGTATACCTCCGAGGTGGAGGTCACCAGTATACGGCTGGTGTTAAGGTCGCGGGCCGCCTGTAATATGTTCAGAGTGCCTTTGATATTGGTATCCACATAGGAATCCGGGGAGTGGTAACTAAAGGGTATGGCGACCAGGGCCGCCAGGTGATAAACCTGCTCCACTCCTTCCATGGCCCGGCGTACCCCGTTGGGGTCGCGGACGTCGCCAGCGAATATTTCTATCTCCTGGAGCTTGTCCTTAGGCAAGGTGTCGAGCCAGCCCCAGGAATTGAAGGAGTTGTAGAAGACAAAGGCTCTTACCTGGTGGCCCGCTTCAATCAGTTTTTCGGTTAAGTGGCTGCCGATGAATCCGTCGGCGCCGGTTACCATTACTTTCATATACTCTCCCTAATTGGCTTGATTGTCGCTTAGCAGTTGGTGGCAATCATTATTTGCCTGCTCGTATTCCTCTGGCCGGCCGATGTCCAACCAGTAACCGGTGTGGGGGAAGGTCCTCACTGTTTCGCCTTTGGCCAGCAGGGCTTTCACCAGGTCGTCAAAACCAAAACGGGTTCCGTCGGGGATATAGTCCAGGGCCCGTTTGTTCAAGGCATATATGCCCATGCACACGTTTATGTCATAGGTGGGTTTTTCCACGAAAGACTCGGCGGTATGGTCGGGGCCGGGTTTGATGACTCCGTAGTCCACCTTGATCTTCTGGGTGTGAGTGGCGATGGTCATGATGGCATCGTTGTGTTTGTGCTGCCAGTACAGTTGCTTGAAGCTGATGTCGGTGAGCAGGTCGCCGTTCATGACCAGGAAATCGTCGGGCAGGCTCTTGATGAGCTTGATGGGCGCGGCGGTGCCCAGCGGCTGCTGCTCGTGGGTGTATTGGACACTGATGCCGAACTTGGAGCCGTCGCCGAAATAGGCCTCGATCAGGTCTGCCATGTGGTTGACGCAGATGGTGGCTTCCCGGACGCCTTGCCTTCTCAGGTTCTGGAGGAGGATCTTCAGGATGGGTTCTTCTCCTACCGGGACCAGGGGTTTGGGCAGGCTGACGGTGTATGGTTTGAGTCTGACTCCTTTTCCGCCGGCCAGGATTACGGCTCGCATCTGGGTTCACCTCCTTCGACAATTTATCTACACTATTCGACAAAGGCTATTAAATGATGCGGGGGACACACGTTTCACGATGATGTCCCCGCTGGTCTACTTATTTATACGTTGAATGTGCCGAGCTTCCGCTGGTCAGCTGCTGCTGGGCTTGGTTTCTTGGGGACAGTCCCCAAGTTACTGGTTCTGTTTATGGCTCCAAGTTATTAGCCTATGGTGCTGGGGCTATTAACTTGATTCCATCCGGTGCCACTAACTTGAGGACGGTCCCGGAGCTGCTGCTGAGCCTTGTTTCTTGGGGACAGTCCCCAAGTTACTGGTTCTGTTTATGGCTCCAAGTTATTAGCCTGTCGTGCTGGGGCTATTAACTTGATTCCATCCGGGGCCACTAACTTGAGGACGGTCCCGGAGCTGCTGCTGGGCTTGGTTTCTTGGGGACAGTCCCCAAGTTACTGGTTCTGTTCGTGACTCCAAGTTATTAGCCTGTCGCGCTGGGGCTATTAACTTGATTCCATCCGGAGCCACTAACTTGAGGACGGTCCCGGAGCTTCTGCTGGGCTTGGTTTTTGGGGACAGTCCCCAAGTTACTGGTTCTGTTTGTGGCTCCAAGTTATTAGCCTGACGTGCTGGGGCTATTAACTTGATTCCATCCGGGGCCACTAACTTGAGGACGGTCCCGGAGCTGCTGCTGGGCGTCAGGCAGTAGAGTCGGCGCTGGAATAGTAATAATAGTAATTGTAGTCGTCGCCGCTGATCTTGGCCTGGTTGAGGACCACCCCGATCAGGTTGGCGTTGGCCTTCTGGAATATTTCCCGGGTTTGCTGGACCTGTTCTTTGCGGGTGACTCCATAACGGGCCACCATAATTACCCCATCCATCTGCGTCGCTAAAATGCTGGCGTCGGCTACCGCCAGAACCGGTGGTGCATCTACCAGGACAAAGTCGTATTGCTCCAACAGCATGGGCCAGAATTCCCGCACCCGCTGGGAGTTGAGCATCTCAGCCGGATTGGGCGGTATGGGACCGCTGGTCAGTACGTCGAGGTTGCCCAGCTCGGGGATGGCTTTCTGGAGGACTCGGCCCAGGGTCGCTTCCATCATTAAACAATTGGTGAATCCTTTATGGTTATCCAATTTAAATATATGGTGCTGCACCGGCTTGCGCAGGTCGCAATCAACTATTAGCACCCGGCTGCCGGCCTGGGCCATCACTACGCCCAGGTTGGCGGTGACGGTGGATTTGCCGTCCTTGGGGCTGGGGCTGCTGACCAGGATGGACCGGAAGGTCTGGTCGATGCCGGCGAAACCGAGGTTGGTCCGCAGGGTCCGGTAGGCCTCCGAGGCTATTGATCTTGGTCTCTCGATCACTGTAAGTTCGTGATAATCACGCCGCATATTTATCCTCCATAATATGACTGCCGACTGCCGGATTCGTTATCGGGGATGATGCCCAGCACCGACAGATCCATTTCTCGGAAGTCGTCGGCGGTCTTGACGGTGTTGTCCAGGTATTCCAGCAGGAAGGCCAGCAAAGTAAATAGCAACAAGCCCAGCACTACTGCGATGGCCACGTTCTGGATCAGGTTGGGTTTGACCGGTTGAGTCGGTACGGTGGCTTCGGACATGACCACCATGCTGCTGGCGCCCAGGTCGACGGATTTGGCGATCAGGGTGTCGGAAACCTGCTTGTCCAGGGTCAGCATGGTCTGCTGGAGACGGTCGATGGTATTCTGCAATTCCTGCCGCTCCGCCGCCGTGTTGGTGCTGGGGCTGGCCTGGTATTTCTTCAGGGTCTCCTGGGTCTGCACCAGTTGCTGCCAGGTGACTTCCTTCTGGGTGGTCAGATAGGTGACCGAGCTGTTGATCTGTTCCTGGTTTTTCTCATCCATCAGCCGGCGGTACTGGTCGCTCAGGGTGTTGGCCGCCTTGGCCGCCAGCACCGGGTCGCTGCTCTGCACCTTTATCTCGATGAGGTTGGAATCCTTGACTACCGAGGCTTGCATGGTGTAGCCGCCGGGCTCATAACCGTCCCGGGCCAGGGCCGCATCGATGCGCTGGCTGAGGGCCGGGCTCTTGATCTGGGTCAAGTGGGTGTTCATGGTCAGTACCGGCTGGATATAGGCATCTATTCCCGCGTCCGGATTTATGGCTGCATTGGGGTTGGTAGCCAGTTTCTCGGTGGCTTGGCTGAAGCGCAGCAGGGTGTCGGCCTGGTAAATCGGGGTCAGCAGATAATGGCTGACCAGTCCGGCGGCCAAGCCTGCCAGAAGGGTTAATCCGATTATGAAGCGGGACCATTTGCCCAGAATTTTTAGAATCTGTCGAAGGTCTATGTATATTTCTTCATCGTTGGCGAGAAATTCCTGGTCTGATGGAGCCACTAACGTCTCTCCTTCTGCTGCGTATTGGTCGTATGTGGGTTGGCGCGGCCAAAAAAATAACCTGGCTGATCCAAGTTATCCGGGCAGGTTCATAATGTACACTGCAACCCGGCCGTCTACTGGGTCAGACCCGTGGCTTTGCGTCCCCGCCTCTCGACGGGTTTGCCGTCATGTTATGTTTGCTTTATATTCTAGTTAATTCTGCTAATTCCTGCATAAATTCCAAAAAAATTTGGAAAATTTTTCGAAACTGTCCTCAAGTTAGTGGCCTCAGAGGTCATCAAGTTAATAGCCCCAGCACTTCAGGCTAATAACTGGGAGCCATAAACAGAACCAGTAACTTGGGAACTGTCCCCAAGAACCAAGCCCAGCAGAAGCTCGGGACTGTCCTCAAGTTAGTGGCTCCGAGATGGAATCAAGTTAATAGCCCCAGTACAACAGGCTAATAACTTGGAGCCATAAACAGAACCAGTAACTTGGGGACTGTCCCCAAAACCCAAGCCCAGCAGAAGCTCTTTGCAGGAAGTAACAGGTCGGCAGCGAATTAGGGAACCTATGGAAGGAGATGACGTGACCAAATGACCACCGGGAAAAAGATTGGAATAGGGATCAGTATCGTAATAATCCTGCTGGCCGGTTTAGGGATCTACGGGAACAATAGATTAAACCGGGCTATCGATAGTATGGTGCAGTCAGGCTTGTTTGAATTTGTCGACAGTTCCAATAAATCAACCGGCAGCCCTGCCCCGAATCTGGTTGGGAGCGATGATCCCGCTTCAATTTCCAATAATGGCACCGTAACCCCATCTTCAGAACCTGATGGTGGGGCGGATGGCATGACTCCCAACGGCAGCGGTTCCCTTGAGCCGGCGGGGTCTGGTTCCCCAGCGGGCCAGTCAACTCTGACGCCGGAGCAAAACCGGGTGGTGACCGGGGCGGAAAGATACCTGGGCCGCAAGGTGGACCGGCGCGATATTTTGACTGCCGGCAACATTATCATCAACCGTTTCAGCTGGGGGGAGATAAACTACTTGTACAGCGTAGGCTCCCGGGGATTGAAGGGTGCCAAGGAGGCGCACGAGGTACGGAATCTGCTGCTGAGCCGGTTAAGCAGCAGTGATGTTGCTACCCTGACCAGCCTCGGCAACAAGTACGGCCTCAGCTTGAGGATCCTGGACCCCAATTGGGATATCGACCAGTCTCGATATATTAATTAGACCGAGGCATTGGGACGGTTCGAGACCACTGAAACTGTTACGAATTGCTTTTATGGTAAGCATAATATCTTGGCGAACGTTAAGCGTTAGCGTGTAAGCCAATGTATTTGTGCATGCCAAAATATTGGCAAAATGGCAAAATGGACTTCTTCAGTTGTCTCCAAACGTCCCCAAAGCTTGGGGCGCCCGGTTAAATGGGCGCCCCTCTCTCATTTCCTCAATTCAACTTGGTTTATTATTAGGCGGCGGGGTGATGTTTATGGTGACCGTCAGTTTGTGGTTGGCCTGGTCATACATGTCGACCTGAATGCATTTTACTTCCGGATTGCCCTCGAAGTACAGACTCATGAGATCATAGGCCATCGCGTAGTCGCTCTCGATGTAACCGGATATTTGATCCGAATCACCCCCGGCAAAGTGCGCATAAAGCAGATCTCTGACAGCGTCCTCGGCGCCCGGCAGCCAGGTCAGCTCGCCCTGGGCATTGAAATCGCTGTAGCCGCGGATGTCCATGTCATTTTCATCATCCTTTTGCACCGAACGGTTAAAGGTCACGGTCACTTGGCCTATCGGGTCGGTGTTGATGCCGCTGACGGTGTACTTGCGGCTGGTCCCGTCGGGGCTGAAGTTTACATTGGCAGCGTCGATGTCTTCAATATAGAAAGAAGGCCCGTTGTCACTGCCGTCGCCGCTGCTCCCGCCCTGCCCGGGTGGAGTGACGGGCGGTCCGGGTGGTGTTATGGGCGGTGCGCCAAGATCACCGAAGATCCGGATCAGCACGTAGGCAGCCATGCCCCGGTTGGTGGGGATGTCGCCTTTGAGGGTCCCATCCGGGAAACCGTTGAGGTAGCCGCCCTTGACCATGGCGGCCAGCGCGCCCTGGCTCCAGAACGGGATTGCGCTGCGGTCGGCAAACCGGGCCAGGACCTCCAAGTCGGTCATGTCGAGTTTATAAAGCTGGGCTACGATTACCGCCATTTCCTGGCGGGTTATGGGCTGGTTGGGCCGCATGGTGCCATCTTCAAAGCCGGCTATGTATTGGTGGGCTACGGCGATGGCGACGTCATTGTAGAACCAGTCCCCCGGGTTGACATCGGAGAAGCTTATGGGGGCGGTGTTGGTGAACCCGAATGTGCGGTTTACCATGCTCATGAATTCGGCCCGGGTGAGGGTCCCATCCGGCCGGAAGGATCCGTCGGGATAGCCGGACGCGTTGCCCTCGTCGAGCATCTTCTGGATCTCGGCCTGGGCCCAGTGCCCGACAATATCGTTAGGGGTGTCGGCAGCTTGGACCTGCCCCGGATAGGCGCCCAGCACCGCGGTGACTAGGAATAGGGCCAAAAGCAAACCGGTGAATTTCTTGGACTTTAACAAAACTATACCTCCTTTATTCGCTTAGTCGCTTCAATGCTAGCCGTGCTACCCTCCTCTCGTTGCACATCAAGTTGAATGTCACGCCAAATGGGGTTAAGTGTCGCGCTGCTGAGGGACAAGCCCCAGGGGATCTTTGCCAGGAATGACATCTCGGTAGACCTGCCCTGGCTCCTCTCGGGCAAAAATAAAAACCCGACCGACAGGTTCTGCAGCGGGTTGAAGATGTCGACTCTTGATTGCAACCCGGCTGTCATAACCTTGCGGTGTGACCCGTGGCTTTGCGTCCCCGCCTTGCGACGGGTTTGCCCAAATTTTTTGCCTGCATATTATACATTCTAACCTAATTTGGAATATCCTGCCTAGATGTGACATTTTTATCACCCGATACTTTACCCCCAATAACTTGGGGACAGGCCCCAAGTTATTGCCTTGAAAAAGGGCTTCAATGCCGCGTGGGACCGGGGTTGCGGGCCATTTTAATTCTAGGTTATTTCAGATAGTGGTAGACGGCGGTGGGGGTGAGATTCAGGTGGCGGGCAATCTGCTCCCGGTTATAGCCTTGGCGGTAAGCGATGCGGGCAAACTCGATCTTGTAGGGCAACAATCTGCGCTGCCGGGACCCTGCCAATATGGCGTTCCGCTCCCGCGGAGCCGCCCCGGTGCTTTGCAGGATCTCGTCCAGCGACATGGTTGCCTTAATCGATTGATCCCCTGGCTCTCCCGGCGCAGCCGATGATTTTGATTTGCGCACCCGCGCTTTTTTTCGGTCACTCCTATCCTCCGATTTCGGCGTGGGTGCTGCCGGGGCTGAACACTGCCCATCATTGGCAAGTTCCTCCCGTTTCATCATCACTTGCTCCTCATCGATGCAAACGAAATCCTCCCAATCAATTTCATCATCCGCGCTTGACATATATTCGTTGTACCTCTGCCGGGCCAACTCCTGGTCGTCTGAAAGCCTGGCCAGCGGCAGCCGGAAGTCGATAAAATCATCCCGCAGCTGGCGATAATGGCGTTCACTGCTCCAGCGATAATCCTCCGCCCGCTCACAGATTCGGGCTGCCACCGGATTCTGGTGAATGTAGCGGATAACCGACATCAGATAGCGTTCATCCAGGATCGGGATGGCTTTGAAACGGCCCTGGAAAACGTGGCCGGTGCGGGAAAGATGCGAATTGTAGGCCAGGCTGAAGGTGGTATTGATCCGGTGCATAACCTGGCTGAGCGGCTTCTCGCGGCTGCGCATGGCCAGATGGTAGTGATTGTTCATCACCACATAGGCGTAAATCTCTGCCCCATCCTCGACCACCGCCTGACGAAAAAGAGTAAGCAGATAGTTGCGGGCCCGCTCATTCTCTAATATGTACTCCCGGTTGTTACCGCGCTGGATTACGTGATGGATGAATCCGGGAAAATTCAACCGCGGCCGCCTGGCCATCCTCAGCACCTCCCTTTGCTTCCATTATTTTACTATTGTCTCCCAAATCCGGCAACCTCCCCGATACTTTACCCCCAATAACTTGGGGACAGGCCCCAAGTTATTGCCTGGAAAAAGGGCTTCGAAGCTGCGCGGAGCCGGCGTTGCGGGGCCCACCTGTCTCCAGCTGGTAATAACTTGGCAGGCCTCAAATTATTGGCAACATTTACATAAAGGTATAGGCGGCGGGGCGGCAAATTTCTTATGTAAACCAGAATTTTTCTTGAGGAGGGATTTTATGCTAAGGAACTCCATGCTGCTGGCGCTGCTCCTGCTTTTGTTTGCCGCGGTCACTCCTACCCCGCCGCAGGCCGCCGCCGGGAGCGCCGAGAATATTAAGATTTACCGCGATAATTACGCGAAATACTTAAAGCATGACAAGGCCCTGGCCGATGCGTTCCTGGCCAACTACAACGGCAGCGAGGCCCAGGCTCTGGTGGCGCGGGCCATCTGGTACATGGAGAACGGTTACATGGTTTACGGTCACTCCAAGTACTGGGACACCGGCTACATCGATTGCTCCAATTTTACCTCCCTGGTGTACAAGGACTTCGGCTACACGGTGACCTCAGCCTCCAAGAAGTACAACGCGGTGGGGACCAAGGTGCCGGGGGTTTCCTCGCGCAAAATCGCCGGGACCAGCAAATACGAATTGGTCGGGACTGAGAACCTGCGCCCGGGCGACCTGTTCACATTCTGGGTGAAGGATGCAGAGGGCAGCGGGACCCATATCGGGCATGTGGCTCTTTATATGGGAAAGATAAATGGCAAACCGGCTATCATCCAAACCATCAAAGGGCGTCCTACCGCTATCGGCATCCTGACCAATTTCCAGTATTGGTACGGGGAGCATTTCGTGGAGGCTCGCCGGGTGCTGGACAGCGCTTCGCAAACGCCGGGCAAAGCCTGGTCGGCTTCGGCTCCTGTGATCCCCGCCGTTTATCAATTACCGCCCCAAAGGCAGATTGTGATGCCCGCCGCCCGTTTCCTTAGCAGCACCGGATCCGTCAGCAGCAGCGGGGATGGGTCGGATCCTGGTGGCATCAAGGGTCATTGGGCCCAGCAGAACATCGAACAGATGGTGAAGGACAAGATCATATCGGGTTATCCCGACGGGAGCTTCTGGCCTGACAAATCCATCAGCCGGGCGGAATTCGTGACCCTGGTTGTAAAAGCGTTCGAGTTCCCCCTTCGGGATGGGACCGCCTTCGGTGATACGGTGAAACACTGGGCCCGCTCTTACATAACCACCGCCGACAGCCTCAGCTTGGTTTCCGGCTATACTGCCACTGCCTTCGGTCCCGACGACCGTCTCACTCGTGAACAGATGACCGCCATCATCGTTAGGGCCGCCGCCCTCAAGCGCGGCGAAAAAATAACTTGGGGACAGGCCCCAAGTTATTCAGGCGTAAGTATTGGCTCCGGGAGCGCCAAACCGGCTCTGGAGTATATCGATAAGCTGCAGATCTCCCCGTGGGCAGGGAGTTCGGTAGCCTATGCCGTGGAACACAAACTGATCAGCGGTTACCCCGACCGCACCTTCCGCCCCCAGTCCCCTGCCACCCGCGCCGAGGCCATCACGGTAATAAAGAAGGCGTTGGGGCTGGGGCCATTAAAATAACTCGATTATGTGGGTATTGTTGGCCTTGGCCAGCTCTTCGGCTTGGGCTTGGTCCAGCACTTGGAATTGCTTGAATTCGCCCTGGATTCTTTTAACCCGCCGCTGTACCGCGGCCTCGGTCCCGTGAAAATAGCGGGTATGCGGGACCGAGTCCCGGACATAGTCGAACTGCCAGTATTCCTTCAGAGCGCTGTCATCCTTGATGATGTACCTCCGCATGGCCTGGGCCGACTGCCGGGCGATGAGCAACCCGGCGGCGACCCCGATGGCAGCCGCTGCACCTATCCCCAGGGCAATTTTCTCCGCGGTGGTGGCCCCTTCTTGCCTCACCTCATGATTACTGGCTGGCTTGAGTGTCACTTCAACTTTATCGTTCTCCGACATACTGTTGCCTCCCTCCCGCTTTGCTATGCCCCGCCGAAATTTCCGCCCGCATACTTTACCCCCAATAACTTGGGGACAGGCCCCAAGTTATTTCTGCCTTTACAGGCGCTTATCGAGCTTCCGGTCGGTGATCAGGGCTATTGGTTTGATGTTCGTAAAATTAGCTCTTTCCGCTTCGATTTTGTCCAAGTTGGAGAAATAGTTTTGGACGGCCTCTTCCTGATTGTCGAAAAGGTACTGGGCTATGGCGATGAAATAAGGCGGTTCATCTGGTTCCCCCCCATACACGCCGCGATCGACCTCCACCCCTTTCAATGCGCCACCGAATAATTCCTCCAGAAAGGGAACGAACTTGTCGCAGTAATAATCCATGTCGAACTTGCTTCCCTCACCCCGGGGATAAAAGGTAATTATCTTGGCCACCGTCAAACCACCTTTCTTCTCATTTACGCGGCTTCTGCCGCTAACTTGCACCTGGCGCAGGGCCAGCCATCCAGCTGCAAATCATCCTGCTGCAGACGATCGTGCTGCAAACTATCCTACTGCAGAAAATCCTGCTGCAGACGATCCTGCCGGCCGCCGCTTCTCCTGTTACTAGTTTATACCCAAATGCAAAATAATGGGACTAAAATAACTTGGGGCCTGTCCCCAAGTTATTGGCCCCAGTTTATTGCCCCTTTTTCTTCTTATAACCCTGCCCGGTTGGCTTGCTCATGTTCTCCTTCACGCGAAATCGTACCATCCGGGCGATAAGGTCATAGGGGGGATCCTCGCTGAGGGGGAATTGGACCGAGCCTTTGGCACCCTTGTATTTGGAGAGTTCTGGCGCAAACTCTTCAATCCCGGTGGGGGCGGGATAAAAGCCGATGTGGTTTTTAAATGCGGCGAAGTGGACCAGGTTGCCATTCAGGTAAAATGTAGGCATCTGGTAGCTGATCTTCTCCTGGGCCGCGGGGGCATTGGCGCGGATGACCGCCCTGATCTTTTCCAACTTGTCCTGCACCTCGGGCGGATAAGCCGATATGTATTCGTCGATGGTTTTGGGCGCCTCTTTCTTGCCTTCCATCACAGTCCTCCTACAGTTTGGGTTGAGGTCGATAAACAGGACGAACAAACGCCTGCCGCTGGAAAACTTGATACTTGACCCCCAATAACTTGGGGACAGGCCCCAAGTTATTGGCGTAACTTTACTCGACTTACCACTTGCCGTTGGCTAAATGACCGGCAATTTCGGCTTTGCTCCGCTGCTTGATGGTCCAGGCCTCGTCCCTGGCTTTCTCGAACACGCCCACGCAATTGGGATCCAAGTTGAGCTCGATGCCTTCCCGGGCCAGGGCGGCTATTTGCATGCTTAGCTGCACAATCTTCATATGGATGTCATTGGTGCGATCCGAGTCATAAATCTTTTTGGCGTCTTCTTCAGACAGCTGGGAGTAGTTCTCTCTGGGGAAGCCGCATTTGGGGCATTTCTCCGGCGCTTCGGCGCCTTGATGGACAAATCCGCAGATACCACATTTCCATAAGAACATTATTCTTATCCCCTTTCAGTTTTATTATTACTGTTCGATCACTTGATCGCTTGAGAACATACTATACTTCCTTGACTGGCTCCGCAGCCGCGTTCAAACCGGCGATATAGCCGTAGGTCATGGCCGGCCCCAAGGTGCTTCCCCCGCCCCAATAGGCGTTGGCGGTCGGAGAAGCGATGCAGTTGCCAGCTCCATATAGCCCAGGAATCACCTGATCGTTGACATTCAGCACCCGGGCCTGGTGGTCGATGATCGGGCCGCCGTTGGTATCCAGCGTGCCCGCCCCCAGGATGATGGCGTAGTAGGGTCCAGCGTCGCTGATTGGGTACATGGTATAGTTGGAGGCGCCCGGCGGCGGCCATTCGGCCCCGGGAACGGTGGGCGGGAATGTGGTCCATTCCCGGTCGTAAGCGAATTCACCGCGCTGGAAGTCCAGATCCTTACCGGTGGCGGCAAATTGGTTAAAACGCTGTACAGTCTCGGCCAGATTGGCGGCAAATTCGGGAGCCAGGCTGAATCCCCCGGTATGGGGAGCCAGGTCCTGCAACCGGGTCGCGATACCAGTCGCCAATCCATCCAAGGAAGGCGCAGAAATGATGTAATCGGCTTCCTGTCCCTGCACCGGGTAAGGCGGAAACCCCTGCCACAAGGTGGCGGTGCGCTGATCAAAGACCATGAAGACCAGCATGTTGGTCCATTCGGCCCGCTGCGGATCCCAGATGAAATGGGTCATGGCCCGGTCGGTGTAGTTACGTTTCTCGTCCATAATACGGCGGCCATAGCGGTTGACTTCCAGGACGCTGTCACCGGGGATATAAAAGACGTTGTGCACCCCCTTGGGATCAGCCAGGGCCTGCTCCAATACAATCTCAGCCCGCCAGGCTCCGGCCGTGTTGCCCAATTGGGCGCCGATGGCCCCGCCCATGCGGATGAAATCCCCGGTGTTGGTAGGAGCGGCACAACCGCCGAAATGAGGTCCGCGCTGGAAACGCAGCATCAATTCCGGGTTATGGGTGTAACCGCCGCTGCCGAAGACTACTGCCCGACGGGCGCGGAAATTCTTGCTCTCCCCATCAGCCAGAACCTCCAGTCCAATCACCTCTCCCTGGTCGTTGCGCAGAATGCCGGTGACCTGGTGGTTGGTCAGCAGTTGGATCCCGTTATTCATGGCCCACGTCCGCAATTGGCGTACCAATTCTCCGCCGTAAGCCTGCGTGCCCTCCCGGTTGCGGGAAAAAAGGACCCTCCCCCGGATGCCCTTGTTTTCCGGCAGGTGGTCCATATAGTCGACTTGGGGCTGGCCGGTCCAGTTTATCTCCTGAATGGCCTCGAGGGCGCCGATGGAGATCAGGAAATCCACCATCTCCGACGCCCGGTTATAGAATGTATCGATCAGGTTGAACTCGTTTTCCGGCAATCCCAGCCGCGGCGCGTCAGGGTTGTAAAGGTGCGGAAACGAATAGCGGGCCATGTAACGGACCGCATCATCCTTGGCGTCAACGATACCTTTTTCCCGCTGGAAGCGGTTGTTGGGGATCCAGAAGCCTCCCCCCGAGCGCATGGTTGTCCCCCCGACCAGCGCCGCTTTCTCCAACATGATGACTTCGGCGCCCTGCTGGCGGGCGGTGATAGCGGCGGAAAAGGCGGCGCCCCCGCTCCCTACCACCAGAATATCGGTTTCCTGGCTGAAATTCATCCTTATCCCCCTTTCACAAACATCGCGGCAATCCCCTAATCATAACATCGCGGCAATCCCCTGAGCTTCTTGGCGTCAGGAAATATCGCCTGGACAGATTATCTCTCACCGACATTTATGTCAGGTTGCACCTGCTTTTCTTCCCTGCCTATAGCAAACAAGTCCTCTCATACCAGCATCGCGGCCAGTGTCAGCGCAGGCAGTAATACTCGCGGTCCAGCTTCAATTTGTCAAACACCGGGCATACCGGGCAGGCACAGCCGCTCTCCCATTTGATGCATTTGCTGATATGTACTTCCGGGATGCAGTAGGCCAACGGCTCGTCGCATTTGACGTAGGATGGGCACATGGGGCACAGGCATTCTTTGGCCAGTTTTTTTTCATCCATAAGCAAACATCTCCTCTCTCTTGTTGACTGAATCCAGGAGCTTTTGGTCTTGTTGCCTAGTCTACCTGCCGAATTTGGCTGATAAACTCTTGGTTCTCAGTGTTGGCTTTTGGCTGACAGACTCTTGGCGACTTTCGTTGTCGGGACTTGTTTTCTGCTCAGGCATCTGGTTCTTGCTCCGATTCTAAATTCAACTCAAATCAACCAGCGCCCTTGAATACCGCTGGCCTATTTCGCGGTTGGTCCCCGACTGCAGATTCCAACCGACAAAAAAGGCCGACCTGGAAATCGGTCGGCTGTGCGAATCGAAGATGGCTGAGGGAGTAGTATGAATGCATTCGCATCAACTGACCCTTGCATATAAGGATTTGTGACCACATTATAACATGTAGGCAGCATCTTGGGGAGGAAGCCCCGTTTTTATCTTGTATAGTTGCAGAATCGATTGTATATTGAAACCACTATGATTACAGCAGTTGATTGCAGGTCTGTGCGAGGCACTGGATTGGGGGATTGCGCTTGATCGACATTATCAAGTATGCGTTTATCTGGATTGTGTTGCTGCTTCTCGCCTATTTGTTTTACCAGAATACTGGAACCAGCTCGTCGAGCTGACGTGTAGGCGCGGTTTCCAGGCCGGAAACCTCCATCACAATCACCATCACCTAGCGGGGCATGGGGACCGGGGCATGGGGACGGTTCTTTTGCCTCGCCGCCGGCGCCGAGATGCCGGTACTTTCTCCTCAACAAGACATGGATTCGATTTCCACTCCCCCCCTATTTAGTAGACGAGTAGCAATATAGAAGGCATGCTACAAACTAAATGGGGGTTTTAATATGGACAAGGCCAAACATGACTATGGCATAAATTACCGGTAGTTTGAGAATCGCTGGGAAGCGAGAAGACGATCCCTTTGCTTCCATCGTGACAATCCCCTTGCTTCCTGGCTCTAGCTATTTGCGGCGATCCTTTCCGGTGAGTATCAAGATTAAGAACAATCCAATGCCGGGCATGGAAAACACCATTGAAGAACCGATGGCTATGAACATTTCACCGGTTGCAAAGCGAGTGGTGAATGCCGAAAATATGCCAAACAGGATCAGCCCCACGGCCACCGCATACAACAAAGCCCGGATTACACCCATGCCGTATTTGGTGCGGGTTTCCCTGGTCAATACGCTGTAAGTCAATATGACTCCGCCGGCAACTACGAAAATCGTGCTGCCTGCAATCGGTACCGCGTCCATCTTCATGAAATAGAGCATGGTGGACGTGTATAGTCCAAATAGTATCAGCAGTGCTCCGATGACGATGCCACCGGTGGAAATCTGTGTTATCAGGCGCGAATTCGCAGATGGCCGCGCCGAACCTGCTGATGCCAGCGGTTCTTGTCTGACCGCGCGCATATCATCTACTAGCCCGCTCAAATCGCCCATCGAAATCACAGCTTCCTTAAATGCCTGCTCATCATCCAGGCCCCGAGATTTGATATCCGCAATCTTTTCCTTCAGGTTGGTCGCCAGTTCCTCCTTGAGGTCAAGAAGCTGCTGACTATCCCCTACCCCGGCAAACAGATTATCAATATATGCGGTTACTTTTTTGTCCATGGGATCATCATTCCGTGACATCTTCAAGACCTCCTTGAATCAGTTTATCCAAGACGCTCTTGGCAAAGTTCCAATCCACAACGTTCTGCCGATACACTTCCTCGCCTCTGTCGGTGATGCGATAGTATTTGCGCCGGCCGCCCTGGGATTCATCGCCCCAATAGGAAACGATCAAATCATCCTGCTCCATGCGGCGGAAAGCGGTGTACAGGGTTGCTTCCTTCAATTCATACTGATTGCCGCTCAAGGCTATTATCTTCTTGTAAGTTTCATAACCGTAGCTATCACCCTGGCGCAGGACATTCAAGATAATGGTGTCGGTATGGCCGCGTATGAGTTCGTTGGAAATCGTGCCGCCCACTCCACTTCACCTCCTTGAGTACATTATAATAAATATTACTTTGTCTGTCACACTACTTTTTCATAAATATTTCGCTTCCCCCTGCTTCCCGCAAGTTGCTTGTTTGGACGAGAAAAAGCCACCCGGACCGTCGTTGACGGCAGCCTGGGTGGCTTAAGTCTTCAAACTACTGATCAGAGGGCCAATGCCCCCAAGTTATTTCAATTCTTCGATGGAGTTGATGGTTACGTAAGTTGGCACCACCAAGCCGATGCGGGCTTCTTCATAGCTGGGCCCCAGATCTTCCACTTTGTCCTTGACTGCGGCCATGTAATCGGCATGAGTGATGGGCAGCCAGGCGGTGAATATGGCATCGCCTTCGCCGGCAGCCAATCCTTCATACATGGCTCCCGCCCCGACCGGCGTCATTTCAACCTCGTATCCCATGATGTTCTGCAGTACGTCCCCCATTACATGGGTTTCAGCCCGGGCACAAGCCCACTCCACGTAGAGCAGGTGCACTTTCCCTTTGTTGAATTCGGTAGTGGTTTTGGCGGCATCATATCCCTCAGGCAGCCAGCTGTTTACCAGCTCCTGGTTTTCTTCTACCCACTTGCGGGCGGCGGCTTTGTCATCGCCCATCTCTTCGGCCATGGCCATGGCGGCACCGATCTGCTTGCCATCCCATTTGAAATTGTCACACACTTCGTAGACTTCGGGCATATCCTCTTTCAGTCCCAACCGTACTATGGTATTGATGGTTTCGGCCTCGCCGTACACTTTCTTGGGGTCCTCCAGGAATTTCAGATCCCAGCGGGCAAATTTCCAATGGGGGGTCCAACCGGTTACCACGACCCACTCCTGGTTATCGATGGCCTGTTTCAAGGCGGCTGCCATAGTGGCGTCGCTGCCTTCTACAACCTCATAATCCAGCCCGTACTGTTCAATGGCATCTCCGGTGGCTTTCATGATACCGGCTCCCGGATCGATCCCGATAATCTTGCCTTTAAACTTCTCCTTTACAGTCTGCTCCCCGGCTGGGGCCTCGGTTCCGCCGCCCGAGCAGCCGGTCACGGCCAAAGCGCCCACCATAATCACAACCAACAACAGCATCATTCTTTTCCTTAGCAACAACTCGACCTCCCCTTTCTCATCTTGATTTTCCTAGGTTCTGGGTTATTCGGTCCAGGATCATAGCAATCACCACAATCGCCAGCCCGGCTTCAAACCCCATTCCGAACTTGAGTGTTTGTATGGCTCTCCAGACCACCCCCCCTAAACCTTTGGCGCCGATCATAGCGGCTATGACCACCATGGACAGCGACAGCATTATGCATTGGTTGATCCCGGCTAAAATAGTGGACCGGGCCAAGGGCAATTCGATTTTAAACAGCATTTGCAGAAATGTTGAACCAAACGATTTGCCCAGCTCGATCAATTCTTGTGGAACCTGCCTCAGGCCCAGGTCGGTGAGCCTTATAACCGGAGGCATGGCAAAGATTATGGTAGTGAGGACCCCGGGGACCACGCCCAGCCCGAAGAAGGGAATCGCCGGCAACAAATAGACGAAGGCCGGCAGGGTCTGCATGAAATCGAGAATCGGCGCGATGATATTATGGGCGGTCTGGTTTTTGGCGGAAAGGATGCCCAGCGGGATGCCGACGATCCCACATGACAGCACCGCCGTAAATACCATGGCCAACGTCTCCATCGTGACTGTCCATAACTGCACATTGTAAATGAAGAACAAACCGGCCAACGAGAAGATGGCCATTTTGCCCCCGGTCAACCACCAGGCCAGCAGTACCACCGCGATGATGAACAGCTCCGGCGGGATGCCAAGCAGAATCTCCTGCATTCCTTTAATGAAGTTTTCCATTTGGTCGGAGAAGGCTTGGGTGGACGGGCCCCAACGTGTCTGCAGAAAATCGATGGCCTGGTCAGTCCAGCGAGCCAGCGGTAAGCGCGGAATGCTATTCATGGCTGACCCTCCTTCCCCCAGCCAGACCGGCTATGACCGATCCCCGTACCAAAACGCCTTTTAGTTTACGCTGCTCGTCAATAACTGCCACCGGCACCTTGCAATAGGCCAGGGTGTCCATGATTTCGGCCAGCATAGTGTCAGGTGAGGCAGTAGGCATGTTGTGCCGGATGATACTATCTAACTCCCGGATTCCCTTATCAACCAGATCGGAGGCCTCCTCGGCCTGGACATATCCCTGCAGATGCCCGGCCCGGTCGGTGACGAATATGGTGGACAAACCGTGTCTTTCCATGTGGCTTAGGGCAGTTAACGGCCCGTCTTTTGGGTAGGCCACGGCACGAGGCTTGACCATCACGGTCGAAGCGGTCAAGGCTCGGGAGCGGTTGACGTTTTCCACGAAACGGGCCACGTAATCACTTGCCGGGGAAAGGAGTATGTCTTCCGGACTGCCTATCTGCACGATACGGGCGTCCTTCATCAGCGCTATCCGGTCCCCGACCTTCAAAGCTTCGTCAAGATCGTGGGTAACAAACAATATGGTCTTCTGCAGCTTCTGCTGAATGTCCAGCAGTTCATCCTGCATATCCTGTCTGATCAGAGGATCCAAGGCACTGAAGGGCTCATCCATAAGCAGAATGTCCGGATCTGTGGCCAGCGCGCGGGCAATTCCGACCCGCTGCTGCATGCCGCCGCTAAGGCTGTCCGGGTAGGAGTCCTCCCATCCCTTCAATCCCACCAGCTCCAAAGCCTGGGTCGCTTTTTCCTGCCGAATCGGGCGGCGCAGGCCCTGTACTTCCAGGCCATATGCGATATTGTCCAGAATAGTGCGATGGGGCAGAAGGGCGAATCGCTGAAAGACCATGGCGATTTTCTCCTGGCGCACCTGCTCCAGACGACGGGATGACATTTGATTGATGTCTTCTCCATCGATCAATATCTCACCGGCGGTGGCTTTGATGAGGCGATTGACACAGCGCAGCAGGGTAGACTTGCCACTGCCGGAAAGGCCCATAATGACGAAGGATTCGCCCTGTTCGACGGTGAAACTGGCGTCTCGGACGCCAACCACTTGTTTGGTCTTTTCCCGTATTTCCTGGTTGCTGGCTCCATTGCGCAACATTTGCATTGCTCTATCGGTGTTGTGCCCATAGATTTTGGTAAGATTTTTTATTATGACTTTTTCCAATACTTACTCCACCTTCATTGCTGGCTTTATGGATAAACGGAAATAGCCCGTATGCATAGCGCATACCGGCCCGTTGGTTAAATGGGTGCTTTTTAGAATGAATATGTGCGCGGCTAAGCTGGAAAAAGGGAATGCCCTTCAATGCAGTATTTTCCGGCGGTTTTTTGGAATGAGAAGGATCCCCCATTCTCCCCCATTTGAGCGCTGGCGAGGTTAGCTGACGGATTCGGGCTGTGGGTGTCCCTACCAGTGAACTGGATTCACCCCAATAATGGTTCCCCCGCTCCCGGCTTATCGGCCGGGATTTAGCTTCGAGAATGGCCGATTTAGTTTAGTTATATTGGTTATTATCTGTATATCCACTTGTAATCCTAACCCAAATATGTGAAATCGGACAAATGGATTAAACATAGATGAGGCGTTTTTCCCGGCCTTCTACTACTGTGACATGACTTTAAGGCCATTATTCGGCCATTTCCTGCCGTTTCCGACTTTAAGGCGCCCGAAACATAGGCCTCGCGGGGCATGGGGACGGTTCTTCTGCCCTCCATTTAGTAGACAAGTACTGATGCGGACCGCCTACTACATACAAAAAGGAAGCAAGAGCACCTTCCCCTTGCTTCCAAACCCGATACTTGACCCCAAATAACTTGGGGACAGGCCCCAAGTTATTGCGCCGGTTATTTGCGCCAAAACAGCTTGCTGCCGGCCTTATCCGCGATATTGAACTCGATCATCTTCTCCAGCAATGAAAAATCCACCGGCCGATCCCATGGCAGGCGCATCAGCATCTTGGAGTGCTCATAGCCAGCCTGCCTGATCTCATCGGAGAAATGATCGATGCCGGCTTTTTCCGGGGAAACCGCCAGATGGTGTTTGGCCACGCTGAAGCCGATAATGAAGGTGCCGTGATCGGTAAACATGGGTTGATTCCAAGCTATCCTGGGCACCAACTGCGGAAATCTCTTCAATACCCAACTCAAGGCCTCTTCCGTCCGGGCCCGCTGCTGGGGGTCTTCGATAGCCGACAGAAATTCGGCAAATACTTCCATATTTATTTCCCCTTATATTCGGGTTGGCGTTTCTCCAGGAAGGCGGTCATCCCTTCTGTTTGGTCCTCGGTGGAAAATAGGCCTGCCCAGGTTTTCAACTCGTATTTCAGGCCCGAGTTCAGATCCACATCCTCCCCGTAATTCACACAGTCCTTGATCGCTTTCATGGCCAGCGGTGCTTTGGACGCCAGCCCGACGGCGATTTTGCGGGCTTCTTCCATCAGTTGCTCCTTGGGTACCACCGCATTGACCAGCCCGATCCTCAATGCCGTGTCAGCATCGATGTTTTTGCCGGTCATCAGCAGGTACCGGGCCCAACCGGAGCCGACTATGCGGGTCAGGCGCTGCGTCCCTCCCCCGCCAGGGATGATGCCCAGGTTTATCTCGGGCTGCCCCAACTGGCTGCCTGCGGACGCAATACGTATGTCGCAGACCATGGCAAGTTCGCATCCTCCGCCCAGGGCAAGTCCGCCGATGGCCGCGATCACGGGTCGATCCAGGCGGTATATCTTATCGAAAGTAGTTTTGCAGTTTTCCACGAATCTCTCCGCCTGCATCGTGCCCATAGTCGACATGGCCTGTATGTCGGCCCCGGCCGCAAAGACCCTGGTCCCCCCGGTTATAATGACGGCCTTGATCTCCGCGTCAGCGATAATGGCATCCATGGCCTGGTCCAACTCGGCGATCAACTCCTCATTGATAGCATTGTAAGTCTTGGGCCTATTCAGGGTAATAATGGCTATCCCGTCTTCCTTGACAAATAGCAACGTGTTAAATTCCATCTGTCATTCCCCCTTTTTGTTTTAGGTCCCCGGGCATCATTGCGTTGGTCTGCAACGCATGGCACTGCAGAGTCTGCCCCCCTGCCGGCTTGTCCGCCCGCTCTGTGAGTCATCGATTAACATCCGATACCAGTCTCTGGTTTTATTGTCGGCAATTTGGAGATTGACTGTCAACAAACCCCCATCTTTTTTCGAAGTCTCATGGGAGTCCTTCTTTAAGACATGATAGCGTGGCAAAAGAATCGTCCCCACGCCTCGCTACTGCCAGCCCGCTCGTTCGGCAATCAACCGGGCAAAATTTCTAGCCAGTTTTTGAATCTGCACTATAATGTGTTTTTCACAGTCCAGCAGTTTGTTTTCCACAAAAAATCGTTCATCCCAATCGAGACTGGCGATATCTCTGTTGGCAGTCGGGTTGATATTAACCGAGTTTTCCCAAAACACTCCGCCCACGTTGTAGAATCTCCTGTGGGCTTCCGCGATCATATATTCGATATCGGCCTTATTCAGCAGGGATGAAAGCACGTAAACATCAGCCGGATTTTTAAAAACGACTTCGTCCATGTAGACCTTGATATCCGAGTGCAATTCCTGAAAACTTCTGCCTGCTATATAGATGGTGCTCAGGCCCCTTATTACGGTAGGATGATTAATCACGTAGATGGTATCGGATTTGACTTTTTGAGTGTAGTCCTTATCACAGAGCAGTCTTATCAATTCTTTTTGAAAAGTGGTTTTGCCCGTCCTATCGTCACCTATAAGCAGGTATAACCATCTTGATAACATTTGATGACTCACCTCTATTATATTCTGGCATTGAAATGAATGCCTTGAACATTAGGAATACACCGCAACAATGGCACAAGCGTAATGCGATTAACTCGACCGTAATGTTTGTTCCTTACTGCATTATATGTGTCAATAGATGTAAAATTACCAACCTATCGACACGGTCCTAAAACCATTTCCTTAGTCGGGCCAGAATCTCGGCCTTGCTCTCGGCCGGCAGCTGTTTAAAATCCAATGATAAGACGCCAAACAGGAAGTCCAGGTTCTCTTCATCCTGGATCAGCCGGTAAAGGTTATTGATAACGACGCTGGCCCTGGTTATGTCGGTCTCTACCAGAATATTAAAGACGCCGAATATATACTCAGTCTTCGCTTTGGCATCCCGATATTTCTCTTCATAAATCCTCGACATCTTTTCTGGATTGAGAGTTATTTCCCGCAGTGGGGGTTCGGTTTTATCGCTGCCCTGCAGGTCGTCGATCACCACATCTGCGTCGCTCCTGATGCCGTGCGTGTTCAGCATCTTGTCAATAGAATCGGCCTCCACCCCGACATACTCCAGCAGCTGGCGGCAAGTATCGTAACTGGGGTTTTTAATTAGGCCCCTTTCCAACTGTGATACATATGTGGGCGCTTTGCCCACCTGTTTGGATAAACCCTTCGAAGATATGCGCGCCTTTTCCCGCAATTGTCTTAAGGTCTGCCCGAATGCCACTCCGCCCATACTGTCCCACCCTCAATCAGAACTATAGATTCCTGCGCCGCTCGATCCGGAAGGAATATCCTCTGGAATCCGGCGGGGCATTGATGCTGTGGCCGCATAAGCCTCTGCAGCCGGCATACTGCACATTTTTACCCGGTCCTTTGTGGTTTGCCTAGCCCACGCTGGTTTTTTGTCTGTAAATTTTTGGAATCTCATCAGAATCAGTATACCCCGCACCGTTTTGGATGACAACTGCTTAACCAATTATTTACCGGATGGGGACCGGTTTATTTAGCATGGCAAATCGACACGAAGCATATGGGAAAAATTACTAAGCATCAGAATGTCATCTTAATGTCACGAGATTAATATAATGTATCACCAGCATAGCAAAGCACAAAAGCCAAGGAAGTTTTATCTAGATAATGTGAGTTGTGCTGTACGCCCAGGGTGATGTGACGCATGGAGAGAGGAGGAAAGGTGGTGGAAGGTTTAATAGTCGCCTTTGCTATTATGGTGTCGCTGATAACTGGAATGGTGAGCGTAATATACGTTTTTCAGAGGATTTACCTGGAGGCAGATGATTTGGAGTCCAATATGGCATGCGGAAGGAGGGGTAACCGTGACTGAGATGCAACAGGTCTTTTTACTCTATGTATTGATCTACTACGTCGTTAAAATCGGGATATTCGCAGCGTTTTACGTGACCCTGATCATGGTGGAAAAACACGCCCGCCAGCGAAAAGCGCAGGTGGATGCCTTGTTCCAGAAGCGCCGGGCTGAGGAGAAGGAAAGATGGAAAGTGGCCTATCGTCTTTATGACCAGCAGAAATCCGCCGAACCGGGCATGGAAGCCGATGCCACATCGATGAAGGTCCCCAGCAGCATGGTGACATTGATTCACAACACGGGCCGGCGGCCGACCAGGAAGCTGCCGCGCCGCGGCAACTGCTACCGAAACAATCGCATGGTCAGCGGGTTATAAATACGGTTTCGATCTTAAGCAAATCACCCAGTGTCCTTATGGTGGGTTGGGAATGAAACGAGTGAGAGTTGGCACGAAAGGAGGAGGGAAAATGTCTATTATAGCGATAGGAGCGGCTCTGGCGGTTTCAATCGCCGGTCTTGGCGGAGGCCTGGGTATGGGCCTGGTCGGCGGTAAGGCAATTGCAACGATCGGCAGACGCCCGGAAATGGCTGGAGGCATCAGAACGTTAATGTTTATTACCCTGGCCTTTATAGAAACCTTGACTATCTATGGATTGCTGATCTCTTTCATGTTGATCGGAAAAATGTGAGCCTGGCGGGAATTAGGTGATTATAGTCCAATGGCAGCCGGTTATTGCTTGACCAAGGGCGGTAGGGGCTATCGCCCTTGAACATCTTACCTGCAGGGTGTCTTCGCCTCACATTTTTCGGCTGGTTTTCTCATGCTACATGCTACGCTTGCGGGGATATTGACTGAGGAGATGGAAGAATGAGTGGGATCGCATTTGGAAAAACCCTAAAATACTTGCGGGAGAAGGCTAGAATCCCGTCGAAGAGTCTGTCGATGCAGGCAGGAAAAGCGGCTACCTATGTTTCGCAGTTGGAAAGGGGGCTGATCAAGAATCCCAACTATGACACCTGCTATAGGTTGCTGGAGCTCATCGGGCTGGAGCATGATGCTATCGAAAAGGTGCTGCGCCGGCATGGTCTGGTCAACAGGTCCAACATCTTCATCGATGCTGTCGAGGGTATGAGCAGACCTGGGCCCGGGTACAAAGGTAACATCCACAAAACGGAAATCAACTCCAGAATCTATGATGAAAAATACAGGGATACCAAAGACAAGAACTACAGTATCCTATGCGTTTTGGATACGCTGGCAGACACTGATATCACCAGGGGCAGTCTGGTCATCAATAACATCTATAACCTGACCCAGGATGAGGATAATCTGGACTTCCTGTGTGATCTTTTTACAATCGATTACGCCCAGTTGTCACCCGAAGTGAAGGCCGAAATCCTGGTGAAACTGAGCAGAATACTGCGGGGCAGCAAAGAGGGTCCCAGCTTCAGGATTTGGGCCGCCAAAAACCAAAAACCGGCAGGGGGATGACAGTTCATATCGCTTCGAAATCCGCTTGGTTTCCTATGTATGGATCGTCTCCCCCGCCGGGCGGTCCAATTACCTACGGGTCATTTACCTCCTGGTCTATTTATCCACTGGTTCATTTGCCTCTTGCTCCATTCACCCGTATTCCCTTCACCTCCGGGTCCACTCACCTCCGGGTCCATTTACCTCCTGGTCCATTCACCTCCTGGTCGATTCACCCCCTGATCCTACACCTGCGAGCAGGATCGTTGTTACCCATATGACCGAGGATATGCTGGCGCGGCTTGATGAAATAGAATTCGACTATGCTGCCGACGGCAAGACCCTTGAACTACCCTAAGGACCGAGGCACGGTGACGGTTCTTTTGCCCCCGTTTGCGTCGGCACCTCCGAGGCAGGGGGTTGATTTTTATGTTTCGGTTTGCCCTGTCTTCGGCGCGTCCCACTACGTTATCAGGAAATTTTTTCTATTCCTTTTTCCTTCCGTCTGTTTCCGTTCAGGCAAATCCTTCTTTAGAATAGTCGCGATCCAAGATGAACAAAATAAAGTGTACTAAAAAAAGGAGGTAGATTGAGTGGATCAGAAGACTCGCTTGGAATCGGTAATCTCCCATGTGAACATGGCTAAAAGGGACCTGGAGAACTTCACCAAATCGGGAATGAGCCAGAAATCCCAGTCCGAATTGGATTTGGCCTACAATTCCCTGAACGATTGCATCAATCACTGCCACAGCGCTATTCAGAGTATCTAACGTTATAATAAAAATAAGAAGAAGGACCGGCATTCCCGGTCCTTCTTTTGCGTGTAGGTACACTAGCGCGCATTTGATGAGCTGGATTGGTAAAAAAGATGATTAAACTACGGTTCCCTGTGTTTGATGCAACGCAAAGAACCGGGGCAAACAACCGTCCCCATGCCCCGTATGTTAGCGGAGGGGCATGCGCACTCGTTCCGGGTTCAGGCGATAGCCGCGTTTCCTGCGCACCGCTTGGCGGGATTTAAAGAACCAGCGCAGACCGAATGCAATCCCTACCAGCACCAGCAACGTCTTTATTCCAATCGAAAATATGTTAAGTGCTACGCTGCCCGCCGAGACTCTCACCGGGATCTCCACCAGCGCCGTACCCAAGTCACTATACATCAGATTGCTGCCACCGCCTATCTGCATATGCACTTGCAGCTGGGCAGTAGGCTCACCGGGATTCAGCAAGGTGTAATCGACCCTAACATCGGACGGCGAGATGTTCTTGTGCAGCAACCGGGTAATGTTAATTTCCTGCACCTGCCGATCGGCATCTTCGAGCAATTTGGTCTCACCCGAAGTCCCGTCCAGGTTGGCAGCGGTCACCGCTGGCATGATTATGGAGGATTCATTGAACTGGTTGAAACCGTAATCCAGCAAAGCTGCTGTATCCGTATATACAGCCTGGTTGAGGCTGCGAATGGCCACCACGATCAATTCCCGTTCCCCTCTCTGGGCCAGCGTGACCAGAGTGTTGCCGGAGGCCCGGGTGTAGCCGGTTTTCCCGCCAATCACCCCGTCATATTCGTAGCGCCCGGAGCCGAACATCTTGTGTTCCGCCCACAGATAGCGGGTCTCAACCTGTTTGTTGGTTGGGGCTATCACATAATGCGATGTCCCAAAAATCCTGCGAAATTGCGGATTTTGGACAGCAGCCTGAGTTATCATAGCCATATCGTAGGCGGTGGTCAAATGCCGGGGATCGGAAAGGCCGTTGGCATTGGCAAAGGTAGTATTCAGGGCGCCGGCCTCGACTGCCCGTTTATTCATGAGCTCCACAAATGCTGTAACGCTGCCGCTGATATGCTCGGCGATGCCGTTGCAGGCCTCATTGGCCGATGGCAGCATGGCAGCCATAAGGGCTTGTTCCATGCTGATTTGCTCGCCTTCATCCAGGGCGATATGCGAGGCGCCCAGTTCGATGCTGAATACCGCATCGTGGGACATGGTGACGGTTTCATCCAGATCGGCATTCTCCACCCCCAACAAAACGGTCATAATCTTGGTTATGGAGGCCGGATAGAGGCGCTCATGCATGTTTTTCTCGAATAGAATCTGGCCGGTTCGCGCATCCATAAGAACCGCTGCTTCCGATTCGATGACCGGAGGAGTGGGTTTAACCAAATCCTCAGCTCCGGCCGGGAGAACGTTCACTATCATAAAGAAGACTGCTAACACAGCGGTCAAATATTTTCTCAATTGATGGTCCCCTTCGAAGAATATGATTTGAAATATGAAATGATTTAATTGCCGGGCGGACAAACCCAATGATATGATCCTACTACTATATTCCTATACCGGGCGTCCTAAATGTGCCTGTCTTAAATGTCTATGAGCCAAATGATCTTTTTATAACCAGTATATTAATTCCATCGCCAGCCCGAAATTCCTGCCTAAATACCGAATATATTATAATTTTCGATGTCTATCGCGACAATAAAAAAGTCGATTAAATTCGCCTAAACATATATTTAGTCGTCCTTTGTTGTATTTACATAAGTGCATTCACCTTCCGCCAGCTGCTGGATTTAGTCCGGTCATTTCTACTTGATAGCCCATTTGAACGCGCCCGGCGAAACATTTCGGTTCAATTTATCAAATGTTTATTCTTACTCAACAAACATTGGGTCCAGCAATATTGCTTCATCGACGTCAAACAGATATAGGTAGCTTGCTTTCACTGTTTGCCCCAAGATCCTCTCCAGGGCTGTCTTATATAGTTGAAGCTGCAGATGATACCGGGCAATTATCTCTTCCTTATTTGATGGGGTCACCCGGTCGCTCTTGTAATCCACCAGCACCAATTCATCGCCTTCGCGGAAGTACAGGTCAATGACCCCCTGCAGGAGCAGTTGTTCGCTGCCAGACGGCAGTTCCGGGAATACTTCAGCCGCATCGAGCAGAAGGTTGAAAGGGACTTCCCGTTCGGCTTGATCCGCTGCCAGTACCCTTTGTCCCAGGGGCGACATGAAGAAATTCAGTATTTTATCCTGGTCGACCGCTGCCGCCTCTTCCGGTAAAAGGATTTCCCGTTCCACCAGTTCTTCGACTTGCCGCTCTATTTCGGCCAGGCTGCTAACCCTGGAAAAATCAAGCTGCTGCATGACTGTATGCAGGATGACCCCGCGGGCTGCCCCGCTCAGGACCGCCTCCCCGCGCCCCGCAGCCACCGCCATGAACCGGGGTTCGCCTATAACCGCTTGCAACAACTTGGGGCCTGTCCCCAAGTTATCAAGCAGTTCCTGGACCTGGCTGACCGCTACTTTGGAGGGGATGTTGATGGCGGCGGCATTGGGGTACTGCCAATCCAGGCGGGCCCAGATACAATC
>ENA-UOUL01001836-UOUL01001836.1-bioreactor-metagenome-genome-assembly--contig:-NODE-1836-length-27401-cov-11.486459_pt1 | contig 27401 bp, 10 predicted proteins | sample MGYA00249838_ERZ747220 | MGnify/ENA primary metagenome ERZ747220 (study PRJEB28778, sample SAMN05720191) | bioreactor metagenome | isolation source: Anaerobic biogas reactor | place: USA:Washington...
GTCCTGCGCGGTCGCGCCGGTGGTGCGCACGTCGTCCACCAGCAGCAGGTGAAGGCCCCTCACATTGTCCCTCGCCTTAAAGGCCAGGCGCACGTTCGTTTCCCGGGCCCGGGCGGACAGGCTGGACTGGCGGCGCGTCTCCCGCCGTTTGACCAGCGCTTCCCGGACGGGGATTCCCGTCTCCCCGGACACTCCGCCCGCCAGCAGCGCGGACTGGTTGGCGCCCCTCGCCCGCAGGCCGCGCCGGTGCAGGGGGACGGGCACCAGCGCGTCGAAGGCCAGCCCGCTGACGCAGCGCGCCATGGCGGCGGCCAGCGGCCGCGCCGCCAGCTCGAAGGGCCCGAATTTCAGGTGGACGACCAGCCTGCGCGCGGCGCCCCGGTACAGGAAGGGGGCGTAAGCCGCGCGGACGGAGGGCAGGCCGCCGCCCAGGCAATAGCCGCAGGGTTCCCCGGCCTTCGTGGGGGACAGGCAGCGCGGGCAGGCGTTCCCCGGCACCCGGAGCCCCTCCAGCGCGGCGCGGCAGCCGTCGCACAGGGCGCTTCCGGCGTCCAGCTCCCGCGGCTCGCCGCAGTTCAGGCAGCGCGCCTGGGGGAACAGCAGGTCCAGGACCGCGCCCGCCGCCCGGTTCACGCGCCGCCCCCCATCACCCTCAGCCAGTGCCCCAGCGCGGAATAGCGCCGGCGCTCCTGGTTGTTCCGCACCATCTGGCGCAGCACCTCGACCCGGCCGACCAGGACAACCAGCTCCTTCGCCCGGGTGACCCCGGTATAGAGCAGGTTGCGGGTCAGCAGCATCCGGGGGCCGCCGGTCATGGGCATGACCACGGCCGGGAACTCGCTGCCCTGGCTTTTGTGGACGGAGAGGCAGTAGGCCAGCTCCAGCTCCTCCAGCAGCGCGTATTCGTATACGACCTCGCGCTCCTCGTCGTAGAGCACCTTGACCAGCCGGCCATCTTCCAGGATGTCCGTGACAAAGCCGATGTCCCCGTTGAAGACCCCCTGGCCGGCCGCGCCGTCCCGCGCCGTCCACTCCAGCAGGTAGTTGTTCTTCACGTGCATCACCTTGTCGCCCGCCCGGAAAACGGTCTCGCCGAAGGCGATTTCCGCCTTGCCGGGCGCTTTCGGGTTCAGGGCGGCCTGCAGGAGCAGGTTGAGCGCGATAACGCCGCACTCGCCCTTCCGGGTGGGCGAGAGCACCTGGATGCCCCGCGCGTCCTCCCCGAGCTTCAGGTAGCCGGGCAGCCGCGTGCGGCACAATTCGACGATGCACGCCGCGGCGGCCTGGGGCTCCGCCCTGCGCTCGAAGAAGAAGTCCCCGCCTTGCGCGTTGAGCTCCGGCTCTTCGCCCCGGTTGATGCGGTGGGCGTTGAGCACGATGAGGGAGCCTTCCTGCTGGCGGAAGATTTCCGTCAGCCGGACCTGGGGAATCAGCCCGCAGGAGAGGACGTCCGAGAGCACGTTGCCCGGCCCCACGCTGGGCAGCTGGTCCGCGTCCCCCACCAGGATGAGGTGGGTGCCCTCCTGCAGGGCGGACAGCAGGCTGCGCATCAGGAAGACGTCCATCATGGACACCTCGTCCACGATGACCCCGTCGCAGTCCAGGGGGTTGGACTGGTTGACCTGGAACAGCCCCTCCTCGCCGCCGTACTGCAGCAGGCGGTGGACGGTGCTGGCCTCCTGCCCGGTGGCCTCCGCCATGCGCTTGGCGGCGCGCCCGGTCGGCGCGGCCAGCAGCACGTTGCGCTCCGGCCCCAGAACGTAAAGGATGCAGTTGATGAGGGTCGTCTTGCCGGTCCCCGGCCCGCCGGTGATGACAATCAGGCCGGACTGCGCCGCCTGGGTGACCGCCTGGCGCTGGGTGGGGGAAAAGCGGATGCCGTTCCGGCGCTCGAAGGCGGCGATTTTTTGCCGGACGGAGCCCATGGCCGTCTGCCGCGGGGCGGCGGCCAGGGACAGCAATCGCCGGGCGACCTCGGCCTCCGCCGTGCGGAAGCGGGGCAGGGAGAGCCTGTCCTCCCCGTCCATCCGGTCCGCGAACAGCTCCTTGTTGAGAATCAGCGCCCTCGCCTCGCGCTCCACCGGCTCCTTTCCCGCGCCCAGCAGCTCCGCCGCCTGAAGCAACAGGACCTCCTCCGGCAGGCAGGTGTGCCCGCCGGCCCCTGCGGCGTCCTGCAGCACGAACTTGAGCCCCGCGCGCAGCCGGAAGGCGCTGTCCGCGGGGATGCCGATGGCCTGGGCGATGCGGTCGGCGGTCGCGAAGCCGACGCCCTGGATGTCGTCGATGAGGCGGTAGGGGTTGTCCCGGATGAGCCGCTCCGCCTGTTCGCGGTACAGCTTGTTGATTTTGGCGGACAGCGCGGGGGTGACGCCGTAGCGCTGGAGGAAGATGTAGGTGCTCCGGCTGGCCTGCTGCTCCAGGAAGCTCTGGGCGATCTGGCGCATGCGCACCTTGCCGATTTTGGGTACCTCGCGCAGCCGCTCCGGCGCCGTGGCCAGCACTTCCAGCGTGTCCTCGCCGAAGGCCTGCACGATGAGCCGCGCCGTGCTGGGGCCGACGCCCTTGATGAGCCCGCTGCCCAGGTAGGCCTCGATGGCGCCGCGGGTCTGCGGGGCCTCGACGGTGAAGGCGGCGGCGCGGAACTGCCGCCCGTACTGGGGGTGCTGGGTCCAGGTGCCCTCCACCGACAGTATTTCGCCCTGGGACAGTTCGGGGAAAGTGCCCGTGACGGTGACCGGCCCTTCCCCGGTCTGCAGGGAAATCACGCTGTAGCCGTTTTCCCCGTTGCGGAACAGCGTGCCCGCCGCCTTGCCGCGCAGTCGCTCCAATGCCGCCCTCCTTTATTGCCACAGGCATTATACCAGTTCGGATTGTGCCGGTAAACGAGGCGTTCCCCCGGCGGCTTTTGCCGCCTCGTCCGCCCTCCCCGCATACGGGGCTTTACATCCGCCCCGCCATCGTGCATAATCGCCTTGCGACGAAGGGGACGGGCGGGGCCAGCAGTCCGCAAGCGAGCCGGGGAGGGTGGAAGCCCGGCCGGAGGAGCACCGCCGAATCACCCTGGAGCATGGGCCAATCCCCCACGGCCGCCCGCCGTTACCGGGCCAGGAGCGGGCGCGTTGCGCCAAAATGGGTGGTACCGCGGAGATTCCGTCCCAACAGGGGACGGCATTTTTTATGGAGGGCCGGATGTATCAGAAAGTCACCAGCGACCTGAATTTCGCTTCCCGCGAAAAGGAAATCGCCGCGTTCTGGAAAGAAAACGGCATCATGGGAAAGAGCCTGCGCCAGAACCAGGGCGCGGAGCGCTTCACCTTTTACGAGGGGCCGCCCACCGCCAACGGCAAGCCGCATATCGGCCACATCATCACCCGGGCGATGAAGGACCTCTTCCCGCGCTACCAGGCGATGAAGGGGAAGGAAGTCTTCCGCATCGGCGGATGGGACACCCACGGGCTGCCGGTGGAGCTGGAGGTCGAGAAAAAGCTGGGCATCGACGGCAAGGACCAGATCGAGGCCTACGGCATCGAGCCCTTCATCCAGGAATGCAAGAAATCCGTCTGGAAATACCTGAAGGAATGGCAGGACATGTCCGAGCGCGTCGCCTTCTGGGTGGACATGGACAAGGCCTACGTCACCTATTACGACGAGTACATCGAGTCGGTCTGGTGGAGCCTCAGGCAAATCGCGGACAAGGGCCTGCTCTACCGCGGGCACAAGGTCGTCCCCTACTGCCCCCGCTGCGGCACGGCGCTCTCCAGCCACGAGGTCGCCCAGGGCTACAAGGAGGTGGAGGACTATTCCGCCTACGTCCGTTTCCCCGTCCTGGGGGAGGAGCGGACCTGGCTGCTGGCCTGGACCACCACGCCCTGGACCCTGCCCTCCAACGTCGCCCTGTGCGTCAACGAGAAGGAGGAATACGGCCGCTTTCGCCTGGGCGGGGACACCTTCATCCTGGCCCGCGCGCTGGTGCCCGCCGTCTTTTCCGCGGAGGAGCGCGAGCATATCGAGGTGCTGGAAACCTTCCCCGGCCGGAAGCTGCTGGGCATGGCCTACGAGCCGCTCTGGCGCCTGGCGGACACGAAGGAGAAGGCGTTTTACGTCGTCGGGGACGGCTACGTGTCCCTGGAGGACGGCACCGGCATCGTCCATATCGCGCCGGCTTTCGGCGAGGACGACGCCCGCATCGGCAGGGAGCGCGGGCTGCCCTTCGTGCAGCTGGTCGACCCGCAGGGGAAGTTCGTCCCCGGCACGCCCTGGGCGGGCGCCTTTATCAAGGACGCGGACGCCCGTATCCTCAAGGAGCTGAAGGAGCGGGGCCAGCTGCAGAAAAAGGCGCTGTACGCGCACAACTACCCGCACTGCTGGCGCTGCGACACGCCGCTGATGTACTACGCGCGCGCCACCTGGTTCATCCGCATGACCGCGGTCAAGGACAGCCTGGTCGAGAACAACCGGAGCATCGCCTGGCACCCGGAAAACGTCCGGGACGGCCGGATGGGCAACTTCGTGGAGAACGTGCTGGACTGGGCGCTGTCCCGCGAGCGCTACTGGGGCACGCCGCTGCCGGTCTGGCTGTGCCCGGAGGGCCACATGCACGTTGCGGGCAGCCGGAAGGAGCTGGAGCGGATGAGCGCCGCCCCCCTGGACGGCCTGAAGGAGCTGCACCGGCCCTACATCGACCAGGTCGTGCTGACCTGCCCCGAGTGCGGGAAGGACATGAAGCGGACGCCCGAGGTCATCGACTGCTGGTACGATTCCGGCTCCATGCCCTTCGCGCAGTGGCATTACCCCTTTGAAAACAAGCAGGAGTTCCTGGACCGCTTCCCGGCGGACTTTATCTCCGAGGCTGTCGACCAGACGCGGGGGTGGTTCTACTCCCTCCTGGCTATCGGCACCCTGGTGTTCGGCCAGTCGCCCTACCGCAACTGCCTGGTGCTGGGCCATGTGCAGGACAAGGACGGCCGCAAGATGTCCAAGCACCTGGGCAACGTCCTGGACCCCTTCGAGGTCATCGGGCAATACGGCTCCGACGCCGTGCGCTGGTATTTCTACACCGCCGGCGCGCCCTGGCTGCCCAGCCGCTTTTACGGGGAGGCGGTCGGCGAGGCCCAGCGCCGCTTCATGTGCACGCTGTGGAACGCCTACGCCTTTTATATCCTCTACGCGGACATCGACGGCTTCGTGCCGGGGGAGCACCCGCTTGAAAAGGCGGAGCTCACCCTGATGGACCGGTGGATTCTAAGCCGCCTGCACTCCACCGTGCGCGCGGTGGACGAGGGCCTCTCCGCCTACCGGGTGCCCGAGAGCGCCGCCGCCATCGACAGCCTGGTGGACGACCTGTCCAACTGGTACATCCGCCGCGGGCGCGCCCGCTTCTGGGGCAAGGGCATGGCGGGGGACAAGGAGGCGGCGTTCGCCACCCTGTACACGGTGCTTCAAACCCTGTCCCGGCTGACCGCGCCCTTCACGCCCTTCATGGCGGAGGCCATCTACCAGAACGCCGTGCGCACCTGGGACAAGGACGCGCCGGAGTCCGTGCACTTGAGCCCCTTCCCCGCCTTTGAGGAAGGCCGGGTGGACGCGGGGATGGAGCGGCAGATGGCCGCGCTGCTGGAGGTCGTCCAGCTGGGCCGCGCCTGCCGCAGCCTGGCGGGGCTCAAGGTGCGCCAGCCCCTCTCCCGCCTGCTGGTCCGCGGAGCGTCCTTCGGCCCGGAATACGCCGAACTGGCCAAGGACGAGCTCAACGTCAAGGAAATCGTCTTCACCGAGGACGCGGGCGCCTTCACCGGCTACCGGCTCAAGCCCCAGCTCAAGACCCTCGGGCCCCGCTTCGGGAAGCGCCTGGGCCGGGTCAGCCAGCTGCTCTCCCAGGCGGACGGCGCGGCCGCGGTCGCGGCCTTCGACCGGGGGGAGGGCCTGACGCTGGACCTGGACGGCGAGGCCATCACCCTCGCAAAGGACGACGTGCTGGTGGAGGCTACGCAGCGGGAGGACCTGGTATCCCAGGAAAACCGCGGCGTGACCGTGGGCCTTCTGACCGCGCTGACGCCGGAGCTGGTGAGCGAGGGCTTCGCCCGCGAGGTGGTCAGCAAGCTGCAGACCATGCGGCGGGATGCCGGGTTCGAGGTGACCGACCGCATCCGGGTCACCTACCGGGCGGAGCCGGAGGTGGAATCCGCGATTGCCGCCCACCGCGGGATGATCGCCGAGGTGGTGCTCGCCCTCTCCCTGGAGGCCGCCGAACCCGCCCCCGGCGCCTTCCCGCAGGAGTGGGACGTCAACGGGAAAAAGGCCCTGCTGAGCGTGCGGAAGGCCTGAACCATTTAAACGACAAGCCCGCGGCGCCGGATGCCCGCGGGCTTTCCTGCCGGGCCGGCAGGCACAGGGCGGGAGAGGGCGGCGCAGGGGCCGGCGAATCCGTCACGGCGTCTGCTTGTCCCCATTCCGATTCATCTTGTCCGACAAGGGGTGCGAATCATATAAAAAAGCAGGATTCGGCGCCGCCGGCGCTTGACGAAACCGGTTGCGGAATATATGATAACAAACAATCTGTCGCTTGTTTGCTTTCAATTTTTATCATTGGAAGCTCTAAAAGGCAGTGGATTTTTTTCATTGTGTACCTCTCATAAATGAATTGATTATATTGATTTTTTATCGGCACCCACAGCGATCGGTGAATTCCCGCGCCTTGAAAGCCTGAAAACGGGAAGACCAAGGCCACAAAAGGAGAGTTTTTCATGAGGACGAGTCTACCCAAACGCGTGGCGGCGCTGCTGGTTGCAGCGTTTCTATTGTCAGGGGCCGGCGGCGGCCTGGCGACGACGGCGAACCAGGGGGGCGCCGCCAAAAGCGGGGTCGACCTGGTCATCCTGCTGGACAACAGCAATTCCATGCGGGGCGGCAGGGACAATAAAAACGTGTCGGACTATGACGGCTACCGCTTCGACGCGGCCGCCATCATGCTCAATATGGTTCCCCTTTACGCCTCCCGGGCGGCCGTGGTGCCGTTTCACTTCAGAAACGTTCCCATCAGCATCCCCGGGCAGGAGAAGGACCAGCTGCTCAACATCGCCGAGCTGAACCAGCAGGACGGCAAGGACCTGGCGGGGTCAAGCAACCGGGCGGTGTTCACCAGCAAGCTGTCCGATTTTGTCCATACGGCGGACCACGGCACGCAGGGCGGCACCATGATCGGCACCGCCCTTGAGGAAGCGGTGCGTTTGCTCAACGCCGGCGCGGCCGACCGGGACGGCCCGGGCGGCAACGGCAACAAGCCCATGATCCTGCTGCTGGCGGACGGGCGGATTGCCGCGTCGGGCACTGCCGACAAAAAGGACGTGCCGGATATCGAGCGGGGCGAACTGGACAAGGCCAACAAGGCGGCGGCCGACAGCCGGCAGAACGGATACACCATCTACACCGTGCTGCTCAACAGCCGGGCGGACAACAAGGACGTGGACACCCAGGTCAAATCCAACATGTTCAACTGGGCCGACGCCACGGGCGGCCTCAGCCTGGAAATCAACGAGCCGTCGGACCTGCCCAAGGTCTTCAGCGCGATGTTCGGCCACCAGATCGGCTCCGAGATGGTGAGCACCCAGCCGGTCGCGACGTACGAGGCGGACAAGGGCTATTACCAGATTGAAATCGACATCCCCAACAAATCCGTTGAAGAAGCCAACATCCTCCTGCAGACCGAGGGGCTGGAGAACATCCGGCTCATGATGCCGGGGGACGACGACCGGGTCGCCATCGCAGACGTATACAAGATCGAGATGAGCCGCTTTGTCCAGTACAAAATCCACAAGCCCCGCGAGCGGGGGACGTGGAGGCTGGTGTTCGGCAAGGTGGAAAACGCGCCGGAGCACGTTGCGGTCAACGTTCTGTACAACTATACGGAAACCCTTGCGGTGCAGCTTGAGCCTGCCGCGGGGCCTTATAAAAAGGGGGACCGCGTCACCCTGACGGCGCAGCTGTGGAAGGACGGGCAGCCGTCCCGGGACGCGCTCCTGTACGAGCAGCAGCGGGACGCGGACGGCCAGGTCGTCAAGGGCATCCAGGCGTGGGCGTACCTGATGGCGGGCAATTACAGCGGCACGGCGCTGGACACCGAGGCCGCCATCTCCAAGATCGAGCTGCCGCCCCACGCGACCGGGCGGGACCGCTTTGAAGCGGCGTTCAGCATCAGCGACTTCCTGGACGTCAACCAAAACCCCATCCGGAAGGAAGGCCAGTACCAGCTGTTCGTGCGGCTCTCCGGCTCCGGCTTGCTCCGGGTGTCCGATTCCATCAGCTTCCCGGTGGAAAACCAGGCACCCCAGGTCGCCCTGGCCAGCATCCCGGCCATCCGGATGGAAATCGACGACCCCAACGACCCTGAGTACGGCAAGCCGCAGGAAAGGCCGCTGCGCCTCTCCGACTATGTGATAGACCGGGACGGGGACGCCCTGACGCCATCCGTCTTGAGCAGCGACCCCGGGATTGTGCTCATCGCAGACCCCGGGGAAGACGCCGGGATGCCGACGACCGTCACTACGCAGGGCAAGCCGGGCACGGCTTCGCTGTTTATCCAGGTGAAGGACAACGACGGCGCTGCGCTGGCAGACGCGGCGGGCGCGCCGCTGCCCGCGGATGGGCTGGAAATCCCGGTCGAGGTGGTCTCCATCGCCGGCGAACTGGAAAAGTCGTATGCGCCGGTCATCAGCCTGGTCACCCAGCCCAACGACGAGGGCTATTTCAACAAGGATTCCATCGTGAACTTCAGCGTCCGGATCGAGGGCTCCGCTTCCGGCTACGACATCACCCGCTACAACCCCCACATCCGCGCCTTCCACGTCAAGGGGGACCGCATGAGCGGGGCGGACGTCGAGCTTGGGCTGACGAAGGCCGACAGCACGACCTGGACGGGCGCCCTGCAGCTGGACGACCGCGAGCAGTACGTCATCCGGGCGGAGCTTTGGGCGGGGAACCAGGCTGACCAGGGCGGCGGCATCAAGCTGGGCAGCGCGCAGTTTGACGACATTTCCAGCGGGAACGCGGCGCCAACGGTCCAGCAGGAGGCGGCCGGCCGGCTGCTGAGAACCAGCGCGGAGGTGGAACCCTTCACCCTGCTCAAGCAGGAGGCGACGGAGCCCTGGACGATTACGCTCAACGACCTGTTTGACGACAAAAACCTCCCCCATGACGCGCTGAGCATCGGGCTGGCCGGCGCGCAGGACGCGGTGGGCGTCGAAATGACGGAGGAAGCGGAAGCGCCCGGCGACGCTTTCCCGGAAGGCCGGACGCTGTACAAGGCCACCTTCACGCCCAAGGCCGCCGGAAAGGCCGCCTTTACCATCACCGCGACGGACAAGAGCGACACATCCGCCTCGCTTCCCTATGAGATCGAGGTGATTTCGCTGACCCAGGCGGTGAAGGAAAAGGCCATGCTCTACGGCGCCATCCTCCTGGGGGCTGTCATCCTGCTGCTGATTGTCCTGCGGATTTTGAAGCCCAGCTTCAAGGGCATGAAGCTCCTGCGCAAGCGGGACGCCAGCGTACATACGGAGAGCATCCTGCCGGACACCAAGTCCAGGCTGTCCCTGAGCCAGTACGCGGACGGCACCATGCTCGCGGACGTGGGGCTGAACAAGACGCACCTGCAAAACGTCAAGCTGCAGGCCGCAAAGAACAGCATCTTCGTGCTGTACGGCAAAGGCGGCCACGGGCCCGCCATCATCAAGGTGGGCAACCAGACCCTGAGCAAGAAGAACAAGAAGCTCAAGCTGCAGGTGGGCCGGGAGCTCAAGGTGGAAAACAACGGCCACAGCATCAGCTGGGTGCTGCAGGTCAACCAGGCGCCCAGGCCCCGCAAGGGGCCGCCCGCCCCGCGCAGGCGCGGGCCCTATGCCGGGTCGTAGGGGGCGGCTGCCGATCCGCGCAGGCCCACCCGGGTACGGCGGTGAAAACCAGGGAATCCGCAGCAAGGCTATGCGCGGGGGAGCGGCCTGGAGGCCGGCGGCGCTCCGCGGGGGAATCGACGGGACCGATGCGCAGGTACGCCTGTGCCACAGATAGAAAAGCACTGAGGAGGATGATTCCATGCCACATTTCAAGGTAGAGAATAAACGGGTGCCCAAGATCAACGACCCCTTGCTGATTATCGGCCTGGGCGGCACCGGCGCGGACGCGCTGCTGAGCATCAAGCGGAAGTTCAAGGAGCGCTACGTCCTGCCGGTCATCGGCGGCGAGCAGCAGGACAAACCGGCCCGCACCTCTTATCTGGCGGTCGACACGGACGCCGAGGAGCTGAGGCGGCGCGGCGCGGCGGACAACCGCCTGGTCAACGCGGAGCGGTTTGAATTGGTCATGCCCAACCTGGAGGCGATTATCGAGAACCCCGCCGCGATGTATGAATGGGAAAAAAGCTGGTGGGACACGCGGATTCCATCGAACAACGCGCGCAACGGCGCCGGCGGTTTCCGGCAGGTGGGGCGGCTGCTCCTGTTCCGCAACGCGGACAAGCTGGTGGAAACCCTGAAGGCCACCATCGGGAACCTCATGGGCGTCCAGCGGGACGAGGCGGGCGGCAGCCTGAACGTGATTATCGCCTCGGGTATCTCGGGCGGCACGGGCGCCGGCTGTTTCATGGACCTGCCCTACCTGATCCGCTACATCATGGCGAACTTCTTTGACGGGGTCACGGTCCGGATTCAGGGCTACCTGATCATGCCCGGCGTCAACCTGAAGAAGTTCAACAATCCCAACGACAACGACAACAGAAGGCTGAAAACAAACGCCTTCGCGTCGCTGAAGGAACTGGATTTCTGGATGAACTGGAAACAGCACGAGGTCGTCCACCAACAGAAGTATACGAGCACCATCAAGTATGACTGGAAGCGGGCCCCCTACGACGACGTGGTCTTAATCGGCGAGTCCAGGGAAGACGGGACCATCATCAACAACGCGTATACGGAGGTCATGGACATCCTGTCGGAGTCCCTGCTGCACAACTTTGCCGCCGAGGCGAACGCCGGCGCGGAGGGCGAGTTTACCTACCTGTCCCACCTTTCCAACGTGGTCAACGCGTCCATGCACATGAACAAGCCCTTCCCCGTCAACTACACCTATATGTCCGTGGGCGCCGCCAATACGGAAGCCCAGCTGGACGACATGGTGACCTACGAGGCCAAGCTGACCTTCGACAAGGTGATGGACCTGGTGAACCGCCCGTCCATCCTGGGCACGCGGGTGGCCAACGACGCGCTGCAGCAGGTCATGCCGCAGGATGAAGACCTGTTTATCCTTTTTGACGCAGTGCGCCCCTTGCCCTCCTACTTCAGCGGAGAGGCCGGCTACGAGCCCAAGACCGTCACCGATATGCACGGGGACGACGCGCTGCACGGAAAGCCCTACCGGGATTTCAGCCATCAGGTTGCGATGGACGCGGCCGAGTTTGCAGCGGAAAAGGTCGAGCTGGTTTACGAGCGCTTCGAGAAAACGGTGCGCGGCTACATGACCGACCCGAATTTCGGCCCCTTCGTCGTGGAGACCTGGCTGAACGACCCGGAGAACGGGCTGCTGACGAAGATGAGCGGCTTCCTCAAATTCTGGGAAACCACCCGCGTCAACGCGGAGGGGGAGGCGGCCCAGCAGCTGGGGCATATCACCAATACGCTTTACCCGGACATGGTCAACCTGAACAAGGTGCAAAGGGCCCTGGGCCTTTACGGGAAAGCCGAAACATACATCAACGCCTGCCAGCAGCTCTATATCAGCAAGCGGGACGAGGCGCTGGCAAAGGAAGTGGCGTCCGGCCTCAGGGACGTTGAAAAACGCATGCGGGACTATTCCGCCGTCATCCTGCCCACGTTCAACAACCTGCTCAGGAACGTATCCAACGACTTGAACGCCAGCGTGAGCGACCTGCTGCGGGAGACCGCCACGGGGACGGACATCGTTTCCTTCGACCGGCTCAAGGACTACATCGACCAGCAGATGCAGCGCCTTGCCGACGCCAACCAGATGGACGCCACGACCATCAGCATCCTGAGGAACCTGGCGGACAACTCCTTCGCGGTCGCCTTGAACCAGACCAACAAGATCGAGGGATGGGACCAGACGAGAGGCCAGTTCCTGCGGATGACCGAATCGTTCGTCAACCAGCTCACCCGGGAAATCAACGGCGTGTCCATGGACCAGCTGCTGGAGATGAAGATGCCCGGCTCCACGCCCCATGAAAAGCAGGAATACCTGGTGGACGCCATGCTGCCCGGGCTGGACGTGGCCGCGACCACCATGCTCAACCTGCTGCCGTCCGGCAACAACGAGTTTGTGGAGTACTCCTACGTATCCGTTCCGGACAACGCCGCCATCGTCAAGGCCGGCCTGGAAGAGTATGGCAACCAGAAAAACGTCACCCCCAAGTATTCCAAGATTAACGACCGGATTTACTGGCTGAAGACCTACAACTGCCTGCCGCTGTACCGCTACGCCAACCTGGGCGACCTGGAGCGGGTGTACGAGGACACCATGGTTCGCAACAACGACAAGGGCGTTCACCTGGTGCAGAAGCAGGACAGCGGGAAGAGCTTCCGCAGCGACTGGGGATACCTGCCGACCCCGATTCCGCACCTGCTCCTGCACGGGCCGAACGCCGGCCGCGCCGTGAGGCTCGGCGAGGAGCAGCAAAAACAGCACGCAATCCTCGACGAAGCCCTGCAAATCAAGCTTGCGCGGCTGGAAACCTCCGCCACCGGCAATATCCTGCACGTGCGCCTCAAGCGGAACGAAAACGGCACCATCATGGAATCCGAAGTCCTCAAGGAGCAGGTCGGGCAGGTGATGCAGGACGCCCGCCGGAGCCACCAGAACAAGCTGTCCGCCCTGGAAGCCTTGCGGGACATGGGGGACGAGAGGAGCTTCAACTGCGGCAACTTCACCGCGGTGTTCGGCAACGCGATGGGGCTGAACCTGGCCCCGGCGGACGGCACCAACCAGGAAAAGCAAAGGGCTGAAAGGGAGGCTGAGACCGCGCGCCGAGAAGCCGTCAAGTATTTCATGATCAGCCAGCATCCCGACGTGGTGGAGGATATGAGCCGTCAGCTGGAAATGTACCGCCATGTCGGAAGCCAGATTGAAGAGGTGAAAAAGAACATGACGGCAGGCGACGTGTTCCTGGATTATGCCAAGCCCTTCATGCACCTGCTGGTCTTCGACCAGTTCCAGTGGGGCAATCAGAACGTCCAGTTCAAAAACGTGTCGGGCAACCTGGTCGAGCTGTTCACCGCCAACAAGCTCAACGACACGGAGATCACGCTTTACGGCCACTGCAAGCCCCTGGTGCTGCTGCGGATTCTGGCGGACGAAAAGGACGCCCGGATTGATTACAACGACCGCCGCTTCCTGCGGGACAAAGCCGAAAAGCTAATGAACACAATCAACGACATTTCCAAGGCCGAGTACGAAGCCGTCCAGGCCAAGGCCCGGGACTTCGCGCAGACCTACAAGAACACCGCCAGCGAACTGGAGTACGACCGCGGCAGCCTGAGCGCGGCGGACCGCGCGCAAAACGCGGAGCTGATGACCAAAATGGTCCAGGAAACCAAGGTCTTCCTGGTTTAGGAAACCGTTTTCCCGGAGCCGTCCGCCACAGACGGCTCCGGGCTTCGCCAGGCCCCGCGCATGAAGCCCTCCTGCCCCGGCTCTTCTACCCTCCGGAAAGGAAAACTGGAAACACCCGATGTTTACGCCTAAAATGCCATTCCTGCTGGTCCTGGTCGGCGACCCGGCCGTGAAGGAGGCCGAGCACACCCTGTCCGCCCTCCAGGACCATGTGGACCTCAACTACCAAAGCCTGGTGGAGCTCATCTGCCTTGTGGAAAACCCGGAGGCAGGCATGATCCGCCCGGGGAATGGCATCCGGGTTTCGTACTACAAGCTGGAGCAGGCCTTGCAGGAAGGCAGCTTCAGCGGCCTCGTCAGGGAAAAGCGGGAGGGCATCAACAACCGGATTCCCGCCGAGCTGACAGGCCTGGTCATCCACAGCCGGCTGGCGATTGCCTACGTCGTGCGGGGCGTGCAGGTTCCCGCGGAGCAGGTATTTTCCCTTCACGGGCAGGCCAGGCACATGCTCGACGCGATCGGGATCAGCCTGACCAGCCAGCTGTGTTACCTGACGGAAGACGACCCGACGATGTTCTCCGCACAGTCCCAATGGCTCAAGGACCCGGAGGATGCGCGCAAAGCGCGCGGGGGCTTCCATGAATTCCGCAACCTGATGGTTTTGTCTGCCCGGCAGGCGGGCGGATATGAAGGCATTGAAGTCCAGCACCAGCAAAAGGAAGCCTTCCCCCTGGGCCTTCTGGCGCTGGTCTCCAGGCGGGTGGAGAGCCTGCGGGAAGCGGCGGGGGGCACCAGCCTGGTCACGATGCGCTTTGGGAAAATCAGCGGCTCCAGCTACGAAATCCGCCAGATGGTGCACCATATATCCGCCGAGCACCTGAAGCTCTGGGCCGCCAGGGACATGGGGGCCGAGGCCGCCTGGGCGTTCCTGAGCAACCGCCGGTTGAACTTGGAACAGCGGCCCGGGGTCGCGTACGCCAGCAACGCCAAGGAGCGCGTGCTGGCCGCGGTGGAGGAGGGGCTGGTCGCCATGCTGCCCGGCGTGGAGGACCTGGCCTGCGTCGGCCTGACCGACCGGGACGCCAGCATGGAAGAAGTGGTCCTGTCCTTCAACGCGTTCAACGAAGAGCGATTTTTCAGCGAGGCCTCCAGCCTTGCGTGGGCCGAAGCGTGGATGAGGGACGTGCTGGCCAAGGTGGACGACCATGTTCTGCTGGACAGCCTTGCGGGGTACCTGGGCGACGAGGGCTTAATCGGCAGCGCAATCTACAACGCCCGGCTGGACGCCCAGCGGAAAAGCGAAGGCATCGGGGATTCGGAGGCCTGGCTGAAAGACCAGTGGAGCCTGGCGCAGGGGGTGCAGCCGCAGCCCAGGTGGCTGGAAAAGGACCAGAGCTATTTGCTCCGTGTCCTCGCCGGCCTGCACCCCGCCTTGTGCGAATTGTGGAAGTTCAGGGGCCGGCTGGCCAGGCTCAGCGCGCTGGACGCGTACCGCAGGAAGCTGCACACCGAAATCAAGTCCCGGATGAGCCGCAGGGACGGCCTGCTGGCCAAGTACAACCTTTCCCCGCAGGAAATGGCGGTGCTCGGCAGGACCTGCGAAAGCTACATGAACAACACCCGGAGCGTGGCCGCCAACACCGTGCTGGAGGATTTGCCGCAGTACCAGGATTTGGTCAACGACCTGTACCACCCGGAGAGGCTGGAGGAAGTGTGGGACAACCTGTTCCTCCGGTTTATCCAGAGGGCGTATACCCAGCAGCAATCCTTCGCTTCCGCCTTCTGCACCGACGCCGGGAACAACGACCTGGTCAACAAGGTCGTCAACTATGCCAACTACAACGACGGCACGCTGCTTTTGCAGCTGCCCATCAACGCGGGCAGCGAGGCGCTGACGGTCTATCCGGTCGCCGCGCCGGTGCACGAGGGCCTGCGGGGCGCGCGCAACCAGGTGGACGAGTTTGTCAGGATTCCCGGCGACCTGGTGGAAAAGATGAGCCTGCTGTTCCTGGGGGGCATCGACCAGCTGACGACGCTGCGGATGTTCCAGGAAATCCGGATTGCCGCGCCGCCGGTGCCCGTGGCCATGGAAAGCCTGGGGGAAAGCGCGCAGCCCGGAGCCAGCGAGCCGGCGCCGCAGGACAGCGTGTTCGACGCGCGCCTCATCAGGGACGGAAACGCCTGGAAGCTGTACTGGGACTGGGTCGGGCCCAGGGACCAGCAGGCAAAGCTGTCCTGGAACGGGCAGACGGAAACGGTCGGCTACCCCCGGTGGTTCCAGCAAGGCCAGGGGCTGACCCTGCAGGAGGGCAGAATTCCCTACGGCCGCTTTACCATGTCATTCGCCTGCGGCGGCCTGAGCGGGCAGGCGGAGCTGGACGGGAAGACCCTGAGCATCAGGCTGCAGGAGCAGCCGCTCAGGAAAACCGTCAAAACCATCGCCGGGGAAGTCCTCCAGGGCGTGAACCTGGAGATTTCCGGGGAGATCAGCAAAGCGCAGGAGGTCTGCGTGCTCAGGAAGGACAAGCACACGCATTCCTTCCTGTACAACATCTTTGGCTTCAGCGACCCTTCGGAGCCTTCCGTCCTGGGCCCCATTTACCTCGTTCAGGGAGAAACCCTGACCCTGGAGGGCGTGGGCCGGATGGAAGGGTTTATCAAGCACTAACAGACGGGGGAAAAGCGCGACGTGGCGAAACTCAAGAAACCCGAGGAGGACATCCAGGCGATTCGCTGTCCTTTCTGCAACCAGGACTTCGATCCGCACGATATCCTCTTTTGCGACGAAGAGAACTTCCCGGTGGGGGATATCCACAATTACGACCCGGTTCACGGAAGCTTCCTGGCCGGCATCATCCAGTTCAACAAGGTGGAGGGCGCCAACAACCAAATTGCCGAGGTCGCCAGCCGGAAAAAGTACTACTTCCACCCCTGGTCCGGCAAGAACCGCGGGGGAAAGCCATTTTTCGAACCACTGAAAACCGAGAAAGGCACTGCCGGCTATCCGGCCAGCATCACGGTATACCGCAAGAACGGCCTGACCCCCCTGCGCGAGATGGGCCGTTCGCAGGCTGCCGCCTCCGCCGCCCCGGCGGAGGAAGCGGATGAAATCGGCTCCATCTTCCAAAGGGAGCAGCAGCCGGAGGACGACGGCCCCCGGTTCGCGGAGGACACCACCTTTACCCTGCGCACCAAAGCCTGCCCCAAATGCCACTGCTTCCTGCCGGATGACGTGGGCGATCTCCCCCTGTACCGGATTACGGTCCTGGGGAGCTCCAGGGCGGGGAAGACCACCTACATGACCCTGGCCGCCCACCAGCTGACCAGCGGGATCGGCTTGCCCAGGGGGCTGGTCAACAACTGCACCATCAGCCGCGACAGCAAGCGGTTTTTCGACTACCTCATCAAAAGCATGCAGATCGGCAAACTGGAAGCGACGACCATGGACTACCGGGACAAAATCCAGGTGGTGTTCCCCATCGTCTGCACCATCAAGCCGCACGGGGAGGGCGAGCCTTTTATCCTGGCCATCAACGACTGCCCGGGGGAGGCGATGGAGAGCACCGCCTACCTGGACAACTTTTACGCCCTGGCTTCTATGGACAGCGCCCTGATGATTATCGACCCCAGCCAGTTCATGCTCGACAGGGCGCCGCAGGCGCAGGCCTACGGCGCCGAATGGGAGAGCGGCATGCAGCAGCCGGCGCAGAAAACGGTGTGCGAGGTTGCCTTCCCCTCCACCCTGCGTGAATTCACCCAGCGGCTCAAGGACATGAAACAGCTCAAGCACATCGCGTTCACCCTGGCAAAGCTGGACCTGGTGTACGGAACCCGGGAACACGACAGGATCAGACCGGGGGACTACACCCATATCAGCCAAAGCGACATCACCCAGCAGCACAGCGACGGGGTGGACATGAACTGGATTGACACCCTGAGCATCCAGGTCAGCGACGCGATTACCACCAAGCTGGGATTTTTGGACTATGTCAACAGGATTGAAAATGTCTACATTGAAAAGCCCGGTACCCAAGTGAAGTCGTTCTGCTGCTCCACCCGCTCCTGGAACGCGGACAGCAAGAGCTTCATCGACCCCAGCCAGGGCCTGAGCGACCATGTCAACGTAAACCTCAGCGGCTACCGGCTGCTGGAGCCGCTGCTGTACCTGATGGCGGTGGAGGAACTGCTGCCCCAAATGAACCGGGAGGAGCCGGAGCCGGAGCTGGAGCCGGCCGAAACCCCCGGTTTCTTCCGAAGGCTGTTCGGAGGGTGGAAAAGGTGACCGGCGTGGGGGGCGACCCGCGGGAGGGCAGGATGAAGGCATACTCCTTGATCAGCGGCAGGGGGAACTACGTGGGTTACGGCTTCACGGCCGTTTCACCGCAGATTCCCTATTCCGCCCCCTGGATGAGCGGGCACCGGGCCAGCGACACCTTCTCCCAGCAGCCCATCCTGGAAATGCATTGCGCGGGTTTTGGGAAACCGGTCTTCATCGCCTCCCGCTGGGTGGTGGACGGCAGGCCCTTCGGCTATACGGAGTACCTGGCGGTGCCCCCGCCGGAGGAGCGCGCGCTGCGGCAAGCCTTCCTTTCCGAGCCGGGGCGGATGCTGTACCACGCTTTTACCGGTAAGGACGAGTTCCTGGAACTGGATACCCCGGGCGGAAGCGGCCAGGCCAGGCTGCCGGTCGGGGAGGTGCCGCTGCCGCCGCTGCCCCGGGATGCGGCCCCGGAGATGCCGGAGGACATGCTGGCCAGCCTGCTGGCCGACGCCTGGGCCAACAGCTTCATGCGCCTGATCGGGGGGGACTACACCCCGGTCCGCGTGTCGCTGAGCACGCCTGAGGAGCGGGACAGCGCGCTGCAGCAGGGGCTGGCCTTCCTCAACCGCGTGCTGCTGCCCCATCTGCCGGAGCCGGTGCGGCACATTGTTTCGGTGAGCGTCGGCAGCCATTGGAAGAGCATCCCCCGCGCCGCCGGCAGCTCGACCCCGGCCGTGGCCTTCACCCTGCCCGACGGCGAGCCCTTCTCCATGCCGGGCGGATACGACCTGGTCAGCCGGCAGTTCACCCCGATGCACAACGCCGGCTGGGCGGAGCTGGGCATGGCGCTGATCAGGAAGCAGGGGCTCGAGGATTATGAGGCCTGGATTGAGATTTTACCGGAGCATCCGCTCCTGGCGGATTTCGAGGCGGCCTGGTATCTGTACAGCATCCGGCGCGTCTTGCGCCAGCCGCACACCCGGGCCGAGTTGGAAGCGGCCATCCGCAGCCACCAGAAACTGGAGAACCTGCTCAACCGGAAATACCAGGGGATTCCCCGCGGCACCCGGCGGCTGCTCCTGCTTGGCACGGAGGCGGACCTGGCGCGGGCTTACAAGGGCCTGGTCGGCCATCAGACCCTCCTGCCCAGGGGATTCCAGAAACTGCTGGTGGAGCGGCTGTTCACCCTGGGGGAGGAGCTGGCGCAGGAGGGCCGGGGGGAACAGGCCAGCGCCCTCCGCGCGGACTACCAGGCCATCCTCGCGGCCCCGGAAACCGCGGACGAGGGGTATCAGGAGCCGCCCGTGTTCGGCATGCTGACGAACGCCGACCTTCAGAAGATGGCCCTGCCCAAGGACCGCGATTTATACCTGGAGATGATCCGGCTGGCCTTGGGGCACGCCGCGAAGCAGCCCGTCAACGAGAAGCAGTGGGCCGCCTTGGAAGACCTCTTTAAAAACAAGCTGCAAGGGGCGCATCAGGCAAAGCTCGCCGGAATCCTCGCGGACTACACACTCGCCGGCCTGGAGAACGGGTTCCCGGTGAAGTCCGCCCGCAATGTCCATCGGCTGCTAAATAGGCATCCGGAGCAGGTGAAGGAGTTCCCCGAGGCTGTGGTACGGCGCTTCGCGGCAGGCCTGCCGGACTCGCTCACGAACACGGAGCAGCTCAAACAGGCCGTGCAGTATCGGAATTACATCAAGGAACAGCAGGACGAGCAGGGCGGGCAGACCCTCACCCGCGGGTTTTACGACGCTGTCCATCGCTTTATCGCACAGCGTCCGGACGAAGGCGCGATCAGCCTGAACCAACTCATTGAGGCTTCAAACGACATGAACTTCGGGTGGGTCAATTACCCCGAGCTGATGGCAGACGCCTGCAGGCTGCTGGAAACCCGCGGAACGGCGGCCCCTGCGCGGCTGGAGGAAGGCGAAGCCAGTAAACTTGGAGAACTGGCAAGGAAACACGGCGGGGACGCGCCGCTGCGCCTCAAGGCCGCGCTGGACCCGCTGGCATCCGGGACACAGGACGAAAACACGATGAAGAGCCTGAAAATCCTGCTTCCGACCGTGTTCCGGGCGCCGCCTTCCCAGGCGCCCGAGAGCTTGTGGATGGCGGCTTGGCGCGGCATGGTGTTCGAATCCCTTGGAAAATGCCTCGAACCCGGCGCGGCGAAGGTCGACAGCCTGCTGAAACCCCAAAAAGCCTGGGAAGAAAATTGCCCGATCAAAAGCCCGGCGCTTGACAGTTTTGACCAGCTGGAACAGTGGCACATCCCTGCGGCGGAGCTGGAGCGGTTCAGCTACCCGCTGCTGTACAAGGCCCTGCAGGCGTCCAGCCTTGAAGCGCTTTCCAGGCACCTGCCCGGCTGGAAACCCGGCGGGGGATGGTTCAGCCGGCTGCTGGATGGAATCCTGCAGAACAAACTGCTGGACGAGAAATTCCAGTTTTTCCGCAACCAGGGCCACTCCATGCCGGACATCCAGTCCATGTGGAGCCTGCTGAACGCATACAACGGGAACCACAAATGGGACACGGCGCTGGAGGCGCTGAGATTCGTGCTGGACGGGCACGACGGCGACATCCGGGGGACGCTGGGCAGATTTGCGGGCCTGCGGCAAAGGGACCTGGCCGGTTTCCTGCTGGGGAACCTGCTGGCGCAATCCGCCTGGGAAGACGGCCAGGCGGTTGACGCGAGCGCCGGGAAGTGGGACGCGCGCGTCGTGGACGTCCGCTTGGCAATGGCGGCGATGGCGTCCATCCGCAAGGGCGAGCCGCCGCAGCCGGCAGTCCCGGAGTTCCTCAAGCTCCTGCGGCTGGACAGCCAGGCGCTGGAGAAAGCCAACCCCTGGGACAACAAGGAAGGGACCCGCGCCTTTTCTTTCGTGCTCAACCTCTTCCGATGGCTGGAAAGCATGGGGTTCCACCAGGCCGCGGAAGAACTGGGGAGCCTGCTCTCTTCCTGGCGGTTCACCCGGCAGGCCAGGAACAGGCAAAAGAACCGCATGGTGTTCTCTCCCGCCATCCGCGGCGGCAAGTCGCCGGCGGACGAGGGTTTTTCTCCGGCCATACGGGCTTGGCTGGATTTGAAATAGAAATTGAACAAACGAGTGGAGGACGGATAGGATGCGCAAACCTCACCTGATACTCTTGATCGCGATGGTGCTGGCCATGGTCGTCTACCTGATGGCGCCCGTGTTCCGGGCGCTGGTTCTCGGCGTTTCCGGCATGCTGGCCATCAGGCTGGTCAACTTCTGGTTCATGCTGCCGGTCATCCTGATGCTGGTCGTGGCTGTCTTTTCCCTCGTCGGCAACAAAGCGCTGAGCCTGACAGGCGCCGGCGTCGTCAGCTTTGTGATGCTGCTGTTCATGTTCCTGATGAAGGATTTGGTCAAATCCGGGAACTTTGAGGCGCTGGCCGGGTCGATCAGCCAGGAAGTGTCCGGAAGCCCGGTTTTGAATACGGCCATGACGATTCTGGTCAACCCCGCCTGGGGCTTTTTCGTGGCTTTCCTGCTGGTGCTGGCGGGCCTTGTGGCCACGGTGCTCATCCCTGAAGCCGGCGGCGGGTTCAAAAGCAAAACCGGAAGCCAAACCAACCGCAGCCGGAGCAGCGGCTACAACAAGCTGTATTGACTTGCCAGCATAGAACCGGGAGGCTTTTCATGAAGAAAACCTTGTCAAAATCCATCGCCAGGGCAGGGCTCGCGCTGCTGGTGTTTTGCTTGGTTCTTCAGTCCGGCGTTCCGGGGCTGCAGGCAGGGGCGTCTGGCGAGGCGCCGCAGGTTCAAGCGGATTCCTTCGAATCCCAGGTCATCCTCGTTCTTTTCCGCAACGGCGCCTACGACGCGGCGGACCCCGACGGCGCCGTCCTCCAGCTCATGCGATTCGCCCTGAACCTTCTGGACGGCCGGGGGACGGCGGTTTCCGTGTACCCCCTGCTTCTGGACCGCAACGCGCCCTTTGCCGAAGGCCTGGTGCCGGAGGGCGGAATGGAAGCGCTGGACCCCGTGTTTGAGGCCCTCGGCAAGCCGGGCAAACCCGCCGACGCCAACAGGATGAAGAAGGCCGTCGGCGACAGCCTGGACAAAGCGCTGAACCAAGCGGGGAAAGGGAAACCGACCACGGTCATCGTGCTTCAGTCCCAGGCGATTGCGGATATCGAGCATCCGCAATGGGTCAAACTGCGGGACATCCTGTCGCTGCGCAATACCCGGCTGTTCCTGCTTGGCCTGGCAGGGGAGGGCAACGCGGACCTGGCGTCCTACGCCGGCGGCCTTGGTGCCGGCGCCCAACAGGCGCCGGAGGCGCCTCCATCCGCGCCGCCCGGCCAGTGGACCCCGATTGCCCCCCGGGCGGAGGGGGCACTGCTGAACCCCCAGGACCTGTCGTCCGCCTATCGCCTGCTGGCGGGCAGCCTGCTGGCGGACGTCCAGGCCGCCCACAGAATCGACATCGACACGGCGGAGGGCTTTTCACAGGTCGGCCTGCCGAGCCGGGGCGCCAGCCGGATTCTGCTTTCGCTGGATAATCTGCTGCCAGGGCATCAGGTGGTGGCGTACGATGGCCTGGGGAACACTCCCGACGATACGGCTCAACCCGTGCCCATAAAGGATTTCGCTTTCGCCGCGTTTGCGGCGCCGGCTGATTCGCAGGAGACCGGCCGAACCCTCTTCAGCCTGCCCGACGCAAGGGGACCGATCAAACTGCGGCAGGAACCCGTCGGCCAGCCGGATGGGGAGGCGCCTGCGCCGCCGCTGTCCGGTTTCGCGGTTTTTGATTTCTCCATCGGGGAGGGGAGTCTGACGGTCACGGCGCCGCAGGGCGCCCCCTTCCCCAAGAAACAACCCGTCAACATTGGCCTGCAGGTTGAAGGCGAGGTCTTAAACGGGCTGCTGCGCGATGACCCGGGCACCGTGGTGGAACTGCTGGTGGCTTCGCCCGCGGGAGAGGTTTACGCGCAGCCTTTCGCCGCGCCGGACGGGGAACGCGGCGGATGGCAGGCCGAATGGTCCGCGCCCGTGTCGGGGAAGTATACAGCCTGGGCCAGGCTCATGGTGGGGGATTTCTTCACGTTGTCAAGCCCTCTGGTCATGCTGGAGTCCATCAATCAGGCGCCGGCCGGCACATCGGCCAGCCAGAGCCTGTGGCTGGACAACCCCTTTCTGGACGACGCGTCCACCCGGCTGGACCTTGAGGGGATGTTTCAGGACGGCGACCAGGACGCGCTGCAGTTTGAAGTCGCCCCCGGGCCGGAAGGACCGTACGGGCCGGAAGCGGCCGTCGAGGGCGTCGGGCGTTTTTCGGTGGAGCGCAACCAGGTCCGGTTCACGCCTGAATCCCCCGAGGGAGCGTTTGCGTTGCCGGTGCAAGCCCGTGACGACGAAGGGGCGTCCGCGCAGGCAAGCCTTGGGCTTGCCTGGAAATCCGTGTATCAGTCGCTGGGCGCCGTGTCCCTGGGCGACCTGACGGTATCCCCGGAACCGTACGGGAAGAACACCGAGCTCATGCTGTCCGTCCAGCCGGCCATGCCGGAGGGGACGGAAGACGGCGGCATCCGGGCCCTTTTCCTGGAGAACGCCAAGGTGACGGCCGTGATACGGGAGGAAGGCGCCGGAACCCTGGATATCCCCATGGCCTACGATGCCGAAAAGGGCGGGTACTTTGCGTCGTATACCACCCCCGGCCGGCAACTGGAAGCGGAGATTCACGTTCAAGCCTTGCTGGATTTCCCCGACCTGCTCCTGCGGCAGCCGATCAGGCTGGCCACTTCCCCGGCCGTCCTGAGTGTGGTGAATCAGCCGCCTTCGTGGACAGGGGGCGGGGAGGTCGAGCTGGCGAACCTGGAAATGAGGGGGGCAAGCATCCCGGCTGGGGAGAACGGCTCCGCGCTTCAGGGCAGCCACATCGAGGAAGCCAGGCTGACGCTCGACCTGGCCGCGTACTTTGCGGACCCTGACAATCAAGTCGGCGGGGACGCCCAGGACATCGCCTACACCGTGCGCCTGTACGACCATCTGGGGAGCGGTTGGGCGCTAACCCTCCTGAGCCCGGGGGTGTATCTTGCGGACAAGGCGTCAAACGCCGCCGCAAACCGGGACGAGCCGACCCCGGCCCCAAACCCCGGGGCCGGCGCGGCCGCGCAGGAAACGCCGGAACCGGCGCCTCAGCCGCCTGCGGCCGGGGATATCCAGGAAGAGCCGGGGCCTGAAACGCCGGCCGCCGGGGAATCCGCCGCGGCCGCGGGTTTGTCCGCCGAGCTGACCGGGCAATCCGAAATCACCCTTGTGTTCAGGGGAAAAGGGCAGTTCGCGGTGGAGGTCACGGCGCAGGACCCGGACGGCGCGTCCGCGAAGGGCGTATTCCGGCAGCTGGTGGGCAGTTACCTGGAAGGCATGCTCAAACGGCTTGGCCTCTATGCCCTGGGGGCTTTGCTGCTGCTGGCCTTGGCCTACCTCATCCGCCTGCGGACCAAGCCGTCCTTTTCCGGCCGCGCGCTGAGTGTGGAAGTGAAAACGAACCAGACGCTGCCCTTTAGCGGGCAGGTTCCGCTGACAGCCTGGGGCAAGGGCGAAGTGCCGCTGACCTGGGTCATGCTGTACAGCTGCGTCCCCATGCAGGAAGAGCTCCAGGCCATTGCCGCATCCGCCACCCTGTCCCCGCATCGCAAGGGCGTCAGGCTGCGCATGAATTCCCCGGCCCGCCCCTGGCAAACCGAGGGGGGCAAACCAGGCAGGCGGTCCCTTCTTTTCGGGCCGCAGCAGTCGGCTACATGCGGCGCCGGGGACGCCAGCGTCAGCCTCACCCTTCTGCCGGACAGACAGACACACAGGAATAAAGGAAACCGATGAAAAAAATCTGCTGCATCCTGGCGCTGGCGGCCCTCCTGCTGCCTGCCTTGGCCGGGGCTTCCGCCCAGGGGGAGCCGACCATCCGGATTCCCAAGGTGATTTCCATTGTGTACGACGATTCCGCCTCCATGGATTCGACGGATTCGCCCCTGACCGGCAAGGACGATTACGCGAACTACGCCGTCAAGGTGTTCCTGTCGCTGCTGGACCCGGAAGACCAGGTGTACCTCACCCTGATGAGCAATCCCTTTCATGTCATACGGCTGGATTTGCGGCAGGGCGTGAGGCAGGCGATGCAAAGGATGGATGACGCGCTGTCCGCCGGGATGACGCCGCTTCAGGCGGTGGTATCCGCCGCCGACGCCCTTGGAAGCCACGACGCCGCCAACCCCTTCAGCGAGTATTGGCTGGTCATCTTCACCGACGGCGAATTCCAGCTGGACGACGGCTCCGTCAGCCTGGAGGGCGTGCTGCAGGAGGTGCTGGATACCGCCATGCCCAACAAGACCCAGGCGAAGGTCGGCTTTATCAGCATCGGCAACGACACCGGGTTCCCCGCGCTCAAGCGGCAGAACCTGCTGCCGTACCCCCGGACCGGGCAAAGCATCACAAGGCCGGAGGACATCGTGGAGGTCATGCAGCAGCTGGCCAACCAGGTATCCGGGCGCGCGCAGGTCCCGGAGGACAAGATGGCCGTATCCGGGAACACCATCACCTTTACGACGGACCTGCCCAGCTTTTCCATCGGCTTCCTACTGCAAAACGCCAAGGAGCACTGGGTCAGGCTGACGGACCCCGCCGGCAGGGAGCTCAGCGCGGACATCATCGACATCCAGGCCTGGAACGACGACAGCCTGACCGGTTTTTCCGCCGTGTTCAGGGAGCCGGGAGGCGCCCTGCCCGCGGGCCGGTATACGGTGACCTTCCAAAGCCTGCCGGATTCCTTTACCGTTCTGACCGAACCCGCCCTGGTGCTGGACTTGAAGGCGACGGACACCCGGACGGGGAACGAGGGCGACCTGGCGCTTCTCGCGTCGGACAGCGTGGATGTCAAAGGCGTCCTGCATGTCTGGAACAATCCGCAGCCCGTTGACAAAAGCCTGCTGCCTGGGGACACCGTCTACCTGCTGCAGGCCCTGCAGGGCGGGAAAGCGCTGGCAAGCACCAGTCAGAGCGAGCAGCTCCTCCCCAATCTTTCCTTCAATCAGCAGGAGACGATGCTCACGGGCAGCGTCTACATGCCGGGCATCGGGGGGGTCAGCGCGAACCGCCTGCTGCAAAAGCCGGACTTCACTTTGTCCGTGCTGGAGGAGCAATCCACCTTCGACTTTCGTGCGCTGGAGTCCAACAGTAAAGGCCTGCGCGTCCAGGTCATGTCGGCGGGCCGGCCCCTGACAAAGGACGAGCTGGCGCGCCACGGGCTGGAGATTGCGATAAACACCCGGGTTCCCCATCTGCGGGAACAGCTGGATACGGGGGAAATGCTGGCGTATCCCAGGGTCGAGCCCTTGCGGCCCCTGGATGAATATGGCCGGCTGCCGGTCAGCCTCCGCCTGTCGGCCGGCGGCGTCTTCCTGGAAGAGAAGGCGTTCGCCTGGCAAATGAACCCGCCGGTCTTCACATTGGAGGGCTCCTTCCTGGGAACGGACACCATGCCCAGGACCGCCTTGCGGGACAGCAGGCGGCTGCTGGACCATCCGCCCGACGGCCAGGCGTTGCAGGCTGCGGCGAAAACGCAGGTCATCGCTTCCTTCCGCGTCAGGATGGACGGTCAGCCGCTCACGGCTAAAGACTATGAAACCTGGGGTTTCCCGGAACTGAGCCTGTCGGAGAACGCGGGGGAAAGCCTCCGGCTGTCCAGCCTGGTACTGGAGGACGGCAGCATCCTGGCGGCGCCCTGGCACCAGGGCGTGGAGGCGCTTTCCGCGGACCTGTGGACATGGTTGGACAGCTGGACCGCCTGGAAGGGCAAGGCGGACATCCGGCTGCGCTTCGCGGGGACGCCCGGCATGGAGCTGCCCTTCACGGTCGAGATGGAACCCCTGTTCCTTTTCCTCCTGCGGATATTCCTTCCCCTGCTGCTCCTGGTCATCATCATCGGTTATTTCACCAAACGCCGCTTTGCGAAGAATGCCACGGCGTCCTTCGCTTCGTTCTCGGACACCGGCGGCATCCTGATCAACACCCAGACGTTCCAGCCGGAGCGGCTCCGGCAACGGAACATCTGGGCCTTCCTGCCCTACGTCCGCTCCAGGGCCCAGGTGGGCAGCCTCCGATTCTACGCGGGGGACAGCGCCTTTATCCTGGTCAGGAGGGAAAGCATGCCCGACGGCAGCTGCCTGATTGGCAAGGAGCAAAACCTGCTGCACGGCCGGCTGCAGGCGCAGCGGGACGACGAATCCTTCTGGAGGGGAATCGCCAAGCCCCAGGACGGGGAAAAGGCCAACCGCTTTACCGTTCTCGCCCAGAGCGACGTGCTCCTGGTCACTGACGACAGGCGCTCAGGCCAGGCGTATCAATACAATTCAGGCGCAAACGCCTGACGGCGTTCTGACAGGGCATCTTCTTCCGGCTTTTCGTTCGGCGATGGCGGCAGACCGCCATCGCCTCAGTGTGTCAAAGAAGTGTCTGCGGACACTTCTTTGATTAAGCAGGAACGGGAATTTCTGCCTGTTCGGCATCGC
>ENA-UOUL01001842-UOUL01001842.1-bioreactor-metagenome-genome-assembly--contig:-NODE-1842-length-27330-cov-5.864932_pt1 | contig 27330 bp, 19 predicted proteins | sample MGYA00249838_ERZ747220 | MGnify/ENA primary metagenome ERZ747220 (study PRJEB28778, sample SAMN05720191) | bioreactor metagenome | isolation source: Anaerobic biogas reactor | place: USA:Washington...
AAGGATGCGATCCAGCACAGCTACGGCAAGAAGGGCGAGAAGATCGTCCAGATGAACAATGCGGCGGTGGACCAGTCACTGGATCGCGTCTACGAGGTGAAGGTGCCGGGCAAGGTCACCAGCACGTGGAGCCGCCCGCCCGTTGTGCCCGCCGACGCACCCGAGTTCGTCCGGACCGTCACGGCCGAAATCATGGCAATGCGGGGTGATGCGATTCCCGTCAGCAAGATGCCGATCGACGGCAAGTATCCGCTGGGTACGACCAAGTATGAAAAGCGCAACATCGCCGTCCACATCCCGGTCTGGGAGCCGGAACTCTGCCTCCAGTGCGGCATGTGTTCACTGGTCTGTCCCCACGCAACCATCCGTGTCAAGGCCTACGACGCCCAATATGCCGACGGCAAGGCGCCGAAGGGATTCAAGAGTATCGACGCCAAGGGCAAGGAGTTCGCCGGCATGAAGTTCACCGTCCAGGTGGCGCCGGAAGACTGCACCGGCTGCGGCGCCTGCGTGCACACCTGTCCCGGTCAGGAACGGGATGCGGACAAGAAGCCGACAGGACGCAAGGCGATCAACATGGCGCCGCAGGCGCCGATTCGCGACGCCGAGCGGGCCAACTACGATTACTTCCTGTCGATTCCACTGACGAAACCGGCCCTGTTCAAACGCAACACCGTCAAGGGCAGCCAGTTGCTCGAACCGTTGTTCGAGTACTCCGGCGCCTGTGCCGGCTGCGGAGAGACGGCTTACGTCAAGCTGCTGACCCAGCTCTTCGGCGACCGGGCGATGATCGGCAACGCGACCGGGTGCTCGTCCATCTACGGCGGCAACCTGCCGACGACGCCGTACACGACCCGGGCCGACGGCCGGGGTCCGAGCTGGAGCAACAGTCTGTTCGAGGACAACGCCGAGTTTGCGATGGGCATGAGATTGACCGTCGACAAGTTCCGGCAGTTGGCGTTGGAGCTGCTGGATACGGTGGCCCAGAAAGGCTGCATCGACAAAGCGCTGGTCGGGGAGATCCAAGCCGCGGCGCAGACCGACGACCCCGAGCAGGATGCGATCGAACAGCAACGGGCTCGGGTCGAGAAGCTCAAGGCCCAGGCGGCCAAGAGCGATTGCCCTGAGTGCAAGCGGCTGCTCACGGTGGCCGATTACCTGGTCCGCAAGAGCGTCTGGGCGGTAGGCGGCGACGGCTGGGCCTACGATATCGGCTACGGCGGCGTGGACCACGTCCTGGCCAGCGGGGCCAATGTCAATGTTCTCGTGCTGGACACCGAAGTCTATTCGAACACCGGCGGCCAGATGTCCAAGTCGACGCCGAGGGCGGCGGTCGCCAAATTTGCCGCCGGCGGCAAGCCCGGGCCCAAGAAGGACATGGGGCTGTTGGCGATGACCTACGGCAACATTTATGTCGCCAAGGTGGCCCTCGGCGCCAATCCCGCCCAGACGGTCAAGGCCTTCGTCGAGGCCGAGGCCTATCCGGGCCCGTCGCTGATTCAGGCCTACGCCCACTGCATCGCGCACGGCATCAACATGACGACCGGGACGGAGGAGCAGAAGAAGGCCGTTGCGTGCGGGCACTGGCCGCTCTACCGGTTTGACCCGCGTTTGAAGGACGCCGGAAAGAATCCTCTTCAACTCGATTCAAAGGCGCCGACGTTGGCCTTCGATGAGTATGCTTACGGCGAGAATCGCTATCGCTCGCTGAAGCAGTCAAAGCCGCAGGCGGCGGCCGAGTTGATGAAGCTGGCCAATCGTGACGCGGCTGACCGATATGCGTTGATGGAGCAACTGGCAGGTCTGAAGTGTGGGCAGGGCGAAGCCGGGGCCTGATGGGCTCCGCCTCGAAGGCCCGGCCCGAACGGTGGGGAAGTGTTATGTTCAGAACGTTTCGAGTATGTGCAACGCTCATTGGATTGGCGGCAGGGATGCTGGCCGGCTGCGCCGGGCCGGTTGCCCAAAGGCCGCAAGATGAGGCTGCCGCCGATGCGCTGGCGGTCGGTCCGGATCGTGAGGCACTGGCCAGATCGGTCCCGCCGGATTACGTCGTGAGTATTCTCGACGCCTCCGGCGGTGTCGCCGCCTGGACGCAGAACAAGCGGCTGCGCGCCGCCGGCGTGGTGAAGTTGTATCGGCCCGATGACAGCTTCTATCTGACGCAGCATGAGTTCGAGGTCTATCCCTGGTCGAACGCCGTCCGCATCGCGGCCGGTGAGCCTCGCGGCAAGTTCGTCTGGCAAATGGTGGCCGGACGCTTCGAGATGGTGGAGGGGACGCCGGCAACGGATGTCTCACCTCTGTATGGAGCGTACGCCGGATACGCCGACGCCTTCCTGCAAATCGTCACGGCCCCGGTCCGCCTGCTGGATGCGGGCAACCAGTTGTATCGCCAGCCGACGCCCTTCCGGGTGGGTGGCCAGTGGTATGAGAGAATCGAAGTCAAGTTTGCCCCTGGAATGATCGCTGTTGAGGGGGGCGAACCGGACGATCAACGCATGTCTCAGCCCTATTGGACGGACGGGGTTTTCTACGTGAATCGGGCCAGTGCCCTGGTCGATACGATCTGGCTGGCCAACCCCACGAATCAGGAGTACCTGACCGTGCGCGGATACGATTACTCGGACGTCAAGACCGCCGGCGTCCGCGTTCCATCCAAGGTCGAGATCTTTCGTGCCGGGCCGGATGGAACCGTTCAGAACCGGTTGGCGCAGATCGATATCAAGGGCCAATAGACAGTCCACGGGACATGGGCCCGCCGATCCTGTCGGCGGGCCCATGACCGTCTCCTCCCGCATATTCTCGAGCATTCATACCGAGCTCGAAACGCGCATTGCCTCGTGAACCCGCGCGAACTATCATGGACCCGATGCCGTAAGGTACAGTGGCTCATGATGGACCTCGGAGACGGTGTGCGCGGCGCACCGGGCAGGGCTTGGCAGATGCGAATGGTGCCGATGGCTACGAGAACAGCAATTTGGCTTATCTTTGTGGGCGTTCTTGTCCTTGCCGTGGTGATATTCTTCGCGTGGCGAGCGATGGGCCATCGTTTGGAAGAATCTCCGGCGTCCGGTCCGGGACAGGTGGGCGGTCGTCCATCTGTTCTGCAGGACGGCACGTCGTGGACGATGTTCGGAGGCGGCCAGGGGCTTCTTGGGCGGGCCGCCACGCAACTGCCCGATTCGCTGTCGATCCTGTGGAAGTTCAGGACGGGTTCTGAGGTCAAATCGTCGGCCGCCATTGTCGACGGCCGCGTATTCATCGGCTCCTCAGACGCCAATGTGTACGCGCTGGACCTGGTCACCGGTCAGAAGCTGTGGTCGTATGCAATGGGCGATGCCGTCGAGTCGTCGCCGCTGTGGATTGATGGTGTTGTGTTCGTCGGTTCCTCCGACGGCTTTCTCTATGCGTTGGAGGCAGAATCGGGACAGCTCAAGTGGAAGTATGAGACGGCAGGGGAAATCCTCAGTGCGCCGAACTGGACCCGTTCTTCCGACGGGCAGGATGTCTGGATTCTCGTCGGCAGTTACGACAACCGGCTCCACTGTGTCCATGCCGAAAGCGGCCAGGCCGTCTGGACGTACGAAACCGACAATTATGTGAACGGCTCGCCTGCGGTGGCGGACGGCAGAGCGGTCTTTGGCGGGTGCGATGCATTGATTCACGTGGTCGCTCTTGATGAAGGGGCCGGGGTCGTCTCGATCGACAGCGGCTCGTACATCGCTGGTTCGGCCGCGTTCCTCGACGGCCAGGTGTACGTGGGCAACTACGAGAACGTTTTCCTGCGGGCGGACGTGGATCGAGGCGAGATCGCATGGAGGCATACCGAGAGCAAGGCACCCATTTTCTCTTCGCCTGCCGTTACGGAGGACAAAGTCATTTTCGGAAGTCGCGACGATCTCGTGTATGCCCTGCGCCGCGACAACGGGCAGCGCCTCTGGACGTTCAAGACGCTCGGCGAGGTGGACGGTTCGCCGGCGGTCTGTGGCGACAAGGTGATCGTCGGCTCGGGCGACGGCCGCCTCTACATGTTGCGCCTGGCCGACGGCAAGGAGGTCTGGTCGTATGAGATCGGCCGGCCGATCGCCTCTTCGCCGGCGGTGGCACAGGGTGTGGTGGTAATCGGCTGCGACGACGGGACCGTCTATGCGTTTGCCGGTCGTTCGTCGGCCGGGGAGACCGCACCATGAGAATTGTTCAAGTCAGCCCCGGCTCCGGGGACAACTTCTATTGCGAGAACTGCCTGCGTGACGCGGCGCTGGTGCGGGCGATTCGAAGGCTCGACCACGACGTGCTCATGGTGCCGTTGTACCTTCCCTTGCAGGCCGACAAAGCCGAACCGGTGAGCAACGCGCCGATCTTCTTCGGCGGGGTCAACGTGTTCCTGCAGCAGAAGTGTGCGTTGTTCCGCAAGACCCCGCGATGGATCGACAGACTGTTCGATTCGCGTCGGCTCCTGGAGTGGGCGGCGCGCAAGGCGGGGATGACCAGTGCCCGTGATCTGGGCGAAACGACCCTCTCGATGCTGGAAGGGGAGAACGGCCGGCAGGTCAAAGAGCTGGATCGCTTCGTGGACTGGCTCGCGGAGAGCCGGCAGCGGCCCGACGTGGTTTGCCTCTCGAATGTTCTGCTCGGTGGGCTGGTCCGGCGGATCAAGGAGAAGCTCGGTGTTCCCGTTGTCTGCCTGTTGCAGGATGAGGACGGCTTTCTCGATGGGCTCACTAGTCCCTATGCCGAGCGGGGCTGGGAGATCGTTCGCCGGCTGGCACGTGACATCGACGGCTTTGTTGCGGTGAGCACCTATTTCGCCCGCACGATGCAGGAGCGGCTCGATATCGAGGACCAGCGGATGCATGTCGTGCACATGGGGATCGACCTGAAGGATTATGTGCCTTCGCCGAGTCGTCCGCCCGTTCCGACGGTTGGGTTCCTGTCGCAGATGTGTCCGGAGCGGGGGCTCGCTACGCTTGTCGATGCTTTCGTCCTTCTCAAAGGCCGCCATGGCCTCCGGGAGACGAGACTGCGTATCTCCGGGGGGCGCAGCGGCGCCGACGAACCCTTTATCAAGCAGTTGCAGGACAAGCTGCAAGCCGCCGGTGTTCTGCACGATGTCGATTTTCTGGAGGCGTTCGATCGCGATGCCAAGCTGGATTTCCTGCGGAGTCTTTCGGTTCTGTGCGTCCCGGAACAGGGGCCCGTTGCGTGCGGTCTGTATGCGCTGGAGGCCCTGGCGATGGGTGTGCCTGTTGTCGAGCCGGCGATCGGTTGCTTTCCCGAGATGATCGAGATGACCGGAGGGGGCGTATTGTACACCCCTAATTCGACCGAGACGCTGGCCGAGGTCCTCGCGTCGCTGCTGCTGGACGACGAGGCCGCAAAGAAGCTCGGCGCCCAGGGCCGGGATGGCGTGCACCGTGCATTCGACGTCGAGCAGACGGCGCAGAAGATGGTCGAGACGTGCGAACGGATCGCGCAACAAACCAAGTGAGGGACATGATGGTCGAGTTGGTCGATGTGACGAAGGACTATGGACCGTCGGACCCGACGACGGCCGTCCATGTGCTTGGAGGCATTCGTCTGAAGGTCGATCGAGGCCGCGCGGTGGTCATCATCGGGCCTTCGGGCAGCGGCAAGAGCACGCTGCTCAATATCATCGGGGCCCTGGACCATCCGACCAGCGGCCGGGTGCTCTTCGACGGCCGGGACTTGGCCGGACTGGCGGACCACGAACTGGCCAGAATCCGCAATCGCGAAATTGGCTTTGTTTTCCAGTTGCACCATCTGCTGCCTCAGTGCACCGTTCTGGAGAACGTGCTGATCCCGACTCTGGCCGGCAACGACGGCACAACACCGAAGGCCCGGCGGCAGCGGGCCGAATCTTTGCTCGACCGCGTCGGCCTGAAAGACCGCATGAGGCACCGTCCCGGTGAATTGTCCGGAGGCCAGCGGCAGCGCGTCGCCGTGGCCCGGGCGCTGATCAACCAACCCAAGCTACTGCTCGCCGATGAGCCGACCGGCTCGCTGGATGAAGCGACATCCGAAGACGTCGCCGGACTGCTGGTTCAACTCAATCGCGACGAAGGAGTGACCCTGATCGCCGTGACGCACTCACAGAAGCTGGCGTCGCGCATTGGAGACGTCATGGAGCTGCGCGGGGGCCTGCTGACCGACAGGAGCCGGCCATGAGCTTGTGGCAACTGGCGGTGCGGAGTCTGCGCTTCTACTGGCGGACCAACGTGGCGGTCCTGATGGCCGTTGTGGTCGCCACCGGGGCGCTGACCGGCGCACTGGCGGTCGGCGATTCGGTCCGCCACACACTGCGTCGCACGCAGGAGGCCCGCCTCGGACGGACGGAATTCGCCGTTGTCCCACAGGGCCGCTACTTTCGAACGGCGCTGGCCGATGATTTGACAGAGAAGCTCGACTCGCCCGTCGCGCCGGCTCTCCAGATTTCCGGCCTCGTGACGAACGACGACGGCTCGCGTCGGCTCAATCGCGTTGAGGTCCTTGGCGTGGACGATCGGTTCTACGCGATTGGGGCGGCGGAGAATCCGCTGGAGAGCGACGGAGATGAGACGATTGTCCTCAGCGAGGCCGTCGCCGAGAGGCTGGGCGTTTCGGTCGGCGACGAGGTTCTGCTTCGCATCGAAAAGCCCGGCCTGATGCCGCGCGATGTCCCCCTGGCGTCTGATGTGGATCGGACGGCTGCCTTCCGCCTGAAAGTTGGGCGGATTGCAGGCGAAGGGCTTTTCGGCCGCTTTGACCTCAGGGCCAATCAGGTCGCTCCACTGAATGTCTTCGTGCCTTTGGCGTGGCTGGGTGAGCAGATCGAACAGCCCGGACGGGCCAATGTCCTTCTGGCGGCCGATCTCGGCGAGTTCTCTGCCGCCGAACATCTCAACGCTGCGGTCCAAAGCTGCTGGAAACTCACAGACGCGGACATCGAGCTTCGCAAGCTGGAGGGATCGAGTTGGTTGGAATTGCGCAGCCGGCGCATCTTCATTGAGAACGAGATCGGTTCTGAGGCGTTGAAGGCCGAGAGCGAGGCGGTGGGGATCCTGACGTATTTCGTCAACTCGATCCGGCTGGACGAGAGAAGCACGCCCTATTCGATGGTTGCGGCCGTCGGTTCGGGGCCCGGCGTCGGTGCGCTGGTCCCATCCGCGATGGGCTCCGACGAGATCGTCATCAACCAGTGGCTTGCCGACGATCTCGCCGCCGCCGTAGGCGACTCCGTCGAGCTGAGCTACTACCTCGTGGGGCCGATGCGGCAGTTGTACGAACGCACGATCTCGTTCCGAGTGGCTGCGATCGTTCCCATGGAAGGCGCAACGCTCGATCCCCATCTGATGCCCGACTTCCCGGGCCTGGTCGATGTCGACAACTGCCGCGACTGGGAGGCGGGAATCCCGATCGATCTGGACAGAATCAGGCCGAAAGATGAGGCCTATTGGGATGACTATCGCGGGACACCCAAAGCGTTCGTCACACTCGATGCCGGCCGTTCGGAATGGTCCAATCGTTACGGCAACCTAACGGCGGTGCGCTACCCGTGGCGTGCGGGTCTCGAAGAGAAGATCGAAGCCGATCTGACGAGCCGGGTCGATCCGGCGACGGTGGGTTTGTTCTTTCAGCCTGTCCGCCAGCGCGCACTCCGGGCACGGAGGGAAGGGACAGATTTCGGGCAGCTCTTTCTTGGCCTGAGCATGTTCCTGATCGCTGCGGCGGTCATCCTGACGGGACTGCTCTTTGTCTTCGGGGTCGAGAGCCGCTGCGAGCAGGTGGGCCTGCTGCTGGCGGTCGGACTGCCGGCGACGCGGATCAAACGGGTGCTCGTCGGCGAAGGGGCGCTTGTGGCGCTCGTCGGCGCCGTCCTTGGCGTGGGCGCAGGACTGCTCTATATGCGCTTGTTACTCTACGGCCTCTCGACCTCGTGGAGCGGCGCCGTGGCCGGGACGAGGATTCACTTCCGCGCCGAGCCAGCCACGCTCCTGCTCGGTGGTCTCGGCGGTCTGTTGGCGGCCTTGCTGGCGATCTGGGTCACGCTGCGCAGGCACGTTTCGCAGTCTCCCCAACGTCTGATGAGCGGGAACCTCGAAACGCCCTATTCCCGGCGCGCCGCATGGTCGCGCGGGCGATGGGGCCTGATCCTGGCGGCGGGTTCTTTCGTCACGGTAGCGATCTTCTTGGCCGTCATGAACGCCGGTGACAGCCAGGTCGTCGCCGGGCTGTTCTTCGGCGCCGGCGTGCTGTTGCTCCTTGGCGGCCTGGGGCTGTGCCAGGGCCTTCTTCGAATCGTCGCCAGCGGCTGGCGCCGGCCGATGGTGTCCCTGGGTGGGCTCGGATTCCGCAATACGGCGCGGCGCAGCGGTCGGAGTCTGGCGGTGGTCGGGCTGCTGGCCTGCGGCGTCTTCATGGTGATGGCGGTGGGAGCCAATCGACGCGATCCGATGGCACTGTCGCAGGGCCGCAGTTCGGGCACGGGCGGCTTTGCGTTCTATGGCGAAAGCTCCGTTCCCCTTCTTCACGATATGAATACACAAGAGGGCTGCGAGGCCTTGGGGCTGGGTCGTGATGACCTCGAGGGCGTCGAGTTCGTTCAGTTTCGCGTTCATGAAGGAGACGACGCCAGTTGCCTGAACCTCAATCGCGCCCAGCAGCCGCGATTGCTGGGCGTCTCATCCGGCGAATTGAGTCGTCGCAAGGCGTTCCGCTTCAATCGGATTCTCGATCGTGGACAGGAGGAGGAGGGCTGGGACCTGCTGCGGATGGACCTGGAGGCCGGATCTGTGCCCGCAATCGGCGATTACCCGACGGTTTTCTGGGGGCTGGGCAAGAACATTGGCGATGAGTTGGAGTATAGTGACGAAAAAGGGCGGGTGCTGCGCGTGCGCGTCGTTGGCATGCTGGAAAGCTCTGTCCTTCAGGGCAGTCTGGTGATTGCTGAGAACGAGTTCCTGGCTCGGTTCCCGTCGGAGTCGGGGTATCGTGCGTTTCTGATCGATGTCCCGGCCGACCGATCGGGCGCAGTCGAGGGGGTGCTGACGTCCACACTGCGGGATTTCGGCCTGGTCCTCACGCCGGCTGTCGAGCGTCTGGCGGCGTTCAGTGCCGTGGAGAACACGTATCTGTCGATCTTCACGGCGTTGGGCGGCCTGGGGCTGATCCTCGGTTGCGTCGGGGTGGGACTTGTCGTGTTGAGGAACATGCTGGAACGCCGGGGTGAACTGGCCATGCTCCAGGCGGCGGGTTTTGATCGCCATACGCTCCAGCGTATGATATTCTACGAGCATTGGGGTCTGGTGCTCTCAGGACTGCTTTGTGGCGTGGCAGCGGCTCTGATGGCTGTCATTCCGGCGCTACGATCATCGCCCGGGCAGATTCCCTTCGTCTCATTGGCCCTGACGGTTGCCGGCATCGCCGTCCTCAGTGGTCTGTGGGTTTGGATCGCCGGGACGCTGGCCTTGCGCGGGGCACTGCTCGACGCATTGAGAACGGAGTAGCCGTATACCTTTGACGGGTTGTGTATGAGGAAATCCGCTATCGCTGACATCGTGCCGATGGGGTTTGCCGTCATGGGGGTGGTCTGCCTCGTGTACTTGTGGATCAGCGCCGATGCATCGCCACACTTCGAGCCTCGCGTCCCGATCGAGTCCAACGTGGCCGGACCATCGGTTGCCCGGGACGATGTCTTGGCGCGTGCGGAGCTGACGACGTACGGCGGGCGGGCGGCCGACCTGCCGGGCGATTGGCCGCAGTTTCGCGGGCCCGCGCTCGATGCCGTCGGCCGGGTCGAGGTGACGCTGGCTCGCCAATGGCCGGCGGGGGAGCCGCCCGTGCTGTGGTCGGTCGATCTGGGCGAGGGATATGCCGGGGCCGCCGTTCGTGACGGTAGGGTCTTCGTGGCCGACTACGATCAGCAGAAGCAGGGTGATGCGATTCGGTGCTTCTCCCTGGCCGACGGACAGGAGATCTGGCGGTATTTCTATCCGGTCCGGACCAAGCGCAATCACGGCATGAGCAGGACTGTACCCACGGTCACCGAACAGCATGTCGTGACGATGGGACCCAAGTGTCATGTCACCGCGTTGGATGTCGAGACAGGCGAACTCCGCTGGTTCTTCGACCTGGTCAAGGACCATGGCGCCAAGGTGCCGGCCTGGTACGCCGGGCAATGCCCTCTGGTTGAGGACGGCAAGGTCATCCTCGGCGTCGGAGGCACATCCCTGGTCATGGCGGTGGATATCGAGACCGGAGATGTTCTCTGGGAGACCCCGAACCCGAAGAAATGGGACATGACACACTCGTCGATCGTGCCGTTGGATTTCGCGGGCGAGCGGATGTACGTCTGGTGCGCCGGCGGTGGCGTCGTCGGCGTCTCGGAGCGAAATGGGACCGTTCTGTGGGAGCTGCCCGACTGGCAGATTCGCATTGCCAACGTTCCCACACCGGTCCCTGTCGGCGAGGGGCGGTTGTTCCTTTCCGGCGGGTACAATGCCGGCGCTATGATGCTGAGGCTCGTCAAGCAAGGCGAGCAGATCGTGCCACAGATCGAATTTCGCCTCTCACCGGACGTCTTTGGCTCGCCGCAACACACGCCGGTCTTTTATGAAGGGCATATCTACGGGGTCCGTCCGGACGAGCAGCTTGTCTGTCTGGACCTTGAAGGCAACGTGGTCTGGACCAGCGGGAGCACGAACAAGTTCGGGCTCGGGCCCTACACGATCATCAACGACCTTCTCTATGTCATGGACGACCATGGCCTGCTGACGCTCGTCGAGGCGACGCCTACCGGGTATGTGCCGCTGGCCCAGGCGAAGGTGCTCGAAGGCATTGACTCCTGGGGGCCGATGGCGGTTGCCTCCCATCGGCTGATCGTGCGCGATCTGACCAGGATGGTGTGCCTGGACATCGGCGCGCCATAGGCGGCGTTGAACGGCCGATGCGTCTCTGCTACAATCGCTTCGCTTCAAACGACGGACAGACAACGAGGTTAGGAACCGCGATGACCCAGCGGCAAGGCAAGATGGATTCCGGCGTCATTATCACCGTGCTGATCTGCACGGCGTTGCTGGTGGCCATTGGTGCCGTCCTGCTGGTCGATGCAACCGGGCGCAGAGGCAGCGGGCTCAGTCGCGTCTATGAACTGGATGCGGTTAGACTGGCGAGCTTCGACCCGAACCTGATCCTCTACCACGAGGTGGGGCCACCCATTGCGACCGGGTTCGAGCGGTCCCGCGCGTTGGCGCTGGGAGCCAACGGCCGATTCTATATCGCGGGCGATAAGGCGGTCCACGTGCTGCGCGACAAAGGTACTCTGGAACAGGTGATCAGGCTGGCGAGCGAGCCGCACTGCGTCGCGGTCTCGGCGGAAGGGCGGCTCTACGTCGGATTGCGAGATCACGTGGCGGTTTTCGATGAGGCAGGTCAGCGCATCGTCTCCTGGGAGCCTCTGGGCGAGCGATCATTTTTGTCGAGCATCGTCGTGGCCAGAGACGATGTCTTCGTGGCCGATGCGGGACACGCGGTGGTCCTGCGTTATGACAAGACGGGCCAACTGATCCGTCGCATCGGCGAGAAGGACCCTGACAGGGACATCCCGGGCTTTATCGTGCCGAGTCCCTACTTCGATCTGGCCGTGGCGCCGGACGGTTTGCTCCGCGTCGTCAATCCCGGCCGGACGCGAATCGAGGCATACACGTTCCGAGGGGACCTGGAATTCTTCTGGGGCCAGAACAGCATTCGCATCGAAGGCTTCTGCGGGTGCTGCAACCCGGCGAATTTCGCCATGCTGCCCGACGGCCGTTACGTGACGGCCGAGAAGGGCCTGATTCGCGTGAAGATCTACGACGCCGACGGCGTCTTTGAAGGTGTCGTGGCCGGGCCCGACGAGTTGGTCGTTGGTGGGGCCGCCCGCGTCTTTCTGAGCGTCGAGGATGCCGAAGCCAGCGGATTCGACGTGGCCGTCGATCCCGACGGTCGCATCTTCGTGCTCGATACGATCGAGAACACCGTGCGCCTGTTCGTGGAAAGAGAGAAAGGATGATTCGCGTGAATTCTGGACCGTCAAACCGAAGCCGACGAGAGCTTTGCGTGGACGCGCTGCGATATGGCGTGTTGGGGGCCTTGGCTGCTGTCGGGGCATTGGCCGTCGCCAAGCGACGCCGTCTGGTGCGAGAGGGTCGGTGTATCAACGACGGATTGTGCCTCGGATGTGCCGCCTATCGTGGTTGCAGTCTACCTGCGGCGCAGTACGCAAGACAATCTTCGGAGCGAAGTGACCATGCCGCAACGAAATGACGATGTCACACGCCGACGGCTCCTGAGGGACGGCCTGTGGGGCGCGTGCCTGGCGGGAATCGGCGGGGTGGCGGGATTCGCCGCCCACAAGGGTCAGAAGGTCGATTGGCTTTGGCAGATCGATCCGTACAAGTGCATTGCCTGCGGCAACTGCGCGACCCATTGTGTCCTGGAGGAATCGGCGGTCAAGTGTACGCACGTGTATGGAATCTGTGGGTACTGCGAGATCTGCTTCGGCTTCTTCGACCCGGAGCCGCTCGCGATCAACGAGGGTGCCGAGAACCAGATGTGTCCGACGGGCGCGATCGAACGGAAGTTCGTGGAAGAGCCCTATTATGAGTACAGCATCAGCAAGTCTTTATGCAACGGGTGCGGCAAGTGCGTGAAGGGATGCAACGCCTTTGGCAACGGCTCGTTGTTCCTGCAGGTGCAGCACGACCGCTGTGTGAACTGCAACCAGTGTGCGATTGCCGCCGCCTGCCCGTCGCAGGCGTTCCGACGCGTCCCGGCTGACCAGCCCTATCTTCTCAAGAGTGTGGATCACGTTTGATGGTACGCCCCCGTCTTATCCTCGTCGCGCTGGCTGCACTGCTCGTTGTGGGTGTGGCGGCACTTGGGCTGGAGCGGTTCCCTCCGCCCGAATTCGAGACGGATTACGTCCGGCCGACCACGACGGCACCGAATCCGCCGCAGGGCCTCTGGGAGTACGTCGATGCCGGTGTCCTGGCGGTCACGCTGGTCCTGGCGACGGTCCTGATTCTGCGTACGCGCAATCGCAAGCTGATTTTTGCGCTGATGCTCTTCTGCCTGGCGTATTTCGGGTTTTTCCGCAACGGTTGCGTCTGCCCGATCGGCGCCGTTCAGAACGTCACATTGACGATCTTCGATCCTGGCTATGCAATTCCTCTGGCGGTGCTGGTCTTCTTCGCTTTGCCTCTGGTGTTCACGCTGTTCTTCGGGCGGGTCTTCTGCGGGGCGGTCTGCCCGCTGGGGGCGATCCAGGACGCCGTGCTGATCCACCCCGTTCGGGTCCCTCGATGGCTGGAGAGCGGACTCCGCCTGATCGCCTACCTCTACCTCGGCGCCGGCGTGCTGTTCGCGGCGATGGGGGCGATGTTTGTCATCTGCCGCTACGACCCGTTCGTCGGGTTCTTCCGTCTGTCGGGCAACTGGGAGATGCTTGTCGTCGGCGCGTGCCTGCTCTTGATCGGCATGTTCGTGGGCCGACCCTATTGCCGTTTCCTCTGTCCCTATGGCGTCATCCTCCGGCAGCTCTCCCGGCTCAGCCGATGGCGTGTCACGATCACGCCAACCGATTGCATCCAATGCCATCTGTGTGAGGATGCTTGTCCTTTCGGCGCGATCCGCAAGCCCACGGAGCCTTGGCCGAACAAGGAATACCAGGTCGCCAGGCGACGGTTGGCCTTTCTGCTGGTGCTGTTGCCCGTGCTGATCGGCGCCGGTGGCTGGGCGGGATATGAGTTGCGGCAGTGGCTGGCGATGGTCCATCCGGAGGTGCGCCTGGCCCAGCGCATCTATCTCGAAGAGAATGCGCTGGTCGAGGGCACCATCGACGCCAGCGACGCGTTCCGCGCCTTGGGCAGGTCGAGCGACGAGCTCTATGCGGCGGCCACACAGCTTCGCGATCGATTCGGAATCGGAGGCGCGCTGCTTGGCGCGTTCGTCGGATGCGTGATCGGCGGTAAGCTGCTGTCGCTGTCGGTCAAACGCAGACGCACCGATTACGAGCCCGACCCGGCAAGCTGCCTGGCCTGTGGACGGTGCTACCGATACTGTCCCAAAGAACATGAACGCCTCAAACGTGGTAGAGAGGGGTTGGTGAGACATTGATGGCGGACCTGTCGCAACAAACCTCTGCAGACGAACCTCGCGTCGCATACCAGACCGCTCGGACAACGGCCAAGGTGGCCGGGACATTCGCGATCGTCTTTCTGGCCCTGTTTGTGAGCAACTTCATCGGCACCAGCGTGATTGCGCCGCTGCGCGAAAACCGATTGGTGGAAATGAAGGCCGAGCTTCGCGGGGGCGATCCCACCGAGGAGCAATTGGCGGACATTCGCCAGTTGGATCTTCAAATTCGGCGCAATCGCATGTGGCGACTGGACTTCGCGCATAAGAGCGGCTACGCGCTTCTGGTGAGTGTGGTTCTGTTCCTGGTGGCGGGCAAACTGGCGCGGGTCTTGAACGAACCGCCGCCCCGGCCGAGAAGCATCCCGGATGTCGGCGCCGAACAGATTCGTGAGGCCCGCGGGAGCCGCTGGACGGTGGTCGCCGGACTGGTGACTCTTGGCGGCGTCGCAGCACTGCTCATAACCAGCGCCGCGCCCTTGGCGTTTGTCGAGGCCAAGGAAACGGGCCCGTCTTACGCCTCGATGGAGGAAAAGCGCCTTCAGTGGCACCGCTTCCGAGGTCCCGACGGGGGCGGTGTAAGCGTGTTCACCAACATCCCGACCGAGTGGGATGGTGCGACGGGCAAGGGCATTCTGTGGAAGACGGCGGTGCCGCTTCCGGGGAACAACTCCCCTGTCATTTGGAATGACCGGATCTTCCTGTGCGGCGCGACGGAGCAGAAGCAGGAGGTCTACTGTTACGACGCGAACGCCGGGCGACTTCTGTGGACCGGCGACGTGCCCGTCTCTCCGGCGGCGACACAGGCGAGAATCGATCCGATGGAGGACACCGGCCGTTCGGCCTCGACCATGGCGACCGATGGTAAACGCGTCTATGCGATCTTTGTAACCGGCGACATAGCCGCCTTCGATTTCCACGGCCGCCGACTCTGGCACAAGAGCCTGGGTGTGCCTGAGAGCGCTTACGGCTATGCCTCTTCGCTGGAGACCTATCAGGATCGCGTGATCGTTCAATACGATCAGGGCGACGGCAGTGAGGACCTGTCCCGACTCTACGCGCTGGATGGCACTTCGGGTCGGATCGTCTGGGAGGTCAAACGAGAGGTCCCGAATTCCTGGACCTCGCCCATCGTCGTGGAGATCGAGGGCCGGCCGCAGTTGATTACCCTGACCGATCCCTGGGCGCTGGCCAACGACCCGGCCGACGGCGCCGAGATATGGCGGGCGGATTGCCTCGGCGGCGATGTCGCCCCTTCACCAATCTATGCGGGCGGACTTGTGCTGGCGATCGAGCCCTATAGCCATTTGGTGGCGATCCGGCCCACGGGACAGGGCGATGTCACCGAGACCCACATCGCCTGGACGATGGACGAGGGCGGCCCGGACATCTGCTGTCCCGTCGCCGACGGCCAGCATGTGTATCTGCTGGAAAGCCACGGCCTGATCCTCTGTTGCCGTCTGGCCGACGGAGAGAAGGTTTACGAGCAGGATCTTCGCGACAACTTCACCGCCTCGCCCAGCCTGGCGGCGGGCCGGCTCTACTTCCTGAGCATGGATGGTGTGATGACGATCGCCGAAGCGGGTCCCGAGTACAAGGAGTTGGGCAAGAGCGAACTGGGCGAGAAGTGTCATGCCTCGCCGGCCTTTGGGAATGGGCGCCTCTACATTCGCGGTCTGGAGAACCTGTACTGCATTGGCGAGCCTGTGGCCGGCGGCCGTGCAGACTGATCGAGTCTCTATGGAAGAACTGGATTTGACATTTGTGGATCGGATCGTCGAGCGTCTCGGCACGGGCGCCGACAAGATACTGGAGATCCTGCAATCGCTTCAGAGCCACTACGGGTATCTTCCCACGGAGGCCCTGCAACGGGTCTGCGAGCGGACGGATATCACACCGGCTGCCATCGCGGGCGTCTCGACGTTTTACGACCAGTTTCGGCACCGGCCGGCGGGCAAGCACACCATCCGCGTTTGCATCGGCACCGCCTGTCACGTCAAGGGCGGACAGCAGGTTTTCGATGCCTTCAAGCGGTATCTGCACATCCCCGATGATGAAGACACTGACGCCGAGAAGCTCTTCACCATCGAGAAGGTCGCCTGCATCGGCTGCTGCATGCTTGCCCCGGCGATTCAGATCGACGACATCGTCTACGGGCATCTGAACGATCATCGCGTTCCGATCGTTCTGAAAGACTTCCTGGAGCAGGAGAAGGCTGCCGGACGCAGAAAGCGCAAAGAGCGAGTCAGCCGCACCGGTGCGGGGCTGGGAGAGCTGCGAATCTGCCTCGATTCAAGCTGTCGAGCCAGCGGGAGCGAGAAGGTCTATGAAAGCCTCAAGAAGGCGGTGCACCAGACCCGGGCGCGGGCCGTGGTCAAAAGCGTCAGTTGCTCGGGCATGTCATATCTGACGCCGCTGGTCGAAGTGGTCCTGCCCGACGGCGCATCGTTTCGCTACGGCAACGTGGAGCCCCAGGACGCCAAGGCGATTGTGCTTCGGCACTTCAAGCCGAGGCGAATTGGCGGCCACACAGCCAGTGCCGTTTCGAATCTGCTCGACCGGGTCCTCACCGACGAGAATCGAGAGCCTGTGACGCGATACTCGGTCAACGTGCGCGACCATGCGATCTCCGAGTACCTCGGCCGCCAGGTCCACATTGCCACCGAGCACTGTGGGTGTATCGATCCGACCAATCTCGACGAGTATCTCGCCAATGGAGGGTTTCAGGCCCTCCAGAAGAGCCTTACCGGGCTCGATCCGCAGGGCGTGATCGACCAGATCGAGAAGAGCGGCCTGCGAGGTCGGGGCGGAGCGGGGTTCCCGACGCACCTGAAATGGGCGACGGTCCGGGCGCAGGACGCCGAGAACAAGTACGTCATCTGCAACGGCGACGAGGGCGACCCCGGCGCGTTCATGGACCGTATGCTGATGGAGTCGTACCCCTATCGGGTCCTGGAAGGAATGGCCGTTGCCGCCCGCTGTGTGGGGGCCAAGGAGGGATACCTCTACATCCGCGCTGAATATCCCCTGGCGATCCAGCGGATCGGCGAAGCGATCGAGAGATGCGTCGAACGCGGGTATCTCGGAGACGCCATCCTGGGCAGTGATTTCTCGCTGCATCTGAAGATCGTTGCCGGCGCCGGGGCGTTCGTCTGCGGCGAAGAGACCGCGTTGATCGCGAGCATCGAGGGCCGCCGGGGCATGCCGAAGTTGCGTCCGCCGTACCCGGCAATCAATGGGCTCTGGTCCAGTCCCACGCTGATCAACAATGTCGAGACCTATGCCGCCGTGCCGTGGATTCTGCGAAACGGCGCCGAGGCCTATGCGTCGATCGGCACGGAAGGCAGCAAGGGCACGAAGGTCTTCGCGCTGGCGGGCAAGGTGGCCCGCGGCGGTCTGATCGAAGTGCCGATGGGCATCTCGATCCGGCAGGTTGTCGACGAGATCGCCGGCGGTGTCGCGGGCGGATTGAACCTCAAAGCCGTGCAGATAGGCGGGCCTTCCGGCGGCTGCGTTCCGGCGGACCTCGATCATTTGCCGGTCGATTACGAATCGCTGATCGCCGCCGGTGCGATGATGGGCTCGGGGGGGCTGGTTGTGCTGGACGAGACGGACTGCATGGTGGACATCGCGCGGTACTTCCTGGAATTCACGCAGAACCAGTCGTGCGGCAAGTGCACGTTCTGCCGGATCGGTACCCGGCGGATGCTCGACATTCTCGACCGGCTCTGCACCGGACATGGCCGGGCCGGCGATCTGGACGAGCTCGAGCATCTGGCCGAGATGGTCCAGAAAGGCAGTCTCTGCGGGCTCGGCAAGACGGCGCCGAATCCGGTGCTCTCGACGCTGAGGTACTTCCGTGAGGAATATGAGGCCCACATTCAGAGACGCTGTCCGGCCGGCAAGTGCAAGGCCCTCATTACCTACTCGATCACCGACGACTGCATCGGTTGTACGATCTGCGCTCAGCACTGTCCGACCGATGCGATTGCCATGAAGCCCTATGAGAAACACGAAATCGATCCCGACAAATGCGTTCGCTGCGGCACGTGCAAGAGCGTCTGCCCGGTTGACGCCGTGCGAGTTGATTAGCCATGCCCAAGCTTGTGATAGACGGTCGTGAAGTCGAGGTGGACGCCGGCGCGACGATTCTCGATGCCGCCCGGAAGCTCGGGATCGAGATTCCCACCATGTGTTATCTGCGAGGCCTTGAGGCGACGACCAGTTGCATGGTCTGCGTAGTGAAGGTGGTCGGCACAAAAGGCCTGGTGCCTTCGTGTGGCACGCCCGTACGGGATGGGATGCAGGTTGAAAGCGCCACAGACGAGGTCCGTGACGCGAGACGCTCGGCGCTGGAGCTTCTGCTCAGCGACCATGTGGGCGACTGTGTCGGGCCTTGCGTGATGGGGTGCCCGGCCCATATGGACATTCCGCAGATGATCCGCCAGATTGCCGCCGGGCAGTTGGCCGATGCCGTCGCAACGGTCAAGCGGGACATCGCATTGCCGGCGGTGTTGGGGCGCATCTGTCCGGCGCCGTGCGAGAACGTCTGCCGACGGGCCCAACACGACGAGGCGGTCTCGATCCGCCTGCTCAAGCGTCACGTGGCGGACGTCGACCTCGGCAGCGACGAGCCCTATGCCCCTGTGTGCGCCGACGCCAACGGCAAGCGTGTGGCGATCATCGGGGCCGGGCCGGCCGGTCTGGCGGCCGCATACTACCTGCAGCAGGAAGGCTTCGAATGTGTGATCGTTGACGAACGCGAGGAGCCGGGCGGGATGCTGCGCTACGGCGTGCCCGAGGGCAAGCTGCCGCACGACATCCTGGCGCGCGAGATCGCACAGATCGAGAAGCTCGGCGTGCGCTTCCGGCTCGGCATCCGCGTCGGCAAGACCATCTCGATGGAAGAGGTCCGCAAACAGTTCGACGCCGTGTTCGTAGCCGTCGGGGAGTTGAAGGAGGGGGATGCCGAGACCTTGCAGTTCGATTCATCCGACAAGATCAAAGTGGACGCGGCAACATATGCGACCGGCATGCCGGGCGTGTTCGCCGGAGGGGACGCCGTACGCCGGAGACGGATGGCCGTGCGGGCGGTGGCCGACGGGAAGGAGGCGGCTCGGTCGATCGCCCAATACCTTACAGATCAGGAAGTGATTGGCCCCGAGCGGCGGTTCAACAGCCGCATGGGCAAGGTCTCCGGGGCGGAGATGGCCGTCTTTCTGGAATCGGCCAGTCTGGAGGCGCCGGTCAAGCCGCTTGGTGTCGCCAACGCGTTCAGTATCGATCAGGCGCGGACCGAATCGCTCCGTTGCCTGCATTGCGATTGCCGCAAGCCTGACGCCTGCCTGCTGCGGCAGCATGCCCAGACCTACAGCGCCAGACAGAGTCGGTACAAGGCCGACCGTCGCCCCTTCGTCCAGCAGACGCAGCATCCCGACGTGATCTACGAGCCGGGCAAGTGCATCGATTGCGGCATCTGCATCCAGATCGCCTCCGAAGCCGGCGAGAAACTGGGCCTGACGTTCGTCGGCCGCGGTTTTGACGTTCGCGTCGCGGTGCCGTTTGGAGGAACGCTTGCCGATGGATTGCAGGTGGCTGCCGAACGATGCGTCGCGGCCTGTCCCACCGGTGCGCTGGCCCTCAAGGATGACCGAAAGCCGCCCGGAATGACGCAATGAGCCCGCATTGCGGAGGGTGATCTCGCGTGTGCGTTGTTTCAAGACCGCAGCCGAAGGGCCGTCTCGGCCACGCGACGGCCGAGGTTCCGAGCGGTCGTCATGCCGAACTCGTCTTTCGTTACACCTCCTTCGGCGCCGCTCCAGAGCGTGGCCCCGAAGCGCGAATGCGGCCGGCCGTTGCCGACCACGATCATCTCCTGGCAGAACAGCGACACCTGGACCGATTGGACCGTTGCCTCCTGTCCGCCGTTGCGGGTGCCGCCGACGGCCAGGACGCCGCCGACTTTGTTCGCCAGGGCCAGGTTGTCGCGATAGAAGGCCATCCAGCGGTCGAGGAAGGCCTTGCACAGCGAACTCATATTGCCGAAGTAGACGGGCGTCCCGATGATGATGCCTCGCACCTTCGGATCGGTGAGCTTGGGGACCAGGGCGGGAAAGTCGTCCTTCTCGCCCGGTTCCAGCGGGATGCCGGCCGCCAGGTCGCCGTTGATCTTCCGTCCCGCCAGTTCGATCAGCTCCGTCTCGATCTGTGGGCTGACAAGGCCGGCCGCGTCGAGACAGACCCGCAACGATGTGGCGGTCGCCTGACCCTGCCTGGGACTGCACGAAATCGCGATGACCTTGACGGGTTCGTCACGCGACGGTGCATCGGCCCCGTGGGAAGTCGAAGTGACGCCGGTGGCTACAACGCCGGCGGCGATGGAATCTCTCACGAAGTCTCGTCGGGTGATCGCGTTCATCCATTGTCTCCTTCTGTGTTTTGCACTCCGATCGTTCGTCGGCCGTACACCTGCCGTGGCCCGGCGTATGCATACAAACCAGAATCACACGAACCGAACTGTTCTCTGTCGTGTAGTACAACCGTCCTGGTGTATATTTCGTCCATATAGGAGGTTCATTATGAGGTCATCGAGTCGCCGTGCACACCAAAATCTGTCACGTGGAGGCTTCTTCATCTTCTTGGCAGTCATGCTGGCGGCCCCCGGTCTGCTTGTTGCGGCTGACTGGCCCAACTATCGGGGGGCCAACTACGACGGCATCTCCAGCGAGACCGGCTGGCGCGCGGCCCTGCCGGAAAGCGGGGTGGTCGAATGGCGGGCTTCCCTGGGCTGGGGATTCGCGTCGATGGCCGTCCGTAACGGACAGGTCTACGCCACCGGCAACGTCGATGACTTGGACATCGTCTACTGTCTCGATGCCACTACCGGCAAGGAACGATGGCGGCAATCGTATCCGTGTCCTCGGCTGGCCAAGCAGCACGAGGGCGGTCCGTCGGCCACCCCAACGGTTGAGGGTGACGCGGTCTACGTCTTCAGTAAGAACGGCGACATCCTGCGGCTGAACGCCAAGAGCGGTGAAGTCGTTTGGCACAAGAACATCCGAACGGAACTTGGCTTGAAGGAATTGACGTGGTATTTCTCGGGCTCGCCGGTGATCGTGGACGATCTGGTGATCCTCAACGCCGGCACCGCCGGTGTGGCGCTGAACAAGGCCGACGGCCGCGTCGTCTGGCACAACGGTAAAGACGTCGGCGGCTATGCGACGCCCGTGCCATATACCCACGGGGGCAGAAAGTGCATTGCGCTGTTGGGGGCCGGCGATCTGTTCGGCATCGAGGCGGCTACCGGCAAGATCCTGTGGCGCTACGAGTGGAAAACAAGCTACGATATCAACGCGGCCGACCCGATCATCGCGGGAGACCGCATCTTCATCTCATCGGGATACAACAAAGGCTGCGCCCTATTGAAGCTCGGCGACGACAAGGTCACCGAGATATACAGCAACAGGAACATGCGGAACCAGTGCAACAGCTCGGTTTTGTGGAAGGGCCACGTCTACGGCTTCGACGGCCAGGTGGGAGGCAGTGGCAGCCTGGCGTGTCTCGACCTCGAAACCGGCCAGGTCAAGTGGGCCCAGCGCGGGCTCGGGACTGGCTCGCTTATGTTGGCCGACGGTAAGCTGATCGTCCTTGGCGAGAAGGGCAAGCTTGCGATCGTCGAAGCGACACCCAATGGCTACAAGGAATTGGCCTCGGCCCAGATTCTCGAAGGCAAGTGTTGGACCGTCCCGGTGCTGGCCAACGGGAGGGTCTACGCCCGTAACGCGGCCGGCGATCTGGTCTGCGTCAACGTTGGCGGTGCGAAGTGATGATGGGAAGACGATCCGACGTGTCCTGGGGGATTCTCCTATGAAAGCAGCGGTCATTCACGAGAACGGTGAGTTGGATGTGGTGCGCATCGAGGATGTCCCCGATCCGAAGCCGGGCGGGGGAGAAGCTGTTCTGAAGGTTACGTGCGCCGGGCTGAACCATCTGGACATTTGGGTCCGCAAGGGCCGGCCCGGCGCGGCGCTGAGCGGCACGCATGTGCTGGGGTCCGATGCCGTCGGTGTCGTGGACGAGCTTGGCGAGCGCGTCGAGAACGTCAAAGTCGGCGACGAAGTCATCGTCAATCCGGGACTGAGCTGTGGCCATTGTGAGTTCTGCGCCCGCGGTCAGCAGAGCGAATGTCCCTCGTTTGGAATCATGGGTCTGAGCCGGCCGGGGACGTTTGCTGAGCGTGTCGCGGTGCCGGCCCGGAATTTGTGGCCCAAGCCGGCGCATCTGGCCCTGGATGAAGCTGGAACGCTGTCGCTCGCGTCCGTCACGGCGTGGCGCATGCTGATGACGCGGGCGCAAGTCAAGCCGGGCGAGACCGTCCTGATTCACGGCATCGGTGGCGGGGCGGCCCTTTGTGCGTTGCAATTCGCCAAGCTGGTTGGCGCCGAGGTGATCGTGACCTCGTCGTCCGATGACAAGCTCGCCGGCGCGCAACGGCTCGGCGCCGATCATGCGATCAACTATCGGCACCAGGATGTCGTTGAATGCGTCAAGGAAATCACGGGCGGGCGAGGCGTTGATGTGGCCGTCGACAGCGTCGGGGCCGCCACGTGGCCGCTCGATTTCGCCTGTGTCCGGCGGGCCGGGCGGATCGTTCTCTGCGGCGTCACGACCGGCCCGGACGCCGAGACAAGCCTGCGGGCCCTTTACTGGAATCAACTGACGATCCTCGGCTCGACGATGGGCTCGGACGAGGATTTCCGGCAGATGCTTCGGGCCGTGGCTGTCAACCGGCTCCGGCCCGTCCTCGATGAGGTCTTCCCCCTGGACGAGGCGCGTCAGGCGATGGCGAAGATGGAGGCGGGTAGGCAATTCGGGAAGATTGCGTTGCGGATCTCGTCATAGAAGGGCCTGCCCGACGCGAGATGAACAATCTTCCGGCGGCTGCATATAGACACGGAGAGTCTGCCGTTCGTCTATTGCATAGGAGGTTCGCTATGGCTGCTACCGCTTCAACGATGTTGCCGTTGGGTACCAAGGCGATGGACTTCAGCCTGCCCGACACGGAGGGCAAGATCGTCTCTCTGTCCGATTTCAGCGAGGCCGAGGCTCTGGTTGTGGTGTTCATGTGCAACCACTGCCCGTTCGTCAAGCACGTGATCGACGGCCTCGTCGATCTGGTGAGAGACTACCACGACAGGGGAGTCGCTTTCATCGCGATCAACGCCAACGATGTTCGGGCCTATCCCGACGACCGGCCCGAGAGGATGGCCGAGTTCGCCCGGCAGAAGGGATTCACATTTCCGTATCTGTACGACCAGACGCAGGAGGTTGCCAAGGCCTACCGCGCGGCGTGTACGCCGGATTTTTTCGTCTTCGACGGCGACCGCGACCTCGTGTATCGCGGGCAGATGGACGATAGCCGGCCGGGCAACAAGGAACCGGTCACCGGCGCCGACTTGCGGACGGCTCTGGACGCGGTCATCGAAGGCCGGCCCGCCCCCGACGAGCAGAGGCCCAGCATGGGCTGCAACATCAAGTGGCAGTCCGGCAATGAGCCGGATTACGCCTGATCGTCGCTGCCAAGTGAAAGTGAGGCTTCTGTGAGAGCAACGCCGATAAGAATTGTGGCAGCTATCCTGCTCGCCACGATGGCTTCTCCCGGGCCGGCCGCTGATGTGGAGGCACCGCAGACCCTGCAGGAGTATCTCAGGCACGCGGCGTTGAACAATGCGGGCCTGAAGGCGGCGTTCGAGGAGTGGAAAGCTGCGCTGGAAGCGGTGCCCCAGGCGAAGGCCCTGCCCGACCCGCGATTCACCTATGGCTACTTCATCGATGAGGTCGAGACGAGGATCGGTCCGCAGAAGCACCGGCTCGGCATTATGCAGGTCTTCCCGTGGTTCGGCACGATTCAGACGCGCACCGATGCGGCTTCCGCCGCCGCCAAGGCCGCCCACAAACGCTACGAGGCGAAGAAGCTCCAGTTGTTCTACGAGGTCAAGGAGGCGTTTCACGAGTACGTCTATCTGCAACGTGCCATCGCGATCGCGCGAAACAATCTCGACTTGGTGAGGCACTTCGAAGAGGTGGCCCGCACCCGATACATCACGGCGGCGGCCGGCCACCCCGACATCATCCGTGCCCAGGTCGAGGCAGCGACGCTGGAAGACCATCTCGTCGCTCTCCGGGAGTTGCAAGAGCCCATTGTCGCCCGGCTCAACGCCGCTCTGAACCGGCCCGTCTCCGAGCCGCTGCCTTGGCCGGAACTCGAAGCACATCCGCCAGTTCAAGTTAACCGAGTCGAGGTCCTGGCCCTGCTGCGAGAGCAGAATCCTCAATTGCAGGCCCTGGACTTCGACGCAGAGGTGGCGCGGAACCAGATCGAGTTGGCGAAGAGGAAGTTCTACCCCGATCTCGGCGTGGGCGTGGATTGGATCGTGACGGATGACGCGGCCATGCCGGGCGTTCGCGACAGCGGCAAAGACCCCGTGATCCTGATGTTCAGCCTGAACCTGCCGATCTGGCGAAAGAGCTATGGCGCGGCTGAGTTGCAGGCGAAGGCGCAGTCACGTCGAACGGCGCATCGGAAACGGGACGTCGAGAACACTCTCCTGACTCGCGCGCAGCACGTCCTGTACGATCTGGAGGACAGTGGGCGAAGGTTGCGGCTGTATGACGAGGTCCTGGTCCCCAAGGCACAGGAACTGGTGGGGGCCTCCGAGACGGCGTATTCAGCCGGGACGGTCGATTTTCTCAGCCTGATCGACGCCGAGCGAACGCTGCTGAGGTTTCGTCTGGAGCGAGAGCGGGCCCGAGCGAACCAGCAGCAACGGCTGGCGGAGCTGGAGATGCTGGTCGGGGCGGAGTTGTCTGACTGAGCCGACTTGCCGTGTCCGGCGAGGGAAATGCTGTGAACACAAATCCCAGTATGGAGGTATACATTTGTGGTGATTTGGAAAGGGCGAACGAATGTCCTCGTTGCAGCAGACAATCCGGCTGGGCAAGCGGCTGATTGGGGTGGGGGCCCTGGTTGCAGCGGGGTTCCTTGCAGGATATCTGGTTTCGCCGCATGTGCGGACCGAGGCGGCTGCACAGGATGCGCACGCGGACCAAGGCCCCGAGAAGTGGTATTGCTCGATGCACCCGCAGATTATTCGGGATCGGCCCGGTCTGTGCCCGATCTGCGAGATGGACCTGATCCCGATGCCCACCAGCCTCGTGGCCGACGCGGCGCCGCGAGAGTTGGCCGTCTCTGAGACCGCGGCTAAGCTGATGGACATCCAGACGTCCCCCGTCGAGCGGAGATCCGTTGCCGTCGAAGTGCGCATCGTGGGCAAGGTCGAATACGACGAGACCCGCGTCAAGTCGATCGCCGCATGGTCGCCCGGCCGCATCGACCGGCTCTATGTCGATTTCACCGGCACACGCGTCAGGCAGGGCGACCACCTGGTTGAGCTCTACAGCCCTGAACTGATCAGTGCGCAAGCGGAACTGTTACAGGCAGTCCGAGCGGCCTCCAGGGCTTCGACCGAGACATCGGAGTATTTGAAGGACTCCGCCCGGACGACTCTCGACGCCTCTCGTGAGAAGCTGCGTCTGCTGGGTCTCACGAACGCGCAGATTGGCGCCATTGAGACATCGGGCGAGCCGCTGACGCATGTGACGATCTACTCGCCCATCAGCGGGGTGGTTATCGGGAAGATGGCCACCGAAGGCATGTACGTCGGCACCGGCAGCCATATCTACACCGTGGCCGATCTCTCGGAGGTCTGGGTCAAGCTCGATGCCTACGAGTCCGACCTGCCCTGGATTCGGTATGGCCAGCAGGTCACGTTCACCGCCGAAGCCCATCCGGGCCAGGTCTTTAAGGGCTGGATCAGCTTCATCGCTCCGACGCTGGATGCCAGAACGCGAACGGTCAAGGTCCGCGTCAACGTGCCCAACGCGGACGAGCGGATCAAGCCCGAGATGTTTGTTCGCGCCGTGGTCCAGTCGCGCGTGGCGCAGGAGGGCAAGGTGATGCACCCGGACCTGGCCGGCAAATGGACTTGCCCGATGCACCCCTCGATTGTCAGTGGCCAGGCGGGCCGTTGCGATATCTGTGAGATGGATCTCGTGACCACCGAATCGCTGGGCTACGTGGCCGCCGAGGAAGACGAGCGTCTGCCGCTGGTGATTCCTGCGTCGGCCCCATTGATTACGGGCAAACGAGCGGTCGTGTATGTGAGCAAGCCCGGCACGGAGCATCCGACGTTCGAGGGGCGAGAAATTGTTCTGGGTCCTCGGGCGGGGGACTTCTACATCGTCAAGGGAGGGCTGGCAGAAGGCGAACGGGTCGTGACCAGCGGCGGTTTCAAGATCGATTCGGCCCTTCAGATTCAGGCCAAACCAAGCATGATGAACCCCGAGGGCGAAGCGATGCCCGACGCACATCAGCATGGCGAACATGCCCCGGCGCCTGGAACACCGGCAGCGATTCAGCCGCGGTGCCCGGTGATGGATGCCCCCATCGATCCGTCCGTATACGTCGAGTACGAGGGCAAGCGGGTCTACTTCTGCTGCCCAGGCTGCGATAAGAAGTTTCTGGCCGATCCCGAACGGTATCTCGACAAGCTGCCGCAATTCCAGCGATCTGACGACGAGCCGCGTGCCGAAACGGATCACACCAACCACAATCCATGAGATTCCACAGTTAACTGTGAAAGGAGACTGCCATGAACGACAGCATGAAATCCGCAGCAAGAACCCTGATGATTGCGGCCATTGCACTGGCCGCCGTGGTCTTGTTCTCCGGCTGCAAGAAGCATAATGACGACCATGCCGGCCACGACCACGCCTCGGTGGAAGAATCCGCCGCTGAAACCGTCGCGATCGCGCAGACGACCTGTCCCGTCATGGAAGGCAATTCGATCAACAAGAACCTCTTCGTCGAGTACGAGGGCGAGAAGGTCTACTTCTGTTGTGCAGGCTGCCCCGAAATGTTTCTGGCCGACCCGGAGAAGTACATCGCCAAGCTACCGCAGTTCAACGAGTAACCCGTAGGGATGCTTCTCCATGGACGAAACGCCGCAGGACGTCGAGACCCGTGCGGGCTTGTTGGACAGAGTGCTACGCTTCTGTCTGGAAAACAAGCTCGTCGTGACGCTGTTGGTTCTGCTGATCGTC